>Ga0209048_10000496_pt1 | contig 42012 bp, 41 predicted proteins | sample FrelakmetCRP12CR_FD_187146 | JGI IMG/M metagenome (GOLD analysis project Ga0209048, IMG submission 187146) | Freshwater lake sediment microbial communities from the University of Notre Dame, USA, for methane emissions studies - CRP12 CR (SPAdes)... | ecosystem: Environmental > Aquatic >...
AACCGGGTGTGTAATCTCCACGATCTCCATTGCTTCCAACAACCGGTATACCGCCTCCCTCTGTTCGGCGATCATCTCGTCGGCGAATCCTTGAGCCACGCGCAACCGGTCCAGCGTGCGCAGACACTCCACCTCCGCGAGCGCCGAGGCGATGCCTTGCGTGACACGGCCCCACTCCTTCAAGGCGCTGCGCTGGCCAAGAACAACGCGCAGCAATACCGACGAATCGAGGTAGGCGATCACCGATCGCCTTGCCGCTCTTCCCTGAGCAGCTTCAAGATGTCTCCGCCTAGCCGGAGGGGTGGCGGAAGAGCCACGCGCTGGAGCTTCGGCGCTCCGGGAAGCGGGGCCCGAAGCTTGAGGGGACCATCGCCCGCCTTCCACGGAACAATGCGCGCGATCGGCGTGTCCCGGTCCAGAATCGTCAACGAACTGCCCGCCCGTACCTTGCGCAAATGCTCGCTCAGGCGGCTCTTCAAGTCGGCGATGCGTATCCCAATCATGGTCATATAGTAGTCAAATCTAGTCATTATGGCAAGCTGACGGTGCAGCGTCCGGCAGCCGTCACATTCGATAGAATGGTCGCGCATGTCAATCGCCGCCACCGACTTTCTCGCGCCGCTGGTGACCCCGCACGGCCACCTTCGATTGGTGCCCGATTCTGACGCACCGCCCTTGCCGGCCGCGCTTGCCCAGCGTCTCAGCGCGGCATTCGCCCGTGGTTCCGGGCATGGCCTGTTGCATCTTGGGGCCACTGAGGTTGGAAGCATTCTGCCGCCCTCTTGGGCCTGGTGGCGTGATTTTGCTGCGCGCTATGTGACAGCGTTGTGCGCCGCGCCCGAGGGCACCACCATCGCCACGCCCGACGAGCAGGCGCTGGACGCCTTCATCGCCGCGGCGCCTCCCATGACCGGCGCGGAGTACTTGACGGCGGAAGCGCTGATCGTGTTTTGGACTGAACTCGATACCGCGTTGCGCGATGAACTCGTCGCATCGAACGGCCCGCTCCAGGAATTTCTCAGGTCACTTCATCCGGTCTGGAATCTGGTTGGCCGCGTCCATTTCAATCTCGCGGAGAACCGCAGAGACGCTGAGGCACCGTTCGCCTTCCTCGCCACCTACACTTCGCGCGTCTCGGCCCACGGCAAGGCGCAACACCTGCCGCTTTCCCGGGCGCTGGCCGAGTTCTCGGACGGCAAGAGTCAGGCGCGGCTTCTTTCGCTGCTGACGCCGGTGCAGCGCGCGGCGGAGCTGTGCGGATGGCTGCGCGCGATGGTGGACTCCGGTGAGATCTATCACCCGCTGCGCTGGATGCCCGCCGATGCCTATCAGTTCCTTATCGACGTGCCGAAGCTGGAGGCTGCCGGCATCATTGTGCGCGTGCCGGGAGCGTGGCATGCCGGCCATCCCGGGCGACCGCTGGTCAAGGCCAGCATAGGTACGCGACCGCCTTCATTGCTGGGCAAGGATGCGCTGCTGGACTTCGCCATGGAGGTCACCCTTGATGGCGAACGGCTCAGCGCTGCCGAGATCAAGGCGCTGCTGGCCGCTGGCAACGGCTTGCAACTCCTCCGCGGACGCTGGGTCGAGGTGGATCGCAAGAAGCTCGGGCGCATGCTGGATCGGTTCCAAGCCATCGAACGGGCGGCGGCCGACAACGGACTGCCGTTTGCCGAGGCGCTGCGCCTGGTGGCAGGAGCCTCGCTCGACGAGGCAAGCGATTCCGCCGATGCCGACTGGTCGCAGCTGGTCGCCGGCCCCTGGTTAGCCGAAACCCTGCAGGGGTTGCGCCAACCGGAGGGTCTGGCGCAGGTCAGCCCTGGGGCGGAACTCAAAGCCACCTTGCGCCCTTATCAGCAGGCCGGCGTTCGCTGGCTGTATCTACTCACCCAGTTAGGGATGGGGGCATGTCTTGCCGACGACATGGGGCTGGGCAAGACTATCCAGGTGCTCTCTTTGCTGCTGATACTCAAGCGCGAGGACGACGACAAGGGCAGGGAATTCCGTCCCAGCCTATTGGTCGTCCCCGCGTCACTGATGGCCAACTGGGCCGCGGAATCCGCGCGTTTCTCCCCAACCCTCCGCATCCTGATCGCGCATCCCTCGGAGTGCCCAGCCGCCGAATTGCGAGCGCTGGATGCCGGGCGTTTGAGCAGTATCGATCTCGTCATAACCACCTATGGCACACTTCTGCGCTTGCCGGCGCTGGCCGACGTGCAGTGGCGGCTGGCCGTCCTCGATGAAGCTCAGGCGATCAAGAATCCGGGTGCGAAGCAGGCGCGCCAGGTGAAGAAACTCAACGCACAGTCGCGCATCGCGTTAACCGGCACGCCAGTGGAAAACAGGCTTTCCGATCTGTGGTCGATATTCGACTTTACCCACCCCGGCCTCTTGGGCACGGAGAAGATCTTCGCCAATTTCTCTAAACGATTGGCCCAAACCGAACAATTCGGGCCGCTGCGCGCACTGGTGCGACCCTACATCCTGCGGCGCTTGAAAACCGACAAGCGGGTGATCGCCGATTTGCCGGACAAGACGGAACTCAAAGCGTGGTGCCACCTCAGTCCGGCGCAGGCCGCACTGTATCAGCGTGCGGTGAAGGAACTCGCCACCGCGCTGGATGATGCCGAAGGGATTGGTCGCAGGGGAGTGGTGCTGGCCTTCCTGATGCGCTTCAAGCAGATCTGCAACCATCCCTCTCAGTGGTTGGGCGATGGGGCCTGGAACGCGGAAGACAGCGGCAAGTTCGCCCGCCTGCGAGAGCTGGCCGAGGTTATTGCCGCGAAGCAGGATAAAGTGCTGGTGTTCACCCAGTTCCGCGAAACGACCGAACCACTGGCGGCATTTCTTGGCGCCATTTTCGGTCGCGAAGGTCTGGTGCTGCATGGGGGCACTCCGGTGGCCCGGCGTCGCGAGCTGGTCAAGCGGTTTCAGGAGGACGAGCTGACGCCCTTCTTCGTGCTCTCGCTCAAGGCCGGCGGCGCGGGACTCAACCTTACCGCCGCCTCGCACGTCATCCATTTCGACCGCTGGTGGAATCCCGCCGTGGAAAATCAGGCTACCGATCGTGCCTTTCGCATCGGGCAGCAGCGCAACGTACTGGTGCACAAGTTCGTCTGCCGCGGCACCATTGAAGACCGGATCGACCGGTTGATCGAATCGAAGCAGCAGTTGGTCAAGGACGTGCTGGAGGGCGGACCGGAACTTCTGCTCACCGAGATGAGCGACTCCGAGCTGCTTGACCTGGTAAAGCTCGACATTCATTCCGCGCAGGAAAACTGATCCAGAAAGAGAAATCACATGAGCTTCTACGGATGGAAGCCGTACGTCTCGGTTGCCGAGCGTCGCAAGAAAGCGGAGAAGGCCGCCGCCAAGGCCAGAAAAGGGGGCGCCGATCTGTCGCCCGTCGCAGCCTCTCGTGGTGCCATCGCCAAGACGTTCTGGGGCAAGGGATGGTGCCGCAATCTGGAGTGCTACAGCGACTTTGCCAACCGCTTGCCGCGCGGACGCACCTATGTGCGCAACGGTTCGGTGATCGACCTCGAGATCACAAGCGGCGAAGTGCGCGCCAAGGTCATGGGGTCGCGTCTTTACAGTGTCAACGTTACCGTCGTTGCCGTTCCCGGGAAGCAGTGGCGGTCCATCAGCGCCGATTGCGCGGGCTCGATCGATTCGCTGGTCGAACTTCTGCAGGGCCGACTTTCCAACGCGGTGATGGAACGAATCTGCAGGCCGAATAACGGCCTTTTCCCGGCGCCGAAGGAGATTCAATTCAGTTGCAGTTGCCCGGACTGGGCTTCCATGTGCAAGCACGTCGCCGCTGCGCTCTATGCTGTGGGCGCGCGCCTTGATAGCCAACCTGAATTGATTTTTGCGCTGCGCGGCGTGGATGCCAAGGACCTCGTTACGCAAGCAGGCGCCGGCCTGCGGAGATCAGGACCAAGCCCGACTACCGGCAAGGTGCTCGACGAAGCGCATCTGGCCGATGTGTTTGGCATCGAGATGGCCGATGTCGCTCCGGCGAAGAAACCTGCCGCTGCTCGCCACGGGTCGACGGCGACCGGGATGAAGAAGGCACCGGCCAAGGTGGCCACCACGGTGATAGCCGGCGCAGCCCGCAAGGCGACCGCCGCCGGGAAGGCGGGGGTTGCCAAGGCCGCGGTGGCCCAAAAGTCGGCAATGGCGAAAGTGCCGGCCAAGAAGGGCGGCAACACGCCGAGCCGGATCAGCAAGGGCCGGCTGGCCGCCATGATCGAAGCGGCCACGGTCGACGCGTATGGCGAGTCGGAACAGACCAGCGGCTGGTACACGATGCTCGAGGAACACCTCGCACTGCCGTTTGACACCACGGTCTTCGGTGTCCTGGTGAAAGTGACCAGGCTCGACCTTCGTGGCGACAACGACATCGTCGCAATCTGTACCTGCGGCCGCAAGCGACAATCGGTCTCCATTCTTGATCTGCCGCTGCCAGCGCCCAAGCCCGCGGGGGTAGAGTGGATCGAGGCATACCGTCACTGGGTCGGAGGTTGACGGAGGTGGCTACGCCGACTGCGCCCCCTCACCACTGGCCATCATAGTTGTCGTTCCCGCCATCGCGACCGACGTTGGGTTTGCGTCCCGAATCAGTACACCCCGTCGTGGTCGCCAACATTGATTGGCACGATCTCTGACTCCGTGATCAGCATTTCGAGAGTGAGACGGTAGCTGAGATTGATTGACACGTTGTGCAATCCCGACAGCTTCCCCTTCAAGCCGTGCAGCCGCAATGACAGGTGATGGGGATTTGCCTGAAGCAGCTTGAGGGTCTTGGCGTACTGATCGGTCACATCCGGATGTAGTCGCAGGAAGCGCGCGGCACGCCGATTGTATTGCTCGGTGAATACGAGCTGCCACGCCATTCATACCGCCAATTTGGCAAGGCGCTTGATGTGCTGTTCGACCGATTCCTTGATGAAGCGACCCGCGTCCAGATCCGCTTTCGATTCAGCCAAAGCAGCTTCCAATTCGCATTCGCGCAAGTGGACATATTGCTCGCGGCTCATCACGACGTACTTCATGCGACCTCGGACCGTAACGGCGGCCTCCGGTTGATCCGCGAGCGCCTGCTCGATGGCACTGACGCCCTTGGTTTTCAGGTCATTCGCAGAGATCGAGTTCATATCTATCGCACTATGGATCGCTTTATCAATCGTGTCGTAAACCGCACGATCGCAATACGCAAATCGCACTCCTGAACTGGAAATGGAATGTCGAAGGCATACTATGATCCGATTCATATTCGGCAATCGGGCAATTCAATGATGGACCGGCGGACGTTCGTCAGCACTGGCGCAGGCGCTCTGCTCGTAAAGGCGTTTCCCGCGCACGCGCAACCGGCGCCGAAGGTACCCCGAATCGGTGTTCTCCATGTGGGTACTGCGACAGATCCTTCGATGAATGCCGCGATGTTCATGCAGGGGCTGCGCGAGCATGGGTACGTCGTAGGCAAGAACATCATTCTCGAGCGCCGGTTCGGCGACAACAATGCCGAGCGAATGTCCGAGATGGCAGCCGAGCTGGTGCGCCTGAAGGTGGACCTGATCGTGACCTCCACCGACCTGGCGATCGCGGCGGTCAAACAACAGACGCAGACGCTTCCGATCGTGATGGCCAACAGCACGGATCCGGTCGGGACTGGCTTTGTCGCGAGCTTGGCGCGCCCCGGCGGGAATATCACCGGCCTCACCGGCATCTCGCCGGAGCTCAATGCCAAGAGGCTGGAACTGCTGAAGGAAGCCGTCCCCGGACTCTCCCGAGTGGCGATCATGGAGGATCCCGTCGTCCGGGGCGGCGTACTGGAGTATAACGGGACGCAAAGTGCGGCCCGCTCGTTGCAGCTACAGATCCAGGCCGTCGAAGTGAGCCGCGTCGATGACTTCGATCGCGCGTTTACAGCGCTGACGGCCGGGCGCGCGGAGGCGTTGACGGTTGTTGGATCTCCCTTCACATATGCGAATCGTGACCAGCTTGCGCGCTTGGCGGAGAAGCATCGGCTGCCGACCATGTTTGGAGTGAGAGAGAACGTGGACGCAGGCGGTCTCATCGCTTGCGGCCCGAACCTCCAGGAACGGTGGCGGCGCGCCGCCGCGTATGTCGACAAGCTTCTCAAGGGAGCCAAGCCGGGTGAACTGCCGGTCGAGCAGCCTACCGAGTTCGAATTGGTTATCAACCTGAAGACCGCGAAGGCGCTTGGGTTGACCATCCCGCCGTCGCGGCTGCGGCGGGCGGACGTTGTCATCCAGTGAGCGCCATGTGCCGATCCAGAAGGCGCTCCTAGCCCCATTGCTGGCGAGGCGAGAGCATCGCCGAACGACGCGCTGCAGCGGACCGGCGGCTCGCGCTTTTCGCCCCCTGCTACTGAGCGCGAGCGTTGGGCACGAAGGGCAGTGCGGTGCTATATTGAGCAACACCCATGGAGGTGGTCGCGATGGACTGGAAGCCCTATATCACTAGCGATCCTGAGATCATGCATGGTTCGGTTTGCTTCCGAGGCACGCGGATCCCTGTTTCGGTTGTTCTCGACAATCTTGCAGCGGGTGAGACAGCCGAACGCATCCTCCACCAGTATCCCGCGCTGAAAGCGGAGCACATCCCTGCCGCACTGGGCTACGCTGCTGATCTGGCCCGGGAACGGATCGTTCCCATTCCTGCCTAGTCGCAGTAGATGGCGGTCCGGTTCAAGCTCGACGAAACCCTGCCTCGAGACGCTGCGCCACTACTCCGCGATGCAGGCCACGACGTACACACGGTTATTGACGAGAAATTTGGGGGCGAGTCCGACCCCAGGGTTCTCGACGCGTCCCGGGCCGAGACTCGCGTGCTCATCACGTTCGATCTTGACTTCTCCGATATCCGTCTGTACCCGTCAGCTAGCCATAGCGGCGTATGGGTGTTGCGTCCCCGTACGCAGAGCATCGACAACACACTTGTGCTGTTGACGCGTGCTCTGATGGTGCTTGAGACCGAATCTGTACACGGTCGGCTGTGGATTCTCGAGCCTGGCCAAGTCCGCATCCGCGAATAGAGTGTGGTTCATGGCCAATTCTTCGATCGAGCGGACCGGCCAACTGTGGCACTGCACTTGCGGTTGGCAGACGTCAAGACTGCGAAAGCGCTCGCACTCACGCTCCCGCCATCGCTGTCGCTGCGAGCGACGGTTGTCGAGTGAGCATTGCCGCATCGCTGAGATGCGCTATCCTGACTGACAACGGGTCGGAAAAATGAACAATCACGAACAGACTGTCGGCTGGATCGGCATTGGCCGCATGGGTTACGAGATGGCGGCCAGGCTCGCCAGGAGTGGCGCCGACGTGACGGTGTGGAATCGCACGCGCGCCAAGGCCGAGCCGCTGACTGCGTACGGCGCGAAGGTTGCCGCCAAGGTCACCGATCTCGCCGATCGCGACATCGTCTTCTGCATGGTGGCGACTTGGGACGATGTAAAGGCAGTCATCGCCGGCCCCGCCGGGCTGCTGTCCGGCACCCGCAAGCCGCGCATGATCGTCGAGTGCTCGTCGATTTCGCTCGAAGGCTCGGCGGAATTGCGCGCGCTGCTGCAGGCACGCGGCATCGAGATGCTGGCCGCGCCGGTATCTGGCAACGCCAAGGTCATCAAGGCCGGCAGGCTGTCGTTCGTCTGCTCGGGGCCGAAGGCGGCGTACGACACGGCGCTGCCGTATCTCAAGATGATCGCCCCGGCCGCCAGCTACGTCGGCGAGGGGGAGCTCGCCCGCATCGTGAAAATCTGCCACAACGTGTTTCTGGGCGTCGTCACCCAGTCGCTGGCCGAGATCACGGTGCTGGCGCAGAAGGCCGGCGTGCCGCGCCACGCGTTCCTCGATTTCATCAACCAGAGCGTGATGGGCTCGACGTTCACGCGCTACAAGACGCCCGCGTTCGTGAATCTCGACTTCAAGGTGACGTTCACGCCGGAACTGTTGCGCAAGGACCTGGACTTGGGCCTGGATGCCGGAAGGCATTTCGAGGTCCCGCTGCCGCTGGCGTCGATCACCCGTGACCTGGTGCAGACATTGATCGGCCGCGGCCTGAGCGGCGAGGACTTCGCCAAGCTCATCGTGCTGCAGGCCGAGGCATCGGGCATGAAACTGCAACCGGAAAACGTCACGGTCGGCGACGGACTGAGCTAGCCGATGCGTTCGGGCCGGCCGCGGCCGATCAGATCGACGACCACCGCCGACAGGAGCACCAGGCCGACCACCAGCGGTTGCCATTGCGCGCGCACGTCGAGCAGGTTCATGCCGTTGATGACCAAGGCGAGAATGATCGATCCCATCACGGTACCGAGCAGGCTGCCCACGCCGCCGAAGAGCGAGGTGCCACCCATGAGCACGGCGGCGAGCACCGGCAGCAACAGCGGCTCTCCCATCCCCGAGTCGGCCGCGTTCACCCGGGCGAGGTAAACCAGACCGGCGATACCCGACGTCAGCCCGCTGACGATGTACACGAGCAGCTGCCGGCGGCGCACCGGAATCCCCGACAGCCTTGCCGCCTCGGGGTTGGCCCCGATGGCATAGATCTCGTGCCCCACGTTCAACCGGTCGGTGAACAGCGTGCCGACGATCAGCACCGCGACCATGAGATAGACCGGCACCGGCACGCCGAGCAGGAAGCCGGTGCCGATCGCGCGGAAGGCGGGCGGAAACGCATAGATCTCCTGGCCACCCATGTAGTGAAACGCGAGCCCCTGGAGAATCCACAGCATGGCGTACGTCGCCAGGAACGGCGGCAGGCGCAGCCGCGTCACGGCCAAGCCATTGACCAATCCGACGGCGCTGCTGCAACCGATGGCGGTTGCGACTCCGAGCAGCGGCGAAGCGCCCGATTTGATCACGCCGGCGGCGAGGCACGCCGACAGCGTCAGGTTCGCCGCCACCGACAGGTCGAAGCCGCCGCACAGGATCACTAGCGTGAGTCCCGAGGCAAGCAGGAACAGCAAGCTCGCCTGGCGCAGAACGTTGAGGACATTGGCGACCGAAGCGAAGGAATCGGTGAGCAAGGTGAGGGCGAGGCACATCGCCGCGATGAGCACCGCGCGATACACCAGCGCCGCAGTGTCGGCGCTGAGCCGGGGCTCCAGACGCGCCACGCTGCTCATGCGCCGTGCTGCAGGCCAGTGCGTGCCTTGCGCACGCTGTCGATCACGATCACGACCATGATCAGGACGCCGATCGAGACGACCTGCAACGAGGATTCGATACCCAACAGATCGAGCGCGTTGCGCAGAATGGCGATGGCGGCCACGCCGACCACGGTGCCGAACAGGCGCCCGTCGCCGCGTTCGAAGGACGTGCCGCCCAATACGACCGCGGCGATTGCGTCGAACTCCATGCCGATGGCGACAGTCGGGTGTGCGGCGTTCATGCGGCCGGTGAGGAGCAGCGCCGCTACGCCGAGGACGCCGCCCATGTACGCGTAGATGGCGATGTGCCAGACCCTGGCCCGCACGCCGGCAAGCACCAGCGCGTCGCGGTTGCCGCCAATCGCAAACACGTAGGTGCCGAAGCGCGTGTGGTACAGCAGCACGTGCGTGACGAGCCAGGTGGCCAGGGCGATGACCACCGGCAACGGCACGCCGGCCGCCTCCATCGAGTAGAAGGTCGCCGCCGAACGGCCGATGCCGGCGACCGCGTTGCCGTCGGTGAGCACCAGCGATGCGCCCTGCGCGATGCCCAACGTGGCGAGAGTGACCACGAACGGAGGCAGTCCAAGCAGCGCGATGATCGCGCCGTTGCCAAGGCCGAAGGCCAGACCGACGGCGATCGCAAGCGATAGTGCAGTGGGCAGGCCCTGGCCCGCGGCGAGCGCCTGGGCGAGCACCACGCTGCACAGGCTCAGCACCGCGCCAGCGGACAGATCGAGGCCCTCGCTCATGATCACCAGCGTCATCGGCATCGAGATCATGAGCAGTATCGACGCCTGCAACCCGATGTGACCGAGATTGCGCGGCGAAACGAATCCAGACACGCCCGCCGCCGCAACCAGCGCGAGCAGCACTGCCAGGGTGAAGATCGACGGCAGCGGCCGTCGCGCCACCGCCACCGCGGACACGCTCACGATGCGGTCGCCTCGTGCATGGCCAGCCGGAGAATGTTGGCTTCGGACAGCTGGCCGCGCGCCAGCTCGCCGCTGACGCGTCCCGCACGCATCACGTACGCCCGGTCGCAGACGTGCACGATCTCGGAGAGCTCGGAGCTGATGAGCAGCACCGCGGCGCCGTCTCGCACCAGGTCCTCGATGAGCGCGAAGATCTCCGACTTGGCACCGATATCGATGCCCCGCGTCGGCTCGTCGAAGATGAAGAAGCGGCATCCCGCGGCCAACCATTTGCCAACGACGATCTTCTGCTGGTTGCCGCCGCTGAACGTCCGTGCAAGGCGACGCGGGTCGGGTGGCGCGATGCGCAAGCTGGCAAAAAGCTCGCGCGCCTTGCGCCGGGCGAGGGTGCTTCGGTACCAGCCGCGGGGGAAGAGCCGCCACAGGCTCGCCAGCAACATGTTGGACTGGGCCGAGTGCTTGAGGGCGAGTCCTTCGCGCTTGCGATTCTCCGGAATGAGGCCGGCGCCGCGCACCACGACGGTGTCGGGACCTCCGGTCACCGGCGTACCAAGCAAGCGCACTTCGCCGCCGGTGATGGGATCGGCGCCGAAGATGGCGCGCGCGACCTCGGTACGGCCGGCGCCGACCAGGCCGGACAGGCCGACAATCTCTCCGGCGCGCACGGTGAGGTCGACACCAGCGACGCCAGTATCGGTGGTCAGGCCGCGTACCTCGAGTGCAATCGCGCCCGGCGCGCCGAAATGCCGGCGGCTGTAGACCTGCCCCAGCGAGCGACCGACCATCAGCTCGATGAGCGCTTCCGGTGTGGTCGCCGCTACCGTCATCGATGCCACACGCTTGCCGTCGCGCAGCACGGTGATGCGGTCGCCGAGCGCGAAGACTTCGGGCAAGCGATGCGATACGTACACGATGGCGACGCCCGCGGCGCGCAGGCGCCGGATCACCGCGAACAGCGCCGCAGTCTCGCGCTCGGAGATCGCCGCGGTAGGCTCGTCCATCACCAGGATCCGGGCATCCTGCGACAGTGCCTTGGCGATCTCGACCATCTGCTGCTGGGCGACGCCGAGGTCGACGGCGAGCGCGCGCGTATCGTAGTCGAGACCGAGCGAGTCGAGGACGGCGCGCGCGTCGCGGTGCAGGCGGGCGTGATCGATCAAACCCGTCCAGCGCTGCCGCGGCTCCCGGCCGAGGTAGATGTTCTGGGCGATGGTCAGGAAGGGGACGAGGGAGAACTCCTGGAAAATGACCGCGATTCCAAGGCGTCGCGCCGCGGCTGGCGAGCCGATGACGACCGCTGTTCCCCGATGCCGGATTTCACCCGCGTCGGCCCGGTACGCGCCATAGAGGACCTTGATCAGCGAGGACTTGCCGGCGCCGTTCTCGCCGAGCAGCATGTGCACCTCGCCGGCGCGCATCTCGAGGTTGACGTCGTCGAGCGCGCGCACGCCGGGGAAGTGCTTGCAGATCCCGCGCAATTCCAGCAGGGCCGGCTGGCCTCCGGCCGCCTGCGACTCAGCCTCGACCATGCGTGCCGCGAGCAGCGCCCGGATCAGCCACGCGGCCTGACAGCGATCATGTCGAGTTCGACCCGGGCGCCGGGCGTGCTGAGGCAGTTGACGCACACCGTCGTGCTGGCGGGTTTCCAGTCGCCGAAATACTCGGCGAGCACGGCGACCATGCCATCCATGTCGCGCATGTCGGTGAGGTACTTGGTGACCTTGACGACGTTGCGCCAGGTCAGGCCCTGGTCGTCGAGGACCAGGCGGACTCCCTCCATCGCGCGCCGGGTCTGCGCCTGGATGTCGGGCGGATGCTGGTGTTCGCTGGCGACGTGGGGATGGCGATGATACAGCGGTGACGAGGTCGAGCCCGAGATGAAGAGGATGTCCGCCGGGCCGTCGACCCGGATGGCCGGAGCGTAGGGCATGAATTGCTCCTGATCCGGACGCGGATGTACTGCGGCGATGGTGCGCGCGAGGTCGGCGGGTCCGCTGGACGTCATCGTCATTGCTCCTGGCGTGCGCGGCGGTGCGATCCGGGCGCTAGGGTTTGGCGTATTCTTCCCATTTCGGGCATTGCCGCTTGTCGGCCGGGACCTCGAACGGTGCCATCGTCGTCTTGTCGATCATGATGCCCTTGATCACGATTTGCTCGGGAATCGGCTGCTGGCGCAGGTAGCGTACCGCGGCCATCGTGGCCAGGCAGCCCATCTTGTAGCCATTGAATTCGGCGGTCGCGAGCAGCCGCCCGGCCTTGATCGCCTCGATCGACTCGGGGACCCCGCCGATCCCGACGACCTTGGTGTCCTTCTTGCCCGCCGCCTCGAGCGCCTCGACCGCACCGAATGCCATGACGTCGGCCGCTGCCATGACGCCGTCTATCTTGGGGTTCGACTGCAGGAGGTTCTCGGTCACCTGCAGTGCCTGCAAGCGCTGATAGTTGGCCGGCTGCGATGCCAGCAGCTTCACCTCGGGGAATTCCTCGAGCGCCTTGCGGAAGCCGCGAACACGGTCGTCGCTGGTCGTGGCGCCCTTTACACCCTCGATGATGACCACGTTGCCCTTGCCGCCGAGCGCGCGCAACAGGTAGCGGCCGGCTTCGAGACCGAGGCTGAAATCATCGGCGGCGACGTAACTCACGAACTTGCCACCCTGGACGCGGTCGTTGTAGTTGACCAGCGGAATCCCTGCCGCATTCACCTTCTCGATGGCCGGAACGACGCCGCGCGGATCGACGGCCATGAACAGGATGGCGGCGGGATGCTTGACCGTGACGTCTTCGATCTGCGATAGCTGCTCGGCGAGGTTGTTGGGTCGCGTCGGCGCATAGTGGGTAATCGGCCCGGCGCCCAGGTCCTTGGCGGCCGCCTCGACGCCAGCGCGAACCAGCGCGAAATGCGGATCGACCTGGTTCTTGTAGAAGGCGGCGAGGCTTTCCCCGGCCGCGTCCGCGACAGAGGCAAACAGCAGGGCGGCGCCGGCACAGGCCGACGCTACGACCTTGGCGACCGGCAGGGTCGTGGGCTTCATTGTTGTGCTCCTCGAACTGGCGTGCAAGTCGGTCGTGCTGCGAACCCGTGCGGCCGCCAGCGCCGCGCGGTCCGACGTCGGACTAGAGTTTACTGCAATCGCCCGACGTCGTGATTCGCAATCTCACGTGCGAACGTGAACGCGCCGGCGAGCCGCGTTGGCGCTGCTCCAGTGCGCCAGCAACGGCTGGCCGCAGTCCCGACCCGCCTGCCAAATTCCGGCATAATGCGCTGTCATCTGGATTGCGCAGCGCTGGATCGCGCCGGATGGCTCCGGAGGGGGAGGCATGGAGGAAAGGCTCGACACCTTCCCGCGGCTCTTGCTGCAGCACGCGCAGCACCGCGGTGAACGGCCCGCCACTCGCGAAAAGGACCTCGGCATCTGGCAGACCTGGACGTGGGCGCAGGTCGCCGAGAACGTGCGCGCGCTGGCCTGCGGGCTGGCCGCGCAAGGCTTCAGGCGCGGCATGCACCTGGCGATCATCGGCGACAACCGGCCGCGGCTGTACTGGTCGATGGCCGCGGCGCAGGCTCTGGGCGGCGTGCCGGTCCCGATGTACCAGGATGCGCCCGCGGCCGAGTTCGTCTACGTGCTCAACGACGCCGAGATCGCGTACGCGGTCGTCGAGGACCAGGAGCAGGTCGACAAGATGCTGGAGTCGCTGCCGCAGGTGCCGACGCTCGAGCACATCTATTTCGACGATCCGCGCGGGCTGCGCAACTACGACAACGTGACCAGTTTCGACCGGCTGCAGGAAATCGGCCGCGAGTACGACCGCGCGCACCCGGCATTTTTCGACGGCGAAGTCGCCAGGGGCGGGACCGACGACGTGTCGGTGATGCTGTACACCTCGGGGACGACGGGCAAGCCCAAGGGTGTGCGGCAGACGCATCGCGCCTTCATCGCCGCCGCCGAAGGCGCGCGGGGATTCGATGCGCTGGGGCCCGGCGACAGCATATTGTCGTATCTGCCGATGGCCTGGGTCGGCGATCACCTGTTCTCGTACGCGCAGTGGATGGTCGCCGGGTTCACGATCAATTGCCCCGAATCGGGCGAGACGGTGATGATCGACCTGCGCGAGATCGGCCCGACCTATTACTTCGCGCCGCCGCGTGTTTTCGAGAACCTGCTCACCCAGGTCATGATCCGCATGGAGGACGCCAGCGCGATCAAGCGTTGGCTGTTCCGCCATTTCACCGCACTGGCGCGGCGCTGCGGGCCCGAGATACTCGACGGCAAACCCGTCGCCCTCGGCGATCGCCTGCTCTACATGGTCGGCAACGTGCTGGTGTACGCACCGTTGCGCAACGTGCTCGGCATGAGCCGGATCCGCGTCGCGTACACGGCAGGTGCCGCGATCGGCCCCGACCTGTTCCGCTTCTACCGCTCGATCGGCGTCAACCTCAAGCAGTTCTACGGCTCGACCGAGACCTGCGCCTACGTCTGCCTGCAGCCGGACGGTGGCGTGAAATTCGATACCGTCGGCAACCCCGCTCCCGGCGTCGAAGTCAAAATCGCCGCCAGCGGCGAAGTGCTCGTGCGTGGGCCGATGCTGCTCAAGGAATACTACAAGCGCCCCGATGCCACCGCCGAGTCGATCGACGCCGAAGGTTACTTTCATACCGGCGACGCCGGCATCTTCGACGCCGGTGGCCAGCTGAAGATCATCGATCGGGCCAAGGATGTCGGCAAGATGGCAACAGGGGCGATGTACGCGCCGAACTACATCGAGAACAAGCTCAAGTTCTTTCCGCACATCAAGGAAGCGGTCGCCTTCGGCAACGGCCGCGACATGGTATGCGCCTTCATCAACATCGACTTCGGGTCGGTGGGTAACTGGGCGGAGCGGCGTGGCATAGCCTACGCCGGGTACACCGATCTCGCGGCCAAGCGCGAGGTGTACGAACTGATCGGCGCATGCGTCGAGACGGTGAACGCCGAGCTGGCGCGCGAAGGCTCGCTGGCCGATTCGCAGGTGCACCGATTCCTGATCCTGCACAAGGAACTCGACCCCGACGACGACGAATTGACGCGCACGCGCAAGGTGCGGCGCAGCTTCGTGAGCGAGAAGTACGCGGTGCTGGTCGACGCGCTGTATTCGGGCAAGACCGCGCAGCACATCGAGACGCTGGTCCGCTTCGAGGATGGCCGTACCGGGATGGTCGCCGCGGACCTGCGCATCGCCGAGGCGAAGACCTACGCGGCGGCGGCGGCGCGCGCGGCGGCATGAGCGCGACGGGCCGCCCCGCATGAGTTCCGCTCGCCAGGGCGGTGACGTCGTCCTCAAGCTCGACAACATCTCGCTGTCCTTCGGCGGCGTCAAGGCGCTGACCGACATCAGCTTCGACGTGCGCGAGCACGAGATTCGCGCCATCATCGGCCCCAATGGTGCGGGCAAGAGCTCGCTGCTCAACGTCATCAACGGCGTGTATCGCCCGCAGCAGGGGACGATCACCTTGCGCGGGCAGGTGCGTCGCGATATGAACACGCACGACGCAGCCACGCAGGGCATCGCCCGCACGTTCCAGAACATCGCGCTGTTCAAGGGCATGACGGTGCTCGACAACATCATGACCGGGCGCAATCTGAAGATGCATGCGACTTTCCTCGAGCAGGCGATCTACATCGGTCGCGCCCGGCGCGAGGAGATGGAGAACCGCGCCAAGGTCGAGGCGGTGATCGATTTTCTCGAAATACAGCACATCCGCAGGACGCCCGTCGGACGGCTGCCGTACGGATTGCAGAAGCGCGTCGAGCTGGCGCGCGCCCTTGCCGCGGAGCCGTCGCTGCTGCTGCTCGACGAGCCGATGGCGGGCATGAACGTCGAGGAAAAGCAGGACATGTGCCGCTTCGTGCTCGATGTCAACGAGCAATACGGCACGACCATCGTGCTCATCGAGCACGACATGGGCGTGGTGATGGACATTTCCGATCGGGTGGTCGTGCTCGACTACGGCAAGAAGATCGGCGACGGGCCGCCCGACGAGATCCGCAGCAATCAGGCGGTGATCGACGCGTACCTGGGCGTCGCGCACTAGGCACCACGGCGAATGTCATTCTTCTTCGAAGTGTTGATCGGCGGGCTGCTTTCGGGCGTGATGTACTCGCTCGTCGCGCTGGGCTTCGTGCTCATCTACAAGGCATCGGGGGTGTTCAATTTCGCGCAGGGCGCGATGGTGTTCTTCGCCGCGCTGACCTATGTCGGGCTGCTGGAGCACGGGCTCTCCCCGTGGCTCGCCGCGCCGGCGACGCTCGCGGTGATGGTCGTCCTGGGGCTCGTGATCGAGCGCGTGGTGCTGCGCCCGCTCGTCAACCAGCCGCAGATCACGCTGTTCATGGCGACGATCGGCCTCACGTTCTTCCTCGAGGGCCTGGCGCAGATCGTCTGGGGCGCCAACGTGCGCGGCCTCGAGCTCGGCCTGCAGGACGAACCGATGCAATGGCTCGCCGATTCGACCGGCATGAACGTGTCGAAATTCGACGTGGTCGCGGCGGGGGTCGCAGCCTTCATGGTGACGCTGCTGGCGCTCTTCTTCAACCGCACGCGGATCGGACGCGCGCTGCGCGCGGTTGCGGATGACCACCAGGCCGCGCTCGCCGTCGGCATTCCGCTGCAGCAGATTTGGGGCATCGTCTGGGGCGTGGCAGGGTTCGTCGCGCTGGTCGCCGGCCTGTTGTGGGGCGCGCGCAACGGCGTCCAATACGCGCTGACCTTCGTTGCGCTGAAGGCGCTGCCGGTGCTCATCCTCGGCGGCTTCGAGTCGATCCCGGGCGCCATCGTCGGCGGCCTCATCATCGGCGCGTCGGAAAAGCTCGCCGAGGTCTACCTCGGCCCCTTCGTCGGCGGCGGCATCGAAGGCTGGTTCCCGTACGTGCTCGCCCTGGTGTTCCTGCTGGTCCGGCCCGAGGGCCTGTTCGGCGAAAAGATCATTCGCCGCATCTGACGTAGAAAGCTGCCAGGGACCGACATGTTCTATCGCGAAGCAGGCCAGTTCAAGCTCTCGTACGCCGCCGACGCGGCGATCTTTCCGATCCGGCAGGACCGGATCGCGATCGCCGCGATCGCACTCATCGCCTTCGTCGCGATTCCGCTGTTCGCCACGCCGTATGCCTTCACGGGAATCCTCATCCCCTTCCTGATCGGCGCGCTCGCGGCCATCGGGCTCAACATCCTGACCGGCTACGCGGGCCAGCTCTCGCTCGGCTCGGCGGCGTTCATGGCGGTCGGCGCCTTCGCGTCGTACAACTTCATGCTGCGCGTACCCGGCATGCCGATCCTGCTGGCGTTCGTCGGCGGCGGCGTCATGGCGGCGCTGGTGGGCATTCTGTTCGGCCTGCCCAGCCTGCGCATCCGCGGTTTTTATCTCGCGGTGGCCACGCTGGCGGCCCAGTTCTTCATCGTCTGGTTCCTGACCAAGGTCGGCTGGATCTCGAATTACAGCTCGTCGGGCGTGATCACCGCACAGCCGATCGTGATCCTGGGCTACGAGTTCAACACGCCGCCGGCGAAATATCTGCTCGTGCTGTCGATCGTGACGGTGATGGCGCTGGCGGCCAAGAACATGGCGCGAGGCAACGTCGGCCGATCGTGGATGGCGGTGCGCGACATGGACGTCGCGGCAGAAGTGATCGGCATCCGGCTGATGCGCGCCAAGCTGCTGGCCTTCGCCGTGAGCTCGTTCTATTGCGGCGTCGCCGGTGCGCTGTTCGCCTACGCGTATCTCGGCACCGTGGAACCTGAAGCCTACAGCCTCGACTTGTCGTTCCGCATCCTGTTCATGGTGATCATCGGCGGCGTCGGTACCGTGCTCGGATCGTTTCTCGGCAGCGCGTTCATCACGCTGCTGCCGGTGCTGCTGAGCGTCAGCGTCCGCTTTCTCGACAGCAGCATCGGCCTGCACATTCCGGAAAGCGCGATCTCGAACCTCGAGCTGATGGTATTCGGGGGCCTCATCATCTTCTTCCTGATCGTCGAACCGCACGGGCTCGCCAGGCTCTGGCAGATCGGCAAGGAAAAGCTTCGCCTTTGGCCGTTCCCCCATTGATTTGGATCAGGGATGGGGCATTTTGCAGTTGTCGCAGCGTGGCGCCCGTTGACACGGATCGCGAATTCACCAATGCTCCAACAAGGTTCCGCCCCGGTTCGGAAACGTTTGGCTAGGAGGAGAAGCATGAAGGCAATCAAGCTGGCTCTGGTCGGGTTGGCGCTGTTCGCCGCGGCCAGCGCGGTTGTGGCACAGGACGAGCAGTTCATACCGGTGCTGTCGTATCGTGTGGGCCCGTATGCCGCCGGCGGTTCCGGCTATTACGGCGGCGCCATCGATTACTGGACGCTGGTCAACATGACGGGCGGCATCAACGGCGTGAAGTTGAAATGGGAGGAGTGCGAGACCGAGTACAACCCCTCCAAGGGCGTCGAATGCTACGAGCGGCTCAAGAACAAGTTCGGCGGCGCGACGACCGTCGAGCCGCTGGCCACCGGAATCGCCTACGGACTGTTCGAGCGCGTGGCGCAGGACAAGATTCCGCTGACGACGTTCGGATACGGCCTGGGCAGTTCCGCCGACGGGCGTGTCTACGACTGGGTATTCCCGCTGGGCACCACCTACTGGGACCAGATGGCGGCGATGATCGCGTACCTCGGCCAGAAGGAAGGCGGACTCGACAAGCTCAAGGGCAAGAAGATCGCGTTCATCTATCACGAATCGGCGTACGGCAAGGAGCCGATTCCCGTACTCGACGCACTGGCCACCAAGCTTGGCTTCGAAACCTTGAAGATTCCCGTGGCGCCCCCCGGTCAGACGCAGGAATCGCAGTGGCTGCAGATCCGGCAGGCCAAGCCGGACTACACGATCATGTGGACCTACGGCGTGATGAGCACCGTCGCGCTCAAGACCGCGGCGAAGACCGGCTACCCGCGGGACAAGCTGCTCGGGGTGTGGTGGGCCGGTTCGGAGGAGGACGTGATCCCGGCCGCCGACGCGGCCAAGGGCTACGTCAGCGCCTCGTTCACCGCGTCCGGCACCGGCTTTCCGGTGATGCAGGAGATCAAGACCAAGGTCTACGGCGCCGGCAAGGGCAACCTCGAGGACAAGTCGCGGCTGGGCAACGTCATGTATACGCGCGGTGTGGTCTACGGCATGATCGTCGCGGAAGCGCTGCGCGTCGCGCAGGCCAAGTTCGGCAAAGGCAAGGTGATGTCGCCCGAGCAGCTGCGCTGGGGCTTCGAGCACCTCAACCTGACCGAGGCTCGCATCAAGGAACTCGGTGCCCCGGGGCTCTTCCCGCCGATCAAGACGAGCTGCGAGGATCACGAAGGTTCGGGCATGGTGAAGTTCCAGATGTGGGACGGCAACGGCTTCAAGCAGGTCACGCCGTTCATGACCGGTGACCGCGCCATGGTGCGCAAGATGGTGGAGGAAGCATCAGGCAAGTACGCGGCCGAGAAGAAGATCACGCCGCGCGATTGCGGCAAGGAAGGCTGATGCGCGTGGCGCGCGCCTCCTGCCGTAGCGAGGCGCCGCCCGACGCGGTGCGCCGGTGATGAACGCGGTCCCAGCCGGGTCCGCGACCTCGGTGAACGCCGCCGCATCGCCGGCGTCTGCGGCGATCTCGGTCAACAACATCGAGGTCATCTACGATCACGTCATCCTGGTGCTCAAGGGCGTGTCGCTGGAAGTGCCGCAGGGCAAGATCGTCGCCCTGCTCGGCGCCAACGGCGCCGGCAAGACCACGACGCTGAAGGCGATCTCGAACCTGCTCTCCGCCGAGCGCGGCGAGGTCACCAAGGGCACGATCGAGTTTCGCGGCAGGCGCATCGACCGGCTCACGCCCAACGAGCTCGTGCGCATGGGCGTGTGCCAGGTGATGGAAGGCCGGCATTGCTTTGCCCACCTGACGATCGAGGAAAATCTGCTGACCGGTGCGTTCACGCGCAAGGTCGGGCGTGCCGAAATCCGCGCTGCGCTGGAGAAGGTCTACCACTATTTCCCGCGGCTCAAGCTGCGGCGCGCGAGCCTCGCCGGCTACACTTCCGGTGGCGAGCAACAGATGACCGCAGTCGGCCGTGCGCTGATGGCGCAACCGTCGATGATCCTGCTCGACGAGCCGTCGATGGGCCTCGCGCCGCAGATCGTCGAGGAGATCTTCGACATCGTGCGCGATCTCAACCGCAAGGAGAAGGTGAGTTTTCTCCTCGCCGAGCAGAACACCAACGTGGCGCTGCGCTTCGCCGACTACGGCTACATTCTGGAGAACGGTCGCGTGGTCATGGATGGCGCGGCGGTCGAGCTGGGGGAGAACGAGGACGTGAAGGAGTTCTACCTCGGGCTGTCGACGGCCGGACGCAAGAGTTTCCGCGACGTGAAGCACTACCGCCGACGCAAACGCTGGCTCGCCTGAGACGCTGCTTGCCTCGTTCCCCGGTAACGGCCGACGCACCGCCGTTGCCCGGCGGGCGCGGCGGGTCAGGGATGCCGCGTCGAATATCGCGATACGTATCCAAGAGCTCATGCACTTCGACACACTCGAAATCCGCGATCCCGAGGTTCGTGAACGCGCCTTGTTCGCGGCGCTGCCGGCGCAGCTCGCCCACGCCAAGGCGAACACCAGCGCGTACGCACGCCTGCTCGAGGGCGTCGATCCCGAGTCGGTGCGCACCCGGGAAGCACTGGCACGGCTGCCGGTCGTGCGCAAGTCGGAACTCGTCGACATGCAGAAGGCGCACCGGCCCTTCGGCGGCTTTGCCGCCAGCGGATGGGGCGCGCACACCCGCGGCGCGCGGCTGGTGTTCGCCTCGCCCGGACCGTTGTACGAGCCCGAGGGACACGCCGCGGACTACTGGCGGCTGGCGCGGGCGCTGTATGCCGCGGGATTGCGCGCCGGCGACCTCGTTCACAACACCTTCTCGTACCATTTCACCCCCGGCGGCGCGATGCTCGAAAGCGGCGCGTTGGCGCTGGGCTGCACCGTCTTTCGCGGCGGCACCGGTCAGACCGAGCAGCAAGTGCAGGCGATGGTGGAGCTGCAACCCGACGCCTATGTCGGCACACCGTCATTCCTGAAGATCATTCTCGAAAAAGCCGACGAGCTCGGCAGCGCGCTGCCGAGCCTGAACAAGGCGCTCGTCTCCGGTGAAGCCTTTCCGCCGAGCTTGCGCGACGCGCTGGGCGCACGCGGCATCGCTGCCTATCAGGTGTACGCCAGCGCCGATGTGGGCTCCATCGCCTACGAATCGCCGGCGCGCGAAGGACTCATCGTCGACGAAGGGGCGCTCGTCGAGATCGTTCGCCCCGGCACGGGTGACCCGGTCGCGCCGGGCGAGGTCGGGGAAGTCGTCGTTACCCTGCTCGCCAACGTCGACTACCCGCTGATCCGCTTCGCCACGGGCGACCTGTCCGCGTTGCTGCCCGGCGCCTCACCGTGCGGGCGGACCAACGCGCGCATCAAGGGCTGGCTGGGCCGCGCCGACCAGACAACCAAGATCAAGGGGATGTTCGTGCATCCGGCGCAGGTGGCGCAGATCGTCAAGCGCCATCCGGAAATCGCGCGTGCGCGCCTGGTCGTCGACAATCCCGACGGCAACGACCGGATGACGCTGCACGTCGAGGTTGCCGGCGCCGCAACGGCGCGCGCCGAGGCGATCGTCGCGACCATGCGCGACGTCACCAAGCTGCGCGGCGAGGTCGCGGTGCGCGCGCCGGGCGAACTTGCCAACGACGGCAAAGTCATCGACGATACTCGCAAGTACGTGTGAGCCGCGTGGCCTGCGCTGGCGCGTTCGGGTGGCAAGCGGGCGCCGCGACCCGTGGCCGGCGCCGACGCAGCGCGTCGTGCGTGTTACGATTGCTCCGAGTGACCTGGAGCATCCCATGACCAAGACCGGTGTTTCCTCGAGCGACGTGATGGCGCCACTCGGTGAGCAGACGCTCGAGGCGATCGCGGCCAAGGGCGTGGTGCGCAGTTATCCCAAGGGCGCGATCCTCATCAACGAGGGTGACACCAGCGAGTCGCTGTTCATCGTGATGTCGGGCCGGGTGAAGGTCTACGCGAGCAACGCGGCTGGCCGTGAAATTGTCCTGAGCTTTTTCGGCCCGGGCGAATATGTGGGCGAGATGTCGCTCGACGGAAGCCCGCGCTCGGCGTCGGTGATGACGGTCGAACCGACCACCTGTGCGATCGTCACGGGCGCCAGCTTTCGCGAATTCGTCAGCGCGCATCCCGATTTTGCATTGCACCTGATCGGCAAGCTGATCCAGCGGGTGAGGGTGACCACCGAGAACGTCAAGAGCCTCGCGCTGTCCGATGTCTACGGCCGGCTGGTGCGGCTGATCACCGCGCTCGCGGTGCAACGACAGGGCGCGCTGGTGGTCCCGGAGAAGCTCACTCAGCAGGACATCGCCGAGCGCGTCGGCGCTTCGCGCGACATGATCAGCCGCCTGCTCAAGGACCTCGTCGGCGGCGGCTATCTCGCGATCCAGGAGCGCACCATTACCATCCTGAAGAAGCCGCCGGCCGGCTGGTAAGGTGAATTTTCGGCAGTGCGGCCCCGCAATCTTCCGCAGCTTCGCACCGCCCCTCTCCCGTAACGTGGTGACATCCCACGGCAACGCATCGCCGCAGGGGTTGCGGTCGGCCGCGCAATGCGCGGCTCGCCGCGCGATCAATCGCAGCGCGAGGAGTGGATCATGACCTATTCGAAGGATTCGCGAACGAATGCCCCCGGGCTTGGATCTCCCATCAAGGCCATAGCGCTGGTGGCGGCGATCGGCTTTGTCGTGATGGCGGTCGAGGCGCCACGGCTGTTCAGCAGTTCGCCGGGTGCAGTCGAGCCGTCCAATGCAAGGCCGGCTGCGCTGCTGTCGCAGGACGCGCCTGCGGTGTCGCAGCCGGCCTTGGCGTCCGACTACTTTCCGTCGCGCTTTCCCGCACCGACGGGCGAGGCCCAACCGCAGCCGCCGTCGTTCTGAATTGCATTGCGCCTGGGCGACAGGGCGGCAGCCGCCGCCCGCCGTGCTGCGCCGCGCGGGCGCGGTGGGGCGCGTCAGATGCCGCCCATGCAGACGTACTTGATCTCGACGTACTCGTCGATGCCGTATTTCGAGCCTTCGCGGCCGAGACCCGACTGCTTGACGCCACCGAAGGGCGCGACTTCGGTGGTGATCATGCCGGTGTTGACGCCGACCATGCCGTATTCGAGCGCCTCGGCGACGCGCCAGATGCGGCCGATGTCGCGCGAGTAGAAATACGACGCGAGCCCGAACTCGGTGCGGTTGGCGAGCTCGATGACCTCGGCGTCGCTGGAAAAGCGGATCAGCGGCGCGACCGGGCCGAATGTCTCTTCGTGGAAAATCTTCATGTCGGCGGTCACGCCGGTGAGCACCGTCGGTTCGTAGAAGGTTCCGCCCAGCGCGTGCCGCTTGCCGCCGGTCGCGACCTGCGCACCGTGCGCCAGCGCGTCGGCGACGTGCTCTTCGACCTTGTCGAGCGCTTCGCGGTTGATGAGCGGACCCTGCGTGACCCCGGCCTCGGTGCCCGGCCCGACCTTGAGTGCGCGCACCCGCTCGGCGAGTTTCGCGGCAAAGGCATCGTGGACCTTGTCATGCACGAACAAGCGATTCGCGCACACGCAGGTCTGCCCGGCGTTGCGGTACTTGGAAATCATGGCGCCTTCGGCCGCCGCGTCGAGGTCGGCGTCGTCGAAGACGATGAACGGCGCGTTGCCGCCGAGCTCCAGCGATATCTTCTTGATTGTCGACGCCACCTGCTGCATGAGCAGCCGGCCGATTTCGGTCGAGCCGGTGAACGATAGCTTGCGCACGATCGGATTCGACGTCATCTCGCCACCGATTGCCGGCGCATTGCCGGTGACGACGTTGAGCACGCCCGGGGGAAAGCCCGCCCGGTGCGCGAGTTCCGCGAGCGCCAGCGCCGAATACGGCGTTGCTTCCGCCGGCTTGATGACGACGGTGCAACCCGCGGCGAGCGCCGGCGAGACCTTGCGGGTGATCATCGACGACGGGAAGTTCCACGGCGTGATCGCCGCGCATACGCCCACCGGCTCCTTGATGACGACGAGGCGGCGATCATTGCCGATGGTCGGAATCACATCGCCGTAGACGCGCTTGGCTTCTTCGGCAAACCATTCGGTATAGGCGGCGCCGATCGTGATCTCGCCCTTGGCTTCGGCGAGCGGCTTGCCCTGCTCGGTGGTCAGGATCAGCGCGAGATCGTCGGCGTGGGCGAGCTGCAGCTCCGACCACTGGCGCAGGATCGCGGAGCGCTCCTTGGCGGTCCTGCTGCGCCACGCGGGCCACGCCTTGTTGGCGGCCTCGATGGCGCGCCGCGTTTCGGTGGCGCCAAGCACCGGCACAGTGCCGATTTGGGCACCGGTGGCGGGATTGACCACGCCGATCGTTGCGCGCGAGTCGGCGTCGGTCCATTGGCCGTCGATGTAACACTGCTGACGCAACAGTGCGCCGTCCTTGAGCGCGACGGGCGCGCGCCGTTCGCTTGTGTCGGGAGCCATCGGAATCTCCTGCAGGAGCGGATCGGCGCAGAAACCGCGCCTTCGATCCAGACATTGATTATAGCGCGGTGTCTAGCGCCCTCTGGCCTGCAGCGTGACCAGCGTCACCCCGCAGAGCACCAGCGCCGCGCCGGCGAGCTGGATCGCGTATACCGGCTCGCCGAGAATCCAGTAGCCCAGTGCGATCGTGAACACCGGTCCGAGCGAGCCGACCAGCGACGTACGATCGGCGCCGATGCGCTTGATCGCCTCGGCGATGAGGTAGGTGGGCAACACGGTCGACAGCAGCGCCATTGCCAGCGCCAGCAGGTGAATGCGCAGCGGCACGGCCAGCGCCGCGAGTGGCCGCGCCGCCAGGAATTGCCCGATCACGAAAAGCGACGAGATCAGCATTGCCCAGGCGATGAAGCGCAGGCTCCCGAGCCGCGATATCACCGGCCCGGCGCCGACCAGATACAGCGAGTAGCAGAACGCGCTGGCGAAGACCAGCGCGCCGCCGAACCAGAGCGCGCGGGAGTCCGCGCCGAAGCGCAAATCGTGCGTGAATACCAGCAGGATGCCCGCATACGACAGTGCCAGCGCCAGCAGCTTGCGTGCGCCGATACGCTGCCTGAGCAGCGCCGCCGAGAGCAGCACCACCATTGTCGGATACAGGAAGAGCACGAGGCGCTCGAGTGCGGCGGTTATGTATTGCAGCCCCATGAAGTCGAGCAGGCTCGAGAGGTAATAGCCGATGAAGCCCAGCCAAGCCAGGAGCAACCAGTCCCCGCGCGTGATCGGCTTGGCCGCGACATTTGCCGACGCCCACCATGCCATGAGCACGAACATCGGCGCGGCGTACATCATGCGCAAAGCGAGCAGCGTGACCGCGTCGATCGGGGTCCACGCGTACGCCAGCTTGACCAGGATCGCCTTGAACGAGAAGCCCAGCACACCAACGACGGCGAGCGTAGGACCGATCCAGTTCCGGGACGCGCTAGCCAACTGTCGTTGCATCGGCAGCGGCGACGCTGTCGCGGCCAAGGGCCTCCTCCAGCGCAGTCATGGAGTACCCGAAGCGGTGCGCAGTCGACATCATGTCGATCCATTGATCGATCCGGTCCACCATGCTTCGCGCAAGCACCTGCCGCCGCAGCGTGGCGTTGCGCCAGCGGAAGACGGCGGCGAGCGCGCCCATGGCAGTGATCGGCAGGCGCGCTTGCGCTGCGCGTTGGCCCAGCGCACTGGCGAACGCCGCGGCAACGTCGAGAAGCGACAGGTTCTGCGGTCCCCCGACAATGCGCTGCTGATTGCGCCGCCGCGGCTCGAGAAGTGCGGCGGGAACATTATTTGCGACGTCGGCGACGCTCACGAAATTGACCGGGATGGTGCCGCTGCCGAAGCTCGTCGCCTTGCCCTTCCTGCGGATTTCATCACCCAGCATGGCGGCGCAGGACTCCATGAACGCGGCCGGGCGCAGCATCGTGCCGCTCATCGTGCTGTTGCGCGGATACTCCCCGGTCGCATGCTTGAGCCGGAAGCAGTCGACGCGATGGTCGGGGGCCGCGATCGACGCGGGGTCGCGCAGGCCGCCGTGGACAACGTCGACGCCGCGCCGGGCATTGGCGGCGAGTTGGGCGGGCGCCCGTGCTATCGCCCGCCCGCAACGGCCGCTGGCGAGCAGCTCGCGCAGTGTGCGACGCGCCAGCCGGCCGGATGCACCGACCGCGGTGACGGGGTCGGTCAAGGGGGGCAATTGAACGTACTACCGGGTATAGCCACCGATCACGCTTGAGTCAGGAGCGCTGACGCCAGACCCAGGCTGCGGATGATGGCGACAAACCGCGGGTCGCTGCGAATGGGATCGAAAGCCGCATAAACGCCTACAGTGACCATAAATGGTGCGCGCTCGGCCATGCCCGCCTCGAGCCAGCGCAACGCCGGCTCCGCCTCGCCCATCACCGCGTACGCGCGCGCCATGTCCCACGCCGGGACGTAGCGCTTGCCTCGGTGGGACTCGAGTTGCTCGAGAATGGCCACCGCTTCGCTTCTGGCGCCCGTTGCGGCGAGCACGAATGCATGCGCTTCGTGGACGCGTGCCGGCGAGGGCGAATCGGCAACGGCCCGTTCGCTGTGCAGGCGTGCGGCATCACCTTCACCAAGAAACGCATGCGCTTCGGCCAGACGCATGCGCGCCGGAACAAACTGAGGATTCATGGTCAACGTCGCTTCGAGCTGCCGCACGGCTTGGTCGAAGCGGCGGCTGAAGATCAGGTAGTCGCCCACATTCATGTTGAGCCCAAGGTCGAAGGGGCTCAGTTCCACGGCCCTGCGGATCTCCCGCAGACCCTGGTCGAAGCGGCCGGTGCATACCAGCAGGTCGCCGTAACCCAAGTGCACCAGCGGTTCGCTGGGCGTGAGGTCGGCGGCGCGGACGAGCATAGCCTCCGCGCCGACAAAATCGTGGTCGTGGAACATCTTGAGCAAGCCGACGGCGACCGCCGCGCGTCCGTTATCCGGATCGATGGCGTACGCACGAGCCGCGGATGCGAGCGCCCGGGGATAGACGTCGCGCGGTGCGGCGATGCCGTAGAGGGCGAGGACCACGCAGGCTTCGGCGATGCCGCAGTGCGCGGGCGCGAAATCGGGCGCAATCCGCAGGCACGCCTGGAATTGGTCGATCGCTTTGTACAGTCCGTCAGGACTGCGTTGCGCCCAGAAGGATCGGCCGCGCAGATAGGCCCTCAGCGCATCTTCGCTAATCGGCAAGGGCGCAGTGAGACGAGACGCCTCGGCAGGCGTCAGCGTGGCGCGCACTTCGTCGCCGATGGTCCTCGCGACTTCGTTGAGCAACGTTAGCAAGTCCCGCGGCTCCCGGGTGTAGGTCCGGGCCCACTCGTGGATTTCTGATCGGCCATCGATCAGCTGCACGACAACCTGCACTTGATGGTCACCGAGCAGCAGCGAACCTTCGACAATGCGGTCCACCTTGAGCTCTTCGGCAATCTCGCGCACGCGCAGCTGCGTGTGCTTATAGTGCATCGCCGATGTCCGTGCTATCACGCGCAGCGCCGAGAGGCCTGCCAGCACAGCGATCAGCAGCTCGGTGAGTCCGTCGGCGACATACTCGTCAGCCGGGTTCCCGGACAGGTTCAGAAAGGGGAGCACGACGATCGAGACGGCGCGGCCTCGCGCCGCGGCCCGCGGCGAATCGGGGTCCAGCGCGACCGGCGCCAGGAGTCTATAGCCGCGCTTGGACAGCGTTTCGATGAAACGCCGCTCGCCACGCCCCTCGCCGAAGTGTTGTCGAAGCTGCGATATGCAACGAGTGAGCACGCCATCGGTGACAAACCGATGCTTCCATACAGACACAAAGAGATATTCCCGCATTACCGGCTCGCCGGCGTGGCTGGCAAGCTCTAGCAACACGTCCATGACTCGCGGTTCGACGTGGCTGACGCCGCCGGGACCGGTGATCCGGCAAAGGCCGGGCTCGACCAGATATTCGTTGAGCCGGAAGCCTTGGCGCAAACGCTCATCCATTCGCCGAACCCCCTGTTGCCGACGGGGCGGATCGTCCACACGCAGTGTCACCGGCGGTCTTCCGCGTGCCACGGTCGCTCCGCACCTGCGCTCGAACTCAGAAAATCATAATGTTTCCGTCAGGACACCAGCCACCCGCTGCCGCAAAGTCGCAGCCGCGGGGAGAACGGTTCGGCGAGGTGCCGACAAGTGCCACCGGCACGGTCCGTCGCGCCGCATCGTCCGCTGCGCCGCGGGTCGCGGCACGGTTCAATGCGCAGTGTAGCAGCAGTTGTTGGGGGTGTGACGCTGCAGCGCATGGGGCCGGCAGTTGCCCGTTGGCGCGCGCAGAAACGTACCCATCATCGAAGGAGAAACACCATGTCCAAGCAAGCATTCCTGCCATGTACTCTGGCCGCATTGGCGTTGTCCGTCCTGGTCGTCCCGCTGCCCGCGGCCGCGGGGGGCGACGCGTTCACGCCGTTGCTGGCGATGTATGTCGGCCAGACCGTCGGCGCGGCCCCCGATCCCGTCCGTTGCCCGACGGCCAGGGGTAGCCCCGGCCCGGCCCTGCGCATCGACATCAAGAGCGCCGGCTACGCCACCATCGTCGGCGCCTCTTCGGTGCTGCAAAGCCACTGCATCGATCCCAGCGGGCCGCACCCGTCGGCCATCACCAACGGCCAGGCAGTGACGACGGACGCCGACGGCGATCTGTTGTACCAATCCTACGCGGCTGAGCAATACGCGACGCCGTCGAGCGCGAAGGACCAGATCTTCATGGCGCAGGGCGAGGGGTGCAACAACGGCGGCACCGGCAAGTACCAGCATGCCCGCGGCTGCTTCCTCGTGGTCGGACAGGTCAATCTGACCTCGGGCGCCACGATCGTTTCGTTGGACGGGCTGCTCTGGCTGGGGCACTGAGTCCGAGTTTGGCCGCCGGCGCCAGTCTTGCCGGGCGGGCGCCCGGCGGCCCTCGCTGCGGGCTGGCGAGGCTACGCCCAGTCGACCAGGCCGAAATACGACGTGGCCAGGATCGCGCCGCCGAAGGCAATTCGGTACCACACGAACGGGATGAAATCATGGTGCGCCACGTAGCGCAGCAGCCAGCGCACCACGAGAAACGCACTGATGAACGAAACGACGAAACCGACGCCGATCATCGACAGGTCGCCGCCGGCGAGCAGCGCGCGGTTCTTGACGACTTCGTAGCCGGTGGCCGCAAACAAGGTCGGAATCGCCAGAAAAAAAGAGAATTCGGTCGCGGCGGTGCGCGAGAGTCCGAACAGCATGCCGCCGATGATCGTCGCGCCGGAGCGCGACGTGCCGGGAATCAGCGCGAATGCCTGCGCCATGCCGACCTTGAGCGCGTCGGGCCAGCGCATGGCGTCGATGCTGTCGATGCGCACCACGCCCGGATTGCGGCGCTGCCGCCGTTCCGCCCAGAGAATGACCAGTGCGCCAACGATGAACGCGGACGCCACGGGCACGGGTGCGAACAGGTTCGCCTTGATTGCCTTGCCGAAGGCGAGACCGAGCACCGCCGCCGGGAGGAAGGCGATGAACAGGTTGAGGACGAAGCGCTGCGCCGACCGGTCACTGAAGATTCCATTGGCCACGGCGAACAACTTGGCGCGGTACTCCCAGCACACGGCGAGGATCGCACCCGCCTGGATGACGATCTCGAACAGCTTGGCGCGATCGCCGGTATAGCCCAGCAACGATCCGGCGACGATCAGATGGCCGGTACTTGAGACAGGAAGGAATTCGGTCAGGCCCTCGACGACGCCGAGGATCGCTGCGGTGAGCTGGTCAGGAAGATACACGGATCGCGCAATCAAAAAAGGCCGGGCGGCTCGCGCCGCCCGACCTCGGCATTATATACCGCCGCGGTTCAGGCGGTGCGCCTGGTCAACATCGACAGCGCCTGCGCCAGCATGTCGCTGTGATCAGTCGGCACTTGTCCCTGCGGGGTCATCTGGTCGATGATTTGCGGCAGCATCTGTGCCAGCCCGGAAGTGGCGTCGCCGTGCGACAGGCCGAATTGCTGCGCCAGCGCGCCGATGCTGCCTCCACCCAGCACATCCGACAACTGGTTGGCGGAAACCGGCATGTTCGCGCCCGTGCCCACCCACGACTGGGCGTGCGCGCCCAAGCCCGCCTGCTGGAATTTGCCGATGATTCCGGGCAGGCCGCCGTTCTGCTGGATCAGCTGCAGCGCCATCTGCAGCAACGGGCTTTGCGCCTGCTGGGCGCCGCCTTGCATCATGCCGCCGAGCAATCCCTCGAGCAATCCCATGGTCAATCTCCGCTTCACAGGCGTTGGGGGAGGATTATACGCCGCGACCTGCGGCATTCCGGTTACGCCCGGGGCGCGGGAAACAGCCACAGATCGTCGGGCGCAAGCTCGAGCCACGCCACGCCACTGGCCACTGCCCTGCCATAACAACGCAAGCGCAATGCGCCCAGCTTGAACAGGTTTTCGCGACGATCGCCAAGGAACATGCCGGTGACCAGCTCGGTCTGCACGCGATTCTCCCCAGCGCCGTCGGCGATCCGCGTGCGCTCCAGGCGGATCACTCCGGTGGCTGCATCGCCGACCCTGAGCTCGCCTCGGGTGGCGCCCCACAGCCGCCACCCTTCGCCCTCGAGCAGCGCCTTGCCGGCGTCGACCTGCGCGATCTTGCCTGGCAAATGGTTGTTGCTGCCCATGAACTCGGCGGTAAACAGCGATTCCGGCCGGTTGTACATTTCTTCCGGCGTTCCCTGCTGCTCGATCCTGCCGAAGTTGAGCAGCAGGATGCGGTCCGCCATCGCCATCGCTTCGGTCTGGTCGTGCGTGACCACCAGCGCCGAGATGTGCAGGCGCACGATGAGCTCGCGCAGCCACGCGCGCGCTTCCTCGCGCAGCTTGGCGTCGAGGTTCGACAGCGGCTCGTCCATCAGCACGACCGGCGGGTTGTACACCAGCGCGCGAGCGATCGCGACGCGCTGCTGCTGGCCCCCCGAGAGCTGGTGCGGCAGGCGCTTGGCCAGAGCGCCGAGTCCCAGGTTCGCCAGCGCCTCGGTCACGCGCCGGTCGACATCCGCGGCGGCGATGCCGCGCAGGCGCAGGCCATACGCGACGTTCTCGAAGACGTTGCGATGCGGCCACAGCGCGTACGACTGGAACACCAGGCCGAGGTTGCGCTTCTCCACGGGCAGATCGACGGCCGCCGCGCCGTCGAACAGCACCGAGTCGCCGATCGCGATCCGGCCGGCGCTCGGCTGCTCGAGTCCCGCGACCGAACGCAACAGCGTCGTCTTGCCGCTGCCCGATGCCCCGAGGAGCGCGACGACTTCACCGGGGCTCAGCGTCAGCGACACGCCCTTTAGAATCGGGTTGTCGCCGTATTGGAGGTGCAGGTCGTCGACGACGAGCTTATTCATGGAGCCGGACTCCGAAGCGCAGCGCGACGGCAAGGCCGACCGCCACCAGCGCGATGTTGATGAGCGACAATGCCGCAACCTGATCGATCGCGCCGGCACTCCAGAGGGAAACGAGCATCGAACCGATGACTTCGGTGCCCTGGCCGAGCAGGTAGACGCCGGTCGAGTATTCGCGTTCGAAGATCATGAACACGAGCAGCCAGCTCGCCAGCAGGCCGAAGCGGATCAGCGGAATAGTGATGTCCTTGATCACCCGCGCGCCCGACGCGCCCGCGGTGCGCGCCGACTCCTCCAGCTCGGGCCCGATCTGCAGCAGCGCGCTGGAGATGAGCCGCATGCCGTAGGCGAGCCAGACGACCGTGTACGCGAGCCACACCGAGAAGATCGAGTTGCGCAGTTCCTTGAGTCCCGGAACGAACAGGAAGATCCACAGGAACGCGAGGCCCGCGAGCAGGCCCGGAATCGCGCGCGGGATCATCACGATGTAGTCAAGAATCTTCACCACGCCGCCGCGCTGGCGGTGGCTCGCCAGCCCGATGGCCGTGTAGCAGGCGACCGCGAGACCGCCGCCGACGGTGCCGATCAGCAGCGTGTTGATGATCGCGCGCACCTGGTCCTTCGCGTCGAGCACGCCGCGGAAGTTGTCGAGCGTCAGCACTTCGCCGAGGTTGATGCCTTCGCCCCACTGCTCGACAAAAGCGCGCAGCGCGATGCCCGAGATCGGCACGACGATCGTGAACATCAGCCATAGGGCGACCAGCGCCAGCGCGACCCATTTCCAGCCGCCCAGTGGCAGGAGCTTCTGGCGCGTCGCCTTGCCCTTGACCGAGACGTACTTGCCCGCCGTCTTGAGCAGCCAGCGCTGCAGCAGCACCAGCGGAAACGTGACGGCCACGATGCACACCGCAACGGCCGCCATCAGGTGATACGACGGCGTGCCGAGTTTGTTGGTGAGCTTGTACAGATACGTCGAGAGCACCAGGTGACCCTCGGGGTCGCCCAGCACCAGCGGCAGCCCGAACAACTCGAAGCCGAGGAAGAACACGAGCACGCCGGCATAGAACAGCGCCGGCATGATCATCGGCAAGCTGACGTTCAGCGCGACCTGCAGCGGATTCGCGCCAACGACCCGCGCCGCCTCCTCGACATCGGAGCCCAGGCTCTTGAGCGCGGCGGAGGAATAAAGGTACACGTGCGGCACGTGCGTGAGGCCGGCGATCACCGCGATGCTGAACAGCGAATAGACGTTCCACGGCACGTCGCCAACGATGCCCTTGGCCCACAGCGAATAGAAGCCCACAGGTCCCATGGCGACGACGTAGCCGAAGGCGAGGACCATCGGCGAGACGAACACCGGAATGAGCACCAGCACCTCGATCGTGCGCTGTGCGGGAAGGTCGGTGCGGGTGAGCAGGAACGCCAGCGCCGCGCCCAGCGGCAGCGCGATCAACACCATGCCGGTCGCGATGAGCACCGAGTTCGCGAACGCGGTCCAGAAATCCGAGTCCGCGAAGATGAACGCATAGGCGTCGAAGCCGAAGCGATGCGCAGGATTGAAGAACGGCGCGTTGAGGAAGCTCTGCCAGAAGATCAGGCCAAGCGGCAGGAAGATGACCAGCGCGGTGATCGCCACCACCGCCGTGCGCGGGATGCTGACGCCGCGGCTTACCATGCTTGGGTCACGTCATTCCCGCGCCGGGGGGAAGCCGTTTTGATCGACCGCGGTGGCCCCGGCGCAGGCCGGGATACAAGGTAGCGAGCGACAGATTCAACCAACGCAACGTGGATCCCGGGTCGTGCGCGGTGCGCACGCCCGGGATGACACGGCGGTATCCGATCGCGGCGACGCTACGCGTCTGGCTCTCGGACAGCCATGTCACTTCCTGCCCAGGGTCGTCTGCCACTGCTTCAGGAATTCCAGGCGCTTGGTCTGGTCCAGCCCGGCCAGCAGGTCGTTGTTCACCGCGATCGGCTTGACTGCGCTGCCGAGTTCCTTGGCAAACGCGACGCCCGAGTCCTTGCCGGTCATGTCGGTGCGCACCGAGAACAGCTCGGCCTGCTCCGAGGTGATCGTCTGGCCGCGCTTGGACAGCAGGTAGTCGACCCACAGCTTGCCGGCGTTCGGATTCTTGGCGTTCTTGGCCAGGAATACCAGCCGCGACAGGACCAGGTTGTAGTCGGTCGTGAAGGCGATGCCGATCGAGGGATCCTTCTTGGCGCGCGTGAGTGCGTACGAACCGAGGATGTTGTAGCCGAACAGGTTTTCGCCCGAGGACACGCGTTCCATCATCGTCCCCGTCGAGCTCTGCATGTTCGCGCCGCGCGCACCCATCGCCTTGACGAGTTCCAGATACTGCGGATCGAATTTGGCATCCTGGTTGGCGAGCATGAAGCCGACGCCCGATTTCTCGACATCGTAGGTTGTGATCTTCTTCTGGTACTTGTCGGCCTTGGTGTTGAGCAGCTTGGTGAAGTCGGCGTGCGTCTTCGGCACGTCCTCCGGCGGCACCAGCCGCTTGTTGTAGACGATGGCGATCGGCTCGAAGGTCGTCGCGTAGATCGTGTCCTTGAACCGGGCCCAGTCGGGCAGCGCGCCCGACTCGGGCGACTGGTAGGGCGCCGCCAGGCCGTCGGCCGCGAGCTTCATCTGCAGGTCCATCGACGAGCTCCACACCGCGTCTGCCGACGCGGCATTGGCGGCGTTTTCGCTGACGAAGCGGTTGTAGACTTCGGTGGAATTGAGGTCGGTGTACTCGACCTTGACGCCGGGGTACAAGGTCTCGAAATCCTTGATCAGCGCCGAAACGAGCTTGGCGTCGGTGGTCGAATAGACGACGACCTTGCCTTCCTTCTTGGCGGCTTCGACGATCTTGGCGTAGTCGGCGGGGTATCCGGCGGGCAGTTGCGCCTGCGCGAGTGGCCCGAAGGCCAGGCCGCACGCGAGCACGGGCACGAAATTCAGGAAACGCATTGCGGGTTCTCCTCGGGATGGTGCGGCAGCGATCCCCGGTCGCTCCGCGGGAGCTGCGGCCGGACCTGCTCTGGCACGAAGTTTACACCGTTCGCTACGCGGCCGGCAGCACGCAAGCTGCGCGCTCAAGGCGCCTCGCCAAGTTGCCTGCGTAGGTTGGCAACGATCGTTTTCAGGTCGTCCAATTCGACGTGCAGCTGCCGCACGCTTTGTCGAAGCGCGGCAAGCTCGGTGAGGCTGACGACATCGTCCGTCGCCACCGGCGCCGTGGTGATCGCGCTGGCCAACGCGCTCTTGCCGCAAAAGAGGTGCATCCAGCGGTTCTCGCGCGCGCCCGGCGCGCGGGGCAATTCCGCCACCATCGGCGCATCGGTGCGCGCCGCGAGTTCGCGCAGGAATGCGTCCACCGCAGACACGTCGGCGAAGCGGTGCAGCCGCTCGCTGTTGATGCGCAGCTCACCGACAGTCTGCGTTCCGCGCAGCATGAACGTCGCCAGCAGCGCGACGGCCTGCGCAGGAACTCCGAGGGCGCGCTCGGCATTGTGCGCATAGCGCATCACGCGCCCACCGCTGGATTCGACGACCAGGGACAGGGCCTTGAGGCGGTCGATCGCGACCTGCACTTCGGCATCGGTTGCGTTGAGCACCGGATCGCGGCTGGTCTTCTGGTTGCAGCCCGCGGTCAGCGCGTTGAGCGTCAGCGGATACGTGTCGGGAACCGTATGCTGCTTCTCGACCAGGACGCCGAGCACGCGCGCTTCGAGCAGGGAGAGCAAGGGCAGGGTCGCGGTCATTGCGGGCGGCGTGGCGGTGCGGTCGAGTCGTAGGCAGGTGGCGTGGTTGCTGCTATCTTAGAGGGTCGCAGCAGGTAATTCCATCCTGCACACCCGATCCTTGCCCGGACGCGCCGTTTTCGCGGGAAACCATGGCCAACCCATCCGAAGTCACCAACATGGCGCTGTTCTGCGATTTCGAGAACGTCGCGCTCGGCGTGCAGGACGCCAAGTACGACAAATTCGACATCGGCAAAGTCGTCGAGCGACTGCTGCTCAAGGGCAGCATCGTGGTCAAGAAGGCGTATTGCGACTGGGACCGCTACAAGTCGTTCAAGGCGCCGATGCACGAGGCCTCGTTCGAGCTGATCGAGATTCCGCACGTGCGTCAGTCGGGCAAGAATTCCGCCGACATCCGCATGGTCGTCGATGCGCTGGACCTGTGCTACACCAAGGCGCACGTCGACACGTTCGTGATCATCAGCGGCGATTCGGATTTCTCGCCGCTGGTGTCGAAGCTGCGCGAGAACGCCAAGCGCGTCATCGGCGTCGGCGTGAAGAATTCCACCTCGGATCTGCTGATCGCCAACTGCGACGAATTCATCTTCTACGACGACCTGGTGCGGCAGCAGAAGAAAACCACCGCGCGGCGGTCGGTGCCCAAGGCCGTCGCCGCGGCCGAGGGGAGCGCGCCCGCGGCGAAGGGCGACGAGCCACGCCGCCAGGAGGCGGTGGAGCTGATCGCCGAGACGCTGGAGGCGCTGATCGCCGAGCGCGGCGAAGACGAGAAGGTATGGGGGTCGATGGTCAAGCAGGCGCTCAAGCGGCGCAAACCCGGATTCGCGGAGTCGTTCTACGGATATCGCTCTTTCAACGGCCTGCTCGAGGAAGCCGAACGCCGCGGCGTGCTCAAGCTCGAGCGCGACGAGAAGTCGGGCGGCTACATCGTGCGGCTGATGACGATGCAGGAGTGAGTGCGATGCGGCAGCGATCGCTGTTCGGCGCGCTGGCCATGGCGCTCGCGCTCGGGGCGTCGGCCAACGAACCCGCGCTTACGGTGACGACCGCGGCGGGAACGATGAGTTTTGCGCCCGCGGCGCTGCTGGCGCTGCCCTCGGCCACGACGGTCACCATTGCGCAAGACGTCGCCTACGGCCGCGCAATGGTCTTCCACGCGGTGCCGATGGCCGCCTTGCTGGCGGGAGTCGCGCCGGACCAGACGATTCGCGTTGTCGCCAGCGACGGCTTCGTCGCGACGTTGCCCGCGGGGCCGCTGCTTGCGCGCGGTGACGGCGCCGTTGCCTATCTCGCCGTCGAGGCGACCGATGCGCCATGGCCGCCGCTGAAACCCGGCGAGGCTGCCACCGCCGGCCCGTTCTACGTCGTGTGGTTGCGACCCGAGCGCGGTGGCATCGTCCAGGAACAGTGGCCCTACCAGATCGCGCGCATCGAAGCGGTCGCTCCGCTCGCCAAGCGCTATCCGATGCTCTTGCCCAGCGCGGGCTTGTCGGCGCGCGACCCGGCGCGGCGCGGCTACGAGGTGTTTGTCAGGAATTGTTCGGTCTGCCACACGCTCAACCTCGGCGGCGACGCGACGCTGGGACCGGACCTGAACCTCCCGTACAGCCCCACCGAGTACATGCGCGTCGATGCGCTGCGGCGCCTGATTCGCGATCCGCAGTCGCTGCGCCGCTGGCCCGCATCGAAGATGCCTGCCTTCAGTGTCAAGGCGATGAGCGACCGTGATCTCACCGATCTGCTGACCTACCTGCGGCACATGGCCGACCGCAAAGCCGCGGGCGGCGCGGCGAAATAAGTCAGGGGTTGCGCCTCGCGATGGGCAATCGCATTGCCGCCGACGCGGTGCTCGCACTGCACGCCGCTTTCGTGCTCTTCGTCGGGCTCGGTTCGCTGCTGGTCCTGCGCTGGCCGAGGCTTGCCTGGCTGCATCTGCCCGCAGTCATCTGGGCCGCGCTGCTCGAATTCAACGGTTGGTTCTGCCCGCTGACGCCGCTGGAGGTCGGGCTGCGGCGACGCGCGGGTGAGGCGGGCTACGCGGGCGGCTTCGTCGAACACTACCTGCTGGCGGCGATCTATCCGGACGGCCTCACGCCGCAGATTCAGGCGGTCCTCGGTGCCGTGGTCATCGGCATCAACGTCGCCGGCTATGCGCTGCTGTGGCGCCGATGGCGTGCGCGGCGTGCGTCGTCGCAAAGCTCCGCATGAGTGCGGGCCCCTCGATACTCGTGCTTCTGGTGGGTGTGGCACTGATCGCCGCGCCGTGGTGGTCGTCGACGCTTCCCGCGACCGACCATCCGTTGGTGATCGTGCTGGGCAGCGTGTTCGCGGCCTTCGCTGCCTATGCCGCGCTGCCCGAACGCTTCCCGAGCCTGCGCACGCTCGCATTTTGCATCGGGACGACCGCGTTCGGCGCGGCGGGCGCGGCGCTCGCGCTCTCGCCGCTGGCACCGGGCGCCGACGGCACGTACGCCATTGGCGGCATCGAGGGATTTCGCGCGGACCTACCGATGCCGCGGTGGGCAGGCATCGTCGCCGGCCTTTTTGCGGCCGTGCTGTTGGCGGTGGCTGCGCTGGGGCTGTGGGGGCTGCTACGCGCGTTGCTTAGGCGGCAGGGCCAGGATGGCGACCGTTCGCCGCAGGACGGGTCGACCTGAGCGCCAGAGCACCGGCGTCGCGGCGCGGCGACTAGGCCGCGGAGGACGCCGGCACCTCGAGGATGCGCACCGGGTGGGCATCCTGGATCGATTGCGACAGTTCCGCCGCGGTCGCCACCTGATAGCCCGCGATGACCATGACGCCCACGATGGCCACCAGTGCAAGCAGCGCGCCGACATCGTCGAACCAGGCCGGCGCCTTGAACCACGCGAGCGCCGGACCCGGTGCGCGGTCGTCGTTCGCGGGCGCCGGAATGATCTCGATCGTCGCGCGCCGGGTCGACTCGATCACGGTCAAACCGCGATCCGGAACGCGGTGCTCCTGCCCGGCGGACAGCCATACGTCGTCGACGTTGCCGCTGCTCGTTGCCCACACGAGGCCGTCGTGGACGCGAATCGTCGCACGCTGACCCTCGGGGACCGCCATCGTCTTCCCGGCGTCGAGTAGAATCCTGCCAAATGCGAGCTTGATTGTCATATTGGCCTCACGTATTGTGCGTGTTTGACGCACCGTCACTCTATGAGCCATGGGGACTGCCGACAAGCGATTTGTTTTACCGGATAACGTGAAATTTATTCACATATTGCAGCGCCGACCGTGACCGGTCGCCTTCCCCCCATGCAGGCATTGCGCGCCTTCGAGGCTGCCGCGCGCACCGGCAGCCTGACACGCGCGGCCGAAGCGCTGCACCTCACGCACGGCGCGATCAGCCACCAGATCAAGGCGCTCGAGGCGGAGCTCGGCGTGCGGCTGATCGAACGCGCCGGCCGCGGCATGCGCTTGACCGACGCGGGCGAGCACTTGGCCGTGCGCGTGCGCGCGGCGCTTGCGGAGCTGGCAGACGCGCTGCGCGAAGCGGGGGAGCGCGCGAATCCCCGGCAGTTACGGGTCAGTGCGACGCCGTCATTCGCGGCGCGGTGGCTGCTGCCGCGCATCGGGCGCTTCCTCGCCGCGCACCCGGAGGTCGACCTGGCGGTGCAGGCGAGCGTGACACTCGTCGATTTCCGGCGCGACAACGTCGATGTCGCGATTCGCTGGGGCAGCGGCGACTATCCCGGTCTCGGCGTCGAGCACCTCATGGACGACACCTATTTTCCGGTGTGCAGCCCGCGCCTCGCGAGGGGTCGCCTGCCGGCGCAACCTGCCGATCTTGCGGGCCATCTGCTGCTGCGTTCGGACGACGAGTTCTGGCAGCCGTGGTTCGCGGTCGCGGGACTCGACTGGCCGGAACCCACGCGCGGGCCGATCTTCAACGACGCATCGCACATGCTGCAGGCCGCGATCGACGGACAGGGCATCGCGCTCGCGCGGTCTTCGCTTATCGGCAACGACCTCGCGACCGGCGTGCTGGTGCGCTTGTTCGACGTGACCCTTCCTTCGCCAAGACGCTTTTTTCTGGTCTATCCGCCGCGCCTGGTGGGTTCGCCCAAGCTCACCCTGTTTCAGGCATGGCTCAAGAGCGAGATTGCGCGCGACGCCGGCGGCGCCGCACTGCTGGGAAAAGGCGCGCCGAAGCCACCGCGCGCCAAAGCGGCGAAGTCGCAACGCGCGCGCGGTGCGGCGCGCTAGCGCGCTGTGTACCCGGCGGATGAAGGGCCGGGCAGCAGGCGGTGGACGGCGCTACGCCTTCGAGTAGATCTCCGCGCCCTTGTTGACGAATTCCACCGCCTTCGCTTCCATGCCTTTAGCCAGCGCGGCACTGTCGTCGACACCCAGCTTCGCGGCGTAATCGCGCACGTCCTGGGTGATCTTCATCGAGCAGAAGTGCGGCCCGCACATCGAGCAGAAGTGCGCGAGCTTGGCACCGTGCTGCGGCAGCGTCTCGTCGTGGAATTCGCGCGCCTTGTCGGGATCTAGCCCGAGGTTGAACTGGTCGTCCCAGCGGAACTCGAAGCGCGCCTTGGACAGCGCGTTGTCGCGGATCTGCGCGCCTGGATGGCCCTTGGCGAGATCGGCGGCGTGCGCGGCAATCTTGTAGGCGATGATGCCGTCCTTGACGTCGGCCTTGTTGGGCAGGCCCAGGTGTTCCTTCGGCGTGACGTAACAGAGCATCGCCGTGCCGTACCAGCCGATCATCGCCGCGCCGATGGCGGAGGTGATGTGATCGTAGCCCGGCGCGATGTCGGTGGTGAGCGGTCCCAGCGTGTAGAACGGCGCTTCGCCGCAAAGACGCAGCTGCTCCTCCATGTTGAACTTGATCAGGTGCATCGGCACGTGGCCGGGACCTTCGATCATGGTCTGCACGTCGTGCTTCCAGGCGACCTTGGTGAGCTCGCCCAGCGTCGCCAGTTCCGCCATCTGCGCCTCGTCGTTGGCGTCGTAACCCGAGCCGGGGCGCAAGCCGTCGCCGAGGCTGAAGCTGACGTCGTACGCCTTCATGATCGCGCAGATGTCCTCGAAGTGCGTGTACAGGAACGATTCCTGGTGGTGCGCGAGGCACCATTTGGCCATGATCGAGCCGCCGCGCGAGACGATGCCGGTCATGCGCTTGGCGGTCATCGGGATGTAGCGCAGCAGCACGCCCGCGTGGATGGTGAAGTAGTCCACGCCCTGCTCGGCCTGCTCGACGAGCGTGTCGCGGTACATCTCCCAGGTGAGTTCCTCGGCCCTGCCGTCGACCTTTTCCAGCGCCTGGTAGATCGGCACCGTGCCGATCGGCACCGGCGAATTGCGGATGATCCACTCGCGCGTCTCGTGGATGTTCTTGCCGGTCGAAAGATCCATCACCGTGTCGCCGCCCCAGCGCGTCGCCCACGTCATCTTCTCGACCTCCTCGCCGATCGACGAGCTCACCGCCGAGTTGCCGATGTTGGCGTTGATCTTGGTGAGGAAGTTGCGGCCGATGATCATCGGCTCGATCTCCGGATGGTTGATGTTCGCCGGGATGATCGCGCGGCCGCGCGCCACCTCGTCGCGCACGAACTCGGGCGTGATCGATTCGGGAATCGCTGCGCCGAAGCTCTGCCCGCGATGCTGGCGAGTGACGATCTCGGGCAGCGTGCGCAGCATTTCCTCGAGCCTGAGGTTCTCCCGGATGGCGACGAATTCCATTTCCGGCGTGATCAGCCCGCGCCGCGCGTAGTGCATCTGCGTGACGTTGCCACCCGGCTTCGCGCGCCGCGGCGCGCGGTGCAGGTCGAAGCGCAGTCCGGCGAGCGTCGCATCGGCCAGGCGCGCGCGGCCGTACGCCGACGACAGCTGCGGCAGCGCTTCGCTGTCGCCGCGTTCCTCGATCCAGGGCGCGCGCAGCGCGGGCAGGCCGGAACGGATGTCGATCGCCGCGGCGGGATCGGTGTAAGGGCCCGACGTGTCGTAGACGACGATTGGCGGATTCTTCTCGACGCCGAAGCTCGCCGGCGTGTCCGATTGCGCGATCTCGCGCATGGGCACGCGAATGTCGGGGCGCGCGCCCTCGACGTAGATCTTGCGGGAATTGGGCAGCGGCGCAACCGCGGCCGCGTCGACGTGCGCGTCGCGGGCGTAGAACTTGTCGTTGGCGTTCATGGCGCTCCTTTGCAGCAACGCAGAAGTGGCCGGCGCAGGGGGGAGCGAGTGGACGTAGTGCACGCTTCCCCGCGCCGGCATTATCCGCACGGGTACCAAGGGTGTGATCTCACCGGTTCGACCGCGTCGGACACGGACCCCTAGCGTAGAGGAGCACCTTACGCCAAAGCCGATCGCCCGGCAAGCAGGCGCATAGCCGTCGTTCCCGCAAGAGCGGGAGCCCGGTACCTTGCCTCGGACGCCACTGCAGCCCCGCGTTGGCGGGGATGATGGGTGGGAGGCGTCGCGGACTATGCCAGGGTGTGCCGGATGCTCAGTCCGCGGCTGCGTGCGCTGCTGCTGAAACCGGCTCGGCGCGCTCGGCGATGCGCCAGTTCTGCAGGCGCTCGAAGTAGACGTAGATGACCGGCGTGATGTAGAGCGTGAGCAGCTGCGAGACGATGAGTCCGCCGACCACCGCGAGTCCGAGCGGCCGCCGCGTCTCGC
>Ga0209048_10000497_pt1 | contig 41952 bp, 30 predicted proteins | sample FrelakmetCRP12CR_FD_187146 | JGI IMG/M metagenome (GOLD analysis project Ga0209048, IMG submission 187146) | Freshwater lake sediment microbial communities from the University of Notre Dame, USA, for methane emissions studies - CRP12 CR (SPAdes)... | ecosystem: Environmental > Aquatic >...
GAAAACGGCAGCTTGCCGCCAGTGACCTTCATGCGCCCGTACTCGGCGCAGCGATGCAGCGTCGGGATCGCCTTGTCGGGGTTCAGCAAACCGGCGGGATCGAACGCGCGCTTGACCGCATGGAACATCGCGCGCTCGGCATCGGAGAACTGCGAGCACATCTGCGCGATCTTCTCGACACCGACACCGTGTTCGCCGGTGATCGTGCCGCCGAGCGCGACGCTGAGTTCGAGGATCTCAACGCCGAAGTCCTCCGCGCGCCTGACTTCATCTGCATCGTTGTCGTTGAACAGGATCAGCGGATGCAGGTTGCCATCGCCGGCGTGAAATACGTTCGGGCAGCGCAGGCCGTATTTGCCCTCCATCTGCTGGATTGCGGTCAGCATCTCGCCCAGGCGCTTGCGCGGGATCGTGCCGTCCATGCAGTAATACGCGGGCGACACGCGGCCGGCGGTGGGAAATGCGTTCTTGCGCCCGGCCCAGAATTTCAGTCGCTCGGCTTCGGTGTTTGAGACCGCGAGCCGCGTGGCGCCGGCGGCACTCAGGACTTCTTTCACGCGCGCGATCTCTTCTTCGACTTCTTCCGGCGCACCGTCGGATTCCACCAGCAGGATCGAGGCCGCATCGAGGTCATAGCCGGCTTTGTCGAACGGCTCGACCATGCGCGCGGCGGCCTGGTCCATCATCTCCAAGCCAGCGGGAATCAGGCCGGCGGCGATGATTGCCGCCACCGCATTGCCCGCAGTGGCCACATCGTCGAAGCTCGCCATGATGCAGCGGGCAAGCTGGGGCTTCGGCACCAGCTTGACCGTCACTTCGGTAATGACCGCAAGCATTCCCTCGGAGCCGATCATGAGCGCGAGCAGGTCGAGCCCCGGTGCATCGAGCGCGGCCGAACCGAACTCTGTGATCTCGCCCGCCATCGTCAGAGCGCGTACGCGCAGCACGTTGTGCACCGTCAGGCCGTACTTCAGGCAATGCACGCCGCCGGAGTTCTCCGCGACGTTGCCGCCGATCGTGCAGGCGATCTGGCTCGACGGGTCAGGAGCGTAGTAGAGCTTGAACGGCGCGGCGGCTTCGGAGATCGCGAGATTGCGTACGCCCGGCTGCACGACCGCGGTACGCGCGAGCGGATCGAGCTTGACAATGCGGTTCAGCTTCGCGGTCGACAGCAGCACGCCGTTGTCGAGCGGTGTCGCGCCGCCCGACAGCCCCGTGCCCGCGCCGCGCGGAACGATCGGCACCTTCTGTGCGTGGCAGATGCGCACGACCTGCTGAACCTGCGACTCGCTCTCCGGCAACACCACTACCATCGGCAACTGCTTGTACAGCGTCAGGCCGTCGCACTCGTACGGGCGCGTGTCTTCTGCGCGAAAGAGAACGCAGTGCTCGGGAAGCGCGCCATGCAACGCGGCGACCACGTCGCGCTGGCGTTCAGCGTCAATCGCGGCCGGAGGGGCATCGGGTGCGTTCATGGAGGCGAAGCTAACACACTCATGGCGCGACCGGACATTGCCGTGGAGCAAGGCATGACTCCTCGGTTCGGACAGAATGAGGGCGACGGGGACACGAGGCCCGACGATATGCGAACCTTGGCACTAATCCTGCTGTTGGCGGTGGCCGCGGCGCAGGCGCAGGATGCCGAGCGCGGCCGGCGGCTCTTCAATCAGACGTCGGTTCTGACCGGAAAGCCGGTCGCCAGTTGTACGAGCTGTCATGCCGATACGCAAACGCTGCGCGCGATGCTCGCCAACCGCGGTGTGGCGGTCGGCGACCCCAAGGCGATCCGCGCTCTGCTGCGGGCGGCCATTGCAGGAGCGACGCCGGGTGCGCGCAACGCCAAGGCGCAGTATCAGAACGTGCTCACCGACAGCGACCTCGACGATCTCGCCGCCTATCTCGCCCGGGTGCAGTCGGCTGCGCTGCTGCGGCTGGCTGCGCCGCACTGACTACGCGGCGAATTTCGCGATCGCCGTCTCATTCCACTCGATCCCGCTGCCGGGCCGGTCGGCGGTCTGCGCCAGGCCCCGTTCGAGCAGCAGCGGCTCGGCAAGAACCGGATTCCACCAGTTCGCGTATTCGAGCCAGTGCGCGTTCGGCGTGACCGACATGAGCTGCGCGCTGATCTCCGGCCACAGGTGATTCGACACCCGCAGGCCGCGCGGCTGCGCGAGGCTCACCGCGCGCAGCCAGCCGGTCACGCCGCCGATCTTCATCACGTCCGGCATGATGTAGTCGGTCGCCTGCGCGTCGATCGCATGCTGCAGGTCGAGCGGACCCCACCAGTTCTCGCCGGCCTGGATCGGCGTCTTCGCCTCGCGCGCGACCAGCGCGTGGCCAGCGTAATCGTGCGCGAGCGTGGGCTCTTCGACCCAGGCGAGCTGCTCGTCGTCGAGTACGCGTAGCCGTTGCACCGCCTCGGCCGGCGTCAGCGACTGGTTGTAGTCGACCATGATCGCGACCTCAGGCCCGACCGCGGCGCGCATCGCGCGCACGACCGCGACATCCTCGGCCACGGTCGGGTAGCCGATCTTCGCCTTCACGCCCTTGATGCCCTGCCGCGCCCAGCGCTCGGCCACGCGCGCGGAACCTTCGACGCCGTCGTAACCCACCGCGCCATACGCGGGAACGGGTTTCGGCACACCGCCAAGCAGCCGCGCGAGGCAAAGCGATTGCTGTCGCGCCAGCGCGTCCCAGAGCGCCATGTCGACCGCGGCGAGCGCCATGCCGATCAATCCCTGCGTGCCGAGCAGGCGAAACCGTCGCGCAAGCTTCTGGTCCACTTCCAGCGGCGCAGCGGTTTCTCCCTTGATGAGCGTTTCGAGATTGCGGATCAGCTCGGCCAGCGGCTTGAGCGCCCCTGGCGTGTACGCGAAGACAATGCCGTGGCCGATCGAGCCATCGTCGAGCGCAACGTCGGTCAGCACCAGCGGCGATTCGGCGATAGTGCCGCTCGCGGTCGTGTGCGGTTCCGGCATCGGCACACGCACGGCGCGCACGCGTACTTCACGGATGCTGGATGATTTCATCGATTGAATCCTTCTAAGGATCGGAAATGAACTCCTGTCGTTCGCCCTGAGCGGGTCGAAGGGCCCGCCGACCAACCCAGGGCAGGCCCCTTCGGCGTTGATCAGGAAGGCTTCGACACGCTCAGCCCGAACGGGTTCTCGCGGTCATTTCTTCTTCTGGATCGGCGTCGATAACTTCGACGAGGATCTGCGCCGCGCGCTCGCACTGCGTCCGCGTGATGTCCAGATGCGTGACGAGCCGAACCGTGCGCGCACCGAAAGCGAACAGCAGCACGCCGCGGTCCTTCGCGCGTGCGACGACGGTGGCTGCATCCGGCGCGTCGGTGGTGAGACGGAAGACGACAATGTTCGTCTGTACGCTGCCGATGTCGAGTTGCACGCGCGCATGGGTCGCCAGTTTCTGCGCGATCAGCTTCGCGTTCGCGTGATCCTCGGGCAGCCGCGCCAGATGATGGTCGAGCGCATGCAGGCCCGCGGCGGCAAGGATGCCGGCCTGGCGCATCGCGCCTCCGAACATGCGGCGATAGCGTGTCGCTGTCGCAATCAGATCCCGACGGCCCGCGAGCAGCGAGCCGCCTGGCGCACCCAGCCCCTTGGACAGCGCAACGGCGACGAGATCGAACGGAGCTGCAAGCTGTGCGAGCGACATACCGGTCGCCGCTGCGACGTTCCACAGCCGCGCACCGTCGAGGAACGTCGCGACCTCATGCGCACGTGCGGCGGCGCAGATTGTCTCGGCCTCGAGTTGCGGGAAGATCACGCCGCCCGACCGATTGTGGGTGTTCTCGATTTCGACCAGCGTCGTGGGGGGGTAGATCACATGGCCGCGCGGCTTGCGCGCCGCGAGCAACTCGTCGGCGGTAAACACGCCCTGCGTGCCGATTTCCGTGAACTGCACGCCGGCGTTGGCGGCCGAGCCACCCGTCTCGTGCCACACCGCATGGCACTCGCGGCTGACGATCACGTCGTCGCCGGGACGCGTCAACGTGCGCAGCGCGACCTGGTTGGCCATGGTGCCGCTGGGCAGGAAGATTGCAGCCTCCTTGCCGAGCAATAAGTTCACGCGTTCCTGCAGCGCGTTGATGGTTGGATCTTCGCCGTACTGATCGTCGCCGACCGGTGCGGCGGCGATCGCCGCTCGCATCGCCGTCGTCGGCAACGTGACGGTGTCGGAGCGAAGGTCGATGACAGTTTTTCTGGCCACCGCGTCAGACCCGCAGCACCTTGCCTGGATTCAGGATGTTCAGCGGATCGAACGCGCGTTTGATGCGAATCATCAGGTCGAGCGCATCATCGCCGTACTCCAGCGACATGAAATCCATCTTATGAAGCCCGACGCCGTGCTCGCCCGTGCAGGTGCCATCCATCGCAATCGCACGTTCGACCAGGCGGCGGTTGATGCGCTCGGCTTCGTCGCGCTCGCTCTGCGAGCTCGGGTCGATCAGCATCTGCACGTGAAAATTGCCGTCGCCGACGTGGCCGATGATCGAACTGATGATCGACGCGCGTTCCAGATCCGCCTGCGTCGCGACGATGCAATCCGCCAGCCGCGAGATTGGCACGCACACGTCCGTGGTGACCGAGCGCGAACCTGCCTTCAGCTGCAGCGTGGCGAAATAGGCGTTGTGCCGCGCCTGCCACAGTCGGTTGCGATCCTCCACCTGCGTGGTCCATTCGAAGTCCATGCCGGCGTGCTCGCGCGCGATCTCCTGCACCGCCTCGGCCTGCTCGCGCACGCTGGCCGATGAGCCGTGGAACTCGAACAGCAACAGTGGCGACTCGCGCAGCTTGAGCTTGCTGTACGCGTTGACCGCCTTTACCCCGACGGCGTCGAGCAGTTCGCAGCGCGCGATCGGAATGCCCATCTGGATCGTCTGGATCGTCGCGCGGATCGCATCGGCGACGGTCGGGAAATTGCATACCGCGGCGGAGATTGCCTCCGGCTGCGGATAGAGTTTCAGCGTGACTTCGGTAATCACGCCGAGCGTGCCCTCGCTGCCGACGAAGACGCGCGTCAGGTCGTAACCGGCGGAAGACTTCTTCGCGCGGCGCGCGGTGCGCACGACCTTGCCCTCGGCGGTGACGACGGTGAGCGCGAGCACGTTCTCGCGCATCGTGCCGTAGCGGACCGCGTTGGTGCCGCTGGCGCGCGTGGCCGACATGCCGCCGAGCGTGGCGTCCGCACCCGGATCGATCGGGAAGAAAAGACCGGTGTCCTTGATCTCGGTGTTCAACTGTTTGCGCGTGACGCCGGCCTGCACAGTCGCGGTCAGGTCTTCAGCGTTGACCGCCAGCACGCGGTTCATCTGCGACAGATCGACGCTGACGCCGCCCTCGACCGCGAGCAGATGGCCTTCGAGGGAGGAGCCGACGCCGTACGGAATCAGCGGCACGCGATGATCGGCGCACAGCCTGACGAGTGCCACGACGTCGTCGGTCGACTGCGCGAACAGCACCGCGTCGGGCGGCGTTGGCGGGTACGGCGACTCGTCGCGGCCATGGTGCTCGCGAACCGCCGCCGCGACCGAGAAGCGCTCGCCAAAACGCGCCTTCAGCGCAGCGACAAATGCGGAAGGCAAGGGCGCGACAAACTGCCGCAGCGTGGCGGGCGCATTCATGGTGGATTCCTTGTGCTGACGACTCGCGACGCGCGACGCGCGACTCAGTCCAAAGCGATCTTAGTCCACCCGCTGTGCCGCGCTGCGCGTGCCCATTTCTTCTTCGAACCGTTGCCGCCTTTCAGCATGCCGGTCAAGTTCGTTATCACCCGGCACTCGACGATCTTGACCTTGGCGACCATGACCTGCTGATCCCTGATCCAGGCATCCATCACCTCGTCGAGCGTGTCATTGGCGCGGGCGATGCCATCGTGCACCGCGGCTTCAAAGTTCTTCGGCGACGACGAACCGATTTCGATCACCTTGGCCACGGGTATGGGACGTCTCGTTGCCGGTCCCGTGTCAGGGACAGACAACCTCGAACCGTGCCCGTGTCCGGACAATCCCCGCTATCCCCGGATCGGCAGATCACGGCACGCTCGGCATAATGCGGGCGAAAGGGCCGAACCATGGGCAAGAGACTGTCACAAATTGCGACCCGCACCGGCGACGACGGCACCACCGGGCTGGGCGACGGTAGCCGTACGCGCAAGGACAGCCTGCGTGTGCGCGCGATGGGCGACGTGGATGAGTTGAATTCGCAGATCGGCGTGCTGCTGACCGAGTCGATCCCGGACCCGGTGCGCGCCGACCTGGTCGACATCCAGCACGACCTGTTCGATCTCGGCGGCGAGTTGTGCATTCCGGGCTTCTCGATGGTGAAGGAGGTTCAGGTTGCGCGGCTCGATGAACGGCTCGCGCACTACAACGCCGATCTGCCGCGACTCGCGGAGTTCATTCTCCCCGGCGGCTCGCGTGCCTCGGCGCAGGCGCACGTGTGCCGCGCGGTATGTCGTCGGGCCGAACGTGCGATCGTCGAACTGGGTGCGAACGAAACACTGAACGACGCACCGCGCCAGTACGCGAATCGCCTGAGCGACCTGCTGTTCGTGCTGGCGCGCGTGCTGAATCGCGCGGCGGGCGGCGGCGACGTGCAATGGCAGCAGCGCAAGACGCAGGGCGCCGTGTAGACCGGCAGGGCGACTGATCAGCGCGCCGCTGCAGTCGCCACCCGCGGCGCGCCGACCAGGCCAAGCGCAAGCGCGGTGCCGAGCAGGATGATCGCTGCACCGACGATCATCTGCGCACTGACCGACTCGTCGAGGAACACGCCGCCCCAGAACACCGCGAACAGCGGAATGAGGAACGTGACCGCGAGCGCACGCACGGCGCCGACGCTCTCGAGCAGCCGGAAATAGAGGATGTAGGCGAGCGCGGTGCAGGCGATGCCCAGTGCGAAAGCGGCGCCCCAAGTGCGCACGTCGATTGCCTCTCGCGGCCACAGCCAGATCGCAAACGGCAGCAGCACGAGCGCGGCGCCCATCTGGCTGCCGGTCGCGACAGCGAGCGAGTTCACGCCGGCGAGATGCCTTTTCGCATAGTTGCCGGCCAGTCCGTAGGCGGCGGCCCCCAGCAGTCCGGCGCCGATGGCGAGCGTTGCCGTCCACTGCGTGCCGCCGGGCTTGAAGTCGACCTTGCCCCAGACCAGCACCGCGACGCCGGCCATGCCGATGGCCAGCCCGAGCCACTGTGCCGCGCGGAAGTGCTGGCGCAGCCAGAGCCAGGCGATCAGCGCGGTCCACATCGGCGTTGTCGCATTGAGGATCGACGCAAACCCGCTGGTGATGCTGAGCACCGAATACGAAAAGAGAACGAACGGCACGGCGGTGTGCAGCACACCGACCATCAGCAACGGCGCCGCCTTCGAGCGCAGATGTTGCAGGCCGCCACGCCATGCCATCAACGCGAGCAAACAGGCCGCGGCGATCGCGACGCGCACTTCGACCAAAGCGACGGGTCCGAACACCGGCGCCGCGATGCGCATGAACAGGAACGCTGCACCCCACAAAGCGGCGAGCAGGATCAGGTCGATCAGATCGCGGGGCTTCATCGGGCGCCCAGGCGATCGACGCGGCAGGCGTAGCGGCCGGGACGGGCATAGTGCAGGTGCAGATAGGCGACCTCGGGGTTTTCAAAGACGCGTTCGATGGCTGCTTGCAGATCCTTGCCTTCCGTCACGTCAGCGCATTGGGTCCAACCCCGGTCACTGTATCCGCGCACCGAGAGCAATCGAGGAGGCAGCATCCGCGCAACCTCGCCGGGCGCGAGACTTGCCGTTGGCTGCTTGACGCGGACAAAGATCGGCGCGCTGGCGCGGTAGGGGGGTTCGGCGCACGGGTGACGGTAGCGCAGCAGCATCAATTCATCGCCGACGTTGGCATCGCGCGGACTGATGCGCCAGAGGTAGCCCTGCGGTGTGTCGGCGACCAGTCGATGAACCTGGCGGCGTTCGTGCGCGGCCTGGACGGTCCAATACGGCGAACTGAATAGCTCCGCCGGCAGCGGGACAATCTGGCGCGACATGGAAAGTCCTTTCGGGAGCGCACTCAGGCGAGTAGCGCGCCTTCGAGCTGCAGCAGTTTGGTCTTGCGATCGATCCCGCCGCCAAAGCCCGTCAGCGAGCCGTCCTTGCCAACGATTCGATGGCAGGGAACGATGATCGGAATCGGATTGGCGCCCATCGCCGCGCCGACCGCGCGCGCGGCTGCGGGCTTGCCGACGGCCGAGGCGAGCGCCCCGTAGGTCGACGTCTTGCTGAATGCGACCTTCATCAATGCCTGCCATACGGCTTGCTGAAACGCGGTGCCGTGCGGTTTCAGCGGCACGTCGAAGTGTGTGCGTCGGCCGGCGAAGTACTCGCCCAGTTGCGCGCGCGTTTTCGCGAGCACGGGCAGATCGTCGTCGCGCTGCCAGCCGGTTTCGATGTCCGGGTTTCCGTTTCGTCGCGCGAAGCGAATCGCGGTCAGATGCCTGTCATCGGCAACGAGTGTCAGCATGCCGACCGGGCTGTCGCACAGCGTGTAGCGAATCATCGTGTCGTCTTTCATGTCGATTTCTCCTGCGATTTCCAAAGGTGCATCACGGCGTACGCGCGCCACGGTCGCCACGCGTCGGCGCGCGCGACGGCCGCTGCCATGCGTTTCTCACGCAGGGCCTTGAGCACGACCGCGTCTGCCGGCGGAAACGCGTCGGGCCAGTGCAGCGCGCGCATCGCGATATAGTGCGCGGTCCACGGACCCACGCCGGGCAGGTCGTTCAGCAATTCGAGTGTCTTCTCCACGTCGGCGCCCGGCACCAGCTGCAGGCGGCCCCGTGCCATCGCCTGCGCGAACGCGATGATGGCGCGTGCTCTCTGCGCGATGACACCGATTTGCGTGATCTGCGCCGGCGCGCAGTCGGCGAGCGCGTTGGCGCTGGGAAACACGCGATCGATGCCGGCAAACGGCGTGTTGATCGGCGTGCCGAAAGCCTGCACCAGCCGCCGCGCGAGCGTGCGTGCGGCCTTGACGCTGATTTGCTGGCCGAGGATCGCGCGCACGCCGAGTTCAAACGCATCGAAGCTGCCCGGCAAACGCAGTCCCGGCCGCGGCTGCGCCAATGCGCCGAGGGTGGCAAGCACTTCCTCGGGCCGGCAGTTCAGATCGAAGGTGTGCTTGACCGCGGCCAGCACGCGCGGAATCGCCGTCGCCAGCCTGGCATCAACGCGGGTTTCCACGCCGACGCCTTTCGGCGCGCGCCGCACCTCAATCCAGCCGGACACCGTGCGCCCTTCCGCGGTCGACAGCGCGAGCGTGCGGCGATAAGCCTTGGCATCGATCGTTTCAACGCCATCGATCGCGCGCGCCGCGAGAAACTGGAGCAGCGCGTCGAAGTCGAAAGGCTGCCGGGTATGCAAACGGAACACATGATGGTCGAGCGGCCGCACCGACGCGCCTTCCTTGCGCAGCGCGGTCGGGCTCAGTCGATAGCGTTGCGCGAACAGCGTATTCAGCCGGCGCAGGCTGCCGAATCCGGCCGCCATCGCGATCTGCGTCACCGGCATTGCGGTGTCGGTCAAGAGGCGCTTTGCCAGCAGCAGCCGCGCGGTCTGCGCGTAGGCGACCGGCGTCACGCCGAACTCGGCTTCGAACACGCGCCGCAGGTGCCGGTCGGTGACGCCGAGTCGGCTCGCCAAGGAAGAAAGACTTGCCTCGGCGAGCGCGCCGTCTTCGATCAGGTTCGCGGCAGCGCGCGCCAGTCGCGCGGAGGCATCCACGCTTGCCAGTCCCGGAGCAAGTTCGGGGCGGCAGCGCAGGCAGGGGCGGTAGCCGGCATCCTCGGCGGCGGCGGCGCTCGCATAAAAACGGCAGTTCTCGCGCCGCGGCAGCGGCGCGGTGCAGACCGGACGGCAGTAGATGCGCGTCGTGCGCACCGCGGTGAAGAAGCGGCCGTCGAAGCGCTTGTCGCGCGCGCGAATCGCGCGGTAGCAGCTGTCGGCGTCAAGTGGGGCGTGCGGCGAATCCATGGCGCCACTATGAAGGAAAGCGGCGCCGTGCGCTCGCCGTTTTCGGACATCGACGCAGGGCCCTCAGCGGGGCTTTGCGCCCGTCTTGGTGCTGTGCAACCGGCCGCGCCGGGCCAGCGCCTCACGCAGCAGGAACTCGATCTGGCTGTTCACGCTGCGCAGTTGCGCCGCGGCAAGTCGTTCAAGTTCGGCCCACACCTCGGGGTCGATGCGAAGCAGAAACGCCTTCTTGTCGGGGCTGGCCACAACTACTTGAGACTTGCCACACGTCGAATTGCATTCGCCCGCCGTTTCGGTTCGTCTGTGCCCAACGGCACCCGCCTGCCGTAGCGCGTCGACCGGATCAAGGCGTCGAACCCGGCGACGTTGTGCAGCCAGCCACGGCACGTGCGCAGGATGTGCCAGCCGTTGCAGAACGACGTGCGCGTGAGGTCGACCGCAGCAATTTCGCGGATGGCCATGCTCTTGCGCCAGATGCCCGGGCCGAAGTGCCAGAGCAGTGTATTTGAATCAATCGTGATTCTCGGCGAGCTGAAAGCGGCGCACGCCAACGCAGCGATGACGGGCGCAATCCAGACCCCGTCACGGTATTCGGACCAAGCGCCAGCAGTCGTCGCGGCGCCGAGCGCTGTCGCCGCCAGAGCGCCGATTACGCCCAACCGTGGCAGCCGCGACCACGGGCGATGTGCGTAACGCAGGGAAACCATCGTCGCCTCATGGGTATAGCGTGCCGGTATTGATCACCGGCTGCACTTCGCTTTCCGCGCACAGCACGATCAGCAGGTTCGACACCATCGCGGCACGGCGCTCGTCATCGAGGTGCACGATGTCGCGTTCGGACAGGCCCTTTAACGCCATTTCGACCATGCTCACCGCGCCGAGGACGATCTTGCTGCGCGCGGCAATGATCGCCTCGGCCTGCTGCCGGCGCAGCATCACCTGCGCGATCTCGGCGGCGTAGGCGAGATGGGTGAGCTTCGCATCCTCGACCTCGATACCGGCCTGCTCAAAGCGCGCCTTCAGTTCGAAGGCCAACGCGGCGGCAACCTTGTCCTGTCCGGCGCGCAGTGTGGTCTCGCCGCTGTGCAGGTCCTCGCCTTCGTCGTAGGCATAGTTCGACGCCAGATGGCGGATCGCCGCTTCCGCCTGGATCTTCACGTAGGTCTCGTAGTCCTCGACATCGAAGCTCGCCTGCGCGGTGTCGCGCACGCGCCAGACGATCGCGGCCGCAATCTCGATCGGATTGCCGCGCTTGTCGTTGACCTTGAGCCGCTCGCTGGCCAGGTTGTGCGCGCGCAGGCTAATCTTCTGCTTCTTGAAGAACGGATTCGCCCAGCGCAGGCCTTCGCTGCGATCGGTGCCTTGGTATTCGCCGAACAGGAGCAGGATCGCGGCTTCATTCGGCTGCAGCATGTACAGACCGGCGAGCACAAGGGCTGCCGCGATGGCCAGCAGGATGCCGAAGACGACACCGCGTACGCCCAGCGCCGGCACGCTGAGAAAGACGAAGACGGCGAACGCGATCAGGGCGATGCCGACCGCCAGCATCGCGTAACCGCTGCCGGTCCGGCGCTCGATCTCGCGCGAGCGCGATGTGCGGGTGGGTGCCATGGCCTGCTCCGGTGCGGCACGTGCCGCTCTGATGTCAAAATGATATCACTTTGATTCAACTGGCGCCGCCTGTCAAGTCGCCACGTCGAAACCTTACTTGCCGGAGTAATTGGCGGCGCGCAACCGCCGTGCGCGCACCGCGGCAGCAAGGCGGTCGAGCACCTTCACGCTGTCTTCCCAGCCCAGGCAGGCATCGGTGACCGATTGACCGTAGGTGAGCGGCTTGCCTGCGATCAGGTCCTGACGGCCGCCGACGAGGTGACTCTCGACCATCACGCCGACGATGCGCGCTTCACCGCCTTCGATCTGCTGCGCGATGCTGTCGCATACGGGGATCTGGTTTTCGTGCCGTTTCTGGCTGTTTGCGTGGCTGGCGTCGATCATCACGTGTTGCGCCAGGCCGTTCTTGGCCAGTTCCTGGCATGCGGCCTCGACGCTGGCGGCATCGAAATTCGGCGCCCGGCCGCCGCGCAGGATCACATGGCAGTCCTCGTTGCCCTTGGTCGAGACGATCGCCGAGTGTCCGCCCTTGGTCACCGACAGGAAATGATGGGGCTGCTGTGCAGCGCGGATCGCTTCCGCCGCGATACGCACGTTGCCGTCGGTGCCGTTCTTGAAGCCGACCGGGCATGACAGTCCGGACGACAGTTCGCGATGCACCTGCGACTCCGTCGTGCGCGCACCGATCGCGCCCCAGGCAACGAAATCGGCAATGTACTGCGGCGTGATCATGTCCAGGTATTCGCAGCCGGCCGGCAGTCCCTTCTCGTTGATTTGCCACAGCAGTTCGCGCGCGGCGCGCAGCCCATGGTTAATGCGGAAGCTGCCGTCCATGTCGGGATCGTTGATCAGTCCCTTCCAGCCCACGGTCGTGCGCGGTTTTTCGAAGTACACGCGCATGATGATTTCGAGCTCGCCCGCCAGGCGGCGGCGTTGCCCGGCGAGGCGATCGGCGTACTCGAGCGCCGCCTTCGGATCGTGAATCGAGCACGGTCCCATCACGACGATCAATCGATCGTCCATCCCGTGCAGGACGCGGTGCGCGGCATTGCGGGCGTCGAACACGGTCTGCGACGCCGTGTCGGTGCACGGGAATTCGCGCAGCAAGTGCGCCGGCGGGGTGAGTTCCTTGATCTCCTTGATGCGGAGATCGTCGGTCATGTGTCGCATCGGTCTGGCTCCATCCATGGCAGTACTCAGTTCGGTGACCGGCCTGCCCGGCGAAAAAAAACCGCCAGGTTGGAGGCCTGGCGGTTGGGGTCGGATTCGGTGTCGTTGCTACGCGCGCCGCTCGACTCGTCCCGCCAGAGGCCGGAAAAAGCCAAAAAAGTAAGAAAAGAAACGCGCGGAACGAGTCATGTCTGTCAAAAATGCTGCAATGAGGCGAACTTTACCCGACTCTGCCGCGGCGCCGCAAGCCGGCGACGGCGTCAGAACCGGTAGCGCATGCCGAAATTTGCAGCATTCGATAGGCCGGTGCCGTAGAACTCCTCGGCGTCGCCTGCTGCCTCGGTCAGTCGATAGCCGCCGAAGAACAGGATATTCGGTGTCAGCGAGTAGTTCACCCGCAGGCCGAGGTCGACGGTGCGACCACGCGGCGTCATCAGGCCGTCGGCAGCGAAGGAGAGGCGCCAGCGGGTCGCAAGCTGCCCTTCGCCGGCCACGTGCAGCAGAGGCAGCGAGCCAAAGCGCGGACGATCGGACATCGCCAGGCCCGGCCGCAGGCTGTCGCTCAGTTCACCCACGTTGGCCGAGATACCGAGCTTCCATGACCAGTCGCGCTGCGTCAGCAGCGTGTAGCGATAGGTGGCCCGCGCTGGATCGAGGCGCAGGGTCGGTTCCGACGTCAGCGTCGCAAGAGAAACGCCCGGCAGCGACTCCAGTCCGCCGCGGCCTGTTGCCCAGGTACTGAAGCGCAGCTCGTGCCCGGGGGCGATCGCGGTGGTTGCCTCGAGGCGGAGCTGTCCAAGCTGCTGCGACGAAGTCATCGCACCGAACGGAACGTCGATCAGTTGATATGCGCCACTACGGGCCGCCGGCGGGCCGTCGGCAACACCCACCGCAGTCACCTGCGCCGACGCAGGCAGAGCGAGCAGGGAGGCCGCAAGCGCAACGCCAAGCGTTGAGACAAGTCCCTTGTCGCTTCTGCAACGACGCGTCCACATGGCCGCTCCTTCAACGCACCATTGCCAAGGTGCCATTGGCAGCAATATTCGCCTTCCCGGGCAGGTGCGCAAGCACTTGCCGCGTCAAAGTGCGACTTTCTTGACGTGCGGCCACTCTAGGGGACGAAGAAGTACAGCGTCAGCTGGAAAAACACCGGCGCGGCAAATGTCATCGCGTCCAGCCGGTCCAGGACACCGCGGGACAGGATGACACCGTCCTCGGCCCAGTCGCGTGCGCCCAGATTGCGTTTGACGGATTTCAGAACCAGTCCGCCCATGAATCCGGCCGTCACGATGGCGGCCGACATCAGGGTCGACTGGGACCACGTAAAGGGGGTCATCCACCACAGCGCCGTCCCCAGGACTGTTGCGCCGATACCACCCAGCAGCACGCCCTCCCGGCTCTTGTTCGGGTTCGACTTGAGCGGCGTGCGCCCGATCGAGGCGCTGGCGATGACTGCCAGCAGTTCGGACACCTGCAGCACCAGCAGGAAATAAAGAAGCAGCAGGACGCCGGGCTCTTCGTAGTTCGGCAACTCCAGGGTGGCGATGGCCGGCGCGTGACTGACGCAGTACACGCAGATCATCAGCCCCCACTGCACCTTGGCGACGCGTTGCAGATAGTCCACCGTGTCCTGTTTCAGCGCCGTCACGACCGGCAGCAACAGGAAGACGTACACCGGAATGAAGATGGCGAAAATGCTGTAGCGGCCGCCGGCCACGAGCAGGTACTGGATCGGGATCACGAGATAGAACGCAATCACCAGCGCCCAGTGGTCGCTGGCGCGAATCGGTGTCAGCGCGACAAACTCGCGCAGCGCGAAGAATGATGCGAGCGCAAACAAAACCACCAGCGCACCGCCGCCCACGGCAAATCCGATCGCAAACAGCAGCACGATCAGCCATGAAGCACGAATGCGCCCGTTCAGGTATCCGATCCACGCCAGCTTGGCAGCGTCGGTGGTGCGCGTGGCGAGCCAGGTTCCGAGCGCCGTCGCCGTGGCGATCAGCAGCACCAGTCCGGAAAGCACGAAGAAGAAGGTTTCGTGGAGCGTCAGGTTCATGACATTCGATCAATCAGCGAGGGCGATCACCGCATCGCGCGCGCGCGCAAGAAACTCCTCCTTCGTCTCTTCCGCGGCCAAGGCGATCGGCGCGCCGAAGCGCACCGTGCAGATGATCGGCACCGGCAGCAAGGCGCCTTTGGGCATGCTGCGATGCAGATTTTCCAGGTAGACCGGGATCAATTCGACCTGCGAAAACTCCTTGGCCAGTTGATACAGCCCGCTCCGGAATGGCCCCGGAAGCGCCTGTGGCGAGCGCGTCCCCTCGGGAAAGATGATCAGCGAAAAGCCGTGCTCAAGCGCGTCGCGCAGCGGATCGAGCGGGTCGCCGGTGCGATCTTCCCTGGCCCGCTCGATCATCACGACATTGAGTTCATCCTGCGCAATCCGCGTGCGCAAACCGCCACCGCCCCAATAATCCTTGGCCGCAACCGGCCGCGTATTCGCGCGCAGTGCCGAGGGCAACGCGGCCCAAAGAACGACGGTGTCCATGTGACTGCTGTGATTGGCGAAGTAGATGCGTTGTGTGGCTTTCGGCGCGCAGCCCACCCAGCGCGGATAGGCGCCGACCAGCATCCGCACGAGCCAGACGATGGGCGGAAGGATTTTCGGGAACGGTAACGGCAAGCGGTCTCCGGCGCTCGCGGACGCTGCACCGCGATGGGCCGATTATGCCGGCCCGCACTACCAGGGGGCTGCCTTTAGTCAGAATCGCGGACTAACCCGTGCCGCCAACGGTGAGCCCTTCGATGCGCAGCGTCGGCTGACCAACACCGACCGGCACGCTCTGGCCGTCCTTGCCGCAGACGCCGATGCCCGGGTCGAGGCGCAGATCGTTGCCGACCATGGTCACCCTCGTCAGCGCATCAGGGCCATTGCCGATCAGCGTGGCGCCCTTGACCGGCGCCGTGACCTTGCCATTTTCGATCAGGTAGGCCTCGGCCATGCTGAACACGAATTTGCCGTTCGTGATGTCGACCTGGCCGCCGCCGAAATTGGTTGCGTACAGCCCTTTCTTCACCGAGCGAATGATCTCGTCCGGCGCGTGATCGCCGCCCAGCATGTAGGTGTTGGTCATGCGCGGCATCGGCAGGAACGCAAATGACTCCCGCCGCCCGTTGCCGGTCGGCGCGACGTTCATCAAGCGGGCGTTAAGCGAATCCTGAATGTAACCGCGCAGGATGCCGTTTTCGATCAGCACCGTGCGCGAGGAAGGGTTGCCTTCATCGTCGACGCTCAGAGACCCGCGCCGGTCGGGAATCGTGCCGTCGTCCACGACGGTGACACCCTTCGAAGCAACGCGTTTGCCCACGCGGCCCGAGAAGGCACTCGATCCCTTGCGGTTGAAATCGCCTTCCAGCCCGTGGCCGATCGCCTCGTGCAGCAGGATGCCGGGCCAGCCCGGTCCAAGCACCACGGTCATCACACCGGCGGGCGCCGGCTGCGCGCGCAGATTCACCAGTGCCATGTCGACCGCAACTTGCACGTATTCTGCGAGGCGGTCATCGTTGAAGTGATTGAGATCGACGCGCCCGCCGCCGCCGGAGAAGCCCTGTTCGCGGCGGCCTCCTTCTTCGACGATCACGGAAAGCGACAGCCGCGCCAGTGGCCGCACGTCGGCCGCAAGCACGCCGGCGGATTTGCGATCGGCACGTGCGATCAGCACCACGTCGTATTCGCCGTTGATGCTCGCCATCACCTGCTTGACGCGCGCATCGCGCGCGCGCGCCATCTTCTCAATGCGTTCGAGAAGGTTAACCTTTTGTGCTGCTTCCAGCGATGCAACAGGATCGATCGCCGCATAGAGCGAAGGTGTCGCGCGCGCGGCGAGCTTCGTCGCCACCTTCGCGCGGCCACCGCCAAGGCGCGCGATCGACCGCACGGTGCGCGCGGCTTCCATCAGCGCGTCCTCGGAAATGTCGTCTGAATACGCGAATGCGGTTTTGTCGCCGACCACCGCGCGCACGCCTACGCCCTGCTGGATGTCGAAACTGCCGCTCTTGACGATGCCCTCCTCGAGGGAAAACGACTCGTTGCGCGTGTACTGGAAATACAGGTCGGCAAAATCGGCATCGTGTTCGAACAGGGTTGCAAGCGCGCGCTGCAACGTGGTCTCGTCGAGTTCATAGGGCTCAAGCAGTTGCCGGCGCGCAATCGCCAGGCGCTCGAAGCTGGGGTCGGTGGGTTTCATCTCAGTCGCCAGTCTTTCGTCGGCAGTCGGCAGTTATGGTTCCGCGGTGCTCGGTCCGGGGGCCACGGTCAAGGATCGGCAAACCGTTCGCAGGCTCGCCGGCGACGCTCGTTCCTGACTGCCGACCGCCGACTGATCGCCCGTCGGTCATTCAAGCACTCGGTGCGCAAGCGCCGGCAGGCTCCTGCGCAGGTCCGCGATGCGGGCGAGGTCAACGTCGCCAACCACCACGCCGGGACCTTCGTCGCGACTGGCGAGGACGACCCCCCAGGGGTCGATCAGCATGCTGTGGCCGAAGGTTGCGCGGCCGTTCTCGTGCCGGCCGCCCTGGGCGGGGGCGAGTACGTAGCAGAGGTTCTCGATCGCGCGCGCCTTCAGCAGTGTTTCCCAGTGAGCCTTGCCGGTCGTGGCGGTGAATGCCGACGGCACCAGGATCAGGTCGGGCTGGTGCAGCGATCGATACAGTTCGGGAAAGCGCAGGTCGTAACACACCGACAGTCCGACCTTGACTGTCGGTCCGCCTGAGGGCGCGAACGAAAATGTGCGCACGCTCTTTCCGGGCGCGATCGTGCGCGCCTCGTCATAGGACTCGTCGCCCTTGGCGAACGCGAACAGGTGAATCTTGTCGTAGCGCGCGACGCGCACGCCGCGCGGGTCGAACACGAGCACCGAGTTCATCACGCGATGAGCGTCGGCCGACTCGAGCGGTACGGTGCCGCCGACGAGCCAGATGCCATGCCGCGCGGCCGCGGCGGCAAGAAAGTCCTGAATCGGCCCGCGGCCGTCGGGCTCGCGCACGGCGACCTTGTCCGTTTCGCGCCCCATCAGGCAGAAGTACTCGGGCAGCGCGACCAATTGCGCGCCGGCCCGCGCGGCCTCGGCGATCAAGGGCTCGGCATCGCCGAGGTTGGCGTCAACCGTCGGTTTGGACACCATCTGCACGGCGGCGACGCGGACGATGGCAGAACTGGTGCGGCTTTTGGGCATCATCTATTTCGGTGCGGTTCCGACCACGGTGCTGCTGCTGCGCTCGCGCCGCTTGACCTGCGGATCGCTCCAATCCCCGGTCACGTCGAATTCGTAGGAAAACGCCTTGGACAATGGGTCGCGCAGTAGCCACTGCGCCACGAAAGTTCCCAGGCCGATGGCCGGGTTCGCCAGCAGAGCATACATAAGCGACGCCGATCCGGCGTTTATCTCCGGCAGCACCAGCACGTGCAGGTTCTGCGTTTCCTGCCGCAGGTCGGCCGAGCCTTCGATCAGCACGGTCGCGCTCGCGCCGCGCATCTTGAAGTCTTGTGTCGACAGGACGCCGGCGTTGACGTCGGCGGAGGCCGAAATCGCGTCGAACGCAAACCCCTCCGAGAACACATCGCGGAAGTCGAGTGTGATTCGCCTCGGCAGGGATTGCAGCGACAGCACCCCGAGGAGCCGCCCGGCGCCCGCATCGGCCTTGAGAAACTGGCCCTTGGCGGTCGTGAGTTTCAGTTTTCCTGACAGGCTCGGATAATCGATCGACAAGGGCGAGCCGCGCCAGTCGATCTCGCCTTCGAGTTTGCCTTCGCCGCCGCGCAGGACACCTGGCATGCCGAAGCGGGCCAGCAGATTGCCGGCATCGGCAAAATCGAGCATCAGGTTCATCGCCATGCGCCGGCGCCGTCCTTCGGTTGCGCGCTGCCACTGTCCGCTGGCCGTCATGCGGCCATCAGGGTTCGAGAATTCAAGCCGTTGCAACTGCCACACCGCGGAAGGTCCGGTGCCGATGTTTTGCGCCAGCATTTCCAGCCGACCGAGCTTGTGTCCGACCAGTTCGAAATCGTTGGCGACCACATCGAGCGCCGGCAATTCCGTCAGCGGTGCGTCGAGCAGTTCGTTCAACTGCGTCCGGCTCTGCTCGGGAATGGTCAACCGGGTCAGCCTGGCACTGATGCGCGCCTGCGCATTCGCGCTTGCCGGACGCCATGTGATTGCACCGCTCACCTGATCCGAGTTGATATTGGAAAGCCAGATTCCATCGGCGTCTCGCGTCGCACCCAGAACCACGTTGGCGATGGACTTGCCCCCGATCACAAGCTCTTTCAGGCGTGCCGACACAGCGTTGAGAACGCCGCCGCCCTCGGTGATCTGACCATCGAACAGCGGCAACCACGGATCGGTGTCGAGGCGAGCGACGTTGATCGTCGCGCGGATACCGCTGTCGGGCAAAGCCAGCGCGTTGACGTTTCCTTCGCCGATCGCCACCGCGCCGCGCTCGACGCGCGCGTTGCCGCTGGCGTCGCGTGCGCGCTCGACCGCCAGTGCCAGGCGCGTGCCCACGCTGACGCGGATCGTGTCTGCGTCGATGGCCCGGGGGCCGGCATCGCGCGGCGTGATCTCCACGCGCAGCGGCGTCGCCTCGGCTGCGGACTTGCGCAAGGGCTCCGGCACGTCGACGCTCACGCCGACAAGGTCGGACACCACGCGAATCTCGGTGCGGCGATTCTTCAGGAGGATACTGGTCGAATAGCGCGCCGCTCCCTGCGTCCGATCGATGAGCCGCTGCATGAGGGCCACATCGGCCAGGCGTCGCGCCGCCTGCGGGGTCGCAGTTCCGGTGCCGGCGATTTCGATGGCGCCATCGGCGCGCGAGTTGACGTCGGCGCGAAACGGCCCGCCGATGAAATTGCCGGTGATTCCGGCGATGCGCAGCGACTTTTCGGTGAACTCCACCCTGCCGTTGAGGCGCGAAAACGGCGGCAGTTCCTCGCGCAGGGTCACGTCGTTGTCGACCAATGCGACACTGCCGCGGACCCTCGTGTCGCGTGCGTGTCGCAACGGAATATCAAGCTTCAGTTCCAGCGCGCCGTTGCCATTGCCGCTTGCGTGGGTGAGGAATTCACCCAGCCAACCACCGACCGGGCTCGTGTTGACAAAACGGATCAGATCCGCGAGCGGTCCGCTGCCTTTGCCGTCGATCGTCAAATTGACATCCGGGACGCTGAGATCCGGAAGCACTGCCTTCACGGCAGCGAATTGCACGCCAAGTATCTGCGCGCGGCGCGCGGTGACCTCGATCTTCCTGCGTTCATAGACGAAGTCGCCGTCGATGTTCGTGATCCTCGGCCAGACGTCCGGCGACGCCGGCGCGCCTGTCTCGTCGACGCGTGGCGGCAGGTAGTCGAGCGTGGCATCGACGATCTTCGCGGTCAGGCGAAAGTCACCGCTCGCAGGCTGTGCGAACGGAAAGTCAGCCAGGTCGCCCTTCAACTTGAAACTGCCATCGCGCGCGGTCCCGGCAATGAGCGCCGCTCGCAACCAGGCGCGTGTCGGCGGCGCAACCATGAGGGGGATGATGCGGTGGATCTCGCTGACCTCGGCGCGAATCAACTGGCCGGTGGCATCGATCACACCGACGCCCTTGCCGCCGCTGCGGTACGTCGCCTGTCCACTGAGCTCAAGGTCGGAATTGGCGGCGCGGAGCGATTCGATGCGCAGTTCAAAGCCGTCGCGCAGTGTCCAGCGAGCGCTGGCACTCAGCGCATCGAACGGCAGCCGCGTTTCTAAGATGCCGGGAAGATCCAGCAGCGCATTGCGTGCGCGCACCTGTGCATTGCCGCCGCGTTGATCGAGCTCCAGCGTGCCGGACAGGTTCTCGAATCCGGGCCGGCCCGGCCGCGGCCGCCCGCTCGGCGTCAATGAAGGGTCCGCCGCCTCGCTCTGCATCGACAGGCCTTCGAACTGGGTTCGCACCGAGTAAAGCAAAGGCGCAGCCGCATCGCCCTCCCATGTGTAACGAAGGTTGGCGAGATCGCCGCGGACACCGAATCGCCGCGCCTGCTCGTGCCAGTTCGCCGGCAAAGGCAAATGCGCGGCCAGCGCACTGACGGTCGTGAGCGATACGCCGCTGGCTTCGACCAGCCCGCGCTCGGGCTTGTCGTCGGCGGCGCGTGTGACGCGTATGCGCACATCGGTCGGCGGCAGTGCGAGGTCAGCACCGCTCAGCATGAGTTGCTTCGCGGCGAATTCCTGACCGCCGTCCCAGATCGAGCCCCACTCGCGCTGCTCGACGCGGCCCTGGAGTCGCTCGACCTGCAGCGGCTCGAGTCGCGCGCCGAGGTGCGCCGACACATCGACCAGCGCCAGGTCGGCGACGGACTCCGTGACGCGCCCGCGGTCGAAGGCGAGCCAGGCGCGCAGCGCACCTTGGGCGCGCTCGATCGACATGGTCGCCGGCAGCTCATGCACGAGCTGCGCCACGCGTGCGACATCGGCGTAATCCATCTGCGCGTAGACGCGGCCGGTCCATTGCGAAATGTCGTTGTCGCGCTCGATCCAGGGTCGCCGATATTCGCCGCGCACATCGATCACCTCGGCGAGTGCCGCCGGCGGGCGCGCCCGGAATGCGAAACGGTTGTGGACGAACCCGCGGCGAAACTCGAAGTCGACATCCTCGAATTCGATGGTTTCGCCGTTCACCGTCACGTCGCTGTAGCGCACACGTGCATTGCGCACGCCGATATGCGATTGCGACAGTACCCACTCGGCCAGGCGGCCATCGCCCCCGGTCGCTTTCGGATCGATGACAAAACCGGCGACAAGGAATCGACCGTCGCTCTGGCGCTGCACGTCCAGTTCCGGCGTCAGGATCCACAGGTCACGAAAACGCGCCTGGAGCGCCGGCACGCTTGTCCACGACAGCGTCGCTTCCAGCTGCGGCAGCGTCAGCGCCGCATGGCCGCTAGGATCGAAGATCTGCACATTGACGAAACGCAGCCCGGGATTGAATCCATGCCAGCCGCTTTCGATCTGCGCGATCTGAACGCGGGCGCCGAGCAGGCGGCTCACTTCGCGTTCGAGCCAGGGCCGGTACTCGTTGACATGCGGCATCAGCCAGTAGCGGGTCGCAAGCCACAGCGCGCCGAAGGCGAAATAGGCGATGATGAGCGCGACCCACAGCGTGCGCAGTGCAAGGCGAATGCCGCGCACGCAGCCTGCGCCGAAGCGGCGCGCGAGCGACAGCTCGGCGACGTGCAGCGCCTCCTCGACCGCCTCCTCGACCCGGTGTTCAAGCTCGTGCAGGGTCGCGACCGGCGAATGGGCGGGCGTCGCGGCGTCCGAGGGATCTTTAGAGGACACGGCGGGGCGAAAGGAAGGCAGATTCCTCTGGGAGCCGCAGAGGCGGCGATGGTTCCACGCCGCTCATAGAATCGAAGCGCGCCGGAGCACGCGCGGCACCGATATGCTGCGGGAATCCGAATTCTGCGGCCGCAATTCCCATCTCCGATGAACCCGCCCGGCCAGCCTATCACAGCAAATGCAGGCGCGGCCTTGACCGGGAGCACTCAAATGTTGCAATCCGTTTCGCCGATTGCGGTCGGTGCCGAGCGTGCTCTCGCCCTGTCGCGCTTCGCGCTCCGTGGCCTGCAGGCAGAACTCGGCCATGCCGCACCGGCAGACGCGCTGGTGGCGCGCCTGGCGCAGCTCGCTTCCGCGCCCTGGTCGCGCGCACGCATGGAAGACGAACTGGAGCGCATGTTGTCTGCGCCGGCAGCCTCCGCGGAGACTTCATCGGGTTCCGGGCGCCTCAGCCTCGCCTTGCGCAGGCTGAGGCGCAACGTCGTGCTGGGGCTGATGGCGCGCGACATGGCCGGCGTCGCACCGCTCGCCGAAGTCGTCGGCGCGGTGACCGCGCTCGCCGAACTCGCGGTGCAGCGCGCGCTGCCCATTGCCGCGCACGAACTCGCGCAGCGCCATGGTGTTCCGTGCAGTGCGAGCGGCGTCGCGCAGGACTTGCTCGTCGTCGCCATGGGCAAGGGCGGCGGCGCAGAACTGAACGTCTCGTCCGATCTCGATCTCATCTTCATCTATGACGAGGAAGGTGAAACCGTCGCCCGCGATGCCTGCGCCAACGCGCGCGCGCCGCTCGCCAATCAGGAGTTTTTCGAGCGACTGGGGCGCAAACTGATCGCGCTGATTTCCGAGCCCACCGGCGAGGGCTTCGTGTTTCGTGTCGACATGCGGCTGCGCCCGAACGGCGACGCCGGCCCGCTCGCCATATCGACCTCGATGCTGGAGGAATACTTGATCCGCCAGGGGCGCGAGTGGGAGCGCTTCGCGTGGCTGAAGGGCCGCGTGATTTCGGCCCCGGTCTTTGCATCGGGCAACGATTTCGCCGCACAGTGCGCGGCGCTCGACGCGGTCGTGCGGCCGTTCGTGTTCCGCAAGTACCTCGACTTCAATGCGATTGTCGCGCTGCGCAGCCTGCACGCGCTGATCCGAGCTGAAACGCAGAAGAAGAGCGCGCGCCGCGCCGGCGGCCGCGACGACCACGACGACAACATCAAGCTCGGGCGCGGCGGCATCCGCGAAATCGAATTCATCGCCCAGACCTACCAGATCATGCGCGGCGGGCGCGACGCGCGCCTGCGCAGCCGCGCCACGCTGGCGACGCTGGCGTGGATCGGCGAGCTCAACATCCTGCCGATGGCAACTTGTGAAAGTCTGGCCGCGCACTACGAATTCCTGCGCCGCGTCGAACACGCGTTGCAGTACGTCGACGACGCGCAGACGCATCTGGTGCCGGCGGACACGCAAGAGCGCGGGCGCGTCGCGCAGATGCTCGGACTGGCATCCGCCGAGGCATTGACGGAGCAACTGGCACAGGTGCGCGAATTCGTCGCAGCGACCTTCGACGCGATTTTTCTCTTGCCGCAGGCCGCCTCGACGCCGGATGAAGCCGTCGCCGACCTCGACATCACCTCCGAACGTCTGCATGAGGCAGGATTCACGGCGCCGCAGGAATCGGCGCAGCGCATCGCCTCGCTGATGTCGTCGCGGCGCGTGGCGTCCGCCAGCGAGCCATCGCGCGCGGCGGTCCAGCGCCTGCTGGCGCGTGGCGTCGAGGCGATCGCGGCGATGACGACCGACATCCCGCGCGACGAAGTGCTGGCGCGCCTGGCGCGGCTGATCGACGCGATCGCCGGCCGCAGCACCTATCTCGCCTTGCTGAGTCAGTACCCGCGCGCCTTCGATCGCGTGCTGCGGCTGCTCGGTGCGAGCCGCTGGGCGGCGGATTACCTGACCCAGCATCCGATCCTGCTCGATGAACTGCTCGATGAGCGACTGACGTCGCTCACCAACGCGAGCCCGGTCGATTTCAGCGCGTGGACCAAGGAACTGAACGCGCATCTCGACGCGCTCGGCGACGATGTCGAGCACCAGATGAATCTTGTGCGCGACGAACACCATGCGCAGGTGTTTCGCCTGCTGGTGGCCGATCTCGATGGCAGACTGAGCGTCGAGCGGCTGGCCGATCACCTGTCGCTGCTCGCCGACTGCGTGCTCGATATCGTGCTGGCACACGTGTGGAAACTCCTACCAAGGCGGCACGGCGACACGATGCACTTCGCGGTGATCGGCTACGGCAAGTACGGCGGCAAGGAACTTGGCTATGCGTCAGATCTCGATCTCGTGTTCGTGTACGACGACCCGCATCCGGAGGCGGAGCTCGTCTACATCACGCTCGCGCGGCGGCTCATGCTGTGGCTTTCCACGCAGACGTCGAGCGGCACGCTGTTCGACGTCGACCTGCGGTTGCGGCCGGACGGCGACAAGGGCCTGCTCGTATCACCGTTCGCGGCACTCGAGCGCTATCAACGCAATGAAGACGGCCACGGCGCCTGGGTCTGGGAGCACCAGGCGCTCACGCGCGCGCGCTTTTGCGCCGGGGATCGCGCGCTCGGCGCGCGCTTCGAGCAGCTGCGCGCCGAGGTGCTGGCACGTCCGCGCGACGGCACGGTGCTGGCGCGCGAAGTGCTCGCGATGCGCAAACGCATGCACGACGGCCACCCGAACCGGTCGGGGCTCTTCGACCTCAAGCACGATGACGGCGGGATGGTCGACATCGAATTCATCGTGCAGTTTCTGGTGCTGGCCTACGCGCACGATCATGCGCAACTGCTCGGCAACCTGGGCAACATCGCGCTGCTTCGCATCGCGGGCGAACTCGGCCTGATCGATGCCACGCTTGCAGCGGCGGTCGGCGATGCGTATCGCGAGTACCGGCGCGTGCAGCACCGCCTGCGACTGAACGGCGCGGAGTTTGCCCGTGTGCCGCGGGCCGAAAGTGATGTCCACGTCGACGCCGTTAAGCAATTGTGGGGGGAGGTTTTCGGCGAGCCGGGATTGCAATAGTTTTGCCCACTTGCGCGGCGCGGAAAAGCGGAAAAGTGCTCGCTCGCCCGAGCCGGACCTGTGTAGCATCCGCTGCCTTGTCGTCGGCGCGGCGTAACGGGATCGACCGAACAGCATGACGGTGAAGCAGAAGAGCAACGGTCGTCGTGGCGCAGCGCGTGGGTCGGATCGCCTTTCGGAAGCCGACCGATCAGGTGCCGTTCTTCGCGTCCGCGATCTGGCCTGGGCCGGGCAGCAGGCCAAGGCGATCGAGGAAGCCACCAGGGCGCTTTCTGAGCCCGGCTTGAGCGTCGCAAGCCAGCTTGATCTTCTTGACCAGCGTGCCGAGAGCTGCGTGGCGCTGGGAGACCTCGATCGCGCCGGCGCCGACGTGGCCGCGATGCAGGCGCTCGCGGAGAGCGAGCACGGCGCGGCGCTCGAAGCCCTTGCGCTGAATCGCACGGTCATCGTGCAGCTATACCGTGGCCAGGCGGCTGCGGCATTCGAGACGGCAAAGGCGGCGCTCAAGGCGGCGCGCCGCAGCGGCGACGCGGCGCTCGAGGCGATGAGCCTGCTCCGCTTGTCCGAGGCGCAGTGGCGTGCCCTGGCGGGCGCCGGGGAGGCGGCCGAACATGCCGGACAGGCCGCGGCGGTCTTCGCGTCGCTCGGCCTGACCGCATTTCAGGGTCGCGCGATGTGGAGCCAGGCCTCCGCGCTGGACCAACTCGGCCGCACCGCGGCGGCCGAAGAATCGGGGGCCAGGGCGCTCGAGCTCGCGCGCCGCAGCGGCGACATGTTCGGCCTCGGTAGCGCACTGAATTACCTGACGTTCCACGAGCCGGACATTGCGGTCAAGCTAAAGAGGTACGGTCAGGCGCTCACCGCCTTCGAAGCCGCCGGACATGTCGTGCGCCGGGCTGCCATTGTCTCCAACATGGGCAATACCTATGCGGAGCTGGGGCTATTTCGGCGGGCGCGGCGGTTTTATGGCGAGGCCATCGAAACCTGGCGCCGCGCTGGCGTGATCCCCGGGGTGGTCAATGCGCAATGGAACCTCAGCGATCTGCTGGTCGAAATGCAGGACTTCGCAGGCGCTCGGGCGAGCGCAACGGAAGCCGATGCGCTCGCGCGGTCGACGGGGGATCGCCGCTACCCGACCAGCCTGGAGAATTTCGAGGGCGAGGTCGCGCTGCACGAGGGCCGGGCGGACGATGCCGCACAACACTTCGAACGGGCGGCCGCGAAGGCAGGTTCGGAACATACGGCATTCCGCATCTACAGCCTGATGCAGGCGGGGCGGGCGCACCTGGCCGCAGGCAACCCGTCCGCCGCGCTGGCCGCCACCCGCCGCGCCGCCGAAATGCATCGCGCCACGGGCATGGCGTGGCTCGACGGGATGGACCCGATCGCTCTGTGGTGGCGGCACAGCCAGGCACTGCGGGCCAACGGCCTGGCGGACGAGGCAGCCGCCGCACTCGAGCGGGCCTACGAGTTCCTGCTGACCGCATCGGCCGGCCTCGGCGATGAGGGCCTGCGCCGCAACTATCTGAACAAGCGCCAGGAACGGCGCGAGGTTGTGCTGGCGTGGCTGGACCACGCACGGGCGCATCGCCTGCCGCGCCGGCGCCGCGAGGCACACCTGGCGGGCAAGGCCAGCCTGCGCGAGCCGTTCGAACGACTGGTCGACGTCGGGCTGCGGCTCAACGAACTGCGCAGCGCCGAAGAGCTCACGGAGTTTCTCGTAGAGGAAGCCACCGAGCTTTCCGGTGCCGAACGTGTGCTGCTGGTGTTCGATGGCTCTGACGGCCTGCACAACGCCGGCGCGCTGCTGCCGCGTGGCGAGGACGAGGCCATGCTGCTCAAGGCCATCACACCCTGGTTGAACGAGGCACGCCGCACCCGCGCCGCGAGCCTGCGCCACGGGCCCGAGAGTGTGGAACCAGTCGAACAGCGCAGCTGCCTGGTGGTGCCGCTTGTCGCCCAGCGCGAGCTGCTCGGTTATCTGTACGCCGACATCGGCGGGGCCTTCGGCCGCTTCCACGATGGTGACATGCAGCTGCTGGGCTTGCTGGCGGCGCAGGCCGCGGTGGCGCTGGCCAACGTGCGCGCGGCCGAGGCGCTTGAACGCAAGGTGGCCGAGCGCACGGCCGAGCTGGCGGCATCCAAGGCCCAGGCGGAACAGCGCGCGGCGGAGCTGACGATCATCAACAGCATCCAGCAGGGCATCGCGGGGTCGCTGGACTTCCAGGGCATCGTCGACTTGGTGGGCGACAAGCTGCGCGAGGTGCTGAAGACACAGGACATCGGCATTCGCTGGCGCAACTACCGGACGGACTGCGTCGAGTATCTGTACGAATACGAGCACGGCGTTCGGATCCATCCGGAGTCACATCCTTTGAACCCAAACAGCCCCTTCGTTCAGGCGAGCGAGCGCAGGGAATCACTCATCCTCAGCACGCTGGCCGAAATCGACGCGGTGGGCGTTGGCGTCATTCCCGGGACCGACCACAGCCTTTCCGTGATGTTCGTGCCGATCATCGGCGGTGACCGTGTGCTCGGCGGCATCATGATGGAGGACTACGAAAAGGAACACGCGTTTGACGAGGCCCAACTGCGCCTGCTGCAGACCGTGGCCGCAAGCATGGGCGTGGCGCTCGAGAACGCGCGCCTGTTCGACGAGACGCAGCGGCTGCTGAAGGAAACCGAGCAGCGCAACGCCGAGCTGGCCGTGATCAACAGCATTCAGCGGGGGCTGGCCGCCGAACTGAACCTGCAGGCCATCATCGATCTGGTGGGCGACAAGCTACGGGAGATCTTCGGGTCCGACCTGACCGCCATTGCGCTCTACGACCGCGCGAAAGATCGCATGCTCAACAAGTACGTCTTCGATCACGGCGCACGCTACTACCCCGAGCCCTTCGCACGCGGGGGCATCAGCGGCCGCGTGATGGAGACACGCGCGCCGATCGTTATCCTCACTGCGGCGGAACTGGCCCGCGTGAGTGCCGAATGCGGCTCGAACCTGACGATGGGCAGCACCACGATCGACAACTCGTTCGTCTATGCGCCGCTGGTGAGCGGCGAGCAGGCGGGCGGCGTGATCGTCATCGGCAAGCAGGCCGAGCATGCGTTCTCGCCCGCCGACGTGAACCTCATCTCCACGGTCGCGGCGAGCCTCAGCGTGGCGCTGCAGAACGCGCAGAGCTTCGAGGCCGAGCGCCAGCGCACGGCCGAACTGGCCATCATCAACGCCGTGCAGCACGCCTTGGCCGGCGAACTGAGTATCCAGGGCGTCTACAACGCCGTCGGCGACAAGGTCCGCGAGATCTTCCCCGATGCGTACGTGGCGATTCGCATATACGACCCGCAGACGGATCTGGTGCACTACCCGTACAACTACTACAACGACAGGAAGTACAGCATCGCCTCCGAGCCGCTCGGTGATCGAGGGTTCGGTGCCCACGTGATTCGGACGCGCAAAACGCTCGTGATCGACGAGAACCTGCAGCAGGAGTCGGACCGGTACGGATCCCGCATGCTGCTGGACGATGTGCCCTCCCCGAAGACGCAGGTGATGGTGCCGCTCATCGTCGGCGAGCAGGCGCGCGGGATGCTCGTGCTGACCGACACGCGCCGCGAGCATGCCTACAGCGAACCCGACGTGCGCCTGCTGGAGACCCTGGCGAGCAGCATGAGCGTAGCGCTCGAAAACGCGCGCCTGTTCGACGAGACGCAGCGCCTGTTCAAGGAAAGCGAGCAGCGCGCGGCGGAGCTGGCGATCATCAACAGCGTGCAGGCTGCGCTGGCCGCCGAGCTCAGCATGCAGGGCATCTATGACGCGGTGGGCGACAAGATCCGCGAGATTTTTGACCAGGCCGACGTGGGCATCCGCATCTACGACCCACAGACGGGGTTGATCCACTACCCCTATGTTTACGAGGACGGGCAGCGGCTCACGATCAGATCGAACGCCCTCTCGAAGACCGGCTTCGCCGCCCATGTCCTGCGCACGCGGGAGCCGCTGCTCATCAACGAAGACATGGCGCGCCATGTGGAGATGTACGGCAGCTTCGTCCTTCCTGGCGCGAAGATGGAAAAGTCGTCACTCTATGTTCCGCTCGTGGCGGGCGACCAGGCGCGTGGCCTGATCAACCTGATCGACATGGAGCACGAGCACGCCTACAACGAGTCGCACGTGCGCCTGCTGCAGACGCTCGCCAACAGCATGAGCGTGGCGCTCGAGAACGCGCGCCTCTTCGACGAGACGCAGCGGCTGCTCAAGGAAACCGAACAGCGCAACGCCGAACTGGCGGTGATCAACAGCATCCAGCAGGGCATGGCGGGGTCGCTCGACTTTCAGGGCATCGTCGACATGGTGGGCGACAAGCTGCGCGAGGTGCTCGGGACCGGCGACATTGGCATCTGCTGGTACGACGAGAGGGCCAACCTGCTCCACTACCTCTACACCTACGAACACGGCGTGCGGAACAGAATTCCTGCCATGCCGCCCTCCCCAGGCGGCATCTGGTACCAGATCAGCGAGACGCGCCAGCCGATCGTCTATTGCAACCGTGCCGAGATGGCGGCGGCGGGAATCAAGACCATCCCCGGCACCGACTCCGCTCTTTCCTCGGCCCATGTGGGCATCATCGGCAGCGATCGCGTGCTCGGCCTCATCGGTTTGGAAGACTTCGAGCGCGAAGACGCCTACGGTGAGTCAGAGATACGCCTGCTGCAGACCGTGGCGGCCTCGATGGGCGTCGCACTGGAGAACGCCCGCCTGTTCGACGAGACGCAGCGGCGCACGCGCGAATCCGCGGCGCTGGCCGAAGTTGGGCGCGATATTTCGTCGACGCTCGATCTGGCCACCGTGATGGACCGCATTGCGCGGCATGCGAAAGACCTGCTCGCCGGCGGCAGCAGCGCGATCTTCCTGCCCGAAACCGACCCGCAGGTCTTTCGCGCGATCGTCGCGATCGGCGACATCGCGAGCGAGATCAAGGCGACGGAGATCCGTGTCGGCGAAGGCATCATCGGCAGCCTGGTGCAAAGCGGACGCGCCGAGTACGTGAACGACACGCAGTCGGATCCGCGCGCGGTGCAGATCGCTGGCACCGACAAGCTCGACAACGAGCGGCTGATCGTCGCACCGCTGAAGGCGGGCGACACGGTCAAGGGCGTGATGGCGGTCTGGCGCACGGGCAGCCAGCCGTTCGGCGATACGGAGCTGGAGTTCCTGGTCGGGCTGTCGCTGCAGGCGACGGTGGCGATCCAGAACGCACGCCTGTTCGCGGATGCGGAGCGACGTGCGGCGGAACTGGCGACCGTCAACACGGTGTCGCAGCGGTTGAGCGACCAGCTCGACCTCGACGCGCTGATCCAACTGGTGGGCGAGCAGGTGCGTGGCGTCTTCAACGCCGATATCGCCTACGTGGCGCTGCTTGACCGCAGCACCGACACGATCAGCTTCCCGTATCAGTACGGCGAGACGATCTACCCGCTGAAGTTTGGCGAGGGATTGACCAGCAAGATCATCCAGTCCGGCAAGGCGCTGATCCTGAATTCGGACGTCGACCGGCGCCGGCAACAAATGGGCGCGCAGTTGGTGGGCAGGGCGGCGCGGTCCTATCTGGGCGTGCCCATTCTGGTGGGCCGCGAGTGCCAGGGTGTCGTGAGCGTGCAGAGCACGCAGCGCGAAGGCGTCTACAACGACGACGACAAGCGCCTGCTCGAAACCATTGCCGCCAACGTCGGTGCGGCGCTCCAGAACGCGCGGCTGTTCAATGAGACCAGGGCGGCGCTGGAACGGCAGACCGCCACGGCCGAGGTGCTCAACGTCATCAGCAGCTCGGTGGCCGATACGGCGCCGGTGTTCGAGAAGATCGTCCGAAGTTGCGAGCGGCTCTTTGAGGGCGCCGTTGCCGTCATCTCGCTCTTGCGCGATGACGGTCAGATTTTTCACGCCTCGATCAGCAGTCGATTGCCCGACGCTGCCGTGGCGCTCGACCGAGGCTTCCCCAGGCCGCTGAGCCAGAGCTACCAGGCCTACCCCATGCGGCGACGGCGCGTGGTGCACTACCCGGACATGGCCAACGGCCCCAAGGTGCCCGAGGCCATGCGCCAGTTTGCCCGCGAGGTCGGCAATATCTCGATGCTGATCGCGCCGATGCTGTGGGAAGACCAGGCCATCGGCACATTGCACGTCGTGCGGCAACCGCCCAAGCCCTTCACCGAGAAGGAGCAGGCACTGCTCAAGACCTTTGCCGATCAGGCGGTGATCGCGATCCAGAACGCGCGGCTGTTCAACGAGACGAAGGAGGCGCTCGAGCGCCAGACAGCCACGTCGGAAGTGCTGCAGGTCATCAGCGAGTCGCCCACCGACGTACAGCCGGTGTTCGACATCATTGCCGAGCGTGCCGCCGGCCTGACCGGGGCGCAGTACGCGCTCGTGTTCCGTTTCGATGGCGACTGGCTTCATCTGGCCAGCCTGCACGGTGTGAACAAGCCGGGCACCCAGGCGCTGCGCCAGGCATGGCCGCAGCGCGTGCAGGACAGCACGTCGATTTCAGCGCGTGCGATCCGCCGCAAGGCGGTGGTCAACGTCGCTGATCTGCTGGCCGAGTCCGATGCCGATTACGCGCCCAGCATGAAACAGGTGTGCGAGGCGGCGGGCTTCCGCAGCGGCCTGAGCGTGCCGATGCTGCGCGACCAGCAGATCGTCGGCGCGATCACCGTCAACCGGGCCGAGGCGGGCCGCTTTGCCGACAAGGAAGTCGACCTGCTGCAGACCTTCGCCCGCCAGGCCGTGATCGCGATCGAGAACGTGCGCCTGTTCAACGAGACCAAGGAGGCGCTGGAACAGCAGACTGCGACGGCCGAGGTGCTGCAGGTCATCAGCAGTTCGGTGGCCGACACGGCGCCGGTGTTCGAAAGGATCCTTGATAGCTGCCAGCGCTTGTTCGCCACTGACGAGCTGGGAATCTTCACCGCCGACGAAGACGGAATGGTGCACACGCGAGCCTGGCGTGGCTCTTTGCTAGAAGCCGTCTCCGACATCCGGATGCCGCTGGCGCAGTCGATGACGGGCCGCCTGATGAAAGACCGCTGCGCCTTGCATCTGCCCAGCCTGGCGTCGGCCGGGTCTTCACACCCCGGACATCTGCGCGCGCTCGAACGGGTGGGCGACGCCTCGGTCGTGTACTCGCCGATGCTTTGGGAAGACCGTGTCATCGGCTCAATCTGCGTGCTGCGGCATCCGCCCCGGCCGTTCAGCGACAAGGAACTGGCGCTCCTGAAGACTTTCTGCGACCAGGCTGCGATTGCGATCCAGAACGCACGCTTGTTCAATGAGACGCAAGAGGCGCTTGGCCGCCAGACCGCTACCGCCGACATTCTGCGAGTGATCAGCGGCTCGCCGACCGATGTTCGGCCGGTCTTTGACGCCATTGTCGGCACGGCCGTGCGCCTGCTCGCGTGCGATATGGCGATCGTCCTGCATCGCGATGGCAGCACGTTCACCCCGGCCGCAGGGGCGACCCCGAACGGCCCGCTCGCCGATCTGGGAACTTCGAACCTGCCCGTCGATCCCGGCGCCAACTTTCCATCACGGGTGATCATGGGAAGGACGATGCTGCACCTGCCGGACTGGTCAGTCATCGAACTCCCCGAACATGAGCGCCGTGTCCGTGCGCGGTTAGGTGTGAATGCATCCCTCATGCTGCCTCTCTTGCGCGAAGGTGAGTGCATTGGCGTGTTGGCCTTGACGCGTAATCGGGCCGGTGCGTTTGGCGAGAAGGAAATCACGCTGGCAAAGTCTTTTGTGGACCAGGCCGTGATCGCTGTCGAGAACGTGCGCCTGTTCAACGAGACGAAGGAAGCGCTGGAGCAGCAGACCGCCACCGCAGAAGTGCTGCAAGTCATCAGCAGCTCGGTGGCGGACACGGCGCCGGTGTTCGACAAGATCCTCGACAGTGGGCGCCACTTGTTCGCCACCGAGCAGCTCGGCATCTTCCTGGTCGGCGAAGATGGCCAGCTGCACGCGACCGCGTGGCGCGGCGATGCCTTGGGTGCCGTCGCGCGCACTTTCCCGAAGCCGCTCGAGCAGACCATCACCGCGCATGTGCTGCGCGAGCGGCAGGCGGTGCACGTGCCGGATGCTGTGGCGATGGTCGATGCGCCAACTTCGATCCGTGGCGTTGTGGAGTTGATTGGCAACTTCTCTGCGGTGTGGGCACCGATGATGTGGGAAGAACGCAGCGTGGGTTCGTTGAGCGTGCTGCGCCAGCCGCCCAAGCCTTTCACCGACAAGGAATTGGCGCTGCTCAAGACCTTTGCCGACCAGGCGGTGATCGCGATCCAGAATTCCCGACTGTTCAAGGAAACCAAAGAGGCGCTCGAGCAGCAGCAGGCGGCGGGCGAGATCCTGAGCGTCATCAGCAGTTCGGTCGCCGACGCTCAGCCGGTATTCAACAAGATCCTGGAGAGCTGCAAGCACCTGTTCGGCAGTGACGAGATGGACGTGCTACTGGTCGACGAGCAGGGGCAACTGCAGATCGGCGCCTACCTCGGCAAGTATCACGATGCCGTGGCGGCCACCTTTCCGGCCCCGGTGGAGAAAACACCCGCCGGCCGCGCGATCCGTGAGCGGCGCGTCTTGCACTGGCCCGACGTGATCAACGGCCGCGACGTGCCGAACGTGATTCGCCGGGTGTCGAAGATCGCGGGGTACCAGTCGATGGCGTTTGCGCCGATGTTGTGGGAAGAACGCGGCATCGGCGCCATCGGCGTGGCGCGCGCGCGCGGCCCGTTCACGGCGAAGGAACTGGCGATGTTGCAGACCTTCGCCGACCAGGCCGTGATCGCGATCCAGAACGCGCGATTGTTCAAGCAGGCGCAGGAAGCGCGCGCCGCGGCCGAGTCGGCCAACGAGGCCAAGAGCGCCTTCCTGGCGACGATGAGCCACGAGATACGCACACCGATGAACGCGGTGATCGGCATGAGCGGGCTGCTGCTGGACACGGAGCTGAACGTCGAGCAGCGCGACTACGCGGCGACGATCCGCGATTCCGGCGATGCGCTGCTCACGATCATCAACGACATCCTTGACTTCTCCAAGATCGAGGCGGGTCGCATGGATATCGAGTCGCACCCGTTCGACCTGCGCGAGTGCGTCGAATCCGCGCTCGATCTGATCAGCGCGCGCGCGGCAGAGAAGCACCTGGACATCGCGTACCTGTTCGAGGGCGATGTGCCGCCGGCGGTCAAGGGTGACGTGACGCGACTGCGCCAGATCCTGCTCAACCTGTTTTCCAACGCGGTGAAGTTCACCGAATCCGGCGAGGTCGTGCTCACCGTGCAGGCCGCGCCGGCGCAAGGAGGCGAGGCCCAACTGACCTTCGCCGTGCGCGATACGGGCATCGGCCTGTCTGCCGAAGGCATGAGCCGCCTGTTCCAGTCCTTCTCGCAGGCCGACTCGTCGACCACGCGCAAGTACGGTGGCACGGGCCTGGGGCTCGCCATCAGCAAGCGCCTGGCGGAGCTGATGGGCGGCCGCATGTGGGCCGAGAGCGCGGGGCCGGGCAAGGGCTCGACGTTCTTGGTCAGCATTCGTGCGCCGCTCGCTTTACTGCCACCGGCCGGGCGACGCGACTACGTGGGCCAGCAGCCCGCGCTGCGGGGCAAGCGCGTGCTCGTGGTTGACGACAACGCCACGAACCGGCGCGTGCTCGCGTTGCAGACGACCAAATGGGGCATGGTCCCGCGCGATACCGAATCGCCGTCCGAGGCGCTGCGGTGGGTGGGTTCTGGAGAATCATTCGATCTCGCTATCGTCGACATGCACATGCCGGAGATGGACGGACTCACGCTCGCGCAGCAGTTGCGCGGCGTAAGTAAACAGCTTCCGCTGGTGCTGTTCAGCTCGCTTGGCCGGCGCGAAGTGGGCGATACGGAGGGTCTGTTCGCAGCGTACCTGGCCAAGCCAATCCGCCAGTCGCAGCTCTTCGACACGCTGATGAACCTGATCGCGCATGAAGAGGCGCCGAGGCCAGTGGCGGTTGCCGGCAAGTCCACGATCGACCCACGCATGGCCGAGCGCCATCCATTGCGCATTCTGCTCGCCGAGGACACCGTGGTGAATCAGAAGCTCGCACTGCGTTTGCTGTCGCAGATGGGCTACCGCGCCGATCTCGCGTCGAACGGTATCGAGGCCGTCGAATCGGTGCAGCGGCAGCCCTACGATGTGATATTGATGGACGTGCAGATGCCGGAGATGGACGGGCTCGACGCCTCGCGCCAGATCACCACCCGTTGGCCGGCCGGCGAGCGGCCGCGCATCATTGCGATGACGGCCAATGCGATGGAAGACGACCGCAGGATGTGCCTGGCCGCCGGCATGGACGACTACCTGACCAAACCCATCCGCGTCGACCTGCTGATCGAGGCGCTCAACCACGTGACCGCACGCAAGGACAAGTAATGAAACCCCCACGCTCACTTCGTCCGCTGCCCCCCGCGGGGGCGCAGGCCTCGCTTGCGGCGGCCCGGCGGGAGACCTGACATGGCCGAATCCAGCATTGATCTGGCTGCTTTCACCGATCTGCAGAACACGGCCGGCGCGGAGTTCGTGAACGAACTCATCGACACGTACTTCGAAGAAGCGCCGCAGATGCTGGCCGAGCTGCGCAACGCGCACGCGGCGCGCGCGGCGGATCGCTTTCGCCGCGCCGCGCATTCGCTCAAGTCCAACAGCAACACCTTCGGCGCCTTCATGCTCGGCAAGCTGGCGCGCGAACTCGAACTGGGCGGGCTGCGCGACGATGCCGCGCCGCTCGATGCGCTGGAGGCGGAATACGCGCGCGTGGTGGCGGCACTGAAAGAGCTGCACCATGGCTGACACCGGCGCCCGCCTGCTGGTGGTGGACGACAACAAGGTCAACCGGCTGCTGCTGATGCGCAGCCTCGAACTGCAGGGCCATCGCGTGGCCAGTGCAGAGAACGGTCGCGTCGCGCTCGAGATGCTCAAGCGCGAGCCGTTCGATCTGATGCTGCTCGACATGGAAATGCCCGAGATGGACGGCTTCCAGGTGATGGAACAGCTGGTGCGCGACCTGCAGTTGCGCGATCTGCCGGTGATCGTTACTTCGTCGATCGAAGGCGTGGCGAGCATCGTGCGCTGCATTGAACTCGGCGCGGAGGACTACCTGCACAAACCGGTGAATCCGGTGCTGCTGAAGGCGCGCATCAACGCCAGCCTGGAAAAGAAGCGGCTGCGCGACCAGCAGAAGGAACTGGTGCGCCGCTTTGCAACGTCCGAAGTGGCGCAGGATCTGCAGCAATCGGGTTTCGCGCTCGGCGGCCGGCGCGTGCAGGGCACCGTGATGTTCTCCGACATCCGCGGCTTCACGCCGCTGGCGGAAGCGCAGCCGCCGGAAGAGACGATCGAACTGCTCAACACCTACTACACGCTGATGTTCGATGCCATCACCGGCCAGGGCGGCGTGGTAAACCAGATGATCGGCGACGGGCTGATGGCGATCTTCGGCGCGCCGCTGCCGCTGCCGCAGCCGTCGCTCAGCGCGGTGCGTGCAGCACTGGACATGATCGAGATGATCGAACTCTTCAACGTTGAGCGCACCGCTGCGCAGAAGGCGCCGATCCACATCGGCATCGGCATCGCCTCAGGCGAGATGATTGCCGGCTACACCGGCACGCAGCAGCGCGCGACCTACACCTGCATCGGCGACACGGTGAATCTCGCCGCACGGCTGGAGTCGCACACCAAGGTCGTGCAGCGCCCGATTCTGATCGACGGCGACACGCGCGCGGCCTTGCCTGCCAGCGCACAGTTCGAGGCGCTCGGTCCCTTGCAGCTCAAGGGCAAGTCACGGGCGCTGGAGGTGTTTTCCGTGGCGTGCGCGCAGAAGCTGTAGACGCCGAAGCGCGAGCTTCACCCCGGGATTGAGGCCTGTCACGGGCTCAGCCGAGACGGATGAGCCGGCTCTTACCGCGTCCACTCTTCTGCGCTGGCGCCGGTCAGTGCACGAACGCGGGCTTCATCGGCCGCCAGCTCGCGTGCGCCTCCGGAGTAGACGATGCCACCGTCGTCCAGCACGTAAGCGTGATCGGCAATCTCAAGGCTCATGCGCGCATTCTGTTCGACCAGCAGCACCGAAATCCCCTCATCGCGCATTTGCGAGACGATGCGAAAGACTTCCCGGACAATCAACGGCGCCAGGCCCTGCGATGGCTCATCGAGAATCAGCAGCTTGGGATTGAGCAGGAGCGCGCGGCCAATGGACAGCATCTCCTGCTCGCCGCCGGAGAGTTGGCGCCCGCGGTTATGCATGCGCTCTGCCAAGCGTGGAAACAGCTCGAAGATGCGCTTGATGGACCAGGGTCCGCTGCGCTCCAGCGGAACCTTCAGGTTTTCCTCGACACTCAGATTGACGAAGATTCTTCGCCCCTCCGGAACATAACCGACGCCACTGGCGGCGATCCGGTAGGTCGGCCATCGGGTGGCATCGGCGCCAAAAATCATCACGCGCCCCTGGCGCGCGGGCGTCAACCCCATGAGCGTACGCAGGGTTGTGGTCTTGCCCGCGCCGTTGCGTCCGAGCAGTGCCGTGATCTTGCCTTCGGCGACCGCGAGGCTCACGCCTTGCAGGATGTGGCTCTTGCCGTAATAGGTATGCAGACCTTCGGCTGTGAGTGCGTCGCTCATGCGGCGTTGCCCAGGTAGGCGGCCTGCACGGCCTCGTTGGCATTGATTTCCTGCGGCGTGCCGTCGGCGAGGAGGCTGCCCTGATCGAGCACCGTGATTCGGTCGGCGAGGTGAAATACCACGCGCATGTCGTGCTCGATCAGCACGATGGTGAAATTTCTGTCGCGGTGCAGACGACGTATGAGCTGCGTGATCTCATAGGTCTCCTGATCGCCCATGCCTGCGGTCGGCTCGTCGAGCAACAGCAGGCGCGGCCGCAACGCCAACGCCATCGCGATCTCCGCCGCCCGCTGATCGCCGTGTGCAAGCTCTCCCACCAGTCGATCGGATTTGGCACTCAGACCCGTGAGCGCAAGCGTTTCCTCGGCATCGCGACAGACTCTTGCCTTTTCGGTGCGGCTGATCCAGGGCCGCAGACGATGGCCATCGGCCACCTCCGAGCTGATGCGCACGTTCTCGAACACGGAGAGCTCGGGAAAGATCTCGGTGATCTGGAACGTGCGGGCGATGCCGAGGACGACGCGCCGGTGCGCAGGGAGCGCCGTGATGTCGCGTCCTTCAAAGGCGATCGTGCCTGCCGTTGGCGGGAAGAAGCCGCTGATGAGATTGAAAAAGGTGGTCTTGCCGGCGCCATTCGGGCCGATGATCGCGCGCAGCTCGCCTTTCTGCACGGTCAGCGACACGTCGCGCACCGCAACCAGGTTGCCGAAGCGCTTGGTGACGCTTCTGACTTCGAGGACGTTCACGCTTCGGTCTTGCGCCGGATGAAGCCGAGCAGGCCGCGCGGAAAGAACAACACGATCGCCACAAACAGCATGCCCACGAACGACATCCAGTTGATCGTGATGCTCGACAGGTAATCCTGCAGCACGACGAAGACCGCGGCACCGAGCAGCGGTCCCCAGAAGCTGCGCATGCCGCCCATCACCGCCATCATCACGAAATCGCCGGACTGACTGTAGTGCAACCCGCGCGGATCGGCGAAGTTGTTCACGAGGGCGTAGAGCGCGCCGGCAAACCCCATGAAGAAGCAGGACAGCGTGAAGGCGATCCAGATGTGACGGTCGACCGGGATTCCGAGAAAGCGCGCGCGCCGCTCATTTTCGCGGATCGCGATCAGGGTGCGACCAAACGGGGAGCGCAGCAGGAAGCCCATCACAGCGACTGCCAGCGCCACGCAAAACAGGACGAAGTAGTAGAAGGCGTTGGCGTTGCCCAGGATGTCGATGGTCGTGAATCCCAGATCGAGCGGCTGGCGCGAAAAACCGCGCAGCCCGTCGTCGCCGCCGGTCACAGAACTCCACTGAAAGGCGATGTAGTAGAAGACCTGCCCGAAGGCGATGGTGACCATGGCGAAATACACGCCCCGTCGGCGCGCGATCAGAGCACCCAACAGGCCGCCGGCAATGCCGCCGAGCAGCATGCCGCAAAGCAGTGACAGCGGCGTGCTGGGCGCCAGAAACTTGAGCGCGAAGCCGGCACCGTAGGCACCGAGCCCAAAGTACGCCGCATGACCGAAGGACAGCACGCCCGTGAATCCGAGCAGGAAGTTCACGGACATGGCGGCCAGTCCGAGCACGAGAACGCGCGTGCCGAGCGCGGTGTAGCCGCCAAGCGGCGCCATCCAGTAGGGCGCGAGCAGCAAGGCCACCCAGAGTGCGGCGAGCGCAAGCAGCCTGCGCGTCTGAATCGCTCCGCTCATGTCATCATGCCTTCTTCACCGAGCAGGCCGCGCGGTCGGATCAGAAGAACCACGGCCATCAGTACGTACATGATCGCCTCGCTCGCCGCTGGCAGGAAGACCGCGGTGATGCCCGAGGCGACGCCGATCAGCAAACCGCCCAGCAGCGTGCCCGTGAGGCTACCGACACCGCCGACGATGATGGCGATGAAGCTCGGCATCAGCAGTCCCGTTCCCATCGTCGGCTCGAGGCCGAGTTGACCGGCGGCGAGCACACCACTGAGGCCGGCAAGGAAGATTCCGACGCCAAAATTTAGCGAGCGCAACCGACCCACGTTGATGCCGAGCGCCGCGACGGTTTCGAGATCGAGGGTGCCGGCACGGATACGGATGCCAAGACGGGTGTAGCGCAGCAGCAAGAAGAGCATCGTCACCGTGACGGCGACCGTGCCGACCATGAACAGCCGATAGCCGGTGATGAAGAAGAACTCGTTGCTCAAGGGCTGCGTCAGGATGGCAGGGACGGTCACCGGCTTGCCCTGCGCGCCCCAGATGAAACGAGTGCCGTCCTCGAAGATGAAGGCGAGGCCGAAGGTGAGCAGCAGGCTGTACAGCGGATCGCGCCCGTAAAGCGGCCGGATGAGCGTGCGCTCAAGGGCGAGGCCGATGATGGCGGTGAGCGGCGGTGCGATCAGCAACGCACCCCAGAAGCCGACGTACGGCGTGATTGTGTACGCGATGTAGCCGCCAATGACAAGGAAGCCGCCATGGGCGAAGTTGATCACGTTGCTCAAGTTGAGAATGAGCGACAAACCAAGCGCCATCAGCACGTAAAAGGCGCCGATGATCAGCCCGTTGGTGATGTTGAAGATCAGAAGCTGAGTCATCGCGGATTCATGTCTTGAGGTGCGCCCTATGCTGCCCGTGGTGGGCGGCATGCGTCACCTGAATGCCAAGCGCGCCCGTCAGTGGAGCGACGCCCGGGCAGGCCCCTCGGGCGTCGCGTTCGGAATTCACGCGGGCCACACCACCTTGCAGCCGGTTTCGCTCTCGGCTGGTGCGGTCCGGTCGCCCGCAATCACCTGATCGACCCGGAACAGATCCTCCGGGTCGCTGGCCGGTTTGATCAGCGCTTCGCCCACGAAGGCCGAGGTCATCAGCTGGTGGTCACCCTTGCGGTAGTAGCACTTGTTGGGCTGGAGCTTGACGTCGGCGGCCAGCTCGAACCCGCCAAGCGCCTCGGCGAGTTTCCTTGCATCCAGGGTCTTTTCCTTGTTGGCGACGGCCGCGAGCGTGTGGACCGACGTGTAGCCGAACCAGTGACGCGCGGTGGGCACCTGGCCGCCGTTCATCTTGCGGATATCGGCGACGAACTTCTCGACGCCCGGCACGCCCGGCTGCTTCCAGTACCACTCGAACATCCAGATGCCGACGCGCGCCTCGGGTGGCATTGCCTTGAGCGATTCGAGCTCCTGCTGCAGCCCGGCGACGTGGATCTGCTTTTCGATACCGAACTGCGCGATCTGCTTCAGGCAATTGACCATGTCGGAGCCCTGCGGCAGGACAAGCAGAACGTCCGGATTGGCAGCGCGTGCCTTGATGAGATAGGCGGAGAAGTCGGTCGTGCCGAGCGGCGTGAGCTCGTTGCCGGTCATCGCGCCGCCGAGCTTCTGCAGATCTCGCAAGGCGGCCTTCTGCAGCGTGTGGCCGAACGCATAGTCTGGCGTGATGAAATGCCACTTCTTGCCGTACTTGGTGAACAGAAGATCGGCGACCGCATTGGCTTCCATGCTGGTCGTGTTGCAGACGCGATAGACGTTCCACTTGCAGTCGCTACCCGTGATCGTGTCGGTATGGCCGCCCGATACGATGTGCAGCACTTTCTTCTCGTTCGTGACCTGCGCGATGGCCTGCGCAATGCCTGAATTCACATCGCCGATGAGAAACGTCACTTCGTCGCGCTCGATCAGCTTGCGCGCCTTCTGCACGCCGGTGCCAACGTCATTTGCCGAGTCCTCCACGAGGAGCTGGATTGGCCGGCCAAGAATGCCGCCCTTGGCATTGATCTGCTCGACGGCCAGCTTGGCGCCCGTCACTTCATTCTGGGCCACTGCGGCGTAAACCCCGGTCAAGGGGTCGACCATACCGATTCGCAGCGGTGTCTCGCCGCGCGCCTGGATGATGAAGGGCGATGACACCTGCACGGCTGCGGCCGCGGCGGCGCCCTTCAGCACGGTGCGGCGATCGACAATGCGACGGCGATTCGATGTCTTCATACGTCTCCCTGACAGTCACGTTTTATGGGTCAATCACCCAAGCCCTGAGTCGCGGGATGGG
>Ga0209048_10000498_pt1 | contig 41938 bp, 35 predicted proteins | sample FrelakmetCRP12CR_FD_187146 | JGI IMG/M metagenome (GOLD analysis project Ga0209048, IMG submission 187146) | Freshwater lake sediment microbial communities from the University of Notre Dame, USA, for methane emissions studies - CRP12 CR (SPAdes)... | ecosystem: Environmental > Aquatic >...
CTCGCGAGCCCCGCCTACCAGGACCTGGTCGCCGGCAGCGTCACCCGCGCCGTCACCGAGTTCGCCGGCCGCGACTCCCGGGTCGCCGCGCGCTAGGGCCAATGCCGGTCACTTAGCGACCGGGCGCTTGCGTGGGTAGTTGCTCATCTTGATCTTCACGGCCCTGGGGTAGAAACGTTCAGATCGGCGCGGGGGCAAGACGCAATCATGGGCGAGGTCCTCGAGGAAGCGTTGGAGGACCTTGGGCATCTTGCCGGGAGAGATGGCGGCCAGATAGATCAGCTGGAACTTGATGGCCCGCAGGGAGCGGACGAAGCTCATGCGGGTGGGTGGGACTCCTGCGACCTCGGCGGCCCGCTCCATTTCAAGCCGGACCAGGTTGTAGGCGAGAGCGATTCCCCAGAGCTCCTGCTCCACGCCAGCGGGGCTCTTGCTGCGAATCGACTCCTCACGCTCCAGCAACTCGGTCTTGACCTCGTCGTAACCAAGTTCGAGTTCCCAGCGCTCGTGGTAGAGGGCGACGATCTCCTTGCGGGGGTACTTCACCGGGTCGAGGAGCGAGGTGAGCAGCGTCTGCTGCCGGAAGCCGCGGCGCCGATACTGGATGGCGCGCATGGCCCAGCGCTCCGGCAATGTTGGGTCTTCCCGGCGGGCCTTACGGCCGACGAGCATCTCGGCAAGGTCGTCGCCAGGGCCCAGGTGCTTCACGGTCCGCCACTTGTTGTTCTTGCGTGCACGGGTCAGCCAGTGGCGGTTGTTACCGTTGGCCTGGAGCGGAACGAGGTCCTTCGCGTACATGAAGCCCCGGTCGACAACCACCAACGAATCGTCGGGCACCGACGGCCACAGGTTTCGCGCGTGACCGCGCTCGCTTTCGTTGTAGGGACCGAAACGGATGGCCAGCAGCAGATGGCTGCGCAGCGCCATCAGCGTCACCAAGCGGACCAAGGGGTACCCGCTGATGCCGCGTTTCCCCCCGGCGCCCTGGCTGCCGAATTTTGCTCGGTTCTCCGGGCTGTCCGGGACACGCACCGTCGTCCCGTCGACCCCGTAGACGGCAAGACCACGCCATCGCAGTCGATCCGCGCTCGCCTTTGCCCAGGCCTCTGCACACCTCTCGAAGAGCCACCGCAATGGCGACGCCCCGAGCCGCGCCTTGGCCTGCATGATCGCACTGTCCGCGATGCGGCCCGCTCCAGAGCCAGGCAGGACCAGCGCCAGATGCTTCACCACGTCGACGATGGAAGCGTCCCGGAACAGCGCCATTCCCAGCACCAGCCAGAGAGCCTGCTCCGCTGGGAAGCGCCGCCGCCGCAGCGTCGCTGTACCGGTCGCAGCCAGAGCCTCCAGAACCCAGCCAGGATCGATCGACGCCTGAAACCGAGCGAACGCACCCCGATCGACCTGTCCGAAAGGAACATCAAGGCTCATGCGATCGCCCTCCATGGCGATCGCCGTATGATGATCTCCCAGATCGATGAGGCAACTATGCGAAGAGGCTCGCCAGATTCCCCATTCGTTACGATCGCTTGGCCACTAACTGATCGGCATTGCGGCTAGCGGGCGCCGGCCCAAGGCGAGCGCAAGACCTTCAGCGCGCCGCTCACGTCGTCGACGGACAGGAAGAGGCTTGCCTTCCTCGTCCCCGGCGCGGTCCCCAGGTATCCGTAGTGGATGTTGATCCCCGCCGCGCCGAGCGTGTCGGCCACGCGGCCCAGCGCTCCGGGCTTGTTGGAAACGACGACCTCGACGAGGTCGTCGACCGTGGTCTGCCAGCCAAGGCCGGCCAACACCTTGCGTGCCATGGCCGGCTTGTCGACGACCACCCGCAGGAATCCCTTCCCCTCGAGAGCCGCGGCCATGAAGGCGCGGATGTCCACCTTCTTCGCTCCAAGCGCGTCGGCGACCCTTCCGAGCGTCCCGGGGCGATCCTCGATCCATGCGGAGATCTGCTTTGCCTTGGGCATGGGGAAAGCCTTAGCGCGACGCGGGCCGACGCTCAAGCCCGGCGCGGTCGCGCGAGGGCGCATCGGCCGCGAAGAAGAGCTCGATCTCCCTGCGCCGGGCGAAGGTGTCCTCGTAGCCCAGCTCGACGAGCCGCCTCACGTAGACCGGCTCGAAGGCCAGATAGCTCAGCAGATCGGGGGCGTTGCCCCCGTTGGCGCCGATTCCCGAGAGCAGGTAGCGCAGGAAACGGGGGAAGCGCTTGTGCTGGTCCCCCGCCAGCTGCCCGAGGTCGCGGGAGGGGCGCAGCACGAGCGCCGGGATGAACCGCAGCCGGTGCGGGAGCCGGTCCCGCTGCGACGGCGGGACCATCTCCACCAGCTGGTTCATGTGCTCGAGCCGCTCCACGTCGGCCTCGATCGACTCGAGGAAGACCGCGTTCAGCAACGTCCCGGCGATCTCCGAGGGCGCGAGGGACTCCTTGCGCGGAGGGCGGACGCCGGGGACGAGCTCCTCCGGGTTGCGCCAGCGGCGCACGGCCACGACGACGAGCCGCTCCGCCCCCATGTGCACCGCCGGCGACAGCGGCGCGGTCATGCGGACGCTGCCGTCCCCGTACCAGGTGCCCTTGATCCGGATGGGCGGGAAGAAGATGGGAATGGCGGCGGTCGCCATCACGTGCTCGAGGCGGATCGTCTCGCGGACGCCCACGCGGGTGGAGCGCACCCACGGCTCGATGGCCGGGTCTCCGTCGAAGAAGGTCACCGCCACGCTGGAGGCATAGCTGGTGGTGGTGACGGCGAACCCCTTCAGCGCACCCGACTCCAGGTTCTGGCGGAGCCGGAGGAGCGGGAGCCTCTCGTGGAGGAAGTCGCGGAGCGGGGTGGCGTCGAGAAGGAAGTTGATCTTGCTCCGCCGAAACAGCCCCCCGGCGGAGAGGTCCCGCATCCACCTCGAGCCGATGGCCAGCATCCGGCCCGGGTCGGTCCGGTAGACGCGATCGGGCGTGAGCCCGAGCCACAGATCCGACAGGCGATCGGTGGCGTCGCGAAAGTCGCCGACGCTCCCTCCGAGAAAGGAGGCGTTCACGCCTCCGGCCGAGATCCCGCACAGGCTTTGGAAGGGCAGCGCTCCCGGCGGAAGGATCTCCGCCAGCGCCCGGAGAGCGCCGGCCTGGTAGGCGGCGCGAGCTCCTCCGCCCGTGAGGACCAGTCCTACATGCACGGTCGGGAGAGTAGCATTCGGCCGACGATCGCGTCAGCCGCGACCCGGGTACACCCCTACTTCACCCGGGCGCGGGATGGTGGCCTGGCGCGCCCACGTCGCATCATCGGAGCGTGAACCTCGCATACGCCTCCTTCTGCCTCGCCGACCCTCGCGACCTGCGCTTCGCGCTCCATGCCCTCCTCGGGACCTCGCATGAAGGCGACCCCGATCGCTGCCGGGCGGTCACCGCCCGTCTGCCGTCCGCACCCACCGTGGCCGAGCTGGTGGAGGTCGTCTTCGCCGAGCGGGGCCCGCCGGCCGGTATCGAGGTGGACCGCGAACGGGCCGCCTCGCTCCTCGCCGCCTACTTCGCGATGGACCCACCTGTCGACCCCGACCCGTTCTGCTGACCCTGGGAATCTGTACGCTTCCGTGCGCTGGTTCATCGTCACCGGCTCTCGGGACTAAACCCCGCGAGATTAGTAGGCAAGATGGACTCATGCAGATGACCGAACAGACCGTCGCAGTGGATGCCGCCATCGAGCGCCTGCAGTCCGAGAACGAGGTCGACTGCGCCATCGACACGGTGGTGACCTTCGCCTTCGGGACTGCCGAGCCCATCGACCGCTACCTCTTCCGCATCCGCTCCGCCCTCCCCCCCCAGCCGACGGTGAAGGAGCTGGTGGAGGCCGTCTTCGACACCCGGCGCGAGCTCGGCCCGATCCCCGACGAGGACGCGCGGCGGGCCGACGCGGGCATGGCGATGGCCGCCTTCCTCTCCGCGGACCCCAACGAGCTCGGGATCCCCGCGGCGATGTTCCGCGTGGGCGAGGAAGTCTGGCTCACGCCGGCGCGCGCGCCGCTGAGCTGATTCGCCGCTCCCGCTCCGAGACGTCTCCGCTACCCCCCGCGCGCCGCCGCCAGCGCGCCGTCCACCGCCTCCAGGACGAGGGGGATCTCCCCCAGGTCGTTCGGCCAGTGAGGTGCGAAGCGCAGGGCTCCGTCGGGGGTCGCGCAGGCGACGCCGCGGGCCTGGATCTCGCGGGCGAGACGCGGCAACTCGACGTCCTGCGGCGGCTCGAGCGACAGGATCCCGGAGCGGCGCGAGGGCTCGCGCGCTCGAAGGCTCTGGAAGCCGCGGTCGACCAGCTCCGGCTCGAGGCGGTCGAGGTAGCGCCCGACGTGGCCCAGGATCGCGGGGATCCCCAGCCCGAGGAGGACGTCGAGCGAGGCGCGGGCCGCCGCGAGCGAAACCTCGGACGCGCCTCCCATCTCCACGAAGTCCGCGCGCTGCCGGATGGGCCGGTCGTAGCGCAGCTGGCCCGGCTCGACGAGGAACCGGACGGCGTGCTCATGCGAGAGCCAGCCGGCGGTCCGCGGAACGAGCTCCCCGGCCCGCTCCGGCCGGACGTACAGGAAGCCGGCGCCGTGGATGCCCATGAGCCACTTGTGGGCGCCGGCCGCCAGGTAGTCGATGCCCTCCACCGCGAGGGGCACGGCGCCGGCGGCCTGGACCGCGTCGACGAAGATCTGCGTGCCCGCGGCCGAACACCGGGCCGCGAGCTCGCCGAGCGGCATGCGAAGCCCGCTGCGGAATTGCACGGCGCTGACGGCGAGGAGGCGCGCGCCGCGCGCGAGCTCCCGGTCGACGAGGAGGAGCCCCTCCTCGTCGGACCGGGCGAAGGGCTCGAGCGGCACGAACGAGACCGAGAGGCCGAAGGTCTCGGCGGCTCTCTGCCAGGGCGTGACGTTGGCGGGGAACTCGCCGCCGAAGAGGACGACCCGGTCCCCGCGGCGCCACGGGAAGCACAGAGCCACCGCCTGCACTCCGCCGCTCGTGCTCTGGGTGAATCCGACGTCTTCCGGGCGGGCGCCCAGGAGGGCGGCGACCTGCGCCCGGAGCGCCGCGCGTCTCCCCATCGCCGCTGCCGTGGCCGCGCCGCCGCGCCGCGCGAGGTCGTCGAGGACGGCTCGCGCCGCCTCCAGGACGGGCGCGGAAGCGGGCGAGACGCCGGCGTGGTTCAGGTAGGCGCGCGCCTCGAGCGACGGGAAGAGCGCGCGGTCGCCGAGTCGCGGTCCGGTCACTGGGCCGTGTACCCGCCGTCCATGACCGCGACCGAGCCGGTGATCCCGGCCGCCTGGTCGGAGAGGAGGAAGACGGCGTAGCCGGCCACCTCGTCGACGGAGAGCAGCCTTCGCAGCGGGACGAGGGGGTAGATGACCTCCTCGAGCACCTTCTCGAGCGGGACGCCCCGGGTCCGGGCCAGGTCGACGAGCTGGTTGCGGACGAGCGGAGTGTCGACGTACCCGGGAGCGAGGGCGTTCACGGTGATCCGGTGCGGCGCCCCTTCGAGCGCCGCCACCTTGGTGAGGCCGATCACGCCGTGCTTGGCGCTGTTGTAGGCGGACTTCCCGGCAAAGCCCACCAGGCCGTTGATGGAGGCCACGTTCAGGATGCGCCCGCCCCCCTGCCGCTTCATGAGCGGGAAGACGTGCTTGATGGCGAGAAACGGGGCGAAGAGCATGACCCGCAGGAGCAGCTCGAACTTCTCCGCCGGGAACTCCTCTATCGGCGACACGTACTGGAGCCCGGCGTTGTTGACGAGCATGTCGAGCCGCCCGTGCGCGGCGGTGGTCCGGTCGAGCGCGGCCACCACCTGCGCTTCGCTCGTCACGTCCACCGCCAGCCCGAGCGCATCCGGGCCGAGCCGCCCCGCCGCCGCCTTGGCGGCGTTTCCGTCGAGGTCCGCGATGGTGACCCGGGCCCCCTGCGCCGCCAGGAGCTCGGCGATGCGGAGCCCGATCCCGCCCGCCGCGCCGGTCACGAACGCGACCCGGTCCTTCAGGCTGAGTGGCATGTCCTCGTCTCCTTGACGCGGTCCCCAGGACCGCAAGACCCTCGGATCTAGAAGGAGCGCTTGATGAGCGCTCGAACCTCTCCGACCACGCCGCGGCGGAACGCCATCACCATGACCACGAAGACGGCACCGGTGATGACCGTGACCCAGGAGCCCAGGCTGGCCAGGTAGTGCTCGAGCGTCATCACCAGGAGGGCACCGACGCTCGGCCCGACGACCGTGCCCATGCCCCCGAGCAGGGTCATGAGGACCACCTCGCCGGACCGCTGCCAGATCACGTCGCCGAGGGTGGCGAACTCGAGCGTGAGCGCCTTGAGCGCTCCGGCGAGGCCGGCCAGCGCCGCGGAGAGGACGAACGCGAGCAGCTTGTACCGCTCCACGTCGTACCCGAGCGAGACGGCCCTGGGCTCGTTCTCGCGGATGGCGCGGAGCACCTGGCCGAAGGGAGAGTCGATGGTGCGGTGGATGAGGAAGAAGGCGAGGAGGAAGACGCCGTAGACGAAGTAGTACATGGCGAACTTGTCGCTCAGGTCCAGGCCGAGGAACCGGCCGCGCGGGATCCCCTGCAGCCCGTCCTCGCCTCCGGTCCAGGGCATCTGGACGACGAGGAAGTAGACCACCTGGGCGAACCCCAGGGTGATCATGGCGAAGTAGATGCCCGAGCGGCGGAGGGCGAGCGCGCCGAAGACGAGCCCCAGGAGCGCGGCCACGGCGACGCCGGCCGGGATGGCGACGATCACCGGGAGGCCGAGCGCCTTCGCCGCGTAGCCGGTGACGTAGGCCGCCGAGCCAAGGAAGGCGGCGTGGCCGAAGGACAGCAGGCCGACGTAGCCGAGGAGCAGGTTGAAGGCGCTCGCGAAGAGCGCCATCGCCAGCACGTTCATGGCGAAGACGGGGTAGACCATGAAGGGCGCGGCCACGCCGACCACCACCAGGGCCGCGTAGCCCCAGATGACGGGGCGCTTCCACAAGGGCGTCGTCACCGCAGCCTCCCGAAGAGCCCCGCGGGGCGGACGAGGAGGACGAGTGCCATGATGACGAAGACGACCACGCTCGCGGCCGGCGGGTAGAGGAACTTGGTGAACCCTTCCACCAGGCCGATGCCGACGCCGGTGACGATGGCGCCCATGATCGACCCCATGCCACCGATGACCACCACCGCGAAGACCACCATGATGAGCGACGAGCCCATGTGCGGGCTCACCTGGTAGATGGGCGCCGCCATGACGCCGGCGAACGCCGCGAGCGCCACCCCGAAGCCGTAGGTGATCGTGAACATGAGCGGCACGTTGATCCCGAAGGCCTGCAGGAGGCGCCGGTTCTCGGTGCCGGCCCGGAGGTAGGCCCCGAGGCGGGTGCGCTCGATGACGAACCAGCTCACGAAGCACACCATCCCGGAGACGAGCACGACCCAGGCCCGGTAGCGCGGCAGGTAGACGAACCCCAGATCGAAACCGCCCGCCAGGGCGGCGGGGACCGGATAGCCGTTGCCGGAGTTCCCGTAGGCGCGGTGGAAGGCGCCCTCGATGATGAGGGCGAGCCCGAAGGTGAGGAGCAGGCCGTAGAGCGGGTCGAGGCCCTGCAGCCTTCGCAGGAAGAGGCGCTCGATGAGGATGCCGGTGAGCCCCACCGCGGCCGGAGCGAGGAAGAGTGCCCACCAGTATCCCACCCCCAGGTACTGCAACCCCATCCAGGCGAGGAAGGCCCCCATCATGTACTGGGCCCCGTGGGCGAAGTTCACCACGTCGAGGAGCCCGAAGATGATCGCGAGCCCGAGCGAGAGGAGGGCGTAGAAGGACCCGTTGATGAGCCCCAGCAAGAGCTGTCCGAATATGGCCTGGATCATGGGGTGTGCGGGCCGGCGCGGCAGCGTTCCGCGCCGGCTCCGCCGGCTGAGGTCACTTGCCGAGGTACGGGCACTTCGTCGCGTCGGCGTACGCCGGGGTGCACGGGCACCTCTGCTCGTCGACGGGCGGGAACGCCTCCGCGGCCGGGATGGTCTTCACGATCTTGTAGTAGTCCCAGGGAGCCTTCGACTCGTCCGGCGCCTTCACCTGAACGAGGTACATGGCGTGGCGGTGGAGGCCGTCGGGGCCGATCCGCCCGTCCTGGGCGAAGAAGTCGTTCACCGGCATCTCGCGCATCTTGGCCATCACCGCGTCGGCATCGTCGGTCCCCGCGGCCTGCACGGCCCTGAGGTAGTGACCCACCGCCGAGGCGACACCCGCCTGGACCATGGTCGGCATGCGCTTCGTGCGATCGTAGAAGCGCTTCGCCCACTTCCGCGAGGCGTCGTCCCGGTCCCAGTAGAAGGCGGTGGTGAGGTACATCCCCTTCGCGGTCGCGAGGCCCAGGCTGTGGACGTCGCTGATGAACACGAGCAGGCCGGCGAGGTTCTGCTTCTTGGTGATGCCGAACTCGTTCGCCTGCTTGATGCTGTTGATGGTGTCCTGGCCGGCGTTGGCGAGCCCGATGATCTTGGCCCCGGAGGCCTGTGCCTGGAGGAGGTAGCTCGAGAAGTCGGTGGTCCCCGGCGACGGGTGCAGCGCGTCCCCGAGCACCTTGCCGCCGGCGGCCTTCACCACCGCGGCGGTGTCCGCCTCGAGCGACTTCCCGAAGACGTAGTCGGCCGTGATGAAGTACCAGGTGTCGCCGCCCTGCCTCACGACGGCGCCGCCGGTCCCGTGGGCGAGCGCCCAGTTGTTGTAGGTGTAGTGCACCGTGTAGGGCGTGCATTTCTCCCCGGTGATGGCCGTCGTGCCGGGACCGGAGAGGAGCGTGATCCGCTTCTTCTGGGCCGCCACCGGCATCACCGCCAGCGCGGTGGAGGAGGAGACCAGGTCCACGATCGCGTCCACGTGTTCCTCGTCGACCCACTTCCGGGCGACCGTCGAGGCCACCTCCGCCTTGAGCTGGTGGTCGGCGCCGACCACCTCGATGGGCTTGCCGAGCACCTTCCCGCCGAAGTCCTCGGCGGCCATCTTCGCCGCCTCCAGCGAGCCGGGTCCGGACAGGTCCGAGTAGTACCCGGTCATGTCGGTGAGGACCCCGATCTTCACCACGTCGTCGGAGACCTTGCCCTTGGCGGCGTCCGCAGCGAGCGCCCTCCCGCCGAGCGACAGGGCGAGGACGGCGGAGGCGATCCATCGATGCATGCTTCGACCCCTTTCTTTTGGTTACACTCCCAGGAAACGCTGCACAGAGTCCATGCGGCCGGCGAGCTGGCCTTTGTCGATCATGTCGACGACCCGGCCGTGCTCGAGGAGATAGTGACGGTCCGCGAGCGGCGCGGCGAAGCGGAAGTTCTGCTCGACGAGCACCATGGTGTAGCCCCGCTCCTTCAGCTCCCGCACCACCTTCCCCAGCGTCTGCACGATCACCGGCGCCAGCCCCTCGGTGATCTCGTCGAGCAGCAGCAGCCGGGCTCCGGCCCGGAGGATGCGGGCCATGGCGAGCATCTGCTGCTCGCCCCCGGAGAGCTTCGTCCCCTGGCTCTTGCGCCGCTCCGCCAGGTTCGGGAACATCCGGTAGAGCTCCTCGACCGTCATTCCCTCCCGGCCCAGTCGCGGCAAGAGCAGCAGGTTCTCCTCGGTCGACAGGCTCGCGAAGATCCCGCGCTCCTCCGGGCAGTAGCCGATCCCGATCCCCATGCGGGCGATCCGGTGCGGCGGGAGGGTGACGGTCTCGCGGCCGTTCACCCGCACCGAGCCGGTCCGGCGGCCCACCAGGCCGAGCACCGACTTGAGCGTGCTGGTGCGGCCGGAGCCGTTTCTCCCGAGCAGGGTCACCACCTCGCCCTCTGCCACGTCGAGGTCGAGGCCGTGGAGCACGTGCGACTCGCCGTAGTAGGCGTGCAGGTCGCGCACGCGCAGGAGCTCCGCGCCCGAGGGGAAGGACGGGCTCACGCCGCTCCTCCGATGTAGGCCTCGCGCACCGAGGGGTCCTGCGACACCTCGGCGTAGCTGCCCTCCGCGAGCACGCTTCCGCGGGCGAGCACCGTGATCCGGTCGCAGAGGTCCGAGACGATTGCGAGGTTGTGCTCGACCATGAGCACGGTGCGCCCCTTCGCGACGCGGGCGATGAGGTCGGTGATCCGGCCCACGTCCTCGTGCCCCATTCCCGCGGTGGGCTCGTCGAGGAGCAGGAGCTCGGGCTCGAGCGCTAGCGTCGTCGCCACCTCGAGCGCCCGCTTGCGCCCGTAGGGGAGCTCGCCCGCCGTCGTGCCGGCGAAGCGCTCGAGGTCGACGTCGGCCAAGAGCTCGCGGGCCCGGTCGTCGAGGACGTCGAGGGTCCGGGCCGAGCGCCAGAAGTGGAAGGAGGTGCCGAGCCGGCGTTGCAGCGCCACGCGCACGTTCTCGAGCGCGGTGAGGCTCGGGAACACCGCCGAGATCTGGAAGGAGCGGACGAGCCCTCGCCGCGCCAGCTCGGCGGGCGCGGCGTTCGTCACGTCGTCCCCGCGGTAGTGGATGGTGCCACGCGTCGCGGGAAGGAACCGCGTGAGCAGGTTGAACACCGTCGTCTTCCCGGCGCCGTTCGGCCCGATGAGCGCGTGGATGGAACCCCGCTTCACCTTGAGCGAAACTCCGTTCACGGCCACGAATCCGCGAAACTCCTTGGCGAGATCGCGAGTCTCTAGGATCAGGTCGTCGGGCATTGGGTCGTTAGCTCGGCGTGACAAGATTAATGTTTACTTGCCCGCTGTCGAGCGACCTCGGATGACGCGGCGCGGCAGCCCCGGGCCGCTACCCTTTCGGGCTGTCCTCTGTGCGGACCTGGTGGAATGGCGTGTGATGGTCCTAGAAAGTGGTCAACCTGCCGGAACACTGGAGCCCGGAATGAGCGTGACGAGACGAGGATTCCTGAAGCTCACCGCTACGGGGGTCGGCGCGACGAGCGCGGCGGCGCTGGGCTTCTCGCCCCGTGCGGCTCTCGCCGACACCCGACTCTTCAAGCTCGCCCACGCGTCCGAGACTCGGAACACCTGCCCGTACTGCTCGGTCGGATGCGGGATCATCATCTACGGCCTGGGCGACCGGGCGAAGAACGCCAGGACCGAGATCATCCACATCGAGGGAGACCCGGACCATCCGGTGAACCGCGGGACGCTCTGCCCGAAGGGCGCGAGCCTCCTCGACTTCGTCGCCAGCCCCACCCGGCTGCGGTTCCCCGAGTACCGGCCCCCGGGCGCGTCGGAGTGGAAGCGCGTCTCCTGGGACTTCGCCTTCGACCGCATCGCGCGCCTGGTGAAGGAGGACCGGGACAAGAACTTCGTCGAGAAGAACGCCAAGGGCCAGACGGTGAACCGGTGGACCTCCACCGCGTTCCTCGCGGCGTCCGCATCGTCGAACGAGACGGGCTACATCTTCCAGAAGGTCGTCCGCGCGCTCGGAGGGGTCTGCTTCGACAACCAGGCACGTGTCTGACACGGCCCCACGGTGGCCGGTCTGGCCCCGACATTCGGCCGTGGCGCGATGACCAACGACTGGGTCGACATCAAGAACGCCGATGTCATCCTGGTGATGGGCGGCAACCCCGCGGAAGCGCACCCGTGCGGGTTCAAGTGGGCCATCGAAGCCAAGGTGAAGAAGAAGGCGCGGCTCATCGTGGTCGACCCGCGGTTCACCCGCACCGCCGCCGTCGCCGACCTGTACGCGCCCATCCGGCCGGGCACCGACATCGCCTTCCTCGGCGGCCTCATCCGCTACCTCCTCGCGAACGACAAGATCCAGCTCGACTACGTGAAGGCCTACACGAACGCCCCGTTCCTCCTGAACGAGGGCTACGGGTTCGAGGACGGCCTATTCGTCGGATACGACGCCGAGAAGCGCCGGTACGACAAGGCCTCCTGGGTCTACCAGATCGACAAGGACGGCTACGCGAAGGTCGACCCCACGCTCGCGGACCCGAACTGCGTGTTCCAGCGCATGAAGAAGCACTACGAGCGCTACACGCCGGAGATGGTCGAGCGGGTGTGCGGAACGCCGAAGGACAAGTTCCTGAAGATCTGCGAGCTCATCGGAACGACCGGGGTCCCCCACCGCTCGATGACGAGCCTGTACGCGCTCGGCTGGACGCAGCACAGCGTTGGCTCCCAGAACGTCCGCTCCATCGGGATCGTCCAGCTCCTGCTCGGGAACATGGGCATGTCCGGCGGCGGGGTGAACGCGCTACGAGGCCACTCCAACATCCAGGGGCTCACGGACCTCGGGCTCCTGTCGACCTCGCTCCCCGGCTACATGACGATCGCCGGCGACGAGGAGCAGGACCTGAAGGGCTACCTCGAGAAGCGGACCCTGAAGCCGCTTCGCCCCGGCCAGCTCAGCTACTGGTCGAACTACCCGAAGTTCTTCGTCTCGCTCATGAAGTCCTGGTACGGACCGGCGGCCACGAAGGAGAACGAGTTCGCCTACTCCTACCTGCCCAAGGTGGATACGTCCTACGACGTGCTCCGCGTGGTGGAGCTCATGAACGAGGGGAAGGTGAACGGCTACATCTGCCAGGGCTTCAACCCGCTCGCCTCGTTCCCGGACAAGCCGAAGGTCGCCGCCGGGCTCGCGCGCCTCAAGTTCCTCGTGGTCATCGACCCCTTGGCCACCGAGACCTCGGAGTTCTGGCAGAATCACGGAGAGTTTAACGACGTCGATCCGTCCAAGATCGAGACCGAGGTCTTCCGCCTCCCCTCCTCCTGCTTCGCCGAGGAGGACGGGTCGCTCGTGAACAGCTCCCGCTGGCTGCAGTGGCACTGGAAGGCCGCCGAGCCCCCCGGGGAGGCCAAGGGGGATCCCGAGATCGTCGGAGAGCTGTTCTCGAGGATCCGGCAGCTCTACGCCAAGGACGGCGGGGCCTTCCCCGATCCCATCCTGAAGCTCACCTGGAACTACCGGATCGCCGCCTCGCCTCACCCGGAAGAGCTGGCGCGGGAGTTCAACGGGCAGGCGCTCGCCGACGTGCCCGACCCCAAGCAGCCGGGCGCCTTCCTCGCCAAGGCGGGCGAGCAGCTGGCGACCTTCGCCACCCTGCAGGCGGACGGCACGACGGCCTGCGGGTGCTGGATCTTCGCCGGGAGCTTCACCCCCGCCGGCAACCAGATGGCCCGGCGCGACAACGCCGACCCGAGCGGGCTGGGCATCTTCCCCGCCTGGTCCTGGGCGTGGCCGGCGAACCGCCGCATCCTCTACAACCGCGCCTCCTGCGATCCGGGCGGCACTCCCTACAACCCCTCGCGCAAGCTCATCTGGTGGAACGGCCAGAAGTGGGTGGGGAACGACGTCCCCGACTTCAAGGTGGACTCGGCGCCCTCGGAAGGGATGGACCCCTTCATCATGAACGCCGAGGGCGTGGCGCGCCTGTGGGCCCCGGCCATGGCCGACGGCCCCTTCCCCGAGCACTACGAGCCCTTCGACACCCCGCTCGCGAAGAACCCGTTCGGCAAGGTGCTGAGCAATCCGGCGGCCCGGGTCTTCCCGAACGACGCGAAGGCCTTCGGGAAGCCGGACGAGTTTCCGTGCGTCGCCACCACCTACCGGCTCACCGAGCACTTCCACTACTGGACCAAGCACGCGCGCATCCCGGCGATCCTCCAGCCGCAGCAGTTCGTGGAGCTCAGCGAGGGGCTGGCGCGGAAGAAGGGGCTGAGGAGCGGCGACATGGTGCTCGTCCGGTCGAAGCGCGGCAGCGTGAAGGCGAAGGCGCTCGTCACCCGGCGCCTTCCCACGCTCATCATCGAGGGCAAGGAGGTCGAGGTCGTCGGCCTGCCGATCCACTGGGGCTTCACCGGCCAGGCGAGGAAGGGGTACCTGACGAACACCCTCACTCCGCCCGTCGGTGACGCGAACATCCAGACGCCGGAGTACAAGGCGTTCCTGGTCAGCGTCGAGAAGGCCTAGGGGACCGCCATGGCTCTCGAGACCCAGGACATCCGGGCGCGGTCGGCCACCACCACCTCGGTGCCGCCGAGCGCCCGCTCCTTCCAGCCGGAGGTGTCGAAGCTCATCGACCTCTCCCGCTGCATCGGCTGCAAGGCGTGCCAGTCGGCCTGCATGGAGTGGAACAACCTTCGCGACACGGTCGGGACGTTCGACGGGAGCTACACGAACCCTCCGGACCTCAGCGACCAGTCGTGGACGTTGATGAGGTTCAACGAGACCGAGGTGAACGGGCAGTTCGCCTGGCTCATCTTCAAGGACGGATGCCTCCACTGCTCGGAGCCCGGGTGCCTGAAGGCCTGCCCTTCACCCGGCGCCATCGTCCAGTACCAGAACGGCATCGTCGACTTCCAGCAGGACCACTGCATCGGCTGCGGCTACTGCATCTCCGGATGCCCGTTCAACATCCCGCGCCTCCGCAAGGAGGACAGCCGGGTCTACAAGTGCACCCTGTGCTCGGACCGCGTGGCGGTGGGGCTCGAGCCCGCCTGCATCAAGGCGTGCCCGACCCAGGCGCTGTCCTTCGGGTCGAGGGGGGAGATGCTGCTCCAGGCCGAGCACCGCATCAGCGACCTGCAGGAGCGCGGCCTATCCCAGGCCGCGGTCTACAACCCGCCCGGCGTCGGCGGCACGCACGTCTTCTTCGTGCTCCCGCACGGCGACCGGCCCGAGGCCTACGGGTTGCCCAGGGACCCGAGCATCGGTCCCATGCTCTCCTTGTGGCGGTCGACCATGGCGCGCACGCTCGGGGTGTTCACCATGTTCGGCGTGCTGGTGGCGGGCATCCTCCACTACATGCGCCACGGGCCACTCGAGGTTCCCGGCGACGGCGACGAGAACCCCGGGACGAAGGGGGCCGAGACATGAGCGGCCGCGACGAGGACATCCTCCTGCCCGACGGCAAGATCCTGCGCCACGACAACCGGGAGCGCATCGTCCACTGGATCATCGCCATCGCCTTCGTCTTCCTCTTCCTGTCCGGACTGGCGATGTTCTCCCCCTTCTTCTTCTGGCTCTCCATGCTCTTCGGGGGAGGCCAGCTCATGCGCGCGCTCCACCCCTTCTGCGGGGCGATGCTGGTCTTCGTGTTCTACCCGTACGCCTACGGCCTCCGGAAGGACAACCGCTGGACGAGCGCCGACTCGAACTGGGTCCGGAACATGTTCGCGTACATGAGAAAGGACGCGCACTTCACCGACACCGGGAAGTACAACGCGGGGCAGAAGCTCATGTTCTGGTCGATGGTCCCCATCATCGCCTTGCTGTTCGCGAGCGGCATCGTGATGTGGCAGCCCTGGTTCGCGCCGAGCTTCCCGCCGGCCCTGCGCCGCGGCGCGGGCCTTGTCCACGCGGCCATGGCCTTCGTCATGTTCGTCGGGATCGGCATCCACTGGTACGCGGCCTTCTGGACCAAGGGCTCCATCCAGGCCATGGTCCGCGGCACGGTGAGCCAGGCCTGGGCGCGCTACCACCACCCGGGCTGGTTCCGGAACATCACGGGCAAGGGTCCATGACATTCGAGCCGTCCGAGGGCATCCCGGGCGACATCCCCTATCTCAAGCTCCCGCGACCCGCCGAGCTCTTCGAGCTTCGGGCGCGGCGCTTTCGCGAGCTCGCTCCCGGCAATCCGATGGGTGAGTTCCTGGAGGCGCTCGGCGACGTGGCGCAGGCGCAGTCCCGGGCCCTCTCCCGGGTCGAGGCGTCCCCTCGGACGCGCCAGCTCTCCGCCGAGGTCCCGCTCCGCGCGACGACCTGGCGGCGCGACGCGGACTGGCGCGCGGCGCTCGCCGCGCTTCTCGACGACCTCCGGCGCACGACATGGCCCGAGGCGGCCGCGCTCGCCCTGAACCGGCTCGCCGCCGCGACGCCCGCGCAGCTGGAGGCGCTCGCCGAGGGCATCCTCGCCGGAACGCCCGCGCAGATCGATCTCGCCGTGTCCCCCTTCGCCGCCGCCGCGCTGCAGGTCTACTTCACCGCGCTCGCGGCCCGCCTCCCCGCGGACCTCGTCGCCCGGGCGCCCTCCGGCTGCCCGGTCTGCGGCTCTCCGCCGGTCGCCGGCGTGGTAGAGGGCGACGACAAGCTCCGGTACCTGACCTGCTCCCTGTGCGGCTCCGAGTGGAACCTGACCCGGATCCAGTGCTGGCATTGCCGCGCCACGGGCGGGATCTCCTACCTGGCGCTCGACCCGGACCGGGGCGGGCTCAAGGCGGAGGCGTGCTCGTCCTGCGGCGCTTACCTGAAGCTCTTCTACAGGGAGGCGTTGCCGGCGGCGGAGCCCCAGGCAGACGACGTGGCCTCGCTCACCCTCGACCTGCTCGCCGCGGAGGCGGGCTGGGCGCGCAGCGGGGTGAACCTGTTCTTGCTCGGCGGGGCCGAGGGATAGCCTTCCTTGCGCAACCGCGTACCCGACCTGTCGCGGCGCTGCCCGCGCTGCCTCTTCCCCCCGGCATCCTGCCTGTGCCCCGAGATCCCACGGCTCGAGACCGCGACGCGGGTCGTCTTCATCCGTCACGCCGCCGAGCGGACCCGCACCACCAACACCGCTCGCTGGGCGGCCCTGGCGCTGGCGCGTTCGGAGGTGCTCGAGCACGCGGTCGCGGGAGCGCCCCTCGACCCCTCCCGGATCGGTGACGCGGGCGCGGCGGTGCTGTTCCCCTCCCGGGGCGCGCGGTCCGTCTCTTCGCGCCGGCCAGAGACGCTGGTGGTGCTCGATGGCACCTGGGCGCAGGCGCGCCGCATGCTGCAGCGAATCCCGCTCCTCTGGTCCATGCCTCGCATCTCGCTTCCGGGCCAGCCCGGTGAACGACTGCGGCGCCCCACGGTGGCGGACGGCATGTCGACCATCGAGGCCGTGGCTGCCGCGCTCGACCTGCTCGGCGATTCCGCCGCCGCCCGGGCCCTGGAGGAGGTCCACCGGCGCGCAGTCGCCCGCGGGCGGGCATTGCGCTCCCCCGGCTCCGGCACGGGAGATCCAGCCCCGCGAGCGGAGGGCTCCTGGAACGAATGACTGCCGGACGGCCCTCCGCTAAGGTGAGGCCGTGTAGATCCCCTCACGGGCCTTCGCGATCGGTGGCGATGGCGGGCCGGGACTCGCGGCACAGCCCTTCTCCCCCCGCAAGGGAACTCGAGCCCATCGCGGGAGATTCCGGGAGCCCTTCGCGGAGCGGCTCATGGCTCCCATGAGCGGCGAGCCGCACCGGGCCGAGGGCGAGGCCGGCGAGGCGAGGCGGCCTCCCGTCCCGGAGCCAACCGCAGGGATTGGGAGGAGCGGGACCGCAACCGCTCCTCCCTTCAGCCCGGCCCGCTGGCTCCCCGGACCTCACCTCGCCACCGTGTTCGCGAGCGTGGCGCGGCCCTGGCCCCGTCCCCGTTACCACCGCGTTCGTTGGGAGCTGCCCGACGGAGACTTCCTCGACGTGGATCGGATCGACGGCCCGGAGGCTCTGGCTCCCCTCCTCGTCGTCTCGCACGGGCTCGAGGGAAGCTCGCGGGCGCCCTACGTGCGCGGCCTCGCCGCCGCGGCTTCCCGCCGGGGACTCGCCGTGGCCGCGTGGAACTTCCGCGGCTGCTCCGGAGGCCCGAACCGGCGCCTGCGACAATACCACTCCGGCGACACCGAAGACCTGGGCGCCGTGGTGGAGCGGCTCGTCGCCGAGGTTCCGGGCCGCCCGCTCGTCCTCTGCGGGTTCTCGCTGGGAGCGAATCAGATCGTGAAGTGGCTCGGGGAACGGGGCGACCGGGCGCCCGGAGAGGTCCGCGCGGCGGCGGCGGTCTCCACCCCCTTCGACCTCGCTGCCTGCGCGCGGGCTCTCGACGGACCGGGCTTCTGGCCTTGGCTCTATCGTGAGCGCTTCCTCCTGCGCCTCCGCCGAAAGGCGCTCGCCAAGGCCACCGAGTTCCCGGGAGGGATCGACGGGAACCGGGTCCGGGCCGCCGCCACCTTCGCCGCCTACGACGGCCTCGTGACCGCCCCCCTGCACGGCTTCGCGAGCGCGGAGGACTACTGGACGAGGTCGAGCTCGGCCCGCTTCGTGGGGGCCGTCCGGCGCCCGCTCCTGCTCCTGTCGGCGGACGACGACCCCCTCGTCCCTGCGGCAGCGTTGCCCGTGTCGGCTGCCGAGGCGAACCCGGCGGTGACGCTGGAGGTCACTTCCGGCGGCGGGCACGTCGCCTTCGTGGCGGGGCCGCCCTGGGCGCCGCGCTTCTGGGCCGAGAGACGCGCCCTCGACTTCCTCGAGAGCCACCTCGCCGAGGACGGGCGGTAGGGCCCCGGCGAGGAGCCTAACCGGGAACGAGGACGACCTTCCCCACGTTCTTCCGCTCCTGGATGCGCCGATGGGCATCGGCTGCCCGCGCGAACGGGAACACCGTGTCGACGCGAGGGCGCACCTTCCCCTGCCGGAACAGCTCCAGCACGGCTAGAAGCTGCCCCGCCATGAGATCGACCTCGTCCCAGAGGGCGCCGAGGTAGACGCCGGCGACGCCACGGTTGTCGTTCATGAGCCTGAGCGGCGAGAAGCGCGGCATCCGCGCGAGCTGCCAGAGCGCGCGGAACGCGTTTCGCCGCTCGCCCGTCGCGAGGTTCGAGAAGCCGCAGAGCACGAGGAGCCCGGCCGGGCGCAAGAGCGAGTAGCCCCTCCGCCAATCCGGGCCTCCCAGCGGGTCGATGACCAGGTCGACTCCCCTGCCCCCCGTCAGCCGTTCCACCTCCGCGACGTAGTCGAGGACCCGGTAGTCGATCGGGTGTTCGCAGCCTGCCTGGCGAATGAGGTCGTGCTTCGCGGCAGATGCGGTCCCGAACACGGTCACGTCCGGCACCGTGCGGGCGAGCTGCAGCACGGCCATCCCGACCCCGCCGGCCGCCATGTGGACGAGCAGCGACTGGCCGCGGCGAAGGTGACCGAGCCGAAAGAGGACGTGGTAGGCGGTCAGGTAGTTCACGGGAAGCGCCGCCCCCTCCTCGAAGGTCATGTCGTCCGGCATCGCGAAGGTCCGGTGAGAAGGCAGGACCACCGCCTCGGCCTGGCACCCGGAGGGGGCGAGGGCCAGGACGCGATCCCCGAGCTTCACCTCGGAGACACCCTCGCCCAGCGCATCGACGACGCCCGATGCCTCGTACCCGACGACCATGGGCGGCTTCGGGCCATCGGTGTAGAGCCCGAGCCGCGCCATGACGTCGGAGAAGTTGAGGCCGGCCGCCTTCACCCGCACGCGCACCTCGCCAGGGCCGGGAGAGGCCTCGCCGGTCTCCCGGACATCCAGCACCTCGGGTCCTCCGTACCGCGTGATCCAGACGGAACGCACCGATTCCTCCCCCTTCGTCGATCGCGCCACGAGGCGGCGCGCTACGGCACCAGAAGGACCTTCCCCACGTTCTTCCGCTCCTGGATGCGGCGGTGGGCGTCTGCCGCCCGGGCGAAGGGATACGTCGAGTCGACCCGCGGACGGACGGCACCGGCCCGGTACAGCTCCACCACGCTCCTGATCTCGGACATGAGCAGCTCCACCTCGCCCCAGAGGTGACCCAGGTTCACTCCTGCCAGGCCCCGATTCTCGTTCATGAGCGCGAGCGGAGAGAAGCGCGGGACCCGCAAAGCCTGCCCTGCCAGCCGGAACCAGCTTCGCCGCTCCCCGGATGCGATGTTCGCGAAGCCGTACGCGACGAGCAGACCGGCCGGGCGCAGGAGAGCATAGCCCTTCCTCCAGTCGGCCCCGCCGAGAGGGTCGAGAACCAGGTGCACCCCCCTTCCGTTCGTGAGGCGGCGCACCTCCGCCGCGTAGTCTTTCGAGCGGTAGTCAATGGGATGGTGACACCCCTCGCTCCGGAGGACCTCGTGCTTGGACGCGGACGACGTCCCGAAGATGGTCACCTCCGGCACGGTCCGGGCGAGCTGGACCAGGGCGATGCCGACGCCGCCCGCGGCCATGTGCACGAGAATCGACTGGCCCCGCTCCAGGTGCCCGACCTCGAAGAGCATGTGGTAGGCGGTGGCGTAGTTGAGCGGGAGTGCAGCCGCCTCCTCGAAGGTCATCGCGTCCGGCATGACCACGGCCTGCGACGACGAGACGACGACGGCCTCGGCGTGCCCGCCGAAGCGCGTGAGCGCGAGAACCCGGGATCCGGGCTCCGGCCCCCCCACCCCTTCGCCGAGGGCGTCGACCACGCCGGAGATCTCGTAACCCATCACCGCCGGGAGCTTCGGGGCGTCCGGATAGAGCCCCATTCGCGCCATCACCTCCGCGAAGTTGAGGCCGGCGGCCCTCACCCTCACCCGGACCTGGCCTGGGCCCGGCACGGGGTCGGGGACCTCCCGGACCTCGAGGACCTCGGGACCGCCGGGGCGCGGGATCGACACGCAACGCATGATCGAATCCCTTCCCTCCTCGACCGGCAATCCCTACCCGGTGGCTTGGTGGAACTCCTCCCACCTGCCGCACGGGTTCTTCTTCGGGCCGGGAGCCTCGAGACCCGCACCGGCGAGGGAATCACTCTAGCACCCTCTCAAGCTGACTTCCCTCGAGGGGTCCCGCCCGGTCGAAGGTGTCCTGGGCGGGGGACCCGTTCATCCAGAGCTCGAGCAACCACCTCCGCGCCCTGTGCTTGTGCGCGGCGGATCGGGAGGATTCGGATGGGGAGGCGCTCGTGGCGTCGCGGGAGCTGTGGCCGTCCGGACGGCCGGGCAGTTGCGCCCGGCCATCCGGCTCTCGCTTGAGCTCTTGATCGAAATTACCTAGTCGGCTTCCGAGGAACGCTCGTCCAGCACCGGGAAGATCGCTGAGTTACAGTCTTTGCGACGATGGCCTCCAATTCATCATTCAGGTGCACGCGACCAGAACCTCCGAGTCATCGCAGATGACGAGTTGTTGGTGCGGAGCCCTACGGGGCCTTCGCGCCTCCGGAGCGAGCCTGCATGCCTGGGGCGAACAGGTCACCGGCGTTCGGGATGCAGTAGCCCGAACCGCTGTCGTAGCCGCCTGCACCGACCGCCGGCAGTACGAAGCTCAGGTCGACGGCCTCGCCGTCCTGGTTCGAACCGGTGGCACCTGCCCCGGTGAACACCTTCAGCGAGGGATGATCGAACGGCGCCTGGTCGCACTGAACGCGAGGGTCGGTCAGCGACTTCATGTACCTCACCAGGGCAGACAGGTCGTCGTTCGCCACGTCGCAGGTCACCACGCCGTTGGCGTCGCAGTCGAGGAGTCCGAGCGGCACGGCGAGCCCCGTGGTGTTTGTGTTGCAGTCGCTCGTCTGCACGGGCCAGGGCTGGTTCCCGTCGGGGCCCGAGCCGGAGCTGTCGCCCGATACGCACGCGCTGCCGTGCGCGTCGATGGAGTTGGCCCCCTTGATGTCGCGCCGATTCAGGCCGCGGTTGTAGACCTTCATCACCTGTCGCAGGCTCTGGTATCCGCCCCAGCTGAAGTACGGCGGGGTGAGGGCGACGTTGCGCAGTCCGGGGATCTTCGAGGCGCCGTCGACCTCCAGCTTGGTCGCGGCCCCGCCGGTGATAAGAGGATCCACCCCGCCGGCGTTGACCGCCTGCTGCAGGAACGGATCGAGGATCACCCCCGTCCTGTACTGACGGCCATAGGAGAGCGGGTTGCCGTAGTCGTCCGTGCCGCCGAGCATCCGATCGCTGAAGACCGGCCGGATGCCGATATTCGCGAACCCCAGGTCCCGGATGTCGAGGACGTTGTTCACGTCGGGCACCGGACTCAGGAACGGCAGGGCCGGCGCCCCGGCGAGCTTCGCCACCTCGCTGAACACAGGTCCGCCGTGGCAGAAGGCGCAGCCCGCTCCAGCCACACCGTCGCCCGGCGGCGGGCCAAAGGGCGATCGGTTGAAGATCTTGCAGCCGCGCGCGAGCAACGGGTCGACCTTCGCGGACGCCTCGCAGTCGACGTTCACGTTGCCGAACGTCGTGACGGCCAGGTCCCCGGTCGCGAGCAGCGAGTCGTACTCGCTCTGGGTCGAGATCAAGGTCGACTCGTAGAGCATGATCGCGATGCCCCAGAACATGGAGAAGTTCGTCTCCATCTGGGTGTAACCCTTCGCGCTCTTCACGAGCTTGCCACCGACAATGTCGTACACGCCCGGGGCCGCCCAATACTTGCGATCGAAGGCCTTGGTGACGAGCGCGGCGTAGACGTTCTGGAAGGCGAGCCCGTGGCCGCTCTTGCTCGCGTAAGGACCGAGCACGCTGTCGTTGGGAGACACGGTCTGCTGCAGCAGCGGTACTGTCCACAGCAGCTTGCGCCCGATGTCCCGGAACTTCCGCCCGTTGCAGGACATCTCGCGCGCGCTCGCCGGAGGGCCGACGGCCTGTGACGCGAGGCTCGCATCTGCCAGCTGGAGGTAGCCGAGCTGCGGCTTGTTGTTGCCGTCGAGAACGATGAGGCGCTTGTTCGAATCCCCCGCGATGTCACGCATGCCGAACACGCCGACGCCGTTGAACATGTTGTTGCCGCGCCCGTCCCAGAACTGGCGCGTCCAGAACGCTGCGTTGATCGTGGAGGGCGCGTTGCGAGTCGCGACCTGTCGGGCCGCGAAGGGGCCGGAGTGGAACACGGCCGGATTTGCCATCGTGCACGAGTCGTCGAGGCCGAGGGGCAGGACGCCGAGAAACTGCTGATCGAACATTCCTTGGGAAGAGACCCGGTCGTTGGTCGTGGTACGGATCGCGGAGTTCCGGTCCAGTTCATCGATCAGCTGATGCAGCGGGAAGTCGGCCCTGGTGAGCGTGTAGTTGGGACCGGCCGGCGCTCCCGAGGGCATCTGCCCGGGGAGAATCTGCTTCGTGTCGGACTGCTGGGAACCGAAGGTCGAGTCGCCGCCAGGCCCCATGGTGATGTCGGTGAAGCCGGGCGAGAGCTGATTCTTGAGCCGCGTGTCGGCGCCGGCGTGAAAGTGACATCCGGCGCAGGCAACGCCCTCGCTTCCGGCCTGCTGGTCCCAGAACAGCGCCTTGCCAAGCGCGATCGCGGTCGCGCGGTCGGTGACGATGCCGGTCAGGTCCGGCAGGGACGGCGCCGGATCGGTGGTCGCGGCGGCTGGCGCAGCGAGAGCGATGACGGCGAGCAAGACGGCCCCGAGCGCGAAGCGCGACAGGCCGGGGCGCGAGACCGCGGCCTCCATACGGTTGGTGATCATTCGATTCCCTTCCCCAGAGGGCTGTTAGAACTACGCCAATCGAGGGACGCTACTCCTCGTGCCAGCCAGGAAGGCATACCGCGATCACGGCATCCCCAAAGGGGGTTCCTGACGCAGGGGACAGCCGATTTTCCGTTCGACACGATGAGTGCCGCCCGCCTTCTCGACACCCCCGAACAGGGGACGGTTCGCTCTTGCTCGCTCTTGCGCTCGCTTCGGATGAGCGCGCCGGGGCTGCCGGGCCTATCGTGACGGGAGATCCGAAGCGCGGTGACCGGACGCCGCTCCGAATCGCCTCTCTTGGACGGTCAGGGGCGTCCGGGTCGATTCGCCAACCGTAAGGAACAGTTTGCGCATGCTCGACCCCCATCCCAGGCACCGCGAGGTATTCGCCAACGACCTGCGGCATCACCTTCTCGAATGGGATGGCGGCGGGCAGACGACGGTCCTCTGCCTGCACGGCTTCCTCGACCTGTCGTGGGGCTTCGCCTTCGTCGCGCCCTCGCTCGCCGCGGCCGGCTACCACGTCATCGCACCGGACTTCCGCGGGCACGGGGACAGCGAGCACGTCGGCGCCGGCGGCTACTACTACTTCATGGACTACGTGCACGACGTGGCCGACCTGGTCGACCAGGTGGCTCGCGACCGCCTCGCCCTCGTCGGGCACTCGATGGGCGGATCGGTCGCGGCGCTCTACGCCGGCGCATTCCCGGACCGCCCGCGGAAGCTCGTGGCCATGGAGAGCATCCACGTCCCCGAGGTCCACGACGAGGACCTTCCTCGCCGCGCCGCCGACTGGATCCACGGCGTCCGCCGGGCGCGGCTCCGCGGGCCCAGGCCGCTCCAGTCGATCGAGGCCTGCGTCGAGCGCATCCGGCGCTTCGACCCTCTCTGCCCCCCGGAGGTGGCGCTCTTCCTCGCCGAGCGCGGGACCCTGCCTGTACCCGGCGGGCGGGCGTTCAAGCACGACCCCGTCCACGTCACCCGCGGGCCCTACCCTTACCGGCTGGCCCAGGCAAAGGCGTTCTGGCGCGCCATCCGCTGCCCGGTCCTCCTCCTCGAGGGTGAGGACAGCGAGATGCCCCCGCCGCCGGACATGGACGAGCGCGCCGCGAGCTTCCGCGACGCTCGCCGCCGGGCGATCCCCGGCGTCGGGCACATGATGATGCGCCACCGCCCGGACGCGGTGGCGGAGGCGCTCCTGGAGTTCCTCTCCGCCCCCTGAAGCCCCTCCCGGGTCAGCCTTTCCGGCCGCCAGGCGTCCCCTGCCAGCCGTCCGCGAGGACGCGCGCGAGCGCCTCCTGGCGCCTCCATTGACCGCGCGCGCGACCGCTCGACGCGAGGCGCTCGAACTCGAGCCGCGTCTCCTCCTCGAGGGCGCCCGGCGGAGCCTCCCGCCAGGGAGTCCCGGGCAGGGGGAGGAAGGCGTGGCCGTGGATCTCCGCGCCGAGCTCGGAGAGCTCGCGCATGAGCATTCGCGTCTTCCGGGCGTCCTCAGGCGACTCGCCCGGGAGGCCGAAGATGAGGTCCACCTTTGCCCGGAATCCCGCGGCCAACACCAGCCGCACCGCGCGCCGGACGTCCTCCACTCCGTGACCCCGATGGCAGGCGGCGAGCATCCGCTCCGAGCCCGACTGCGCGCCGAGGACGAGGTGATCGTTCGCCACGAACCGCCGGAGCAGCGCGAGCGCCTCCGTCGACACCTGCTCCGGGCGAATCTCCGACGGGAAGCTGCCCAGGAAGAGCCGGCCCACCCGGCCGGCCGCGCTGCGCGCTCGCGACAAGAGCTCTTCCAGAGCGGGCAGGTTCGGGGATCCGTCGCCCGAGCCGTAGGCGAGCGCGTCCGGAGACAGGAAGCGCACGTCCCGCAGCCCCTCCCCGGCCATCGCCCGGACGAACCGCTCGACCACCGCCGGCGATCGGTGCCGGACCTCCCCGCCGTGGAGGTGGGTGGTCTGGCAGAAGCGGCACGCGTGAACACAGCCGCGCGTGATCTCGATGGGGCCGAAGCGGCGTTGGCGGACTGCGAACGGCGGGACCGAGTCGAGGTTCACCGGGGAGGCCTTCAGGCCGCGCTCGAGCCTCCCGGCCCCGAGCCACGCGAGGCCTTGGCCTCGCGGATCCTCCCCGCGCGCCACGCGCAGGAGCAGCTCGGGGAGCGTCACCTCCCCTTCTCCGACGGCGGCGAGGTCAAATCCGGCGCGAAGGGTCCCGAGCGGGTCCGCGGTGGGGTGCGGTCCACCGGCCACGTGCAGCGCCTCGCCGGCCGGGCCGTTCCGGAGCCGCCGCAGCTCCTCGGCGGCACCCCCGAGATTCGCGGAGGAAAGGGACCACCCGACGACGACCGGGCCTGCGGCTCGCGCCTCGCGAACCGCGTCGCGGAGCGGAGCGCCCGGTCCGGCCACGTACACGCGGACGGCGCCGGCCGCATGGTGCTCCTCCACCGCCCCCGCGAGCGCGGCGATGGCCGCCCTCCCGGGCCTGGCGGCAGCAAGCACCAGAGCGACCGGCTCGTTCGCCACCCTGCTCGACTACCGCACCGAGGGGCCTCTCGGGAAGGAGGGGGCCCGCTAGGGAGCGCGGGGGACCGCCGCGACCCCTGCGCTCATTCGGCGGGTCACCGCCACCATGGCGAGCAGGAGCGCGATCCCGAAGAAGGTGATGAGCGCGTCGAAGGCGAGAGCACCGCGCGCCCCGGCGGCGTCCTCCCAGCTTCCGTCGAAGCCTCGGAACTTGCTCGCCCAGCCGTCGAGGGCGGTGACGTAGCTGATGGCGAGGTTCGACGAGGCGACGAAGAGCGCGTAGCTCGTGGCGACCGCAGCGGTGTTTCCCACCACGTCGAGCACCATGCCCGCCCAGGTCGCGAATGCGATGCCGTTCGCCAGGTTGTAGGCGAGGACCCCCCACACGTAGGTCGTCGGGGTCATGGGAGCGGCGAGCATGGCGATCGCGGAGAGCGCAGTCACGCCGCCGGCGACGGCGTAGGCGAGCCGCCGGTTCATGCGCTCGGCGAGGTACCCGCCGATGAGCGACCCGACCGCCCCGGCGAGCCCTCCCCCGATGCCGTTCACCACCTCCACCATGCGCTGGCTCGCGCCGAAGTCGCGCGCGATTCCCGAGAACAGGTTGGTGAGGGCTCCGCACCCCACCGGTGCCAGGCTGATGAGCAAGCCGGTGAATCCCTCGCGGCTCGTGGCGGTGCGCCAGAGGTCCTTCATGATCGCGGCGGCGTGCAGGCCCAGCGCGCGCAGGGCCCCCTCCGCCGCGGCGAGCGCGGCGTCCACGCGCCGCGGCTCGGAGATGACGAGCGCGCCTGCTCCGGAAACGAACACGACCGCGGCCAGGACCAGCCCGGCGACGTTCGGAGAGGTGTGGGAGCCGAGCCAGAGTGCGAGCGCGCCCAGCAGGCCGGTTCCCCCGACGTTGCTCGCCATGTAGTAGCCGGCGGCCTTGGCCTTGTCCCTCTCGTGGGTGGTGATGGCGACGAGCGCGTTCAGGGCGGCGTGGCCCGTCGTCGCCGTCACCTGCGCCGCGGTGAGAAGCACGGTGTAGAGCCAGAGGCGGTCGAGGAGCCCCGGGAACATCGAGAGAGCCGCGAGCAGGAGCCCGGTCCCGGCCACCATGGCCAGGTACCACAGCTTCCGGTGAGAGCCGACGTCGAGCAGGGGCACCCAGAAGATCTTGAGGGCGTGCGGCAAGAACGCGGTGGCCGACAGGGCCGCGATCCCGGCGAGCGGAACGCCGCGGGCGGCGAGCCAGAAGGGCACCGCGACCGAGAGGTATCCCACCGCCGCCCCGTAGGGCAGGTCGAGCAGGAGGTAGAGGGTCGGCGGAGTCCAGCGCTGCGGCAGCTCGACGTGCTCGCTCATTCCGGCTCCGCGTGCCGGGCGAGCCAGGCGGCGACGCCGGGGCCGATCCGCTCCCACAGCGCCACGTCAAGCCGGAGGCGCTCCACGGTCTGCGCGATTCCCTGGCGCGCCGCCGGCACCGGATTCGCTTCGAAGAAGGCCTCCACCTCCTCGAGGTCCCTGCGCTCCGTGAGCGATCCCAGGGCCTCCACGACGCGCCTGAGCATGAGCGGCGCCTCCGCGAGGCGCTCCTGGAACGGGCGCCAGCGCTCCCGGAGGAGCTGCCAGAAGCCCGATGCCGTGGCCCGGTTCCCGAGCAGCCCCGCGGCAAAGGAAGACAGATCCTGCAGCGGCACCGTCTCGCCGAAAGGCAGCTCCTGCGCCCGGCGCAGGAGCGTTCGCTCCTCGAAGAGCGACAGCCCGAACAGGTAGCGGCGCTTGTACGCCGGGTCCTTCTCCTCGCGGAAGAGTCGCTCGAATTCCTCGAAGCGCCGCGCATCGCCCTGGCGGGCCGCCACCGCCACCGCGGCGTCGTGGAGATTGGGCTCGAGCTCAGCCTTGTCCCCGGCCAGATACCGATCGAGCCGGGCGCGCGCTTCGCCGGCCACCGTGGGCTCCCGGGCCACGACCGCCAGCCCGCGCACCAGCGCCGCCCGCCTCAGCCTGGCGTCGTCGTTCTCACCCGGCCGGCCCTCCCACCCGACCACCGAGAACGACGGGAGCAGGAGCGCGGAAGCGAACTGCCGGAATCGCGCCCGCGCCTCCTCGCCGGGCAGGCGGTGCTCGACCGCCGCGAGCCGGTTCACGAGCTCGTCGAGAACCGCTCGGTCCTCCTCTCCGGCGAAGGCGGCGAGGAGGTCGAGGAACCCCTCCGGGCGCCGAACCCCGCTTCGCAAGAGCGCCCATTCGTCCGAGAGTAGCGCGACGCGCTCGGCGGGGCTCAGGTCGCGAAGGTGTCTCGCCAGGGAGGCGAGGCCCTCAGCGCCGTGGTCCACCCGGTAGAAGCCTGCCACGCCGCCGTTCCCGAACACCCAGCGCACCTCGCCCTGCGCCGGGAGCGCGAACTCGGCCTCGCCGATCCGCAGCAGGACGCGCTCCTCGTGCGGGCCGCGGTCGTCCGCGAAGCGGAGGACGAGCGGGATCGGCCAGGTCCCCTCCGCGGTCGCGGCGGGCTCGGACAGGAACCGCCGCTGTGTGACCCGGAGCCGTGCGCCCGTCCGCTCCAGGGTGAGGAGCGGAAAGCCGGGCTGACGGATCCAGGCGTTCGCGAGTTCCAGGACCGGCTGGCCCGTCGACTCCTCGAGCGCACCCCACAGGTCGTCGGCGACCGCGTTCGCGCGAGCGAACCTTCGCATGTAGAGGCGGATGCCCTCCCGGAAGCCCGCCTCGCCGAGCCAGGCCTCGAGCATCCGCAGCACCGCCCCACCCTTCTCGTAGGTGATGACGTCGAAGGCCTCTCCCATGTCCTCCGGATTCCTCACCTCCGCCCGGATGGGGTGCGTGGAGCGAAGCGCGTCGAGCTGCAGGGCCGCACCCTTGCCCTGGTCGAAGTCGAGCCAGATCCGCCACTCGGGGCGCCAGCCGTCCGCGATCTTGTAGGCCATCCAGGTCGCGAACGACTCGTTCAGCCAGAGGTCGTCCCACCACTTCATCGTGACCCAGTTGCCGAACCACTGGTGCGCGAGCTCGTGGGTGATCACCTCGGCCACTCGCTTCTTCACCGAAAGCGCGGCCGTTCCCGGTGACAGGAGGAGCGCGGCTTCCCTGTAGACCACCAGGCCCGCGTTCTCCATGGCCCCGAACTCGAAGTCGGGCACGCCGACCTGGTCGAGCTTGCCGAAGGCATAGGGGATTCCGAAGTAGTCCTCGAGCCGGGGGAGCACGGCGAGCGCGACCTCCTGGGCGAAGCCGGTGAGGTCGACCTTCTCGGGGACGGACCAGGTCCGCACCGGGACCGAGCCCACGGCCGCTTGGGGCGACGAGGCCAGCGGGCCCACCACGAGAGCCACGAGATAGGTGGGAAGCGGCGGGGTCTCCTCGAACGAGACCACCACCCGGTCGCCGCGGGGCGCGCGGGAGCGCTCCCTCCCGTTCGCGAGTGCCACGACGTCGCGAGGGACCTCCAGGGTCAGTGCCCAGGGGGCCTTGTAGGCCGGCTCGTCGAGGCAGGGGAAGACGCGACGCGCGTCGGAAGCCTCGAACTGCGTGGCCGCGAGCGGCCCGGCGCGGTAGAGGCCGCGCAGGCCGGCATTGAAGCGTCCCGACCAATCGACCTCGAGCTCCGCCCGGCCTGCGGGCACCGGCGCCACGCACCGGAAGACGAGGGTCTCGCTCGCCGGGGAGGACTCCACCCGGGCCGGCCGCTCCTCGCCGGCAACCCAAATCACGGCGCGCGAGACGGTGAGCCCCACTCCGTGCAGGACGACCTCTTCGAGCGACCTGGACAGGTCGAGCGCGATCCGGATCCGCCCCTCGAAACGACCCTCCGCGAGATCGACGGAGAGGAAGGCGTCGTAGCGGGCGGGGCGCAGTGCCTCGGAGAGGCGGAAGTTGCGGTCCTCGGTGGGGCGTGCCAATGGGCGCTCCTTGACGATGAGCCGAAAGGAATACCGGGCGCCCCCCCTCCGGGCCAGCGGAATATGCAGTTTCGGACGCGCCCTGGGGGCTATCCTCGCCGCCATGCGCTCCATGGTGCTCGAAGGACCCGGGCGACCCTTGTCCATGAAGGAGGGGCCCGATCCAGAACCCGGCGAGGGGCAGGTTCTCGTCGAGGTGCGGGCGTGCGGCGTCTGCCGCACCGACCTCCACGTCGTCGACGGGGAGCTCCCGGACGCGAAGGTACCCATCACTCCCGGACACGAGGTCGTCGGACGCGTCCTGCGGCTCGGGCCGGGCGCGAGCCGTTTCCGCCCTGGCGATCGCGTCGGGATCCCCTGGCTCGGCTTCGCCTGCGGGAGATGCAGCTTCTGCCGCTCCGGGCGCGAGAACCTTTGCGCGCAGGCCCGGTTCACCGGGTACCAGATCGACGGGGGATACTCCGACCGGGCGCTCGCCGACGAGCGGTTCGCCCTCGCCTTGCCGGCGTCCTACGACGACGCCCATGCCGCTCCCCTCCTGTGCGCCGGCCTCATCGGATACCGGGCCTGGAACATCGTGCACGCGGCGCGTCGGCTCGGCCTCTTCGGCTTCGGCGCCGCCGCCCATATCGTCGTCCAGCTGGCGATCCACGCCGGCCAGGAGGTCTTCGCGTTCAGCCGCCCGGGCGACCGCGAGGCCCAAGACTTCGCGCGCTCGCTCGGCGCCAGCTGGGCCGGAGCCTCCGGAGAGGCCCCCCCGCGGGCGCTCGACGCCGCCATTCTCTTCGCTCCGGCTGGGGAGCTCGTGCCGGAGGCGCTTCGGCGCCTGGAGAGAGGCGGAACGGTCGTCTGCGCGGGGATCCACATGAGCGACATCCCGGCCTTCCCCTACGCCTTGCTCTGGGGAGAGCGGAGCGTTCGATCGGTCGCCAACCTGACGAGGCGCGACGGCGAGGAGTTCCTGCAACTCGCGCCTCGGATCCCCGTCCGGACCGAGGTGAGGCGATACCCGCTCCCGGAAGCCAACCAGGCTCTCGCCGATCTCCGCAACGGGCGGATCCGCGGGGCGGCCGTGCTCGTGGCCTGACGGGCGCCGTGCCCCGTTGAGCCATGCGCCCGATGGCGGGTATCCTCGAGCGCCTCGCCCAGTGAAAGGCGACCTTGCCTTCCCGTCGATCCGCACCATGCCTGTTGGCGACCGCCGGCGCGGTCCCCCTCTTCGCGTCCGCTTCTCGCCCGGGTGAGTTCGCCTGCTCCTCCAGGGGCGGGTTACATCCCAGCGGCACGAGCCGCGCGAGGAGGGCGCAGATGCGTTCCAGGAGGTGCGCACCGGGCGGGGAAGCGCCGGCTCGCGCGGAGGCGCGGCGGTCGCGTCGCCCCTCTCCGGCTTCGGCCGGTCGCCGGCCGGCGGGGACCTGATGCGCAGGGTCCCGGCCGCGCGAGTGAAGGGCGCGAACGCGGCGCCCGTTCGGGAAAGCGGACGCTTCGTTCTGCTCTGGATGATCGCGTCTCGGCGCGCCCACCACAGCTTCGCCCTGGATCGAGCCTCCGAGTGGTCGCGCGATCTCCGGCGTCCTCTGGTGGTGGTCGAGCCCCTGCGATGTGACTACCGGTGGGCGAGCGACAGGCTGCATGCCTTCGTCCTCCAGGGCATGGCCGACAACGTGCGGACCTTCGCCGACGCGGGCGTGGCCTACCATCCCTACGTGGAGCCCACGCCCGGTGCCGGCCGGGGGCTGCTCGAGGCGCTCGCGAAGGACGCCTGCGTCGTCGTCACCGACGACTTCCCCGCCTTCTTCCTCCCGCACATGGTCTCCGCCGCGGCGGCGCGCCTCGGCGTCCGCCTGGAGGTGGTGGATGGCAACGGGCTTCTCCCGGTGTCGGAGGCGACCGCGGTCTACCCCACCGCCTACGCCTTCCGCCGCTTCCTGCAGCGGGCGTTGCCCGAGCACCTGGAGCACTTCCCGTCGGTGAGTCCGCTCGAGGGCGGCGAGCTCGCCGGCGGCTCGATCCCCGACGAGGTGGCGCGGCGCTGGCCGGCCGCGTCGCGGCGCCTGCTCTCCGCGGACAGGGACGACCTGGCGGCGCTGCCCATCGATCACGGGGTCCCGGTAGTGGCCACGCGCGGCGGGACCGCCGCCGCCCGGGCGACCCTTTCGCGCTTCATCGGCGGGCGGATCGACCGCTATCTCGAGCGCAGCCATCCCGACGAGGAGGCGTCGAGCGAGCTCTCTCCCTGGCTCCACTTCGGCCACGCCTCCGCGCACGAGGTCTTTCGAGCGGTGGCGGCGCGCGAGCGCTGGAAGCCGGACCTCCTCGGCAAGGAGCGCGGCGGGAAGAAGGAGGGCTTCTGGGGCATGAGCCCGGCCGCCGAGGCCTTCCTCGACGAGCTCGTCACCTGGCGCGAGCTGGGCTTCAACATGCTCTCGAAGCGACCGGAAGCCGGGGAGTCGTTCGAGACGCTTCCTCCCTGGGCCATGCGGACGCTGGACGAGCACGCGGGCGACCGGCGCGACCCCGTCTACGGACGCGCCCAGCTCGAAGGCGCCGGCACGCACGACGAGGTGTGGAACGCCGCACAGCGCCAGCTTCTCCGGGAGGGGAGGATCCAGAACTACCTCAGGATGCTCTGGGGCAAGAAGATCCTCGAGTGGAGCCCATCGCCCCGCGACGCCCTCGCCACCATGATCGAGCTGAACGACCGCCTCGCGCTCGACGGCCGCGACCCGAATTCCGCGAGCGGCATCTTCTGGTGCCTGGGGCGCTACGACCGGCCGTGGGGCCCCACCCGGCCGATCTTCGGGGTCGTCCGTTACATGTCCTCGGACAACGCCAGGCGAAAGCTGCGCATGAAGGAGTACCTGCGGCGCTACGGCCCCGACGCCCTCCAGACCCGACTCCTCTAGGTCGGCGCCGAGGAATCCTGCCCGGCGAGCACCGCTGCGGAAGAGGCCCGGTTGTCGAAGCCGACGTCGCGAAGGTCGTCGAACCGCGCGAACGGCAGACCGTGAAGGTAGATGCGCTGGCCTCCGAACCAGGGGTGCTGGCCGAGGACCCCGGCGCCCGCAAGCCAGACCGAGCTCGTCCGATCGTCGAAGCCGACCCAGTCCAGGACGGGAACCGTGCCAGCCACGGGCCGCCATCCCCCGCCGAGGCCGTAGGCGTCGAAGAGGACCATCAGCGCCGCGAAGCCCGCGCCGGCATCCATGGTGGCCCGGCGCAGGAGCTCGTCCTCGGCAGGCTGCAGGCGGTGCCGCTCGGCGAGGTCGTAGAGCTCGGCGACCGCCCGGTCGGAGACCTCCTTCACCCGCGCGTCGACGGGCTGCTGCAAGCGCACCGTGGCCACGAGCTCGTCGAGGGCGAGAAGCGGCTTCCTGGCCGGGGTCGCACCCGCCCACGAACGAAAGCCCTCCTCGCTATCGAAGAGCTGAACCGTCGCCGTGCCGGTGGCGCTCGCCCCGGCGGCGAGCACCGCGGCGCGCGCGGCCTCCGCGCGATCGACCGTCTTCCCATCCTTCACGAACCGTGCATCCAGCATGGCAAGCCCCCTGTCGTTGGCCCCGGGGACAGCAGACCACTTGGCGCTCGCCGCGTCGCGGTGGGATGCGGCGGTCCAGGTGCGGCGGGGTGGACGCTTTCGCCCGCGGCGGCGAGATGTATGGTCGGCGCGCGCGCGCGCCCACCCGCCCTCGCCAGACGTGATTGCGGAGCATGAGCTCCCTTGGATGCGGCGAGAGACAGGTCTGCCCCTCGAGACAGGCGACGCCGTGCTTGCGCACGTGGTGACGCAGGAGCGTGAGCGCCACGACGGGCGGCGACATGCCGCCCCGGAAGCAGGCGATCGTTTCCTGGATCTCGCCCTTCTCGGCGGGCGAGAGGAGCTCCTTGAAGTACCCCGCCATGTGCATGCGGACGTTGGCCCGCCGACCGGGAGTCGCCCTCCTCGCCATCGCCTTCATGAAGAGCTCGCCGCAGGCGCGCCGCATCTCGCCCCGCGGGGTCTCCTTCACCTTGGCCACCAGCCGTCCCAGGCACCGGTACGAATCCGGTTCGTGCGCGAGGAGCAGGAGCTTCTCGGCGGCGTGGAAGCGGACTCATCCCGCAGCTCGGAGAATCCTTCTTGAGGACGTATCCGCACAGATCGAGCGCCTCGATCTCTTCCAGGCGGCCTCGAGCGCAGCGCTGCATGTGCGCGGTGTGGGCCTCGCCGTTCTTCGGGTCGACGAGCCGGACCTCGTTGCCGCGCTAGCCGCTCCAGCTCGCCCGGACGCCCAGTGCCGACGCGACCCTGAGGACGTCGGTGAGGACGCCGCCCGCACTCACCGCGCCGCCGACGCCTGCGCCCTGCACGAGCAAGGGGCTCGACGCGTACCGATCGGTCGTGAAGGCCACATAGGCCTCGACGTCGCGAAGCCGGGCGGCGCGGTGGTCGAGCTCCACCTCCATGGGCCCGACCCGGATCTTTCCGCTCCCGACGTCGATCCGCGCCAGGTAACGGAGAACCCGCTTGCGGGCTCGCGCCCGCGCCATCCTCTCTCCGAACGCCCGATCGTGCCGGCGCAGCGCCTCGACGAGGTCGTCGAGGGATCCCGGTGCCGTCGCCTCCGGCGGCAGGAACGGCTCGATCTCCACGTCGGTCACCTCGACGTGCTGGCCGAGCTCGCGAGCCAGGATGACCGCCTTGCGCGCGGTGTCGATGCCGGAGAGGTCGTCCCGGGGGTCGGCCTCGGTGTATCCGAGCTCGCGGGCCCAGCGCAGCGCGAGCGACAGCGCAGTGCCCTTCTCCGCTTCGCCGAGAACGAAGCCGATGGTCCCGGAAAGCGCGCCCTCGAGCGAACGCACCCGGTCGCCGGTCCGGACCAGGTTCTTCAGGGTGTCGATGAGCGGCAGGCTTGCCCCCACCGTCGTCTCGTAGTGGAAGTGGACGTGCCCCTCCCGGCGCGCCGAGAGGAGGCGCTCGCGCTCGGGCCAGGGGGCGGCGAGGGGACGCTTGTTCGCCGCCACCGCGTGGATCCCCCGCCGGAACGCCCCCTCGTACACCGGCAGCAGGTCAGCGGATGCCGTCAGGTCCACGATCACGGGTCCCGGGAGCCTCGCCAGCCGGTCGAGGATGGGCAACCCATCCGGCACACCGAAGGCGCCGGTTGCCGGCGCCGCCGCGAGCACGTCGCGCCAGCGGGAGAGGTCGATCCCATGCTCGTCGAACACGGCCCGGCGGGAGTCGGCGACGCCAGCGACGCGCAGCTCGATGTCGTAGTCGGAGGAGAGGCCGCCGGCCTGCTGGCGCACCTGCTCGAGGAACTCCGATCCCACCTTGCCCTTTCCGAGGAGGAAGAGGCTCACGCCCTGGCCCCTGCGGGCGGCCGGCGCGCGCGGGCGGCGGGCGCGGGGTCGACCTTCGGTGGCCTCGCGGAACTCCGCCACCATCGCCGAGAGTTCCTCCACGTGGATGAGAAAGGCGTCGTGACCGTGCGGCGACTCGAGGTGGCCGAGCCGGGCCCGCGGGATGTGGCGCGCCATCTCCCGCTGCTCCTCCGGAAGGTAGAGCACGTCACTCCCGATCGACAGGACGAGCGTCGGGTGCCGGATGCTCCTCAGCACCTCTTCGAACTCGCCGCGTCCCCTGGCGACGTCGTGGGTGTCCATCGCCCGCGTCAGCGCGTGATAGGTGGCCGCATCGAACCGGTCGACGAGCTGCTGGCCCTGGTACTGGAGGTAGCTCTCGACCGCAAAGAGGTCGGGGGCCTGAAGGCGCCGCGAGTAGCGCTGCTCGAAGCTCTCCCAGCTCCGGTAGGTGCACATCGCCATCATGCGCGCCGCGGCGAGGCCCGCCGCGGGCGGATCAGCCGGGTCGTACATCCCCCCGCGCCAGCGCGGATCGGCGGCGATCGCCTGCCGCTGCGCCTCGGAAAGCCCGATGGCCCAGGCGGAATGGCGGGCCGAGTTCGCGATGGGGACGATGCTCTCCACCGTCTCGGGGTACATGAGGGCCCACTCCAGCGTCTGCATGCCCCCGAGGGAGCCCCCGATCACCGCGCGGATGCGGAGAACCCCGAGCGCGCGCGCCACCTCCGCCTGCACCTTCACCATGTCGCGCAGCGTGATGGCGGGAAACGACCCAAGGTAGGGGCGCCCGGTGGCCGGATCGACGGAGGAGGGACCGGTGGTGCCGTAGCAGCTCCCGAGGATGTTCGAGCAGACGATGAAGTCCCGCTCGGGGTCGAGGGCCTCTCCCGGTCCGAACATCCGGGTCCACCATCGGTCGACGTCGGCCGAGCCGGTGAAGGCGTGGCACACGACCACCGCATTGTCCCCGCCGCGCGAGAGCGAACCCCAGGTCCGAACCGCCACCTGGATCGGGGCCAGTCGCTTTCCGGATTCGAGCTCGATCCCCTCGGGCAGTGCGAGCCAGCGGGTCTCGGGCGCGATGAAGGCCGCGCGCGCCGGCGCCAGGGGATCCGGGGGGCTTTCGACGAAGGGCATGGGACGCGGCCGGGCCGCGCGGCGGCGGCGGGCCGGACTCTAGGGGCGGCGCCCGAGGCATGTCAAGATGGCGGACGAGCCTCCGCTCGCGTGGACATGCCCTCCGCGGCGCGGCGGACGCTCAGGCGCCCGGCAGCTCGACGCGGAAGACGGTGCCGCTCGCCCCGCTCTCGAAACCGATCCGCCCGCCCATCTCGCTCACGAGCTCCCGGCAGACGTAGAGCCCGAGTCCGGTGCCCCTGCCCACGGGCTTGGTGCTGAAGTAAGGCTCGAACAGGTGTCCGCGCACGTCCCCGGGGATCCCCGGTCCCGCGTCCTCGACCTCCAGGCGGAGAGCTTCTCCGGAGCGGAGTGCGCGCACCTCGAGCCTCCCTGCCCCGCCCATCGCATCCAGTCCGTTCTCGAGCAGGTTGAGGACGACGTGGGAGAGCACCGCCGGAGAGCCCTCGAGCTCCGGGAGGTCCTCCGCCAGCTCGAGCCCCACGTGGCATTGCCCGCTCCGGGCGCGTCGAAACACCTCGACGGCCTCCTGCACCGGACGCGCGGGCTCGAACCTCAGCCGCTCGTCCGGGTTTCTCACCAGCCCCCGGAGGGACTGCATGATGGATGCGAGGCGATCGAGTCCCTCCAGGCACTCGCCCACGATCTCCTGGGCGTCGGCGGCGATCTCCGGCAGTGCGCCGACGCCCGCCTTGCCGACCGCCATCTCTCCGAGCCGCTCGGCGTGCTCGCCGAGCACCTTCAGGTTGGTCCGCATGAAGGCGAGCGGGCTGTTCATCTCGTGGGTGATGCAGGCGGTGAGCCTGCCCACGGTGGCGAGACCCTCCCGCTGGATCTCGACGCGCCGCGCGCGCTCGCCGCGCTCCTCGAGTCGCTTCCGGGCGCGACGCTCGGCCCGCAGCGAGTCCTCCTGCCTCTCGCGGGCGAGCAGGGAGGCGGCGGCGTCGCTCATCCCCTGGATGAGCCGAAGCTCCGCCTCGCCCAGCTCGGCGGGTCCGCCGGCGGCGAGCAGCGCACCGAGCACTTTCCCGGCGGCCGCCACCGGAAGGGCCAGCACGACCTCCGCGGTGCCGTGGAGCGGCTGGCTCAACGTGCGGAAGGGCGCCCGGCCGCGGACCGCCCGCGCCGCCGCCGATTCTCCATCCAGGGCGAGCGACGACAACGCGGCCGCGCGAGAAGGCGGGACGCGGGCGTGCGCCAGGGCGACGAGCGACCGCGAGGGCTCGTCGATCTCGTAGAGGACGAGGAGCACTCCCGGGATCGCCCAGGCGAGCGCGACGAGCGCCCTGTCCGCGGCCGATGCGATGGAGCCGCCGTCGCACAGCGCGGCGAGCATGGTGCGAAGGATCTTGATCTGCGTCCGGTGGGCGCTATCGGTGTCCCGCTCCAGGAAGGCAATGCCGCCCGCGCCGGCGCGAGAGAGGAGGACCCGGACCTCACCGCCGCCGGCGCGCACCTGCGCCTCCAGGTGCCCACCGCCGGCAACGACGCGCACGGTCATCTCGCGCAGCATCTGGCGGAGCGCCGCGCCCGCGGGGCCGTCGAGCAGCGACCGCGCCACCGGATTGGCGTGTACGACATCGCCGTCCTGAGAGGTCTCCGCCACGCCGATGGCGATCTCGTCAATGACCTGACCCGAGGCCGGGATCGCCTCGAGGAGCCTTTGCCCTGCGTCCAGTGCGGATTCCTTCACAGCCTGTGACCAGTGCACATCCCTTGCCGACTCCGCGGTGGGCGCAGGTGAGACCCCTTCGCACCGGAGCGCGCCGAGGAAGCGCCTATGCCCAGCGTTCACTAACAGAATAAATACTGACGGTGAGGGCGGTCGCGTGCGGGCCGGCGATAGCGCGTCCCTCGGCCAAGGGAATGGGTCGGAGACTCCAGGCGGGTGTGAGAGCACCCCCGTCCCGTCAGTCTTTGGACGCCAGCGAAACCAGCGCTGCGCCGCGCCGCCAGGGGACTGGCGCCAATGGCCCGGCCCTTGCTCTGCACCCGTCACGACTTCGACGCCACTCGAGGCGCCGAGAGGAGATTCGAGATGGACTGGACGGTCAGCGCTCCCAGCAACGATGAGGCGAGGACGAATCTGGTGCACGCCTCGAACTCTCCCATCGTGGACGTGGTGCGCGCGTGTGAGCGTATCGCGCAAAGCGACGCCACGGTGCTCATCACCGGCGAGACCGGCACCGGCAAGGAGGTCTTCGCCCGCCTCCTCCACGAGAAGAGCCGCCGCGCGGCTCGGGCCCTCGTCCCGGTGAACTGCGGCGCCATCCCCGAGTCCCTCCTGGAGAGCGAGCTCTTCGGCCACGTGCGCGGCGCCTTCACCGGCGCCACCAGCGCGCGACGAGGCCGGGTCGCCGCTGCGGAGGGCGGCACCCTGTTCCTCGACGAGATCGGAGAGCTCTCGCTGGCCCTCCAGGTGAAGCTGCTCCGCGTGCTGCAGGAGCGGGTGTACGAGCCGGTGGGGTCGGCCGAGTCCGTGCCCGCGAACTTCCGGCTCATCGCCGCCACCAACCGCGACCTCGCAGCCGAGGTGGAGGCCGGACGGTTCCGCCGCGACCTCTACTACCGTCTGCTCGTTTGCCCCGTGGAGCTCCCTCCCCTTCGCGAGCGCCCCCAGGACATCGCGCCCTTGTTCGGGCACTTCTGGAAGGAGCGGGGCGAGGGCAAGGCCGTCGACCCCGCGGTGCTCAGGCTGCTCGAGTGCCACGAGTGGCCCGGCAACGTCCGCGAGCTCGAGAACCTGGTCGAGCGGCTGGCGGTCTGCGCGGAGGGACCGGTGATCCGCGTCTCCGACCTGCCCGCCCACCTGCGCCCCGCCCGCGTCTGCCCGCCTCCGCCCGCTCCCGCGCCCCCGGAGTCGAGCCCGGAGAAAGACGGGACCGGGATCGAGACGCCTTTCGCCCCCGCGGCGGAGTTCCAGCTGCCTGCCCCGTCCACTCCCATCTTCCGGGTGCTGCACGGCGGAGCGGAGGTTCCGGCCCCTCAGTTGCCCGTGTTCGACGGGCAGGTCATCGACCTGCCCACCATGCTGCGGAGGCTCGAGCAGGCCTACATCGACGCGGCCCTCGCCCACACCCAGGGGAACAAGAAGGCGGCCGCGGACCTCCTCGGCCTGCAACGGACGACGCTCGTGGAGAAGCTGCGCCGCCGCACGCGCGAGCCGACCGCCTGCTGACCCGCGCGCCCCAGGCACACCGAGAGATCGACACGGTATGACGAGTCCAGGCTTCGCCAAGGTCGCCCGCGCACGGTGGTTGCAGTGGCACGCCACCGTGCCGCTATCGGCCGTGCTCTTGACGCTCGCTCTTCCCGCCGCCGCCGGCACGGGCAGGCTCGACCTCACGGAGTCGGTGGAGAAGGTGCCGCTGCCGGCGGCGGCCCTGCCCACCTCCGTGCGCGTGGAGCCCCTCGCCTCCCGGATCGCGCTCCCCGCCCGCGACGCCACCCTCCTGGCGCGTCACCTGCGCGCCTCCGCTCCCACCCTGTGCCCGAACGTGACGGTCTCCGGGAACGAGGTCGTCCTCGAGTGCCGGGCGAGGGAGATCGCCGCCGACCTCGTGGCGTACCCCAGCGGACTGACCTTGGAGGTCCGTCACCTCCAGGTACCGCCCTGGAAGGGGAGGGACGGCATGCCGATCGTCCCGTTCGATCCCTACCGGCTCGACCTCGGCTCGCACTGCCCGGGAGAGGGGAACGCGGCCAAGGGGGAATGCGCCCTGGCGAGCGGACACACCGAGGAGGCGGAGGAACCGTTCAGGGAAGCGCTCGGCGGTCCGCACGGCGATCTCGCAGCCCTGCGGCTCGGCGACCTGGCGGTCCGGGCCGGAGACCTGCCGGGCGCCATCGCCATGTGGAGGCGCGTGACCCCCTCGTCCCCCTACGGCCGCCTGGCGGGCGCCCGCCTCTGCGAGGTCGACGCCCGCTGCCTGCAATCCCCCCGCGCCCAGGTCCTCTTCACGCCCGGGGAGGCCCTCCCCCCCCTGCGAGCCGATCTCGTCCTGCACCAGGCCCGGATGGACGCCTTCCGCGGCCTCCCGCTCGAGGCAGCCCAGGCGCTCGCGACCGAGGCGGGGCCGACCGGGGCCTGCTCAGCGGACCCGATCCTCTGCGCGGACATCCTGCTCGCCGCCCTGCGCGAGCCGGGCGCCCGGGGCATCCAGGCGCTCGGCCTCTACCTGGGCACCCCCTCGCGCGACCGCGGCCCGATGGCCGTCGATCTCGCCTGCGCTGCCTCCGTCCAGGCGGCCCGGTCGGGAGCTCCGGTCTTCGCGGCGAACCTGCTCTCCAACGTCGCCGGCGACGTCCCGGCAAGCCTGCTCTCCGACCACCTCGCTCGCGCGACCGAGCTGTACCTCGCCGGCGGAGACCGGGCCCGGGCCACCGTGCTGCTCGATTTCGCCCGCTCGCGCCTCCCGAAGCCCGAGCTCGCCTCGGCTCGCTGGACTCGTATCGCGCGCGGCGTCTCCGGGCGCTCCATGGCCCCCGCGCCGGCCCCGAGCGCCGCCGAGCTGAGCGGCGCCGAGGAAGACCTGAAGGAGGCGAAGAAGGCGCTCGCCTCCGTCCCCACCCGGGCCGCGGGAGGCAAGCCGTGATCGCCCCCCCCGCCGTGCGCCGCTTTCCCGAGATCCCCCTCCCGCCGCCGGATCCAGTGGCCTTGTCGGCGGCCATGAAGGAGGTCGTGGCGGCCGCCGACGACGTGGCCGAGACCCCGACCACGGTGCTGCTCCTCGGCGAGAGCGGAACCGGCAAGGAAGTCCTGGCACGCTACATCCACCGGCGGTCGCCGCGCGCGAACGGCCCGTGGGTCGCCGTGAACTGTGCCGCCCTGCCCGCCGAGCTCCTCGAGAGCGAGCTCTTCGGACACGAGCGAGGAGCGTTCACCGGCGCCGGGGACCGGCGCGTCGGGCGCTTCGAGCAGGCGAGCGGTGGCACGCTCCTGCTCGACGAGATCTCCGAGATCCCCCTGTCGCTGCAGGCGAAGCTCCTGCGCGTCCTCCAGGAGCGAGAGGTCGACCGGGTCGGCGGACAGCGCCCGGTGCCCGTGGACGTCCGGGTCATCGCCGCGACGAACCGCGACCTCGAGCAGATGGTGGCCCGGGGGCAGTTCCGCTCCGACCTCTACTACCGCCTCAACGTGTTCCCCGTCCTCCTGCCGCCGCTCCGGATGCGCGCCGAGGACCTCCCCTCGCTCGCCGTCGGCCTCCTGGCGGAGGCGTCCGGGGAGATGGGTCGCCCCACGCCGATGCTGGCGCCCGACGTGGTGGACCTCCTCGCCGGTCACGACTTCCCCGGTAACGTGCGCGAGCTCCGAAACGTCCTGCAGCGCGCGCTCGTGCGCTGCCGCGGGCCGGTGATCGGCCCCGAGCACCTCCGCGCCGGCGCCGACCTTCCGCCGTCACCGTCGTCCGCGGCGACCCTTCCCTCGAGCCTCCCGCTCGACCTGGCCTCGCTCGAGAGGATCGCGATCCGCGAGGCGCTCCGGCGCGTGAACGGCAACCGGACGCACGCGGCCCGCCTCCTCGGCATCGGGCTCCGCACTCTCCGCAACAAGCTGCGCGCCTGGCGCGAGGAGGAAGTAACCGACCCGGCAAGCGGTGCCGCGCGGCAGCTTCTGCCGGGCCAGATCGGCCGCTCGGCCCGAAACGTACCGTCGGCACTGGAATCGGTCTCGGCACGCCGTTCGCAGGAGGACAGGGCGTGAGAATCTTCGACCACACCATCGCCACCCTCGAGAGAGCGCTCGACGTGCGGCTCGCGCGCCACACGGTCCTGGCGGGCAACCTCGCCAACGCCAACACTCCGGGGTTCTCGCCCCGCGACATCGACTTCCGCGCCGCGATGTCCGGCGCGCTCGGGGACGACCCGGCCGCTCCGCCCGCCGACGCCGCCCCAGCGCCCGGGGAGATGCCGCTCAACCTCGCCTCCTACACCCCGCCCTCCCTGCCAG
>Ga0209048_10000499_pt1 | contig 41881 bp, 41 predicted proteins | sample FrelakmetCRP12CR_FD_187146 | JGI IMG/M metagenome (GOLD analysis project Ga0209048, IMG submission 187146) | Freshwater lake sediment microbial communities from the University of Notre Dame, USA, for methane emissions studies - CRP12 CR (SPAdes)... | ecosystem: Environmental > Aquatic >...
GCCGCAGCCAGGCGTCGCCCGATGCTGCTCTTGCCTACGCCCATGAGGCCCACGAGCGCCACGGTCTTGCGGTTGAGGACGGGAAAGGCGGCCATTGTCGAATGAGGCTTTACACGAGGGGCGACGCACGCGCCAAATTTCGCCATGCGGTTTGGGACGACAGGGCGATGAGCGGGGCCGACTGGACCGAGGCGTTTCTTGAGATGATGGCCACCGAACGAGCGGCGGCGGCCAATACGCTGATCGCGTATGGTCGCGACCTCGCCGACGCCGAGATGTTTCTGAAGCTTCGGGGTCGCGACTTGGCCACGGCCGGTCCGGATCTCGTCGAGGCCTATTTCGCCGACCTCGGGGTCCGGGGCCTTTCCGCCGCCACCGCCTCCCGCCGGCGCGCCGCGGTCCGGCAGTTCTACCGCTTCGTTCTCGGCGAGGGCTGGCGCAACGAGGACCCCTCCCGGCGGGTCGAGGCGCCCCGGAAGGGAAGGCCGCTGCCAAAGGTCCTCACCCGCGAGGAGGTGAACCGGCTGATCGCCGCAGCGACAGCCCGCGATGGCGCCGGTGGCGCCAGGCTCGGCGCCCGGGCGCCCGCAGGGCGCGCCGGCCTCCCTTCCCGAACGCCCCACCGAGGGTCGGATCCCGAGGACCCCACATCCCCTCGTGGCGTAGCGCGCGGACCGCACGCCGGACCGCACCCCGACCGCGCAGCCCGGACCGCGCAGCCCGGACGGCGCAGCCCGGACCGCGCAGCCCGGGCCGATCGGCGTCCTCCGGGTCCTCCGGACCTCCGGAGCATCCGGAGCATCCGGGTCGTCCGGAACATCCGGGTCCTCCGGCCGTCCCGGTCCTCCGGCTGTCCCGGTCCTCCGGCCGTCCCGGTCCTCCGGCCGGAGCGCGCCAGTGATAACTCCCCTGTGGGGTGACTTACTACTGGCGCGCCCACGGACGGGCCGGGAGACCGAAGGGGAGCGGGTCGTCGCGGGTCGCGGGCCCTGAGACGTTGGCCGGCGGGGCAGCCCGTCGACTGGCGGCCACGCCGACGTCGGGGGCGGTCGCCGGGGATCGACAAGGATGAGCCCCGTGGCTGTCTCCCGCACCGATGGCGCCCTGCTGGTCGTTGCCGTCGTGGCGGTGTCCACGTCGGCCCCGCTCATCCGCGAGGCCGCCGCGCCGGCGCTCGTCGTGGCCTTCTGGCGCAATGCCCTTGCGTCGGGGGCCCTCGTGCCTGGGGCCGTGGTCCGGCGCCGACGAAGGGGCCGACGGCCTGCCCAAACGACGCAGGCCTCGACGCCGGCCCCGACACCATCCGCCCCGACCGTCACGCGGGGGGCCGGGGCTGGCCGCTCCCTCGGGCCGCAGGGCGGTGACGGCGCGACCCGTCGGGCGTGGCAGCTGTCGGTGGTGGCGGGGCTCTTCCTGGCGGCGCACTTCGCCGCCTGGATCCCGAGCCTGTCCCTCACCAGCGTCTCGTCGTCGGTCGCACTTGTCGCCACGCAACCGATCTGGGCCGCCCTGATCGCCGGTGCCCTCGGACGCCCGGTTGGACGTTTCGGCTGGGCGGGAATCGGGGTGGCGCTCGGGGGCGTCCTCCTCATCACCGGCGTCGATGTCGGGACGTCCGGGCGGGCGCTGGGAGGCGACCTGCTGGCCGTCGCCGGGGGAGTGTTGGCCGCGGCCTACGTCTCGGTCGGGGCGCTGGCACGCCGCCAACTGTCGACCACGGACTACACGGCCTGCTGCTATTCGGTGGCGTCGCTGGCGCTGCTCGCGGCGTGCGTCGTCGCACGCCAGCCCCTCGCCGGCTTCGGCCTGCGGACCTGGGTCTGTCTGGTCGCGATCACGGTCGGGCCGCAGCTGCTGGGGCACTCCCTGTTCAACCGCGTCGTCCGAACAACGGGAGCCACGGTCGTCTCGGTCGCCGTGCTCGCCGAGATCATCGGCGCGTCGCTCCTGGCCTTCTGGTGGTTCGGCGAGTCCCCACCGGCTGCCCTCGCGCCGGCTGCCGTCTGCATCGCAGCCGGCGTCGTCCTCGTGGTGCGCAGCGTCGCTCCCTCGCCTGAGGAGGAGGCCACCGAAGCGGTCGAAGCGGCGACGTTGACGGCCTGACGGCCTGACGGCTCCGACTCGGCGCCTCGGGATCAGCGGCCGGCAGCTTCGATGTCGGCCACCTTGGCCAGGCGTCGCGCGTGGCGTTCCTCCCCGGAGAACGAAGCGCCGAGGAATGCGGCCACGACTTCGGCCGCGACTTCGGTGCCGATCACCCTTGCGCCGACCGTGAGCACGTTGACCGAGTCGTGCTCGACCATCTGGTGCGCCGTGTAGTGGTCATGGGCGACGGCAGCGCGGATGCCCCTCATCTTGCTGGCGGCGACCGCTACGCCTGCCCCGCTCCCGCAAAGGGCAATGCCCCGCTCGGCCTCGCCGTCGAGGATGGCGGCGCCGACGGCCCGGGCGATGTCGGGGTAGTCGTCGTGGGGATCGCCCTCGGCCGGGCCGACGAGGAGGGCCTCGTGCCCACTCGCCCGCACGACCTCGACGACACGGTCCAGGAGTGGTCGACCGGCGTGGTCGGCAGCAATGGCGATGATCACGGCGTTGATCTAGCACGCCGCCCGTGCGGGTGCCGGCTGCGCGTCCGCCGACGCATGGGACGAGCGGGCCGGGCGAACGATGCCCGGGCCCGCGGGCCGGCCCGGGGGTCACACGAGGAGCGCCGCGCCGGCCCGGTGCACCGGTCGGCGCTCAGCGCCTCAGAGCTCGACCGAGACCTGCACGTTCCGGCGGCCCCATGCATCGCACTCGCCGAGCGTCGGCATCCACAGGTCGAGCCGGTTGCCAAGGATCGCGGAGCCTGTATCGGCTGCGATCCGCTCGCCGACACCCTCGATCCACAGCCGGGTACCGAGCGGGATCACCCGTGGGTCGACGGCAACGATGTTCGTGCCGACGGGCATGCCTGAGGACGTCGAGCCCGGCAGGTTGTAGCACGTGGCCGAGAACGTCCCGATCGGGAGGCGCTTCGGCCGGCCGGTGGCCAGCCAGTATCCCCGTCCGCTGGGAGTCCCGGTCACGGCGACCGCCGGAGCGGCGTTCGGGTCCGTGCCGAGCGCCCCGGCGAACCGTGCCGACCCGAAGGTGTAGACACCGCCGTCGGCTGCGGCGAGCCAGTACCCGCCGCCGTCGTGGGTGGCGCTCATGCCGATCACGCGGGAGCGCAGCGGCTGTCCGCCCTCGGATCCGAGGAACCGGGCGTCGCCGAAGGTGAACACGCCCCCGTCGGCCGACGTGAGCCAGTACCCGCCCCCGCTGGAGGTCGCGGCCATACCGCTGATCGGCTGGTTCAGGGTCAGCCAGCCGAGCGACCCGTGGAAGACGGCGTCGCCGAAGGTGAACACGCCACCGTCGGAGGCCACCAGCCAGTAGCCCTGGCCGGTGTGCGTGGCGGCCATGCCGACGATCGGCCGGTTGAGGTGGATCCAGCCGGTCGACCCGTGGAAGGCGGCATCGCCGAGGCTGAACACGCCGCCGTCGGAGGCCACCAGCCAGTAGCCCTGCCCGGTGGGCGTGGCAGCCATCCCGACGATCGGGGCGGCCAGCCCGCCGCCGCCCGCGACACCGCCCAGGTTGGGGGCGTCGCCGAAGGCCACGACGGTGCCGTCAGCGGCCGCCGTCCAGTAGCCCTTGCCCGACCTGCTCGGGACCATGGCGACGACGGACGGGGCCAGACTCGGCCCGGCGGCCCCGGCTCGAGGGGCGTCCCCATACGCGGCTACCGCGTTGACGCCCTGCCCGAGTGCAGCCGCATTGACCGCAGTGTCGGCCAGCGCGGCGGACGGATGGGCGACCGCCCAGGCACCGGCACCGAGGATGCCGATCCCGGAGGCGCCGACGAGGCCGGCGACGAGGCCGGTGCGGGCGAGGAGCCCGGCCCGGCGCCGGAGACGGCGGGGGGTGGCCGGAGACGGGGGCGTGGTTCGGCTGGTGCGACGGCGCGGAAAGGACATGGAAGCCCCTTTCGTTCGGGCGCGCACGCGCCAGAGCCCCCGGGGGGAGGGGGGAGGCGGTGCGACGGGGGGAGTGGGAACACGGACCCCGCCCCGCACAGTGGGGGACGGCCGGCCCGGCTATTCAGTGCGCGATCACAGCGGTCGCTCGGACTGTCACTGGCAGCGCTGTCTGTCCGCTCGTCAATGCTAGCTGTGGCAAGCAGTTTCGACGCCGCGCCCGGGTGTGACTTGTGTCATGACGAAACCCGACAATCCGAACGGATCAGCGAACCTCCGCAGGTCGGCACCGCCAGGGGTCGTCGACCGGCGGGTGGGGGGACGGGCGCCGCGGGCTGAGCGATCATGGAGCGATGGCTGAGGATCGGCTCACCGGGCGCCTGCTCGTTGCCTCACCCGTGATGCGCGACCCCAACTTCGACCGAACCGTGGTCCTGCTGCTGGACCACGGTGACGAGGGCGCGCTCGGCCTCGTCCTCAACCGGCCGTCCGACACGGCCGTCGACGATCCGCTCCCGCAGTGGGGTGGCCGAGCGGCCGATCCACCCGTCGTCTTCGTGGGCGGCCCCGTGGCCAAGGCCTCGGCGATCTGCCTGGCCCGCTCGTCGGACGGCGACGGCTCCGAGGGATGGCAACCGCTGTTCGGACAGCTCGGCACCCTGGACCTGGCGCTCGACCCCGGCGACGTCGGCGTCCCTATCGACCGCCTCCGGGTGTTCGCCGGCTACGCCGGGTGGGGGGCCGGCCAGCTCGAGGGCGAGATCGCGGCCGGCGCCTGGTTCGTGGTCGGTGCTGAGGCTGAGGACGCCCTTTCGTCGGACCCAGCCGGGCTCTGGCGGCGCATCCTGCGCCGTCAGAGGGGGGTGCTCGCCTCGGTGGCCAACTTCCCGGCCGACCTGGCGGTCAACTGACCGTCAGGTCGACTGACGAGCACATCGGTTATCGGCCCGGGTGGCCCTAACGTGTCGACAATGAGCACGACGGCCGATGCCCGTCGGGAGGACGCGGCGATGGGGCTCACCGCAGCGGAGGTCGCCGACCGTCGCGGGCGCGGCCTCGGCAACGAGGAGGTCGCGAGCACCTCCCGCCCGCTCAGCCAGATCATCCGGACCAACGTCTTCACCCGCTTCAACGCGATCCTGGCCACCCTTCTGGCGGTGATCATCGTCGTCGGGCCGTTCCAGGACGGGCTCTTCGGAGTCGTCCTCGTGCTCAACACCACGATCGGCATCCTCCAGGAGGTCCGGGCCAAGCGCACCCTGGACCGGCTGGCGCTCCTCAGCGCGCCGGTCGCCCATGTCCGGCGGGACGCAGCCGTGGTCGACCTCGGTGCCGCCGAGCTGGTTGTCGACGACGTCCTCGAGCTCCGGATGGGCGACCAGGTGCCCCTCGACGGCGTCGTCCTCGATGGCACGCTCGAGCTCGACGAGTCGCTGCTCTCCGGTGAGGCGGATCCGGTGCCCAAGCCGGAGGGCGAGGAGGTGCTGTCCGGGAGCTTCGTCAGCTCGGGATCAGGCACCTACCGCGTGACGCGCACCGGCTCGGAGTCCTACGCGCAGCAGATCACCGGGGAGGCGAGGCGGTTCACCCTGGCCAGCTCGGAGTTGCGTGACGGCATCAACCGCATCCTTCAGCTCATCCAGTGGGCTCTCGTGCCCATCAGCGTCCTGCTCGTGGCCAGCCAGCTGCTGTCGCACTCGAACTTGGCGGACTCCATCCGTGGCTGCGTCGCCGGGGTGGCGGCCGTCATCCCGCAGGGTCTGGTGCTGCTCACCAGCCTGGCCTTTGCGGTCGCCGTGGTCCGCTTGGCCCAGCGGCGGGTCCTCGTCCAGGAACTGCCGGCCGTCGAGGGGCTCGCCCGGGTGGACGTGCTGTGCGTCGACAAGACGGGGACCCTCACCCGGGGGGGCATCGAGGTGGAGGGTGCCGAGGACCTCCGGACGCCGAGCGGGGACCCCCCCGGCAGCCCCGGCAGCCCGGAAGAACCCCCCGAGGGCCCTGGCGGATCCGGCAACCCCGGCGGCCGGGAGGACTCGCCCAGTGGCATCGACGATCCCGCCGCCAGGGGGGACGGGGGCTCGGGGGCGTGGTTCGGTCTTCCCCTCGGCGCGCTGGCGTCCGTCGAGCGCCACCCCAACCCCACCCTGGCGGCGATCGCCGCCAGGTGGGGCGCCCCTTCCGGGTGGAGGGCCGGGGCGGTCGTCCCGTTCTCGTCGGCCCGTAAGTGGAGCGCCGCGGACTTCGGGCCCGACGGCGTCTGGGTGCTCGGCGCTCCCGACGTCCTCCTCACCGGCCAGACGGGCCCGGTCGCCGAGCATGTCCGGGTCCGGGTCGAGGTGGCCGCGGCCGCCGGTCGTCGGGTCGTGCTGCTGGCCACCACGACGGGACCGTTGAGCGGCGAGGCCCTCCCGCCCGCGCTCCAGCCCGTCGCCCTCGTGCGACTCACCGAGCAGGTGCGGCCCGACGCTCGGGAGACGCTCGGGTTCTTCCGCCGCCAGGGCGTCACCGTCAAGGTGATCTCCGGCGACCACCCGACGACGGTTGGGACGATTGCGGCGGCGGTGGGGGTCCCGGGCGCCGAGCGCCCGGTCGACGCCCGTCAGCTCGCCGATGCCGAGCTGGCCGAGCTCGTCGAGGAGCAGGCCGTGTTCGGCCGGGTCACCCCCCGCCAGAAGCGGGCGATGGTCGCGTCACTGCAGGCTCGCGGTCACACCGTCGCCATGACGGGGGACGGCGTCAACGACGTCCTGGCGCTGAAGGACGCCGACATCGGCGTGGCGATGGGATCCGGCAGCCCCGCCACCCGGGGGGTGGCCCAGGTGGTGCTGCTCGACGATTCGTTCGCGTCGATGCCGCCGGTCATCGACGAGGGACGTCGGGTGATCGCCAACGTCGAGCGGGTGGCGAACCTGTTCCTCACCAAGACGGCGTGGGCCATGTTGATCGCCGTCGTGGTGAGCTGCGCCAGGGTCCCGTATCCCCTCCTGCCTCGCCAGCTCACGATCGTTGACGGTCTGACCATCGGCATCCCCGCCTTCTTCCTCGCCCTGCTGCCGAACCCGCGCCCGTTCCGGCCCGGCTTCGTGGACCGGGTGATCCGCTTCTCGGTGCCCTGCGGGGCGGTGATGGGCGTGGCGGCGCTGACCGCCTATCTCCTCGCCTATCAGGCCGACCGCCCGCTGATCGAGTGCCGGACGACCACGACGCTGGTCCTCGTCGCGACCGGCCTGTGGGTGCTCGGCCTCCTGTCCCGCCCCTTCACGCCCCTGAAGGCCGCGATCCTGGCGACGATGGTCGCCGGCTTCGTCGTCTGCCTCGCATGGGGGCCTGTCCGGCGGTTCTTCGCCCTCGAGCTCCCGCCTGCCGGTCAACTGGCCGAGGCCACGGTGCTCGTGGTCGTGGCGATCATCGGCCTCGAGATCATCTACCGGGTGTTGCGGTCCCGCGCCGGCCTGGCGCCGTCGGGCTGATCGGGCGCGCTCAGCAGCTGCGCTGGACGACGAGGGCCTTGGCGGTGGCCGCCCACTCGTAGACGATGCTGTAGGGCCACTGACGGCGTGGGATCCGGGCGGGCGCCATCGAGATCCGCCCCGGGAAGCAGCGGCTGACCCGCAGGCGGGCACGGGTGGCCTGCGGCCGCGACGACACGACCACCACCGACTGCCAGCCGTACTGGCGGGCCAGCTCGCCGATCATCCGGGCCTCACCCTGGGTGGTCGGCGGGTGCGGATTGAAGCAGATCACGTGCACCGTCGACGGGACCTGGGGCGGCGCGCACCGGCGGGTGCCCACGCTCGGGAGCCAGAAGTCCGAGATGGCCAGAACCGGGGCGACCCCGAGGTCGACCAGGCGGGCGCCCTCGGTGTTGCGGGCCGCGTCGGCGTTGCCGGAGAGCACGACGACGGCGTCGGCCCGTGCGGGGACCCCCGTGTCGGGCCAGATGAGGAACCGGGCGGTCGTCGCCGTCACGGCCGCCATGGCCACGGCCGCGGCGAGAAGGGCAGACCGGGCGCGCGACCGGCGCGGCGACTTCGGGGGGGCCGCTGTCGACCCGGTGCCCGCCTCGTCCATGCGCCCGCCTCCTCCCCGATCCGTCGAGCCACCCCAATTCTCACCCATCGTGCGCCCAACGTCACAACCTGACTTCAGCGGCCGAACGGGGGTCCCCGCTGCCGGGCCGAGAAAGTCTGCCGCTTCTCAGCGGATATGGGGGGTTTCGGTACTCTGCGCCCTTCCCCACGGCGGAGCCATCGGCCACGCTGAGTGAGTGACTGCCGTCCATCGTCACCCGGTGCGCTGGCCGTGGGAGGTCCCGGCCCGTCTCCGGAGACGGGCCGCCCTCGCTGTCGTCCTCGCCGGCGGGCTGCTGGTGGCGGGGGCGTCGCCCACGCTCGAGGGCAGGTGGGACGCCGCGCCCCTCGATCCGGAGCGGGCGGCCGCGCTCATCCGGGGATCGACGGTGCAACTTCTCGCCTTCGGCTGCAACCTCCAGCGGCGGGAGGGCACGGCGGTGGCCATCGGCCCGGGCCGGCTGCTGACCAACAACCACGTCGTGAACGGGACCCGCCTCATCGACGTGGTGGCTGATGAGCGGCCCACGACCGTGGCCGACGCCCCGTCGATCGCCGCGTTCGGGGACGTCGCCTCGGTGACCGTGCAGGGGCTCGCGCTTGCCGTGCTGTCCCTCGCGCCGGCTGACGCCGCCGCCGGCAGCGACGTCCTGCTCGCCGGCTACCCCTCGAGCTCGGGGGGCACCGGGCTCGTGATCGAGCGGGAACGGGTGGTCGACTACGTCCGTGGGAGCGAGCTCTCCCAACCCGGTCGGGTGATGCGCCTCGACGGGGCCTCGCGCCCGGGCATGAGCGGTGGGCCGGTGGTCGATGCCTCGGGCCACCTCGTCGGCATCGTCTTCGGCAACGAAGTGGCCACGGGCCACGCCCTGGTGATCCCGGCGTCGAGCCTCCGGCGCATGTTGAAGGCGGACTCGTTCGTCCAAAGCGCCTGCTGACCGTCGGCCTGGGGCGCCCCGCCCTGGGGCTGGGCCGTAGGGTTGGCGGTGGTCCCGGGCCGGTCGCGCCCGGTGCCCGGCCGATCGGAGCCGCCGTGGATCTCGTGCCCCTCGCCCGCCGACGCGACGCGGTGGTGCGCGGTCAGGTCGAGGACGCCGGTGGGTGGCGATGGCGCGTGAGCTGGCGGGGTGTGGAGCTGGCGGCCTGGAACGACATGGACGGTGTCGCCGTGGTCGCCGACATCGGGCCCTGGGACGAGTGGGTCGGCCTGCGCGGACACCCGGCCGACCCGTCGCCGGTCGAGGCGCTCGACTGGGCGCTGGGCGCCCTCGCAGCGTGGTTGGAGGATCCGGCCAACCTCGATCGGGTCAGGAGGCGGGCTGCGCGCCGGACAACCTCCGGCGACCGCGGCAGCGGGCCCGCCGGGGGCGACGCGGGTCGCTGAGCCGGGTCCTCGGCGCATCGGCGGTCACCGGGTGGCCGCGGCGCCCGAGCTCCGCCGCGAGGTCGTCCTCGATCGCTACCGTTCGGACCCGTGCCGTCGACCGATCTCCCCCGCTACGACGACCTCCCCGTCCGCCCCGACCTGCCACCCGGCTCCTCGTGGGGGTTGTGGGGTGACCACGACGTGCTCGGGTGCCTCAACCTGCTCACCCCCGAGCGGGTCCGGGCTGGTGTCGCGTGCGTCCGGGACGGGGCCGTGTTCCCCCTGAACCTCGAGCTGGAGCTGCCGGGTCCGCCCCTGTTCGGCCGCGCCGCGTTCCGCCACGAGGTCTCCTGGCTCGGGGACGCCGGTCATGACGATGCACGTTCCGAGTGGAACACGCAGGGGTCGAGCCAGTGGGACGGGTTCCGTCACATCCGCCATCCCGTCCACGGCTTCTACGGCGGGGTGGCCGACGAGGACCACGGGGTCCACCACTGGGCCCGCCGGGGGATCGCCGGGCGGGCCGTGGTCCGTGACGTGGACCGTCACCGCCGCGCCGTCGGCCGGCCGCTCGACTGCGCCACCAGCGACCCGATCACGCCCGACGACGTCACCGGTGCCCTCGCCGACCAGGGGGTCGAGGTCGAGACCGGTGACATCCTGCTCATCCACACCGGCTGGGTCCGCTGGTACCGGGGGCTCGACCAGTCGGCGCGGGACGCGCTGGCCGCCGACCGCGGCCTGCGGGCACCGGGATTGGTCCCGGGTACGGCGACGGCCCGCCTGCTCTGGGACCTCCATGTCGCCGCCGTCGCCGCCGACAACCCGGCGGTGGAGCGGTGGCCGCCCGGCAGCCACCTCGACCCCGAGGACCGGGCGCGGGCCGGGGATCGCCCGGGCGACGCCCACGAGGGGTTCGTCCACTTCAGCCTGCTCCCGCTGCTCGGCCTGCCCCTCGGTGAGCTATGGGACCTCGGCGCCCTGGCCGACGCCTGCGCGGCCGACGGCCGGTGGGCCTGCCTGCTCACCTCCGCGCCGCTCAACCTGGCGTCGGGGGTGGCGTCGCCGCCCAACGCCGTCGCCATCCGCTGACACGGCTCAGGTGGGGCTCCGCCGCGGCGAGCGACGGCGTGGCCGGGCGAGCGACGGCGCGGCCGGGCCGGCTCCCCCGGGCGGGCCGGCTACCCCGAGGGGCGGGCCGGGTGCTCGGGTCGGTGGGGTACCGGGACCACGTCGAGGTCCCGCACCACGAGGGAGTCACGGAAGATGGGGGCGGCCTCGGCCAGGTAGGCCGCCTCGTCGGGGTGGCGCTGGGAGTAGTGGGTCAGGACGAGCCGGCGGGCGCCGGCGTCGCGGGCGAGCCGGGCCGCCTGGGCCGCGGTCAGGTGGCCGTAGGCGTCGGCGAGGTCCGCCTCCGTGTCGAGGAACGTCGATTCGCACACCACCAGGTCGGCGCCGGCGGCGAGCTCGAGGGCGGCGTCGCACCACCGGGTGTCCATGATGAACGCGACCTTCTGCCCGGGCCGGGGCTCCGTCACCTCCTCGAGCGTCACCCGCCGGCCCGCGACGGTGAGCGCCCCCTCCTCCCGGAGCCGCCCCACGGCGCGGCCGCGGACGCCGAGCGCCTCGAGCCGCTCGGGGACGAGGTGGTGGCCGTCGGGCTCCTCGAGCCGCCACCCCATCGTCGGGGTGGGGTGGTCGAGCAGGCCGCCGATCAGGCGGAACGGCGGGCCGTCGGCGACCAGGCCGGAGGTGTCCACGGCGTGGATGCGGAGGTCGGGGACGAGGTCGGTCACCGACGCGTGCTGCAACCGCTCGAGGTACACCCGGCTGGCTGCCGGGTAGTACACGTCGACCGGGTGGCTGACCCGGTCCAGGGCCAGCCGGCCGAGCACGCCGGGCAGCCCCAGGCAGTGGTCGCCGTGGAAGTGGGTGATGCAGATGCGGGTGATCGTCGACGCTGAGACCCGGGCCAGCAGCAGCTGGCGCTGGGTCCCCTCGCCAGGGTCGAAGAGGATGCCCTCGTCGTCCCAGCGGAGCAGGTAGCCGTTGTGGTTGCGGTACCGGGTCGGGGCCTGGCTGGCGGTGCCGAGGACGACCAGCTCGCGCGATGCCACACCCCCGTTGTAGCCGGTGGCCCCGCTCAGCGACGAAGCAGATCCCGCGCGGTCCGGAGGAACTGCAGCGCGGCCCCTCGCTGGTCGACGGCGCCCACCAGGGCGGCATACGGGAGGCTGGCCCCGAATGGCTCGTTCCAGAAGGTCCCCGGCCGGACGGTCCACGGCCCCACGTACAGGTACGGCTCCGGATGGCGCTCGTCGCCCGGGGAGCCGCCGAAGTTGGCGCGCCCGTCGGCCTCGCCGAGGTCGACGGCCACGTCGAAGTGCTCGGGCCAGAGCTGAACCCGCCCGGCGGCGTCGGCCGGCCCGGCCTCGGCCCGCAGCTGCTCGAGCACCGAGGTGCAGAACCCGAACCAGTCGCCGAGGGCCGAGGCGGCCAGCGGCTCGACGTCGAGGCGCCGGTCGGGATCGCTGTCCGCCGTGGACGGGAACCCGCCGGTCGGGAACCCGCCGGTCGGCGCCCCGCCGGTCGGCGCCCCGCCGGTCGGCGCCCCGCCGGTCACGCCCACGAAGGCAGCCGCCTCGCCGAGGGTGGTCAGGGGGGCCGGGCGGTCGTCGGCCACCAGCACGCCCCGCTCCACCCTGACCTGGCGGTCGTCACCGAAGAACGGGGTGCCGAAGCCTCCCAGCGTCCACCGGAGACCGATCCGCCCGGTGGCCGCGTGGCGGGCCGGGCACAGCACGTGCGCCGCGACCGCGTGGAGGTCCGCGCGTGTCCTGGCGAAGGTGGCCGGCAGGGGCTCGAGGCGCCGCCACGGCCCGAGCCAGCGCTCGAGGCAGAACGGCACGAGGGCCGTGTCGCCGAGCTCGGCGCACAGGGAGGCCCAGCTGCGCGTGCCGGGTCGCTCGACCGGCACCACGTCGCCGCCGGCCACCGGGTCGTCGGCGAACCACGGCGCCTCGCCGACCGCAGGCGGGGATGGCTCGAGGACCCGGACCTCGTGCCGCCCGCCCAGGCGTGCCGCCGCCTCTCCCCGTGGGTCCCTCACCGCGTCGCATCATGCTCCACCGGCAGGCCGCGTGGCGGACCGCCCGGCCGGACCGCCGCCGACCTGGCCGGCCGGGAGCCCCGTCGGCCACGCTCGGGTAGCCTTGCCCGGCCGTCGACTGAGGGGGAGAGATGGACCCGCAGGCCAAGAAGGTGGCGCTCCGGTCGATCAACTACGGGCTCTACGTGCTCACGGCCGCGGCGGGCGATCAGCTCGGCGCCGCCGGGGTCAACTGGCTGACGCAGGCGTCCTTCGAGCCGCCCCTCGTGGCCGTCGGGGTCAAGGCCGACAGCGACACCCACGCGCTGGTCGAGCAGACGGGCGCGTTCGCCGTCAGCGTGCTGGCCGACGATCAGCTCGACATCGGCAAGGCCTTCTTCCGGACGACCACCGTGGACGGCGACCGGCTCAACGGGTATCGCTTCGAGAAGGGGCCGGTGACGGGAGCGCCGCTGCTGGTCGACCTGCCGTGGTGGTTCGAGGGCCGGGTGAGCGACACGATCCGCCAAGGTGACCACAGCCTGTTCGTGGCCGAGGTGGTCAGCGCCGGCGTCCGCGACGAGGCGAGGACGCCGCTGCTCCTGCGGGCCACGGGCATGAACTACGGGGGCTGATGCCCCCGCCGCCCGCCGTCGCCATGCGCGCCGGGGGATCGCCCGTCGTTGCCGTCCGCACCGCGGGATCGCCTGCCGTCGCCGTCCGGGCCGGAGCCGGGCGATACGCTGGCTGACTGGCCCGTCAGCGAGCTGCAGAAAGGCATCCATGGAGCCGAAGCAGACCCTGCAGGTGGACGAGATCGACCTGTCCGAGCTCCACTTCTGGACCCTGCCCCCCGGGGAGCGCGACAGCGCGTTCCAGACCCTTCGCGAGCAGCGGCCGCTCGCCTTCTTCGAGGAGCCGGAGGCCGACACGCCCCTGATCCCCCGGGGGCCCGGCTACTGGGCGGTGACCCGCCACGCCGACGTCCTCGAGGCCAGCCGGCAGCCCGAGATCTTCTCCTCGGCCCGTGGGGCGACCAGCGTCGCCGACCTGCCCCCCGAGTTCCTCGAGTTCTTCGGGTCGATGATCAACCTCGACGACCCCCGTCACACGCGGCTGCGGCGGATCGTGTCGGCCGGGTTCACCCCACGGATGCTCAAGCAGGTCGAGGACTCCGTCCAACAGGTCGCCACCGCGATCGTCGACGACGTCATCGACCGGGGGGCGTGCGACTTCGTCACCGACGTCGCCGCCAAGCTCCCGCTCAGGATCATCTGCGACATGATGGGCATCCCGGCGTCCGACTACGACACCGTCTTCCACAACTCCAACATCATCCTGAGCATGGGTGACCCCGAGTACATCCCCGAGGGCACCGACATCGTGGCCGCCACCCTCGGGGCGGGTGCCGAGCTCGCCCAACTCGTCCAGGAGCTCGGGGCCCATCGCCGGGAGCACCCGACCGACGACCTCACGTCGGCCCTGGTCAGTGCGTCGGTGGACGGGGAGCTCCTCAGCCAGCAGGAGCTCGGCTCGTTCTTCGTCCTCCTCGTCGTCGCGGGCAACGAGACCACCCGCAACGCGATCGGCCACGCGTTGAAGCTGCTGACCGACCACCCGGAGCAGCGGGCCGTCTGGGCCGCCGACTACGACCGGGTGGCCCCGACCGCGGTGGAGGAGATCGTCCGCATGGCGACACCGGTGATCTGGATGCGCCGCACCGCCACCAGGGACACCACCCTGGGCGGCCGCCCGATCGGCGAGGGGGACAAGCTCCTCCTCTTCTACAACTCGGCGAACCGGGACGCCGCCGTCTTCGAGGACCCGTACCGCTTCGACGTCCGGCGCGACCCGAACCCCCATGTGGGCTTCGGCGGGCCCGGCCCTCATCACTGCCTGGGCGCCCACCTGGCCCGGCGCGAGATGACCGTCATGTGGCGCGAGCTGTTCCGCCGCATGCCCGACGTCCGGGCGACCGCCGAACCGGATCGTCTCCGCTCGAGCTTCATCAACGGGCTCAAGCACCTCCCGGCGGCATGGACGCCCGGCTCCGAGCCGACCTGAGGCGGGGTCGCCCGCTCACCCGTCGCTGTACCGGCGGAACGCGACGCTGATCCGCGGGCCCGCCGCCCGAACCTTGGGGACGCTGTGCTGCCAGTCCCGCTGGCAGCGCCCGCCGGTGACCAGCAGGTCGCCGTGCCCGAGCAGGAAGCGGCGCGTCCGCCCGGCGGCGCCCGTGGGGCGGCCCGCGCCCGGGACCGGCGTGGGCCGGAGGAGGAACGGACGGGGCGCGCCGAGCGACACCAGCGCGACCAGGGGCTCGTCGAGGTCCCGGGCGACGCGGTCGCCGTGCCAGGCGACGCTGTCGCGCCCGTCCCGGTAGAGGTTCAGGCCGACCGAGTCGAACGCCTCGTGGTACCGGCCACCGAGCACCTCGCGCATGCGGGCCAGCGCGGCCGGGCCGAGTGGCTCGCCCGAGCCGGTGGCCCAGGCGGCGGTCAGCCGGGGCTCGTCCACCACGCGCTCGTACATCCACCGGGACCCCTGGGCCCAGGCGACCCCGGCCACGAGCTCGTCGAACAGCCGGTCGGCCCCGGCGAACCACCCGGGCGCATGGTCCACCCACGAGCGCTCGTCGAGGTGAACCCGCACGAGCGACGTGAACGACTCGTCGACGCCGGGCGGAGCGGCGGTGTCGAGCAGCGACGGCTGCCAGGTCATCGGCGGGACGGACATGGGCCCGACGCGAGGGTAGCGTCGAGGTTCGACCGACGGTGCACGGGGGAGCCTGCGCGGGGGGGAACGTGACCGGGATCTGCGACGGCCGTGTCGTCATCGTGAGCGGGGCGGGCCGCGGGATCGGACGGGCCCATGCGCTCGAGTTCGCACGCCAGGGGGCGCGGGTCGTCGTCAACGACCTCGGCGCCGAGGTCGACGGCACCGGGTCGTCGACCGGGCCGGCCGGCACCGTGGTCGACGAGATCCGCTCGCTGGGCGCCGAGGCGGTGGCCAACGGCGACGACGTGTCCGACGACGAGGGGGCCGGGCGCCTGGTGCGGGCCGCCATCGAGACGTTCGGCCGTCTCGATGTGGTGGTCAACAACGCCGGGATCCTGCGGGACAAGATGCTGGTGAACATGGCGCCCGACGAGTGGGACGCCGTCATCCGCGTCCACCTCCGCGGGACCTTCGGGCCCTCCCGGCACGCCGCCGCGTACTGGCGGGAGCTCGCCAAGGCCGGCGAGGAGGTCGACGCCCGCATCATCAACACGAGCTCGCCGTCGGGGATCTACGGCAACGTGGGGCAGACCAACTACGGCGCCGCCAAGGCCGGGATCGCCGCCTTCACCGTCATCGCCGCGCTGGAGCTGGCCCGCTACGGCGTGACCGTGAACGCGATCGCGCCGGTGGCGCTGACCCGCATGACCGAGAACCTCGGCCCCGGCCCCCGGCGGGAGCTCCCGGAAGGGGAGTGGAGCCCTGCCGATCCGGCCAACGTGGCGCCGCTCGTCGTCTGGCTGGGCAGCGGCGAGTCCCGGGGGATCACCGGCCGGGTCTTCAACGTCCGGGGCGGGGCCATCAGCGTGGCCGAGGGCTGGTCCGCTGGCCCCGGGGTCGACAAGGGGAGCCGGTGGGACCCCGACGAGCTCGGCGCGGTCATCCCCGGGCTGGTCGCCGAGGCTGCTCCCAACGCGGGCATGGATGGGGTCCGACCGGCCCCGGACGGCTGAGGACCAGGTGGTCCGCGCGGGCGGCGCGGGCGGCCCGGGCGGCGCGGAGGTTCCCCGCCCGCCGGGCGGCGCGGAGGTTCCCCGCCCGCCGGGCGGGGCGGCGGTCAGGTCGCCGGGTTGCGGGCCGGGTAGCTGACGCCGGTCAGCTCCTCGGACACCTCCCACAGCCGGCGGGCCGTGGCGGGGTCGGTGGCCCGCTTGACGAGGGGGACCAACCGGGGGCTGCCGCGCATGCCGAACAGGCGGTCGGGACCGTAGTACCGGCCACCCCGGACCTCGGTGGCCGTCGCGGCGTACAGGCTGGGGAGGGCGCCGTCCGCCGCCGACTGGGCGAAGACCCGGTTGGCGACGTCCGTCATCCGCTCGCCCAGGGCGTTGCCGGTTGCCCGGGGACCCACGCGCTGGAGATTGGTGGAGGCGTACCCCGGGTGGGCGGCGACGCTCACGAGGTCGAGGCCGGCGGCCCAGGCCCGGCGGTCGAGCTCGACGGCGAAGAGCTGGTTGGCCAACTTCGCCTGCCCGTAGGCCGGCCATTTCTGGTAGCGGCGCCGGGACTGCAGGTCGTCGAAGTCCATCCGTCCGATCTCGGCCATGCGGCTGCTCACGGTCACCACCCGGGCGCCCGGCCGGGCCAGGAGGGATGCCAGGAGCAGCCCCGTGAGGGCGAAGTGGCCCAGGTGGTTGGTCCCCAGCTGCATCTCGAAGCCGTCGGCCGTCTCCCGCCGGGGGATGGCCATGACGCCGGCGTTGTTGACCAGCATGTCGAGCCCCTCGTGGCCGCCGGCGTAGGCGTCGGCGAAGGATCGCACGGAGGCCAGGTCGGCGAGGTCGAGGGGCGCGAGCTCGACCTCGGCGCCGGGTGCGCCGGCCCGCACGCGGCCCAGGGCGTCGTTCCCCCGCCCGGGGTCCCGGCATGCGAGGACCACGTGGGCCCCGTGGCGGGCGAGCTCGAGCGCGGTCTCGAACCCCAGCCCGCTGTTGGCCCCGGTGACCACCGCGGTGCGCCCGGTCTGGTCAGGGATGTCGTCTGCGGTCCACCGTGCCATGGGCCGAGACCGTACTCCGCGCTGTGCCGGCCGGGTCACGCGAGCCGGGGATGAGAGCATCGGGGCGTGCTGCTGGCCGAGGTCGTCGCCACGTCGGAGCGGGTCGCCACCACGCGCTCGCGTTCGGTCAAGATCGCAGCCATCGCCGACCTGCTCGCCCGCCTGGCACCCGGCGAGGTGGAGCCCGCGGTGGCCGTTCTCGCCGGCGAACCCCGGCAGGGCAAGATCGGCGTGGGGTGGGCCACGCTGGCGGCGGTGGAGGTGGCCCCGTCCGGGGCGCCGAGCCTGACCGTGCTCGGGCTCGACGCCGCGCTCGACCACCTCGCGGACCTGGACGGCCCCGGGTCGGCAGCGGCGCGCCAGGCCGCCCTCGGCGGGCTCTTGGCCCGATCCACCGCCGCCGAGGGCGAGTTCATCCGGCGCCTCCTGCTCGGCGAGCTCCGCCAGGGCGCGCTCGCTGGGATCGTCACCGACGCGGTCGCCCGGGCGGCCGGCGTGCCGCTCGACGCCGTGCGCCGGGCCGCCATGCTCGCGGGGGATCTCCCGCACGTCGCCCTTCTCGCCCTCGAGGGTGGCGAGCAGGCCCTGCGGGCAGTGGGGCTGGAGGTGCTGCGGCCCGTGCTGCCGATGCTCGCCTCGACCGCCCCCGACGTCGGCGCCGCCCTCGGCCCGCTCGGCCGGTGCTCGGTGGAGTACAAGCTCGACGGGGCCCGGATCCAGGCCCACCGGCTCGACGGGACCGTCCGGCTGTACACGCGGAACCTGAACGACGTGACCGGGCGCCTGCCCGGGGTCGCGGGCATCGTGGCGGGCCTGCCTGCCGACCGTGTCGTCCTCGACGGCGAGGTCGTCGGTCTCGACGAGGAGGAGCGTCCCGATCGGTTCCAGGACACGATGAGCCGCTTCGGCCGGCAGGACGGCGCCGGGGCCGGCCTCGCCGTCATGTTCTTCGACTGCCTCCACCTCGACGGGGTGGACCTCATCGACCGTCCCCTCACCGAGCGCCTCGACGCGCTGGGCCGGGTGGCGGGTCCCTGGCGGGTGCCGGGCGTGCTCACCGACGACGTCGCCGAGGCCGCCGCCCTGCTCGACGCGTCGCTCGCCGCCGGCCACGAGGGGGTCATGGTGAAGGCGGCGTCGTCCCGCTACGAGGCTGGCCGTCGGGGCCAGGCCTGGCGCAAGGTCAAGCCGGTGCGGACCCTCGACCTGGTGGTGCTGGCCGCCGAGTGGGGCCACGGGCGCCGCCGAGGGTGGCTCTCGAACCTCCACCTCGGCGCCCGGAGCGACGAGGGCTTCGTCATGGTGGGCAAGACGTTCAAGGGCCTCACCGACGAGCTCCTGTCCTGGCAGACCGAGCGACTCTCGCGGCTGGCCGTCCGGTCCCGCGGTCACGTCGTCGAGGTCCGCCCCGAGCTGGTGGTCGAGGTGGGCCTCGACGGCGTCCAGGCGTCGACCCGCTACCGGGGTGGGGTGGCCCTGCGCTTCGCCCGCGTCCGGCGGTACCGCCCCGACAAGGACCCGGGCGACGCCGACACCGTCGAGGCGGTCCGGGCCCTCCTCCCACCTAGCCGAACGGGTTCGCGCGGAGGTGGTGGGTGAGGTCCCCGAACTGGTCGCTGTGGATGAGGCGGTCGACGAAGTGCCACCCCTCGCCATCGGCGTCCGGCTCGAAGCGGTCGTGGTAGCGGCCGGCGATGATCACCCGGGCCGGGAAGTCGGGGAGCGCCTGCACGACCGTGTAGTACGACCGGCAGGTCGCGGAGGAGCCGTCGGGCGCGAGCTCGATGATGGGGTTGGTGGTCACGTGCCGTGTGCCCGGCACGCCGTCGTGGAGCTGCACCATCGCCTGGAGCAGCCCGAGCACGGCGTCGGCGCCCTCGATCACCGCGATCTCGCCGTCGGGCAGGACGGCCCGGTAGGTGGCCCGGGCGAAGAGGGCGGCGACGCCCTCGAGGTCGCCGAGGTCGGTGCACTCGGCGTACCGGTACAGGAGGGTGGTGATCCCCGCGCGGGCCTCCGCCCGCTCGGGGAGGGTCAGGTCCGGCCGGTCGGCGTCCACGGTTGCGACGCTATCCGCCCCGGACCGGTCCCGGACCCTCGCACTAGGGTTGGCGATCCGAGGCCCGCCACCGCCCTTGGGTTCGGCGGACGGGCGTCGGGAGGGGGATCGTGAGCGACACGGGTCTGACGGTCGAGAGCGTGACGGTGCGCTTCGGCGGTCTCTCCGCGCTCGACGACGTCTCCCTGGAGGTCCGCCCGGGCGAGGTCGTGGGCATCATCGGGCCGAACGGCGCGGGCAAGACCACGCTCTTCAACGTGGTGTGCGGCTTCGTCCGCCCGTCGTCGGGTCGGGTGCGCTACGACGGCACGCCGCTGACCCGCGTCCGACCCGACCGCCTCGCCGGGCTCGGGATCGCCCGGACGCTGCAGGCGCTCGGCCTGTGGCCGGGCATGACGGTGCTCGAGAACGTGATGGCGGGTGCCTCCGTCCGCTCACGCGCCGGGCTCGGATGGGCGTTGAGCGGCCTGCCGGCGTCGGTCCGGGACGAGCGCGCGCTCGCCGACCGGGCGATGGTGGTCCTCCAGGAGCTGGGGGTGGCCGACGTGGCCGGACGGCTCCCGGCCACCCTGCCGTACGCGATCCAGAAGCGTGCCTCCCTCGCCCGTGCCCTCGTGTCGGAGCCGCGACTCCTGCTCCTCGACGAGCCGGCCAGCGGCCTGTCGTCGACCGAGATGGCGTCGTTCGGGCGCCTGATCCGCGGCCTCGCGGACGGCATGGGCATCGCCCTCGTCGAGCACCACATGGACCTGGTGATGACCGTGTGTGACCGGGTGGTGGTCCTCGAGCTCGGCCGGGTGATCGCATCGGGCACGCCCGAGGAGGTCAAGGCCGACCCGGCGGTGACCGTGGCCTACCTCGGCGAGGAGGCCGGACCCGGGGCTGGGGGACCGATTCGGGTGACCGACGACGAGGCACCACGTGCTTGAGATCTCGGGGCTGACGACGGCCTACGGCGGGATCCTCGCGCTCGACGACGTGGGCCTGCGGGCGCCCGAGGCCACCATCACGGCGATCCTGGGGGCCAACGGCGCGGGCAAGACCACCTTGTTGCGGACGGTCAGCGGGTTGGTCCGTCCCCGGGCCGGCAGCATCCGACTGGACGGCGCCGAGCTGACCCGGTTGTCGGCCGAGGCGGTGGCCGTGCGGGGGGTCGCCCATGTGCCCGAGGGTGGCGGGGTGATCCGGGAGCTCACCGTCGACGAGAACCTCCGCCTCGGTGGACTGCTGCGACGTGACCGTTCGGGTCGGCGGGGTGCCGCGGAGGAGGTGTACGCGATGTTCCCGCCGCTGGACGACCGGCGGCGCAACCCGGCGTTCACCCTGTCGGGCGGCGAACGCCAGATGCTGGCCATCGGCCGGGCCCTCATGACCGACCCGCAGGTCCTGCTGCTCGACGAGCCGTCCCTCGGACTGGCCCCGCTGATCGTGGCCCAGATCATGTCCCTGCTCCAGCGCCTCCGCGACGACCGTGGCCTCGCGGTGGTGCTCGTCGAGCAGAACGCCCGCAGCGCGCTCAGCGTCGCCGACTGGGCGATCGTGCTGAACCTCGGTCGGGTCGTGAAGGCCGACGAGGCCGGCGCCGTGGCTGCCGACGAGGGTCTCCGACATGCCTATCTCGGGTTCTGACGTGGAGAGGGGAGGGCCGTGCACCAGTTCATCGTCCTGACGCTCAACGGGCTGACCAGCGGGGCCGTGTATGCCGCCCTGGCCCTGGCCCTCGTCCTGATCTGGCGGTCGACCCGCGTCCTCAACTTCGCCCAGGGGGCGATGGCCATGTTCACCACCTACGTGGCCTTGAGCGTCATCGACCGGGGAGGCTCGTACTGGCTGGCGGTGCTGGTCGCGCTGGCCACCGGGTTCGTGCTCGGGGGCGTCCTCGAGCGGGTGCTCATGCGCCGCGTCGAGTCCGGGCCGCCGCTCAACGCGGTGATCGTGACCCTCGGGCTGTTCATCTTCCTCGAGGCGCTGGCTCCGATGATCTGGGGGGGCACGACCCGGTCGTTCCCCGCCCACTTCTCGATCGTGGGGTTCACCGTCGGGTCCAAGCACATCGCCCTGTCGCCGTTCGACCTGTACACGCTGGTCGCGGTGCTGGTGGTGATGGCCACCCTGGTCGCGCTGTTCCGGTTCACCGACGTCGGTCTGCGGATGCGCGCCGCGGCGTTCGCCCCCGAGGTGTCCCGGCTGCTCGGGGTCCGGGTGGGACGGATGCTGACGCTCGGATGGGCGCTGGCCGCCCTGGTGGGCTCGCTCTCGGGTGTCCTGATCGCGCCGGTCGTGCTGCTGAGCCCCAACTTCATGGACGCCGTGCTGGTGTTCGGCTTCACGGCCGCCATCCTCGGGGGCCTCGACAGCCCGGTCGGCGCCGTCGTCGGCGGGATCGGCCTCGGTCTGGCCCTGAGCTACATCGGCGGCTACCTGAGCCCCGACCTGGAGACCCTGGGGGCGTTCGTGATCCTGATCGGGGTGCTCATGATGCGGCCGGAGGGGATCTTCGCCGGCAGCGCTCAGCGGCGGGTATGAGCCGGCCATGGTGAGCGGCGGGCATGAGGAGGGCGTGGTGACGGACGCGCCGGGGGGCCGGGTCGACACCGCGCCGGCGCCGACCGGCGACGCCTCCCCGCCTCGGCCGGGACCGCCGCTCGGGGCGGCGCTGACGGTCGGGGTGGTGGCGCTGGCGCTGGCCCTGGCCATCGGCGTCGCTCTGGCGTCGCACCACGGTCCCCTGGTGCCCTGGACCATCACCGTCATCGGTGGGCTCCTCGCCGTCGGCGCGTCCGTCGGGTGGCTCACCCTGCCGGCGAATCCCCTGTTGCGCCACCTGGCGGTGGCGGGGGTGGCCGGCCTCCTGCTCCTGCTCTTCAGCGACCACGTGAGCGCGTTCAGCGACTTCCAGATCGCCCAGGTCGCCTACTACGTCCCGGCTGCCGCCGGTCTCACCCTGCTGGTCGGCTGGAACGGGCAGCTGTCGCTCGGTCACGGCGCCCTGATGGCGATCGGGGCCTACACCGTCGCCGTGCTGATGGCGCACAACCCGACCTTCCCCGTCATCGCCCTGATCCTGGCCGCGGTCGTCGTCACCGGCCTCGCCGGCGCGGTCATCGGGGTGGCCGCCGCACGCCTCCGCGGCCCGTATCTGGCGGGCGCCACCCTGGCCCTGGCCGTGGCCCTCCCCGAGTTGGCCACGCGGTACAGCGGCACCCTGGGTGGCGCGCAGGGGCTCCCCGTCCGCCCGCTCGGCGTGCCCACCTGGCTGTCCGAGACGTTCCCGGCCGAGCGCTGGCTGGCCTGGGTCGGGATCGTCAGCGGGCTCGTCGTCCTCGTCCTGCTCGCCAACCTCATGCGCAGCGGCATCGGTCGTCGGCTGCGGACCGTCCGCGACGACGAGGTTGCGGCGTCCCTGGCCGGCGTCAACGTGGCCCGCACCCAGGTGATGGCGTTCGTCGTGAGTGCCGCCTGCGCCGGCCTGGCCGGGGCGCTCTACGGCTTCGCCACCTCGCTGGCCAATCCGGCCGCCTTCAGCCTGATCCTCAGCCTGTCGCTCGTCACGGCCATCGTCATCGGGGGGCTGGGGTCGCTCGCGGGCGCCGTCCTCGGCGCGACCGCCCTGGTCTTCGTCCCCCGGCTCACCACCAACGTGTCCAACCGCTTCAAGCTCGACACCTCGGTGAAGGGCAACCTCCCGCTCGCCGTCTACGGCCTGCTGCTCGTGCTGGCGATGCTCACCTTCCCGGACGGCATCGTCGGCGGGCTTCGCCGGCTGGCGCGCTTCGTCACGCCGCGGCACCGCAGCCCCCCGGCCGGCTCGGCCGGGACCGCCCCGTCCACGTCGGCCCCTGCCGCGACCGCCCCGACCACGTCGGCCGCTGCCGCGACCGCCCCGGCCGGCGATGTCCAGGGGCCCCCTGCGGGGTGACGAGGCGCCGGCGCGTCCGCTCTGGCATGCTTCGAAGTCTCCACACCAGCATCGCGGCCGGATTTCCCGGCCCGACTCCGCATCGGGGGATCCTGTGACTGCACCCTTCGGCCGCCGGGGGCTCACCCGGCTGGCAGCCGGCATCGCCGTCGTCACGGTGGCGGCAAGCGCCTGCAGCTCGTCGAGCAAGTCATCGTCAGGCGGGTCGTCGGGCTCATCGGCCTCATCGGGCTCGACGGCGGCCTCGGAGCCCAACAAGGCGTCGGCGCCGGGCATCACCGCCGACACGATCACCATCGGGAGCCACCAGCCGCTGACCGGCATCGCCGCGCCCGGGTACTCCGAGATCGCCCCGTCCGCCAACGCCTACTTCCAGTGGGTCAACGACCACGGGGGCGTCAACGGGCGCAAGATCGTCTACAAGTACGAGGACGACGCCTACAACCCGGCCAACACGACCGCCGTCGTCCGCAAGCAGGTCCTCGAGGACCAGGTGTTCGCCATCTTCACCGGACTGGGGACGGCGACGCACCTGGCGGTGCGCGACTTCCTCAACACCAACAAGATCCCCGACCTGTTCGTCGCCTCCGGCTGCCTGTGCTGGGCAGACGCGGCGAAGTACCCCTACACCTTCGGGTCCCAGACCGACTACACGATCGAGGGCAAGATCCAGGGCCAGTTCATCGACAAGACCTACGCCGGCAAGAAGATCGGCTACTTCTACCAGAACGACGACTTCGGCCAGGACGGCCTCAAGGGCCTGGACTCCCAGATCAGCGCCTCGAGCGTCGTCACCAAGCAGCCCTACACCGTGACCAACATCAACGTCGGGCCCCAGATCGCCGCCCTCCAGCAGGCGGGTGCGCAGGTGGTCGTGTCCTACTCGGTGCCCCCGTTCACGGCGCTGGCGCTGCTGGCCGCGCAGAAGCTCAACTACCACCCGCAGTGGGTGGTCTCCAACGTCGGCGCCGACCCGACGACCCTCACCGGCATGCTGTCCTCCTACAGCAAGGGGGCCGCCGGTGGATCCCTCCTCGAGGGCAACGTCAGCGACTCCTACCTGCCCCCCCCGGACGACGTCGGCAACCCGTGGATCCAGCTGTTCAGGCAGGTCCACGACAAGTACGTCCCCACCCTGCCGTTCGACGGCAACGTCCAGTTCGGGATGACCTTCGCCTACACCTTCGTCCAGACCATGCTGGCCGCGGGGAAGAACCCGACCCGCCAGAGCGTCGTCGACGCCCTCCAGAAGTCGCACTTCACGGGCCCGGGCCTCGTGCCGTTCCGTTTCTCGCCCACCGACCACGGCGGGTACTCGGGTGAGCAGATGAACCAGCTCACCAACGGCAAGATCCAGACGATCGGCCCGCCACAGGTGACCGACGGCGGCTCGGGGCCCATCACGCCCTACACCACCGCGCAGCCCGCCCCGCCGCCCAACGGCATCCCCACCTCGTAGGGTCCGCGCCCCGACGAACGGCGGCGGGGACGATCGGTCCCCGCCGGGGCCCGGCGTCCAACGCGCGGCACGCTGGGCCGGTCCGCGGTCCGGTGGTCGACGGCTGGGCGCGCCCGTGCCTGCGCCCATCCCTCGGCCGGCGCCGGCGCGGCGGCGGGTCAGCGGATCAGGACGGGCCGGCCCTCCCAGTACGGCCGGCGGAGCTCGCGCTTGAGTGGCTTCAGCGCGCCCGAGAGTGGCAGGGGCTCGGCCCGGAACTCCACCGACTTGGGCACCTTGTAGCCGGCGATCGTCTGGCGGGCGTGGGCCTGGATGGCCTCGGCCGTGGCGGACGTCCCCGGTCGGAGGACGACGATCGCGTGCACCTGCTCGCCCCACACCTCGTGGGGGATCCCGATCACGGCCACCTCGGCGACCGCCGGGTGGGTGGAGATGGCGTTCTCCACCTCGATCGAGTAGACGTTCTCGCCGCCGGTGACGATCATGTCCTTCACCCGGTCGACGAGGTACAGGTACCCCTGCTCGTCGAGGTGCCCCTCGTCCCCCGTGTGGTACCAGCCGCCGCGGAAGACCTCGTCGGTCTGCTCCGGCCGGTGCCAGTACTCCCGCATGAGGTTGCCCCCCCGGGCGCAGACCTCGCCGTCCTGACCGGGGGAGAGGACCCTCCCGTCCTCGTCCTCGACGCAGATGGTGACCCCGAGCACCGGCCGACCCGCGGAGCGCAGGATCTCGCCGCCGCTGTCGTGGTCCTCGGCGGTGAGGAACGTGAGGACCGAGGAGCACTCCGTCATCCCGTAGCCCTGCCACAGCCTGGCGTCGGGGAGCGCGGCGATCGTGCGTTCGAGGAGCGCGGCCGGCATCGGGGAGGCGCCGTAGACCAGGTCCCGCAGCGAGCGCATCCGCTCGGGCCGGAAGCCCGGGTGGTCGAGGACCATGGCGATCATGGTCGGGACCATCGTGGTCCAGTCGACCCCGTACCGCTCGATCAGGTCGATCACTGCACCCGGTTCGAACAGCGGGAGGAACACCGACGTGGCGCCCGTGCCGGGGATGCCGAGGACGGCGGCCATGGAGGCGGCGTGGAACATCGGTGTCTGGTGGAGGTAGACCCGGCGCTCGTTGAAGCCGACCGTCATGCCGATGTGGTAGAGGTTCAGCATCTCCGCCCGATGGTCGAGCAGCACCCCCTTCGGCAACCCGGTCGTGCCGCCCGTGTACATGAGGATCACCGGGTCCTCCTCGTCCGGCTCGTCGGGGACGACGGGGTGGCCGCTCTGGACCAGCGACTCGTAGTCGAGGTCGTGCGGCACGTCGCCGTCCCCGATGAGCACGATGTGCTCGAGGGGCAGCTCCGACCTGACCTCCTCGATGCTGCGGGCGAGGTGCTGGGCGAAGAGGGTGTCGACGAAGACCACCTTGGTGGCGGAGTCGGCCAGGATGAACTGCAGCTCGGTGCCGGCCAGGCGCAGGTTCAAGGGGTTCACGATGCCGGCACCCAGGAAGCCGGCGTGGTACAGCTCGAGGAACTGGTGGCTGTTCGCGGCCATCACCGCGAAGCGGTCCTCGCTCGTCAGGCCGAGCTCGCGGCGCATCGCGTCCCCCAGCCGGAGGACCCGATCGCCGTGCTCGGCGAACGTGGCGTGGTAGTCGCCGTCGTGGAACGCGACCTTGTCCGACCACCGTTCCATGGCCGGCAAGAAGGTCCGATGGCTGACCAGCTCCCTCACGGTCGCACCCCCCGACTCCGAGCCTCCCGGCTCCCGGTCCGTCACTGATGCTGCGCCCTGGCCGGCCGGCGTCGCCAGAGTCCTTCGGCCCTCGCGGACGGGTCCACCGGCGGGGAGCGGCCCGGGCCGCTCCCTCCCCGGGGGGTGGACGGGACTCGGGATCCCCGGTTCGGGGGTGGGTCAGGGGTGGGCTAGGGGTGGGCCAGGGGTGGGCCCGGGGTGGGCCCCCCGGCGCAGCGGGTCGCGCAACCGGGCCAGCACCGGGTGCGGGAGCGCGGCCACCAACCCGTCGAGGTTGGCCTGCATGCGCCCGAGGATCTCCTCGTAGCACCGCCGGACCACCGCGGGATCGTCCGCCGCGTCGGGCCCGAACCGGGTCCAGTCGAGCGGCTCGCACACCTGGACGGTGACCTTGGCCGGCAGCGGCCACGTGGGCAGCTGGGCGGGGGCGAGGCCCCACGGCAGGCCGACAACGAGCGGGAACACCTTGATCCGGAGCCGGTCGAGCCCGAGCCGGCGGGCGAGGGTCTCGCCGCGGGTGAGCACGATGATCGCGTCGTGGCTCCCGTGGGCGACGATCGGCACCACCGGCACCCGGTGACGGAGGGCGAGGCGGACGAACCCGGTCCGGCCGTGGAGGTCGACCCGGTTCCGTTCGGTCCAGGGCCGGTAGTCGTCCTCGTCGCCACCGGGGTACACGATCACGGCGTGGCCGCGCTCGAGGAGCCGGCCCGCGGTCGCCGGGCTGGCCGGGACCGAGCCCAGGCGGCGCACCAGTGGCCCCACCAGGGGGAGCGAGAAGGTGAAGTCGAAGCCCATCGAGTACAGCGGCTCGGCGGCCCCCCGCTCCCGGATCCAGTGCCGCAGGAACGCCCAGTAGTCGGGCATGTAGATCCCGCCCGAATGGTTGCCGACGATCAGCGCCGGGCGGCCGACCGGTACCCGCTCGAACCCGTGGACCTCGGGGTCGAAGTAGGCGAGGGCGACGTCGAGGACCGGGAGCACGCGACCGATGAACGCCGGGTCCCAGTTCGGTGTCCGGTCGTCGATGCCGTGCTCGACACGCTCGCCCAGCCGGTCGATGAGCGACAGGCGGTGGTGGTCCCCGCCGTACCGGCGGTCGGCGGACCGGTCTGTGACGGGTTCAGGCCTGGCCGCGGTCCGGGTCCGGCGTCCGACCCCACCACCCGACGAGGACCGATGATCGGTCACAGCACGATCTCATCACCGGCGTGACGCGCTGGCAAGGGCCGAAGGGCCCCAGCGCCGCCCCGGGTCGCTGGGCCCAGGTCCGGTCCGGCGGCTGGCCCGCGCGTCCGGGCCGTGCCCGATCAGAGCAACGCGGTGAAGGTGCCGGCCGGCACCGCCACGACGGCCTCGGTGACCGTCTCGCCGGCTTCCGTGCACGCGCTCGGCGGGGGCGCCATCGCGAGGAGCGCGGCGAGGTTGGCCGGCGAGATGGGGGCCGCCGAACGGGATCGTCCCTCCACCCGGGCATCCAGGACGGCGCCGGGCGCGGTCAGGTCGGGGCGGACGGACGCCGCCGCCTCCCGGTTGGCTCGCTGCATGGCGGCCTGGGTGGGCGGATGCCCGTTGGCCACCCATACCGTGATGTGCGTCGCGACGCCTGACAAGGCCTCGTCCATGGCCGGTCCTCCGTCCCGTGTGCTGTGGCGGGCGCTCGGTGTGACGGCGTGGCCCACAGAGCGCGAGTCCTTGAGGACTCTTCGGCAGGGACGGCTGGGGTATGAGGGCTGTTCCGGTCGAACCAGCCCGGCGGTGATCACCTGGTCGTCGGAACAGGGCCCGAGGTCGGCCGCGGTCGGTGGGCTCAGGGTCGGTGCGGTCAGGGCCGTCCGGCCCCCGGCACCGCGACCGTGGCGGCCTCGATGCGCCCGTCCCGACGTGCGGAGGCGTCGGCGGCGACGGAGGTCGGGGCGGTCATGGCGTACAGGACCCGGCGATCGTCGCCGCCGAGCATGCAGGCGAAGCAGTTCTGGCTGAACGTGACCTCGTCGAGGATCGCGCCCCCCGCCCCGATGCGCCGGCACTGGGGAGCGAGGGCGTTGGCCACCCAGACGGCACCCTCCGCGTCCAGGCAGATCCCGTCCGGGGCGGTCATCGACGCCGAGAGGTCCGCCCAGACCCGCCGCCCCGACAGGGTGCCGTCGGCGGCGACGTCGAAGGCGCTGAGCCGGAGGGCGAGGGTCTCCGCAAGGATCAGGGTGCGTCCGTCAGGCGTGAGCACCGCCCCGTTGGGGAAGACGACGTCGTGCGCCGCGACGTGGACCGACCCGTCGGGGTCGACCCGCGCCAGCACCGTGGCGCTCGGCCCGGGCTCGCCCAGCAGCCCCTCCACGCCGTGCTCGGCCAGGAAGGCGTCGAGGTCGAACCCGAAGTTGCCGACGTACGCCCGCCCGTGGGCGTCGACGACCAGGTCGTTGACGTGGAAGGTGGCGAGATGGTCGAGGTCGGCGTGCACGCCGACGTTGCCGAGCGGGTCGCGCCGGAGCACGCGGCGGTCGACCATCGACACGACGAGCAGGCTTCCGTCCGGGAGCCATCCGAGTCCCGACGGCTGGCCCTCGACCTCGAGGATCCGCTCGTCGACGCCGGACGGGTGGAGGGCGTGGACGGCACGGTCGTAGAAGTCCGAGTACCAGAGCCGCCCCTCGTGCCAGCGAGGCGACTCACCGAAGAAGAGCCCCTCCCGGACGATCTCCGAACCTGCCATCCCGTCCCCCTGTCGTCGCGGCGCCGTTGCCGGGCACCCTACGCGCCGCCGACGGTCCGGCGCCGGGAGTGGGAGGCCAGCCGGTTGCCCCGCTCGAGGTCGGCCCGGTCGAGGGCCTCGGCCACGGAGTCGAGGGGGACGTACCGCTCGAGCCCGACACGGTCGCTCCCCGTGTACTGCCAGGTCCGCAGCTGCTCGTCGACGTTGAGGTACCGCCGCGTGAGCACGTGCCGATAGGCGTGGAGGACGGGCCACCCCACCCGTTCGATGCGGGCGGCGTAGAGGAAGTCGTCGGGGTCCAGCGGCGTCAGGGCCGGATCGCCGGCCACGATCGCGGCCAGCTCGTCGAGCGGCCGCCACCACGCCGGGTCGACGCAGTCGTCGAGGGTCAACCAATGTGCAGGCATGAGGAACGCTCCTCGTCGTCGGATGCGGGTGCACCAGGAGGTCGGGGCCGATCCCGACGAGGCTCGGCGACCCCCGAGGGGCCAGCCGGCGTGTCACAGCCTACGGGGGCCCGGTGACACCCTCCCCCCGGGCGTCCGTGCTGGCGGCCGGGCACCGGCGACCCCCACACTGGGCCGGTGGACTTCACCACCATGATGGCCCTGGAGGCCCACGGGCCCGACACCTTCGTCGGCGTCGGGCCCCGCTATCCGTGGGGAGGGCTCTACGGCGGTCAGATCGTCGCGCAGGCGCTCCGGGCGGCGGCGTCCACGGTCGGGCCGGACTACCGGGTGCACTCGGTCCACGCCTATTTCATCCGGCGGGGCGACCACGACGAATCCATCCGCTTCGAGGTCGAGCGGCTCCGAAACGGGCGGTCGTTCGTCACCCGGGCGGTCGTGGCCCGTCAGTCCTCCGGAGCGATCCTGAACATGTCGGCCTCGTTCCAGACCGATGAGCAGTCGACGGACGTCCAGGCCGCGGTCCGTCCGGTCGTGCCCGGGCCCCACGGCGTGGCGCCGTCGAGCTGGTCGGAGATGTTCGACCGCCGCACCGTGAAGCTGGCCGGCGAGGGTCGGGCCTCGGCCTGGCTGAGGCTGCAGGAGCCCATCGCCGACGACCCGGTGCTGCATGCCTGCGCGCTGGCCTACCTCTCCGACGACCTGCCGACCGACGCGGTCGTCGCCCTTCATCCGTCGAGGGGGGCGGGCATCCCCGAGGAGGACTGGATGAGCGCCAGCCTCGATCACGCGATCTGGTTCCACCGGCCGGTGTCGGCCGACCAGTGGATGCTGCAGGACTTCCACTGCCTCGGCCTGCTGAGCTCCCGCGGCCTGTCGGTGGGCCAGGTGTTCACCGACGAGGGCACCCACGTGGCGACCGTCGCCCAGGAGGTGCTCCTCCGGCTGCGCCGTGGGGCGCGCGGCGTCGGGGAGTGACCCGCCACCACTGCCTGGCGGTCTGCACCCCGGGCCTCGAGGGGCTGTGTGCGGCGGAGCTCGACGGGCTCGGCGTCCGGATCCGCCGGACGCTTCGGGGCGGCGTGGAGTTCACCGCCAGCGACCGCCAGCTCTACGCCGCCAACCTCTGGTCCCGGACGGCCACCCGCATCGTCGTCCGGGTCGCCGCCTTCACCGCTGCCAGCTTCGCCGACCTCGAGCAGGAGGCGGCGACGGTGCCGTGGGACGGCTTCATCCCGCCGGGCACGAGCCCGGTCGTGCGGGTGTCGAGCACCGCGTCCCGCCTCTACCACACGGGCGGCGTGGCCGAGCGACTCACGGCCGTCGCGGGCACGGGGGTCGGGCCCGGGCCGCTGGTCGTCGCTCGCCTGATCCACGACCGCGTCACCTTGAGCGTCGACAGCTCGGGCCTGCCGCTGTACCAGCGGGGATGGCGGCAGGCCACGGCCAAGGCGCCGCTGCGGGAGACCCTGGGGGCAGCCCTGGTCCTCGCCTCCGGCTGGGACCGCACCTCCCCCCTGGTCGATCCGTTCTGCGGCTCGGGGACGATCGGGATCGAGGCCGCCCTGCTGGCGGCCGGCCTCCCACCGGGCGGCGGGCGCCGCTTCGCGTTCCAGGACTGGCCGTCCTTCCAGCCGGGCACCTGGGCGAGCGTGCTCGGGGAGGCGGGGAACGTGGCCGCCCGCGCTGCAGCCGATCCCGCCACGCCGGCCATCGTGGCCACCGACCGTGACGCAGGGGCGGTGCGCGCCGCGCGGGCGAACGCGGAGCGCGCCGGGGTCACCGACCGGGTCGAGGTCCGCCGGGCTGCGGTGTCGGACCTGGTGGCTCCGCCCGGCGGTCCGGGCTGGCTGGTTGCGAACCCGCCATACGGCAGGCGGGTCGGCGGCGGCGACGCGCGCGACCTGTACGCCCGCCTCGGCGACGTGGTGAGGCAGCGGCTGCCCGGCTGGACGGTGGCCCTGCTGGTGGCCGACACCCGGGCGGTGGGCCATGCCGGGCTCCGTCTCGAGGAGCGGCTCCGGACCGACAACGGCGGCATCGCGGTGCGGCTGCTCGTCGGGGCCGTGCCGGCCTGACCATGGGTCTACTCGACGATCTCGGTGACGGGGGCGTGACGGAAGGCCACCATCGAGCCGAGTGGGCCGTTGAAGACCTGGATCTCCCGGCTGATCTGGTCCACCTTCGTGAACGTGAACCCGAGCACCGGGCTGGTCGCGACGGAGCGACCGTCAGGTGTCTCCTCGACGAGGACGTAGTCCTCGATGTGGAACGAGCCGGGTTGGATGAAGTGCCAGCCGTCGACCAGCAAGACGCTGGTGACACGCGCGACGTCCACCGTGAGGGCCATGACGGCGACGCTACTCGCGGGGGCCCCGCCCACCGAGGTGCTCGGCAGCCAGGCGACGCAGGTCGGCCTTGACGACCTTGCCGGTCGCGTTCTTCGGCAGGTGGTCGACGAACACCACGTGGCGGGGCTTCTTGAACCCGGCCAGGCGGTCCCGGACGGCGGCGACGACCTCGTCGGCCCCCAGCGTGGCGCCGGGGCGCACCGACACCACGGCGCAGACCGCCTCCCCCCAGCGGGCGTCGGGCACACCCACGACGGCGACCTCGCCGACGGCAGGGAGGGTGCTGATGGCGTCCTCCACCTCCCGTGAGGCGACGTTCTCCCCGCCGGTGACGATCAGGTCCTTGGCCCGGTCGACGACGTAGAGGTTGCCCTCGGCGTCCCAGCGCCCGAGGTCCCCGGTCCTGAACCAGCCGTCGGTGAACGCCGCAGCCGTCGCCGCGGGGTCCTCCCAGTAGCCGGGCGTGACCTGATCGCCGCGCACGACGATCTCCCCGACCGACCCGCCGGCAACGTCGTCGCACCCGTCGTCGACGACGCGGACCTCGACGAGCGGACCGGGGACGCCGCAGGCGGCGAGCAGGTGCTCCTCGCCGGCCACGGCCCGGCGGTGCGCCTCCGGGCCGAGGAACACCGCGTTGCCCGCGAGCTCGGTCATCCCGTAACCCTGCGAGAACGCGGCGTGCAGCACGTCCATGCCGCGGCGGAGGGTGCCCACGGGGATCGCCGAGGCGCCGTACCCGATCGCCCGCAGGCCGGCCAGGCGCCCGCGGTCCCCCGGGTGGGCGTCGAGGTGGTCGAGCAGCATGCTGATCATGGTGGGCGCGAGGGACACGGTGGTCACCCCGTGCGCCGTGACCGACGCCACGAACGAGGCGGGCTCGAAGCGCGGCGCCACGACGACCGGCCGCGCCATCAGATGCTGGATCAGCACGTTGTGTCCCGCCACGTGGCACAGCGGGAACGGCATCAGGTACACGTCGCCGGCGGCCACCGGTCGCCCGAACGCGCCGCTCAGGACGCCGGCCACCACATTGGCATGGGTCAGCATGGCCCCCTTCGGCGTCCCGGTCGTGCCGCTCGTGTAGATGAGCCAGGCCACGTCGTCGGTCCCCACCGCCGGCAGGTGGCGGGTCGGGTCTCCTGATGCGACCAGCCTTTCGTAGGCGACGTCCGCGGCCGGGTCGGGCTCGACGCCCACCGTGACGCGTACCGTCCCCATGCGCCCGGTCGCCAGGAGGGGTCGCAGGGCGTCGAGGTACCTCGCCTGGGCGATGAGGACCCGGGCCCCGGCCGCCTCGACGATGGCGGCCAGCTCCGGTGGCGCCAGGCGCTGGTTGAGGAACGTGAGCACCATCCCGGCGCGGGGCACCGCGTAGTAGCACTCCACCCAGGCGGCGCAGTTGTCGGCGACCATGGCCACCCGGTCGCCGGGCTCGGCGAGCCCGAGCAGCCCCACCGCCAGGCCCGCGGTCCGGGCATCGAGCTCGGCGAACGTGCACCGCGTGCGACCGTCGATCAGCGCGGGCGTGTCGGGCGCGCGGCGGGCGGGGTGGCGGACCAGGTCGTGGACCAGCACGGCGTGCCGGTCTAGACCGCCGAGGGCGGCTCTGCCAACAGGCCCGATGGTGCGCCGCCGCGCCGGTCGAGGCAAGACTTGGCCCATGACCCTCGTGCACCGCGTCCTCTACCCCGAGCCGATCGGCACCCTCGACGAGTACCTGGCCCGCGGGGGCGGGGCCGGGTTCGAGGCCGCGCTCGGGATGGAGCCCGACGCCATCATCGCCGAGATCCTCGCGTCGGGGCTGCGGGGCCGGGGCGGTGCCGGGTTCCCGACGGGCGTGAAGTGGCGGACGGTCGCCGACTACCACGCCGAGACCGTCGCCTCGACCATCGTGGTCAACGGCGCCGAGGGCGAGCCCGGCACCTTCAAGGACCGCACCCTCATCCGCATCGACCCCTTCGCGATCATCGAGGGGGCGCTGATCGCCGCCCGGGCGGTGGGTGCCGACGAGGTCCTGGTCGCGCTGAAGGCCGCGTTCCGGCCCGAGGTGGCCCGGCTGCAGGCCGCGATCGGCGAGGTCCGGGCCGCGGGCTGGGCGCAGGGCATCCGGTTGGCCACGTTCGAGGGCCCCGACGAGTATCTCTACGGGGAGGAGACCGCCCTCCTCGAAGTCATCGACGGCCGGTATCCGTTCCCGCGCATCGCCCCGCCGTTCCGCCGCGGCGACCGGGAGATGGTCGACGCGCCCTCCTTCGTGGGGACCCGCAGCGGGCTGTCCGCCCACGTGGACATGGCAGAGCCGGACCACAGGGGTGCTGCGCCGACGCTCGTGGACAACGTCGAGACCATGGCCAACGTGCCCCGCATCCTCGCCCGTGGGGCTTCCTGGTTCCGGACCGAGGGGACCGACGGGTCGCCTGGCACGATCGTCTGCACGGTGATCGGCGACGTCCGGCGGGCGGGCGTGGGGGAGGTCATCATGGGCACGCCGCTGCGACAGGCCATCGAGGCGATCGGCGGCGGGCCCCTGGAGGGGCGGCGGATCAAGGCCGTGCTGTCGGGCGTCTCCAACCCCGTCATCAGCGAGGACCTGCTCGACACCCCGCTCACCTACGAGGACATGCTGGCAGCAGGTTGCGGGCTCGGCTCGGCCGGCTTCCTCGTCTTCGACGACACCGCCGACATGGCCGCCGTCGCGGCCGGCGTGTCCCGGTTCCTCTCCGTGGAGTCCTGCGGCCAGTGCACGCCCTGCAAGCGGGACGGGGTGGCGCTGGCCCGCTCACTTCGCGGGTTGTGCCAGGACCGGGACACGGAGCGGGACCTCGGTGAGATCCGGTCGCTGGCCTCCACCGTCGGCGACCGGGCCCGCTGCTACCTGGCCACCGAGCACCAGGTCGTCCTCGAGAGCATCCTGACCCGGTTCCCCGAGGAGTTCGAGGCCCACGTCGCCGCCACCGTCCCTCCGGTCGAGCCCCGGCTCGTCGCCGAGCTCGTGGACATCCGCGACGGCATCGCCGTGCTGGACGAGCGCCACCTCGACAAGCAGCCGGACTGGACGTTCGACGGCCGCGACTCCGGCATGGCGCCGGTCGACCGCTATGCCGACCACCGCCGGCCGGTGCCGCTCGACGGCTGAACCGCGCGGGCGATCCGTGAGGGCACCGTGACGGCACGGGGCGCACGTGCCGGGGCCTGCTCAGGACGCGGCGGGGGCCTTCTTGGCGCGGGCGGCGCGACTGCGCTCGAGCAGGTGCTCCGGGACCCTGCCGGCCGGCCGCTCGGCGGGGCCGGCGGCCTCCCCGGCCTCCGCGGAGGCGGTCGGGGAGGCCTGCTCGGACGGCGACCCCTGCGCCCCTTGGGCCTTCTGACGCTGGTAGTCCTCGTAGCGGTCCACACGCACGATCGCCGACCCGTCGATGGAGCCGATCCAGGGGCCCGTCTCCCACGCGACCCAGTAGCGGATCCACGTGAGGCCGTTGACCACCTTGACGATCCCGCGGGTTCCCTCGGGGACGGGGCCAACCGGCTCGACCGCGATGACCCGGTCCCCGGTCCGCAGCCCGGCGGCGTCGACTCCCCTGCGCGTCATGCCGCGAGGTTACCGACGGTCGCGCGCCACCTCCGACTCGTCCGCCGGCCGGGTCGCCGGCGAGCCGGCCGGCGGCGCCAAGAGGACCTTCGCCTCTTGGCCCCACCGGCCGCCGTCGTCTTCACTGGGTGGCGATGGAACTTGTGCACAACGGTCTCGAGTTGCTCGACGAGGAGGAGTGCCGCCGACTTCTGGGCACCGCAGAGATCGGCCGGATCGCGCTGAGCGTGGGGGAAGGCGCCGTCCCTGCCGTGCTCCCCGTGAACTACCGGATGGTCGGCACCAACGTCATGTTCTTCACGGGGCCCGGATTGAAGCTGACGGCCGCCCAGCACGACCGGACCGTGGCGTTCGAGGTCGATGACATCGACCCCGTCGCCCAGACGGGCTGGAGCGTCCTCGTCGTGGGGTCCGTCTCGCGGGCGGATGCCATCGACCGGGCCCGTGCTGAAGCGCTCGGCCTGTACCCCTGGGCGGCGGGTGACCACCACGAGCTGGTGCGGATCCGGCCGGTCTTCCTGTCCGGGCGGCGGATCCTGAGCGGACGGTCCTGACCGCCGGCCGGACTTGGTCCTCGCCCGGCAGGGCCGATCGTCCTCCCCGGTCACCGTGAGCCGGCACTCGGGACCAATGTGCCCCCGGCGGGGACCAACGACCCTATGGGCGTCGGCAGGGATTCGGGAATCTGTTCACAAGCGCCCCTCTCGTGCCGGGGCAGGGCAAAGGAGCCTTCATGAAGCGTCGAACCCTTGACATCGTGTTCAGCATCGGCGGCCTGCTGCTCGCCATCCTCCTGCTCATCCTCGGCCTGGTGTTGCAGAGCCAGGCGAACTTCGCCCACAACTACGTGAGGGACCAGCTCGCTCAGCAGAAGATCACGTTCACCCCCGACGCCGGCCTGAGCGACGAGGAGAAGAAGGCCGACTGCCTCGTCAAGAACGAGGGCAAGCCGCTGACGACCGGCAAGCAGGCCGAGTGCTACGCAAACAAGTACATCGGCCTCCACGTCACCGAGATCAACGGCGGCAAGACGTATTCCCAGACCAGCACCGATGCCCGCGCCCTGCAGGCTCAGGCCAACGCCGCCAAGCAGTCCGGTGCGGCGAACGCCGCCGACCTCCAAGCCCAGTACCAGGCGACCCAGGGCAAGGCCACCTCGCTCTTCCAGGGCGAGACGCTGCGCGGCCTGCTGCTGACCTCCTACGGGTTCAGCATCTTCGGCGACCGGGCGCAGCAGGCGGCCTGGGTCTGCTTCGCCGTCGCGCTGGTGCTCTTCCTGGCCTCGATCGCCGGCTTCGTGCACGCCTTCACGTCCGCCGGCGAGGCGCAGGTGCTCGTCACCTCCAAGAGCTGAGCCGCAAGCTCCACGACCGGTGCCCGCACGACGGGGTGCCCCCTCTGTTCGAGGGGGCACCGCCGCGCCCGCAACACCGTGGCGCGCGTCAGCTCGGGCCGGGGTGAATGGGACCCGAGGCCGTCCGGCCGGGGCGCCACCTGCCGTCAGGCGCTGTACACGTCCTTGCCGAAGCACGGCATCCCGGGGGCACCTGCGAATCCCAGGTGGGCGAGGCCGAACGCGTCCTCCATGCTGCAGAGCAGCCCGTAGTGGTTGTAGGCCGTGTCGACGACGCTGCCCGGCTTGACCGCCCTCGAGAGGATGAGGGCGCCGACCCGGCCGCCCCCGGGGCCCGTGAGCCCGGGCAGCCGTGAGTTCGGTGCCGGTGGGGTGTTGCAGCAGGCCGAGGCGTCGGTGGCCGGCCCGCTCAGCTCGGCCTCGTCGAAGGTGATGACGAGCATCCCGTCCTTGGCGAACGCCGGGGATGCGAGGATCCTCGGGACCCACTGCGAGAGCCACGTGTCGGCCGACGTCAGGCCGCCCGGCTGCCCGTCGACGCACGGGGCGTCGTGGCCGTCGTTGCACAGGTTCGGGGTGACGTAGGCGAGATTCGGCGTGGTGTCGGTCGAGCCCAGGTCGGCTGCGAGCCGGTCGAGCGGGACCACGTCGGCCTGGCAGGCCGGCGAGTCGATGATCGAGTGGAAGTAGACGAACGGGTTGTGGCGGGTGGCGTACTGGTCGCCCTTGCGGGCCAGCACCGTCGGGTCGGGACTGCCGATGGCGGGATGGCGGCAGGTCTTCGGTTGGAGCGTCGAGTTGCCCATGTCCTCGGCGTAGGACTTCCAGGTCTTGCCCGCCGCCGTCAGCTGGTCGGCGATGGTCGTGACGGCGGGCGGGTAGATGCACCCCTTTCCGAGGGCCTGCTGGTGGTCCGCGGTCCCGGTCGACTCGAAGTCCACGTACCGGACGCAGTCGGCCTGGGTGCTCGGGTTGGGCGCCTGACCGCTGATCTGGGCGAGGTAGTTGTCGAGGCTGGCATGGCCGATGCCGTAGTAGTTGCCCAACAGCTCGCCTTTGGGCCGGAGCGTCTGGTTGAGGTAGGTGGCCGGCGACGATGCCCCCCACGTCTCGTTGTAGCTCTTGTTCTCCAGGTTGATCACGAAGATGTGGCCGATCCCCGGTCCGGCACCGGGCGCCGAGCTGGCACCGGGCGCTGCGCTCGTGGCCGACGCGGACCTCGATGACGTCGAGCTCGAGCTCTTCTGGCGCGGCGTCGGGGACGACGAGCAGGCGACGCCGAGGAGGGCGAGGAGGGCGAGGGGCCACAGCGATCGGGTGCGCACGCCCTGGAGGCTACCGAGGCGCGGGATCGGGGCGGGACTCCGCGGTCGCGGCCGCTCGAGGCTCGGACGGGTCGGCCGGGGTCAGGCGGTGAGGCGGCGCCCGAGTTGCAGGGTGGCGAGCAGGAGCAACCCGGCGGCGAAGGCGCCCAGCACGGCGAGCTGGCGGGTGATGTCGGCGAGGCCACCGTGCTGGGAGGTGAGCACGATGAACCCGTCGACGGCCCAGGCGTGGGGGAACAGGTGGCCGAAGGCGCGCATGCCCGGTCCGACGATCTGCAGGGGCCACATGCACCCGCCCAGCATCCCGAGGGCGACTCCCAGCGTCGGTCCGATGGCGGTCGCCTGCTCGGGGGTGCGGAACACGGAGGAGCACAGGACCCCCGCACCGGCGCCGACGAGCGCCCAGGTGAGGATGAGCGCGGTCGCACCCACGGTCGACCCCCAGCTCACGCCGAAGGCCGCGCTGCCCACCACCACGATGATGCCGGCCTGGATCAGGCAGGTGGCCAGGGCGCAGAGCACCTCGCCGGCAACGATCGTCCGAGGGGGGATCGCCTCGAGAGCCCGACCGTGGATCCCCAGCTGGCGGCTCTCGATGATGCTCGATGCTCCGGCCACGGCGTTGATGAACACGAACAGCACCAGCATCGTGGGGGCGCTGTACCCGAAGCCCTTCGGGAGGACCTTGCTGCCGCCGGTGGTCGAGATCCGGACGGCGGCGACCGGTGCGCGGCCGACCGACGCCTGCGCAGCCTCCAGCCCCTGCTCGAACGCCACGCCGGCCTGGCCGGCGGCGAACCGACCGGCCTGGATCAGCGCTGCGTGGTCACCGACGACGGCCTGGATCGCCGCCCGGGCGGCCTGCTGGTCGGGGTTGCCGGGCTCGGCCAGGAGCATCACCCGTGCCGACCCGCCGCCCTGCAGCGACGCGTCGAGGTCGGCGGGGATGACGATGCCGGTCACGACCTCGGCGCGCCGGACGGCGCGGGCGAGCGCGGTCTGGTCATGGAAGCGGCGCACGTCGAGGGCGGGGGAGTGCTCGATGTCGGCAGCCAGCCGGGTGCCCAGAGGCCCCGACCCCTGGTCGGCCAGCCCGACGCGGACCCGGTCGCCGCCGGTCGCGACCGTGCCGATCACGACGATGATGAGGATGGGGAGCACGATCATGAAGAACAGCGCGGTCCGGTCCCGCAGGAGGCGCCGGATCCCGGCGCCCGCCACCGTGAGCGCCTTCATCCGACCACCAGCCGTCGGGCCTGTGCCGCGGCCAGGGCGCCCACGACGACCGTGAACGTGAGGATCGCAAGCAGCGGCGCGACCACGACGCGGGGACCGCCCGACGTCGTGGCCAGGTCGATGAAGCCCCGAAGCGCCCAGCCGTTGGGCGTGACCAGCGCCAGCCGGCGCATCACGGTCGGTGCCGCCGAGATGAAGAAGAAGTTGCCGCCGATGATGGTGAGGCCGAACACCGCGACCGAGGACAGGCTGTCGACCTGGCGCTCGGTCCTGGCCCAGGTGATGACGAGGGCGGCCAGGGCGACGACGGCCAGCACGACATCCACGATGAGGAGGGCCACGGCCACCGGGTTGCCCCACCGGGCCCCGAAGAAGAGGCTCGTGACCAGCCACATCACGGTCATGCTGGCGAGGCCGTAGACGACGATCGACAGGGCCTTGCCGGCGAGGATGGTCGAGGGGCGCACGGGGGCGACGGCCAGCCGGTCGAGGGTGCCCTCGCGACGCTCGGTCCAGAATCCCCGGGCGCCGAATCCGATGGCGAAGAACAGGAAGAACATGCCCATGGCCGGTGCGAAGTAGCTGATGGCGTCGAGCTCGTGTTGGCCGCTCGGCCGGTCGACGACCGTCTCCGGCAGCTGGAGGGCCGAGGCGCGTCGGGCCAGCTCGGCGGCCGGGGCGGTCGCGCCGGCACCGACGGCGGCCTGCACCGAGAGGCGATCGGCGTTGAGCTGGGCGACGAACCCCTGCGCGACCGCCTCGGCCAGCCGTCCCGAGATCAGGTGGTCGGGGTTGGCGATCACCTCGATGGGCGGGACCGGGCCGGGACCGGTTGCGGCGGCCGAGAACCCGGCGGGGAGGATGAGGGCTGCCTCCTGCGCGCCGCTCGTCACGGCCGACCGGGCGTCCGCCTCGGCCAGCTGGCGGACGGAGGCGACGGCGGCCAGGTCCGGGCTGCGCAGCACGCCGACCAGCGCCGAGCCGAGGGGGCTGTGATCGTTGTCGACCACGGCGAGTCTGGCGTGGAAGTGGGTGGTCCCGCTGAAGGCCACGCTCATCAGGGCGGCGATGGCGAGGGGAGCGACGAACCCGAGGACGAGGGCGGAGCGGTCCCGGGCGCGTTGGCGCAGGTCCTTGGTGGCGATCAGAAGGGCGGCGCGCACCGGCCTCAGTCCCGGAGGGCCGTGCCGGTCAGGTGCAGGAACACGGCCTCGAGGTCGGGCTCCACCAGCTCGACGCTCGACACCTCCACCCCCTGCTGCTCGGCGACCTCGAGGACGCGGGGGAGCAGGTGCCGGGCGTCGGCCGCGAGCACGTGCACCTCGCCGACCGAGGTCGTCGCCTCGTCCACGCCCGGCAGGCGCCGCAGCGCGGCGCACAGCCCGTCGAGGTCCCCGAGGGCGCCCAACTCGATCCGGTCCCGCTCGGCCACGAGCTCGATCAGCTCCCTGCGGGTCCCCTCGGCCACCAGGTGGCCACGATCGATGATCCCGACCCGGTCGCAGACGCGCTCAGCCTCCTCCATGTAGTGGGTGGTGTAGAGCACGGCCATCCCGGAGCTCCCGAGGGAGTGGACGCTGTCGAGGATGGCGTGGCGGCTCTGGGGGTCCACACCCACGGTCGGCTCGTCGAGCACGAGCAGTGACGGCCGGTGCAGCAGGCCGGCGGCGATGTTGAGCCGGCGCTTCATCCCCCCCGAGAACGAGTCGACGCGGTCGTCCGCCCGGTCCCGGAGGTCCACGAGGTCGAGGGTGTCGTCGACCCGGGTGGCGAGCTCGTGGCGCCGCAGGTCGTACAGCCGCCCGAAGAACCGCAGGTTCTCCCGCGCCGTGAGATCGGGGTAGACGGCGAGGTCCTGGGGCACGTACCCGATCGCACGCTTGGCGGCGACGCTGTTGTGGTCGACCTCCCGGCCGGCCACCGTGATCCGCCCGCCATCTCGGCGGAGCAGGCCGCAGGCCATCTTGATGGTCGTGGTCTTGCCCGCCCCGTTGGGGCCGAGAAGGCCGTAGGTCTCGCCCGGGCCGACCACGAACCCGACGTCGTCCACCGCCACGCGGTCACCGAACCGCTTGGTCAGGTGCTCGCAGCGCAGGACCGGCGCAGCGGCGCCGTCGGGCGAGGGCGAGGGGGCCAGGGGGGAAACCGTCGTCGCGTCCACGCTTCCATGGTCCGTCGAGGGCCGACACGTGCCAAGGGCCGGATGTCACCACTTCCCACCGGGGGGACGTTCGGCCCTAGCGGGTCGGCGGTGGAGCGGCCGAGGATGGGTTGGTGGGTGATCGCGTCCGCATCCCGGGCCGGCGGCGACGCCGGGTGGCGGCGCGGGCCGGAGCGGGATGACGCCATGACGCCGTGGCGCCGGCTCAGGCTGGCCGCCCTCGCACTCCTTGTCGTGGTGGCGGTCGGTACCGTG
>Ga0209048_10000500_pt1 | contig 41853 bp, 35 predicted proteins | sample FrelakmetCRP12CR_FD_187146 | JGI IMG/M metagenome (GOLD analysis project Ga0209048, IMG submission 187146) | Freshwater lake sediment microbial communities from the University of Notre Dame, USA, for methane emissions studies - CRP12 CR (SPAdes)... | ecosystem: Environmental > Aquatic >...
CCCGCCGCAAGCCGGCAAGCGATCGGCTGCTCCCCCTCGTCGCCGGCATCGCCACAGCCAATCCGGAATTGAGGCTTCAAGAGATCGGCGCGCAATTGGAGGCCATGTACGAGCGAACCCCGCGCGGCGGCAGCCGCTGGGCCCCCTCTTCGGTCAAGAACCCCCTGGATCGCGCGCGAAAGCTCGGGCTCGTGACGCAGCCGAATTGATCGCGGCGCGGGCCCAAGGTGGCGAACGACAGCCCCCTGGCGACTGGGAAGTGCCGCCTCTGACGCGCCAGGCTTAGCCGAGAAATCTTTTGCCGCCGCTTTGCCCCTCGGAGCTGTTTGCGCGGCGAACCACTCCACAGCCGCTATTTGACGCTTTCTGGCCGATATGCCCGCACGTCGTAGGAGTGATCGAGCTTCGGCTTCGGACTGGTCACATGACCGGCCAGTTCGGCGTTGGACGTAACGGACGTCATCAGCGGTTCCCCCAAAAAAAGTTTTACCCCCTAGCAAAACTTTCTTGCTTTACAGTATGATGAGAGCAATCGGCCTCTTGCGCTTTTTTCCCGTCTTCGCCCTTGTGGAACGCATCGGGGTATAGTGATAGCCGAAAAACAGATCGCCTCGATCCAGAACACCGTGGTGGGTGATGCGCCTGGGAATGGCGGCCCTAGGTGAGAATCAAATTAGCATGAGCCGAATGGCGAAGCGCCAATCGGATTTATCTGAATTGTTCGCGGGCAGCAGCGAGGCCTTAGATGAGAAGAACCGGCGATTTTCTTGCTGCCCTCTGCACGAAAGATTGGCGCGGCTCTTTGGGGTTAGTTGCTTGCTGTTTCGTTCTCGCTTTTTTGGTATGTCCGTCGCTTCGCGCCGAGGAAACATCTCCAAAGTCCGCGCCAGCCAGGCCGGGACCCCTTTTTCGGGAACCGCAGTCCGCGGCGCAGGATCAACAGGATCGTCGCGAAGGCGCGGAGCGCCAAGGCAACGCGACGGAACAGCAGAAGCCCACCGGCTCCGTCACGTTTATTGATCGGCGTCGGTATTTAGAGCTTCTCCGCCAAAGCGCAGTGAAGGAAGGGGTGCCCTCAGACCTCGCCGAGGCAGTTACGCAAGTTGAAAGTGGATTCCACCCTGAAATGATAGGTACTGTGGGCGAGATTGGGTTGATGCAGGTTCGGCCAGGCACGGCGGCTATGCTCGGATTTCAGGGGACGCCTGACCAGTTGGCCGTGCCGGAAATTAATATTCGATACGGCGTCGCCTATCTTGCTCAAGCATGGCGGCTTGCCGGGGGAGAGATCTGTCGCGCACTGATGAAATACCGCGCCGGCCATGGCGAACAGCGCATGACTTTGCGCTCCGAGGAATATTGTTTGAGGGCCAAGTCCTATCTTTCCAAGATGAACTCCAATTTGGCGAGCAATTTTACGTCACAAGATTTGGCGCCGCCGGCCCATGCCGACGCACCGCCTGTCCCGCCGGCTCGCGCGAAGCTTGTCTCGAACCGTCCGCCCAAATTCCGCAACTCCAAAGAATTTTGGGCTTGGAAAGCAGCTCAAATCTCGGAGCTCACAAAAAAGGTCCATCGGAAATGGGCGCGCATAGCTCGCATGAGAAGCGCCTCACGATAAGGAACAGATCCTTTGCGCCCGTCTGCTGTCGAGCCGAGGACGCCGATGTCTGGATGTAGCGACGCTACAGTTTCGTCGCCGGAGGTGAGCTCGGCAGGGCAAGCGGGCCTAGCCTTCAGGTCTTCCCGGACGTACGCCAAGCTCTCCCGCACATGCAGGAGCTTCAATGCGCGGGTGGTCTATTTTTTAACTCGCACTCCACTTGCGGAACGCATCGAGAACGTATATTCTCCGTTCATGATTTGTTTATGAAGCGGATCGATACTGCGCGCCGCGCTTCAGCCAAGGGCGGAACGCGACAGAGGGCTTGCGAATGCTGACACGAAAACAGAGCGATTTGCTGCGCTTCATCCATCAACGTTTGAAAGAGACCGGCGTGCCGCCTTCTTTCGACGAGATGAAGGACGCGCTCGATCTGCGCTCGAAGTCCGGCATTCACCGGCTCATTCTCGCGCTCGAGGAGCGCGGATTCATCCGGCGGCTTCCCAACCGCGCCCGCGCGCTCGAGGTGCTTCGCTTGCCGGAGTCCTCGACGCCGAACGGCGGTCCCTCGCGCGGGGGAAAATTCGCGCCCTCCGTCATCGAGGGCAATCTCGGCCGCGTCCGTCCCATGCACGAGCGAGGCGAGGAAGAAAGCGATCAGCAGGTCGCCATTCCGGTGATGGGCCGGATCGCTGCTGGAACGCCAATCTCCGCTTTGCAGAACCGTAGCCACACGATCAATTTGCCGCCCGATCTGCTTTCGTCCGGAGAACATTTCGCTTTGGAAGTGCGCGGAGATTCGATGATCGACGCCGGCATTCTCGACGGCGACACTGTCGTCGTGAAAAAGCAAGACACCGCCGACACCGGCGACATCGTCGTGGCGCTGATCGACGAAGAGGAAGCGACCCTGAAGCGTTTGCGCCGGCGTGGCGCGTCCATCGCTCTGGAAGCCGCAAATCCCGCTTATGAGACGCGCATCTTCGGCCCCGACCGCGTGCGCATTCAGGGCAAACTCGTCAGTCTGCTGCGCCGGTATTGAGCTCAGCCGCTCAAGGGAATTTTTGAAGCGGCCCCTAGCGGGGCATGTTTCACGCCGTCCTAATCCGAGGCCTCGGAAAGCGCGTCCTCCTCGCGCTCTTGCGCCGCACTGTCGGACCAAGCGGCGCGCGTCTTTCGTTTCATCGGCGCGCGTGACCAGGGACGATCTTCATCCGGCGAGCGCACCATATTCCATTCCACGCGATCTCCCTTTAACCGCAACGTCACGGCGCCGGTCTCCGCGAGCTTGCGCCGGTCGATCACGATTGGGGCTCCGCAACCCTCCGGCGCCGAGCGCGGGGTGATGACGATAGCGGCGCGGCCGCAATCGTCGATAAGCGCGGAACGGTCTTCGACGAGCGCAACGAGCCGGCCGTCAATCGCGCGGCCCACGCATCCTAAATCGTCGCCGACAAAGCTCTGAGGCTTGCGTCCAAGCAGCGCGAGTTCGCCCGACGGCAGGCGCAGCGCCGCCGCTTCGCCCGTGGGCGCAACCGCAAGGTCGAATCCGTCGACATTCGCCGCGCCGGCGAGGCCGATGATCGGCTTTTGACATGAAGGCTCGCGCCAGGCGCGCTGAGATTCGCCATGAAAGAGGCCGTCGCGGATATCGCGCAAAGCGTCGCAAAGTGGGCGGCCCAGGGTCCGTGCAATAGACGGTCGGCGATTCTTTCTCGCCAGATCGCCGCGCGCCCTTGCGCGACGTTCAAAGGGGTTTCCCGGCGCCGCGAGACGATCGCTCCACGCGCCTCGTAAACGGCCACGAGCGCCGCGACTGCGGCGAAGGAAAGCTGGAAACTGGCGCCGAGCAGCGCCTCCGGCTCGAAGGCGTCGTCGCTCAAGAAGTCGCGCTTGGCCCGTCACCATTGCAGCGGCGATGGCGCCGGTGTCGTCGCCCAGTTCGCGATAGGACCCGCGCGGCGAGCGCATTGCGCATGCGGTCGACCGCCCGCAAAGAAACGCAGCGATATAGGCGCGGGATCGGGCGGCGCGATCGTCTCTATGCGCCCCAGCGCGCTGCCGACGGCGCCGATCCCTGCAAAATAAGCGTCGCGCGCGAAATCATAGCCGCCCGGCAAAGCCGCTTGGGCCGGTGGTAGGACGCGCGCCTTCAACGCTATGCTTCTTGCCGCTCCGTTTCCGGTCCTTTAAGACGCCCGTTCGCGGCCTCTTCGACATTGCGACCGCCGCCGCACCATATGTGTCATGCGACGCACGCCGCCCTAACGTTGAGCCCCCGGTTTTCTTCATGTCCAAAAACGTCGTCACACGCTTTGCTCCTTCGCCGACCGGCTTTCTCCATATTGGCGGAGCGCGCACCGCATTGTTCAACTGGCTTTACGCCATGAAGCATGGCGGCCGCATGTTGCTGCGCATCGAGGACACCGACCGCGAACGCTCCACGCAAGCGGCGATAGACGCGATTCTCGACGGACTGCGCTGGCTCGAACTCGATTGGGACGGCGACGTCATCCATCAGTTCGGTCGCGCCGCCCGTCATCGCGAAGCAGCCGAGCAGTTGCTCGCCTTGGGCAAAGCCTATCGCTGCTACGCGTCGGCGCAGGAACTCGAGGAGATGCGCGAGAAGGCGCGGGCGGAAGGCCGCCCGCCGCGCTACGACGGCCGCTGGCGCGACCGCGATCCCTCGCACGCGCCTTCGGGCGTCGCGCCGGTTATTCGGCTAAGAACTGCGGCCGAAGGAGAAACGATTGTTGAAGACGCGGTGCAGGGCCGGGTCGTGTTTCCCAACAAGGACATCGATGATTTCGTCCTTCTTCGATCCGACGGCACGCCTACCTATATGCTCGCGGCTGTTGTCGACGATCACGACATGGGGGTGACGCAGATCATCCGCGGCGACGATCATCTGACGAACGCCGCGCGCCAGATGCACATCTACGACGCGCTTGGGTGGGAGGCGCCGGACTTCGCCCATATTCCGCTTATTCACGGCCCCGACGGCGCGAAGCTATCGAAGCGACACGGCGCGCTCGGCGTCGACGCCTATCGCGCGCTGGGTTATCTGCCGGCGGCGCTTCGCAATTATCTCGTTCGCTTGGGATGGAGCCAGGGAGACAAGGAGTTTTTCTCTACTGATGAGATGATCGAGGCCTTCGACCTTTCCCAAGTCCATCGCTCGCCGGCGCGTTTCGATTTCGCCAAGCTCGAAAATATGAATGGTCACTATATGCGCGCGTCAAGCGATGCGGAGTTGCTCGACGCGTTACTGCGCTCCCTCCCCTACCTGGACGGCGGAAAGGAAATCGCTGCGAAGCTCGACGACGCGAGACGCGCGCAGCTGCTGGCCGCCATGCTTGGATTGAAGGCGCGCGCCAAGACCCTCAATGAATTGCTCGACGGCGCAAAATTTCTGTTCGCAGAACGCCCGCTCGCGCTCGATCAGAAAGCGGCGCAAATTCTCGCGTCCGGCGGCGGCGCGCGCCTCGCAGAGCTGGCTCCGCGCCTCGCGGCGCTGGATGTCTGGAGCGCGGATTCCACGGAAGCTGCGGTGCGAGGTCTTTCGGTCGCGACGGGCGTGAAGCTCGGCGACCTGGCGCAGCCGCTGCGCGCGGCGCTTACGGGACGAACCACGTCTCCCGGCATTTTCGACGTTCTGGCGATTCTCGGCAGGGAGGAAAGCCTCGCGCGCCTTCGCGATCAGGCTGGCGCGGGGGCGAGCTGAACCGCTGATTGGAGCGGTTGTGGACAAAGGTTTGCGCGCTCGGCGCCGGCGCAAATCTGACAACATTGAACCCTAGCCTTGCCCGGCAAGACGGCCGCAACGGTTGCGGAATCAAGTGAAACGAGGTCTCACGCGGTTTTCCCGGCTCATTGTCTCAACGCACTGGCGCCGGGGCTTCATGAATGGCGATGACGTTGAACTCTCCTCTCTTCGAGAAATCGCAGACTGTCTCTGAGCTGACGGGGCCGGATCGGCCCGTTCTCGGGCTCGCTCTCCCTTAGGAGCAACCGCTTGACAGAAAGCGCTTGTTCTGTTGCTTTTTGCAGCGCACAAAAGGAATTTCGACGCCAGAGCTACGCTCCGCTTTCTCGCTTGCCGAGACAAGGGACGGCTTCGGCGACGGCGGGACCCGGTCGTGCGACGTACGGCGTTGACGCAAGCAGCGGGCTAACTCAGGCAGGGCCATGACCGAAACAGTGGGTTCGTTTCATATCGGCGAGAAGGCCATCGATCTACCGATACTCAAAGGCACGATCGGGCCGGAGGTCGTGGATATTCGCAAGCTCTATCACGAGACGGGCATGTTTACCTATGACCCGGGCTTCACATCGACGGCGAGTTGCGAATCCAAGATCACCTATATCGACGGCGACGCCGGCATTCTGCTGTATCGCGGCTATCCGATTGAGCAACTCGCCGAGCACGGCGACTTTCTGGAAACCTGCTACCTGCTGCTCTATGGCGAATTGCCGACGGCGACGCAAAAGGCCGATTTCGACTATCGCATCACGCGCCACACGATGGTGCATGAACAGATGGCGCGGTTCTTCCAGGGGTTCCGCCGCGACGCGCATCCGATGGCGGTCATGGTGGCGTCGGTCGGCGCCCTGTCGGCCTTTTATCACGACTCGACCAATATCGCCGATCCCAATCAGCGCCTCGTGGCCTCGACCCGGATGATCGCCAAAATTCCAACGCTGGCGGCCATGGCCTATAAATATTCCATCGGCCAGCCGTTCATCTATCCAAAGAACGATCTCGACTACACGTCGAACTTTCTCCGTATGTGCTTCGCCGTGCCATGTGAGGATTATAAGGTCAATCCCGTGCTCTCGCGGGCGCTCGACCGCATCTTCATCCTCCACGCAGATCACGAACAGAACGCTTCCACGTCGACTGTGCGGCTCTCGGGGTCCTCAGGCGCCAATCCATTTGCCTGCATCGCCGCGGGCATTGCGTCGCTTTGGGGGCCCGCGCATGGCGGCGCCAATGAGGCCGTGCTGAAAATGCTGGCCGAGATCGGCTCGCCGGATCGCATTCCGCATTTTATCGCGCGCGCCAAAGACAAGAATGACCCGTTCCGTTTGATGGGTTTCGGACATCGCGTCTACAAGAACTACGATCCGCGCGCGAAGATCATGCAGCGCACGACTCGCGAAATCTTGAACGAACTGGGCGTCAATGATCCGCTGCTCGGTGTTGCGCTGGAACTCGAACGCATCGCGCTGCATGACGACTATTTCATCGAAAAGAGACTCTATCCGAATATCGACTTCTATTCCGGCATCACGCTCAAGGCGATGAATTTCCCGGTTGCGATGTTCACCGTGCTCTTCGCGGTTGCGCGCACCGTGGGTTGGATCGCGCAATGGAAGGAGATGATCGAAGACCCCGGCTCAAAGATCGGACGCCCGCGCCAGCTTTACACGGGCGAGACAAAGCGCGAATATTTGCCTATGACGAAAAGGTGAGCAGCGCGTCCCGCTCCCGTCGCCGCATCGCAACGAATTCCTTCAGTCCGCGCTCGCCCCTGGGCGTGGTCCAATAGTGATTGAGTGCAAAAAGCGGGCGTAACAGCGGCGCAAGAAAGCGCATTCCCGGGCGGTCAATCTCCACCTCGAACAAGAGGTCGACCAGCACGCCCATCTTCTTCTGCGTGAGCGTCGCGCTCCAGGCGCCATCAAGGTCGCCGCTTGTTCTTATGACGACGCGACGGGGCGGCTCCAGCGCGATTGCCTCGATCTCGAAATTCAGCACGAACGGTAGGAATCCCCGCACCCTCGCACGAAGTCTTGCTCCGACCTCTTGCGTTTTGTCTGGCGTGAGCTTGGTCGCTTCGAGGTACACGCCTTTCCACCATTGCGGCAAAAGCTCACCATCGGAGAGGATGTCGTAGACTTCTTCGACCCGCGAATCGGGAATGAGCCAACTCTCGACGAATTTAAAACAGCGAGCGGGCACTGCGTTTCTCCCGAATCTGCAAGCGCTGGGCTACAGCCGTTACACGTCGGGGGAACGTATCGGTTTCAACACCCACGCGATTTTCGTTCCTGCGCTGCGTAGCGCAAGACAATCTCAGCGGCCTGCGCGCTAGGACAACGCCCTGCAGCGAGAATTTTCCCGCGCACCCGCGCAAAGGCTGTGAGCTGCGCGTCGCGCGACGGGCCGCTCCGCACCAACGGCGTAAGCGCGTCTGCAAGCGCACGCGGAGTCGCGCCGCTTTGCAAGAACTCCGGCACGGCGTTTTCGCCTGCAATAAGATTGGGCAATACAATGGAATCGATAGAGACAAGAAACTTGAGCAAATATTCGGCGCGCGAGACCTTGTAAGCGACCGCCATAGGAACATTCGCGAGAGCCAGCTCCAACGTCGCCACGCCTGAGGTGACGAGCGCAGCTCGCGCGGAGCGGAAGGCCAGGAACTTTTCCTCTTTTGAAACAAGCTGTGGCCGAACAGGCCAATTGCGCAGTCCGTCCCTGACGAGATTTTCCACATGTGAAACGACAGGAACGGCGACGTCGATTTCGCCAATCTCTTTGAAAAGCAAGCGAAGCGCCTCGCCATAGACAGGCAATAGCCGCATGACCTCCGCCGCGCGGGAACCGGGTAGGACGAGCAGGAGGGGACGCTCGCGCCGGTCCGATAGATTGGGCGACAACTCCTCCAAATGCTCGATGAGCGGATGGCCCACATAGCTGCACGCAGGACCGCCGAGCCGCGCATAGGCCGCGGGTTCGAATGGCAATAGCGCGAGCACATGGTCGATGTAGTTTCTCATCGCGCGCGCGCGGCCCGGACGCCAGGCCCAGACTGTCGGACTGACGTAATCGACGATGGGCAATTGCGGCAGCGCGCGACGCACGCGGCGGGCGACGCGATGCGTGAAATCGGGAGAGTCGACGATCACAAGACAGTCCGGAGCTGTATCGACGATAGCGCGCGCAGTCTGCTCAATTCGCACAATGAGCTGCGGCAGTCGCGCAAGCACGGGAAGCAAGCCCATGACAGAAATATCCGAAAGTGGGAAAAGGCTCTCGACGCCCTCTCGCTTCATGGCCTCGCTGCCGACGCCAGCGAACTGAATGTTTGGATGCACAGCCCGAAGCGCGCGCATCAACAGAGCGCCAAGCTCATCGCCCGAAGCTTCGCCAGCCACAATGAAAATGCGCTGCGGCCGCGCCAAGCTCAACTCCCGACGCGCCTGCGCGGCGCGCATAGCGGACGCGTTGAGGATTCGCGCAAGAAAGCAACGAGAAGCGCGACGTCGTCGTCCTCGCCGAAAGAGCGTGCGACCGCGTCGATGCGCTCGGCGAAGACGCTTGTTTCGGATGGGGCCTCCGCGCCAAAAAGCAAGCGAAACGTCTCGCGCAGCCGTGCGAGGCGCGCGTCCGAAAATCCATGTCGCCGCAAACCAACAAGGTTGAGGCCGAAAAGATGCGCGCGATTGCCCCCTGCGAGACTGTAAGGAGGGACGTCGCCTTCAACGCCCGCCAATCCGCCGACGAAAACATGCGCCCCTATGCGCACGTGTTGATGAACGGCCGTTCCGCCGCCGATCATCGCATGGTCGCCGATCTGGACATGTCCGCCGAGCAGCACCGCATTCGAAAGAACGACGCCGTCGCCGATCCGGCAATCATGCGCCACATGCGAATTTGCGAGAAAGGCGCAATCGTCGCCGATGCTCGTTTCGCTGCCGCCCGAGCGCGTTCCTAAGTTGATCGTCACGCCTTCGCGGATGACGCAGTTTGCGCCGATTCTCAGTCGTCCAGCATCGTTTTGCGACTTAAGGTCCTGCGGTTGCGTTCCAATCACAGCGAACGGGAAAATGCTCGCGCGCGCGCCGATACGCGTATCGCCCATCACGACGACATGCGACGCAAGCTCGGCGCCGGCGCCGATTTCTACATGCGAGCCTATATGGCAAAACGGACCGACGACGACCCCCTCGCCCAGGCGCGCGCCATTTTCGACGACAGACGATGGATGAGCGCGAAAGCCCACGCGGAACGCTCCGTTCGAAAACACTATCGCCGGGCTGCAGACGCGGCCTGCGTCGTAGCTAATTTCCGTTCAGCATTATGCTGATTTGCGCCTCGCAAACGAGCGTTCCGTCGACGAGAGCCCGGCCTGAATACCACCAAATGTCCCGCCTCTTCGCGGTCTTCTCCATGTGAAACTCAACACGATCGCCGGGCGTCACCGGTTTGCGGAACTTGGCGCCGTCGATCGTGACGAAATAAACAGTCCGAGTATGATCGGCTATCTCCTTGGAATACATGGCGATCACGCCCGCTGTCTGGGCCATCCCTTCGATCAGGAGGACTCCAGGCATAACAGGCTGCTCGGGAAAATGACCCTGGAATTGGGGCTCGTTGATCGTGACGTTCTTGATCCCAATGCCGAACTCCTCCGCGCGAATTCCGACGACGCGATCGATCAGTAAAAAGGGATACCGATGCGGCATGCAACGCAGAATTTGCATGATGTCGACGCTTCCAACCGTCGCTCCCGAAACCGTGTCTTTCATCTGCGTCTCCCTCCCCCTTGGCGCCGGCGCTTCTCGTTCTTTCGCCGCAACTTCTGACCTTCGCATTCCCACGCAAAGTGCAGACTCAACTCGGGTTGCGCCGCGCCATGCGGTTGAGCAACGCCTCTCCGCGCAAATAGGACCGGACGGGCCGCGCCGGGGCTCCGCCGAAGCGTGCGCCTGCAGGCACATTGCGCACGACTCCGGATTTCGCCGCAATTCGGGCGCCGTCGCCGATCGTTAGGTGTCCGCCGATCGCCGCCTGGCCGCCGATGGCGACGAAATCGCCAATTTCGCATGAGCCCGCGATCCCGCTTTGCGCGACGATCACACAGCAGCGCCCCATCACGACGTTGTGGCCGATTTGCACGAGATTGTCGATCTTCGACCCCTCTCCGATAATGGTGTCGCGCGTCGAGCCGCGATCGATCGTCGCATTGGCGCCGATTTCGACGTCATCCTGCACGATGACCCTCCCCACCTGCGGCGTTTTCAGATGGCCATGCGCTCCCATGGCGAAACCGAATCCATCCTGCCCCAACCGAGCGCCGGGATGCACGATCACCCGGTCGCCGAGAAGCGCATGAGTGATGCTGGCGTGCGCGCCAATAGAACAATCGCGGCCGATGCGGACATGCGGCCCGATTACCGCATGCGGACCAATGACAGTACCGGCGCCGATTTCCGCATGGGGCCCGATTACAGCTCCGGGGTCGATAGTGACGCCGGCCTCGAGCCGCGCTTCGGAGTGCACCAAGGCGCTGGGCGAAACCCCGCTGGCCGAGAAAAGGGAGGCAGGCCGCAGCGCGGCGGGAAAAAGACGCGTCATGACAAGCGTCATCGCGCGGTAGGGATCTGGGACAATCAGCGGACGTACGCCCGCCGGCAAGAGGGCGAGAAAATCCGCACGCAGCAGACATGCCGTGGCGCGACACTCTGCAAAAGAGGCCGCGTAACGAATGCTGTCGAAAAAGCAGAGGTCCCCGGGCCGGCTGGATTCGAGCGGCGAAACGCCCAGGATGAGCGAGTCATTTAGGCTGGCGTCGTTCCCCATCCCCGGAGGGAAGGCGGCTCCGGCGATATCCGCCACTTCTCGCAAAGACAGCGGACGTTCGGCTCGAAAGAAATTGACGGCTGTCATCGCGCGGGAGCTCCTCTTGGTCCCCGCCTGCGTCGTATAGCGCCGCCCTGCCGAGGGTTGGCGCTTTCATAAAACATTTTTGCTCAAAAGCGACGGTTTGGCATCAAAATAATGAGCATTTCTAACGGTTTGAGGCCGGTTTATTACGTTTGGTCCTCTGAGCGGCGCTTCGCGCCGCCGTGAAGCGAATGCGGCGGCGTTGGAACGCCGCCGCCACGCAATTAGAAGTTCGCGCCGCCAGAGAAGCGGAATCTCTGGGTCACGTCGCCATAGGCCTTCGACGTTACGACCGCATAATCGAAGCGGATCGGACCCAACGGCGATTGCCACAAGAGAGACGCGCCGACAGACGAACGCATTTTTGCGTTGTTGCCTGAGAGGTTGAAGCAGGTGCCCTGCCCGTAAGTTGGAGGCATAAACGGGCCACACGGCACCGGGTAATTGACCGAGTAGGCCGGAATGGAGCCATGGTAGCCCCAGAGCGTGCCGGCGTCCACGAATAGAGCGCCTTTCACTCCGATATCCTTCGGCACGCCCCAGATCGGGAACTGCACCTCGAGCGATCCGCCGACGTAATTCGTGCCGCCAAGCGAGTTGCCTTGCGTGCTGAGGTAGTTGGAGATGTCGCGCGGACCCAGGCCGCCAGGCGCGAAGCCGCGCACAAGGCTCGGACCCAGATTGAAATTGTCCATCACATGCAGCCGATACCCGCCGAACGCGAATATATTTCCGCCCTGCAGGCGCGCGATGCCGACCACGTCGTCGATGTAAGGGAACTCGTGGAAATAGCGGATGTCGCCGGTGGTTCGAAGGAAGCGCGTATCGCCGCCGGCGCCCGCAATGTCCTGAGACAAGATGCCGTGTATGCCGTTATGCGGGTTCTTGTAGTTGTCGAGCGAATTATAGGCGAACGAGTAGCCGACCAGCGACGTTAACCGCGTGCCCTGAGACTCCTTGATCGCCAAAGACGCCTCGCCGTTGGTGTTACAATTGTAGAACAGATTGGGCGGGAACGCCGTGCCGAAAATAGGCGTGACGCCCAAGATCGGTATCGAACAGTCGTTATAGGGCTTGCTCGATGTGTTCGGGATAGAGATGGTCGTCTCGTAGATCGAATAGTGCGGCGAGAAGCTGATCTCCTCGGTGATGGGAACGCCGAAGCGCAGCGTGCCGCCGATCGAAGTTGTGCCGTAGAACGAATAGTTATAGGCGTCCGACTTTTTGGCGAAGATATCGAACCCAGCGGAGATGCGCTGGTCCATAAAATAGGGCTCGGTGAAGCTGAACGTCACGCCGCGCGCGCGCTGGCCCGCCTGCAGCGACAAGCGAACGTTTTGGCCACGGCCCATGAAATTGCTTTCCGAGACGGACACTTCGCCGATGAATCCTTCCGTCGTCGAATAGCCGCCCGACACGCCGAAATTGCCAGTCGGCTGGTCTTCGACGTCGACGATGACGATGACGCGATCCGGAGCCGAGCCGGGTTCGTTCCTAATGTGGACTTTCTTGAAGTAGCCGAGACCATTGAGGCGGCGCTCCGCGCGCTCGATCAGCACGTGATTATACGCGTCTCCTTCGCCGATCTCGAATTCGCGGCGGATGACGTAGTCGCGCGTATGCGTGTTGCCCCGGATATTGATGCGCTCGATATAGACGCGCGGGCCCTCGTCGATGACGAAGCGGATCGCCACTGTTTGGGTCGCGGGATCGCGTTGTCCGCGCGGGCGCGCCTGCGTGAAGGCATAGCCCTTCTTCGCGATTTCACGCGTGAGAGACTCGACCGTCTTTTCCACGGCGTCGCCGTTATAGACGTCGCCGTCCGAAATGCGCAGCAGCGGACGCAAGCCCGCAGGATCGATGTCGGGGATGTGCGACTCGACGTCGACCGACGAGACGTGATATTGCGGCCCCTCCTCCACAACAACCGTAATGACGTATCCGCCCTGCGCCGGATCAAATCGCGCGTCGGAGCTGATCACATGGAAGTCGGCGTAACCGTTCTTGAGATAGAACCGCCGGACGAGTTCGAGGTCCGATGCGATTCGGTCCGGGTCATAGACGTCGCTGGTCTTGAGAAACGACAGGAAATTCATCTCCGTCGTTTCCATCAGGCCTACGAGCCGTCCCGTCGAATAGACCTGGTTGCCTACGAATTTGATCTCCTTGACGCCGGTCTTGTCGCCCTCGTCGACAGTGAACACCACGTCGATGCGGCCGTTGGGCAATTCGACGGTGCGAAAGCTGATCTTCGCGGCGGCGCGGCCCGAACGCCGGTAGATTTCCTGCAGACGGGCGACGTCGGATTCGGCCACGGACGGATTAAAGGCCCCATGAGCCTTCGTCCGAACTTCAGACATGAGAACGTCCGACTTGACCTTGCTGTTGCCCTCGAAGGCAACCTTATTGATGAGATTGTTCTCGGAAACGCGAACGACGACGCGGCCCTTCTCGCGGGTTGCGCTCACGCTGGAAAAGCGGCCGCTGTTGCGAAGAGCCTCGACGCCCTGTTGAACCTCGGCAGGGCTCGTGCCGGCGAAATAGGAGCGGATCATCTCCGCATCGCCTCGCGTATTGCCCACGACCACTATGTTGTCAGCGAAAACCGGTATGGCGGAAGCGAGCAACGCCGCGAATACGGCGATTATGAAAGACGCGCGTTTTGAAATGCCGCTTCTGGACTGCATGTAATTTTAGTCCTCGTCCCAGCCCCGGCCGATGGCGCGGGCTACCTACTAAAGACGCGCAGAGAAAGCGCGCCTGACGGATTCGATGATTCTTTCTACAAGGTTTAACCAATGCTGCAAATGCCGAACAAGCCTCGCGCCGGCAATTTGTTACTGGCGTGGCGGCAAAGCCACGATTCATAGTCAGCATATCGTTAATGGCGCATAAAGCGTCATACGAACGGGCGAAATCCGTATGACGAGGATTGAGAAATGTGTCGATTTTTTGGCGGAGGAGCGAAATCTGCTCCGCTCCCCACGCGCAATTACGAACCCGCGCCCGCTATTTTGCGGAGCAGGCGGGCGATGTCGTTGTAAGTCGAGAACAGCATCAGCGTGCACACCATCGCGAGCCCCACGCGGAACGCGTATTCCTGCGCGCGCTCGGGCAAGGCCTTGCCGCGGACGGCTTCTATTCCGAAAAACATCAGATGCCCGCCGTCGAGCAACGGCACGGGCATCAAATTGAGAAAGCCGATCGAAACCGACAGAATCGCGATCAAATTCACGAGCGGCGACACGCCTACCTTGCCCACCGCTTTCGCCATCTGCCCGGAGACCTGCGCTATCCCAATCGGACCGGACAGCTGATCCGCGTTTTCGCGGCCCGTCAGCAGTCCGCCCAGATAAACGCTGGTGCGGCTCACGATGGTCCAGGTTTCCTCCGCGCCGAGCACGAAGGATTCGAGCACGCCATAACGCTCCTCGCGGGAATCGGCAGGATTGTCGGAAGCCTGCAGACCGAGCATCCCGATCCTCGTCTTGCCGAACAATGTCTCAATTTCGCGAAGTTGCGGCGTTGCGGTCAGATCGACTGTTTGGTCTCCGCGTTTCACGACGAATTTCAATGTTTTGCCTGTCGCGACCGAAACGATTTCCTGCATTTTCAGGAAACTGTCGATGGGATCGCCGTCGATGGAAACGACGAGATCGCCGGGCTTGAAACCGGCCGCTGCGCCCGCGCCATTTTCCACGACCGCGCCAATTCGAGGCGTGAGAACAACCCGCCCGTAAGTCGCGAAAAGACCGCCGTAAATCGCGATAGCCAAAAGGAAGTTCGCGGCCGGTCCGGCGAAGACGATCGCCGCGCGCTTCCACACCGGCTGAGCGGCGAATGTAACCGAGCGTTCGGCCTCAGGCATCGACTCCAGAGACTGACGATCGGGCGCGCTCGCGCCGTTCGCGTCGCCATGGAATTTGACGTAACCTCCGAGCGGAAAGGCCGCCAAGCGCCATCGCGTGCCTTTGCGGTCGACATAGGCGCAGAGTTCCGGGCCAAAACCGAGAGAGAAGGCGTCGACCTTCACGCCACACCATCTGCCGACGATGAAATGGCCGAATTCGTGGAAGAACACCACGACGCTCAGCACAATGGCGAAAGGGAGAACGTAAGTTGCGATATTCGTCAGAAACTCCAGCAAGATCGGCACTCCTCACGCGCTCGCGCTGTCTGCCAGGCCCAGGGCCTTGGTTACCGAAGCGTTAACATGCCTGATCCGATTCAAACCGCCAAGACGCTGCGTGACCTTTCTCTGACAATATGGTCAATGCCGAGCGCTTCTTCCACGCTGGCCGGCTCGTGGGCTGTTCCGTTCTTGAGCGCCGCCTCCAACGCCTCGGAAACGTGGCGGGCGATTCCCGCGAAACCGATGCGTCCCGCCAGAAAAGCTTCGACGGCAATTTCATTCGCCGCATTCAGCACGGTCGGCAGGCCGGCTCCGGAGGCCAGAGCGTCGAGAGCCAGCTTAAGCGACGGAAATCGTTCAAAATCAGGCTTCTCGAAAGTCAGAGTTCCAATTTCCGCGAGATCGAGTCGGCGCACCGGCGTCTCCAGCCGGTCGGGATAGCCGAGGCAATGCGCGATCGGCGCGCGCATATCCGGCGGGGCGAGGCCAGCCGTGACCGACCCGTCCGCAAACGAGACCATTCCATGGACGATGGATTGGGGATGTACGACGACGTGAAGCTTTTCGGCCGGCACGGCGAAGAGATGATGCGCCTCGATGAGCTCCAGCCCCTTGTTCATCATTCCGGCAGAGTCCACGGTGATTTTCGGGCCCATAGACCAATTGGGATGCGCCAGCGCCTGCTCGACTGTGGCGGCGTCGATAGCGTCCTTTGTCCAGGTCCGAAACGGCCCGCCCGAAGCCGTGATCGTCATGCGCTCGATCGTCGCGACGGACGCGCCCCCAAGCGCCTGAAAAATCGCATTATGCTCGCTGTCCATGGGCAGCAGCCGAACCCCCGCGCGCGCGGCGGCGCGCATGAAGGGGACTCCCGCGCACACGAGACATTCCTTGTTGGCGAGCGCCACGTCGCGCCCTCCCGCCGACAGCGCCGCATGGGTCGGCTCCACGCCCGCCGCGCCGACGATGGCGCTGACGACAAGATCGGCCTCGCGCAACGCGGCCTCGATGACGGCCTCGCGCCCCGCAGCCGCTTCGATTCCGGAGCCGGAGAGCGCGGCTTTGAGGCCGGAATAAGCGTCCGGATCGCGAATGGCCGCGAACTCCGCATTCACCGCGCGCGCGACGCGCGCGAGCGCTTCGTAATCGCCGCCTCCGGCGACGGCGGCCACGGCGAAACTCTGCGGATTACGCTCGAGAAGATCGACCGTCGATCGGCCGATGGAGCCTGTGGCGCCGAGCAAAACGATGCGGCGAGGCCTGGAGTCGCGCTTCGCGGCGGCCGCAGGCCGGATCGATCTGATGCTGTTCGCCATGCTTCCGCCTATCAGAAGAAAAGACCATCGGCCACAAAGAACTGCCCGCGCAACGCCCCGATCAAGGCGGCGAAGGCGCTCGCGAAAATAAAACCGTCAAGTCGATCCATCACGCCCCCGTGTCCGGGAATGAGGCGGCTTGAATCCTTGACGCCGAAGCGACGCTTCACCGCCGACTCGAAAAGGTCGCCGACTTGCGCCAGCCCGGCCCCGGTCAGTCCGACGAGAAAAAGCGTCAGTGACGCCGCGCCCGCTGGCCCTCCCCAATGGAGCACGGCGAGGCCGAGAACGGCGCCGCTTAAAACTCCGACGAGCGTGCCAGACCACGTCTTTCCCGCCGAAACCCGCGGCCATAACTTAGGGCCGCCGATCAGCCTGCCCCCGAAATAGGCGAAAATATCCGTCCCCCATACGATGGCGAAAAGCCATGCGATGGAAAGCGCGCCGACCCGGGGCGACTCGCGCAGCAGGCACACGGAGATCAACAGAGCGCCCGCGTATATGGGCCCGACGCCCGCCCAAATTCGTTTCTCCGGCGGCGCGAGCGCAGCGCAAACCGTCGCGGATACGGCGATGGCGCTAATCGAAATCCACGCCGTTCCGGCCTCGGCGAAAGCGGCCGCCGTGGCGAGCCCCGCCGCTCCGGTCGCGACCAATGACAGCCGACGTCCGCAGCCGGTCAAATTCTCCCACTCCCAAAAAATCGCATAGGAGGCGAGCAGCCAAAAAAGCGCGAAGACGCGTCCGCCGGCGTAGAGCGAGCCCAACGCCGCCGCGATCAGCACCAGGGCGGAAACCACTCTTGGAAGGAGGTCGGAAAAATTGGACGACGACTTGCTTGGAGCGGATTGAGTTTTCGCCAAGCGGTCTTTCGCCTCCGCGCGCTGCGGCTCGCTCATGAAGCGGTTTTCGCGCTGGGCGCGGGCGTCTCCACGCGGCCGAAACGACGCTCGCGATGGGCGTATTCGGCGATCGCCGCCTCCAGCGCAGCCTTGTCGAAGTCCGGCCAGTTGATCGGCAAAAAGACGAATTCAGAATAGGCGGCCTGCCACAAGAGAAAATTGGACAAACGCTGCTCGCCAGACGTCCGGATGATGAGATCCGGATCCGGAATATCCGCCGTATCGAGACGAGCGGAGATCGCATCGACGTCGATCTCCTCGGCATTGAGGCGTCCTGCAGCGACCGCCTCGGCAAGCGCGCGCGCCGCGGCCGCAATTTCCTGACGGGCTCCGTAATTGAACGCGACGACGAGCGTCAGTCCCGTATTGCCGGCGGTGACCTGCTCCGCCTCGCGAAGCAAAGCGGCGATGTCCGGAGCGAGACCGGACCGCGCGCCAATCACGCGAACCTGAACGTTATTCGCGTTCAACTCCGCGAGGTCGTTACGAATGAAGCGATTCAGAAGGCCAAGGAGGCTCTGCACTTCTTCCGTGGGCCGAGACCAGTTTTCGACCGAGAAGGAATAGACAGTGAGATAGGAGATGTTGAGCTCGATGGCTGCGCGTACTGCGCGGCGCAACGCCTCGACCCCGCGTCGATGGCCTTCGTATCGCGGCAATCCGCGCGCCGCCGCCCACCGGCCGTTGCCGTCCATAATGAGCGCGACATGGCGCGGCCCCGCGCTTACGCTAAACCCGGCGCCCTCCAAGTCCAAAACTTTCCCCTCCGTCATTCGCGTGGTCCAACTGACTGTTTTAACACTGTGAAGAGTATATAGTCACTCAAGCGGCTCCGCACATGTGAGGCGGCGCACAAAGTACGGCCAGGCGCCCACGCGAGGAAGAAACCTCACAACTCCTCAAACCTGCATAATCTCCTTTTCCTTCGCGGCGAGCGCGGCGTCGATTTCGCGTACCGCTTCGTCGGTCGCCTTCTGGACCTCGCTCTCGTGGCGCTTTTCGTCGTCCTCGGGAATTTCGTGATCTTTTAAAAGCTTCTTCAATATGTCGAGCCCGTCGCGCCGGACGTGGCGAACCGCGACGCGGGCCTCTTCGGCGTATTTGTGCGCCACTTTGACCAGCTCCTTGCGCCGCTGCTCGTTCAGCTCGGGCATCCTTATACGCAGGATTTGTCCTTCGACCGAAGGTTGCAGCCCCAAATTGGCCTCCCGGATCGCCTTATCCACGGCGATCACTAGGGCTTTGTCCCATACCTGCACCGAAATGAGGCGCGGCTCCGGGACGCTAATGGTGGCGACCTGATTAAGCGGGCTCATTTGACCATAGGCCTCGACATGAACCGGTTCCACAAGGCTGGCGGAGGCGCGGCCGGTGCGTAATCCGCCGAACTCATGTTTCAGCGTTGCGAGGGCGCCTTGCATGCGCCGCTTGAGATCGGCCAAGTCGAATGTCTGACTCATGAGCTTGAAAACCTGTTCTGTCGTCGAAACCCGGCCAAAACGCGACCATGGCCGATCCGACGGTTTAGCGCAATTTCCTATGGAACGACATGGGTGGCGCGTCCCAATCCCTCGAGCGTCGCCCGAATGGCTCCGTCCGTGGCGATCGAGAATACGACTATCGGAATCTTGTTCTCCCGAGCAAGAGCGAAGGCCGCAGTGTCCATAATGGCAAGGTTCCCGGCTATGGCTTCGTCATGGGTCAGAACCTCAAGGCGTCGGGCGTTCGGGTCGCGTTTTGGGTCGGCGGTGTAGACTCCGTCGACCTGCGTCGCCTTGAGAACCGCGTCGGCCGACAGTTCGGCGGCGCGCAAGGCGGCGCCCGTATCGGTCGTGAAGAACGGATTGCCGGTGCCTCCGGCGGCGATCACCACCCTCCCCTTGCCGAGATGATGCAACGCAGCGCGGCGCGAATAGGATTCGCATATGGACGGCATCGGCACTGCAGAGAGCGCGCGAGCGGGACGTCCCTGAGCTTCGATCGCCTGTTCGAGCGCGAGGCCGTTCATGACCGTCGCCAGCATGCCAATGGAATCGGCGCGCGCGCGCTCGATTCCCTTGTCAGCGCCTTGAATTCCACGGAAGAAATTACCGCCGCCGACGACGACCGCGATTTCCGTCCCGAGTTCCGCTGCGCTCGCCAGATCGCGGGCGATGCGCGTAAGCGTAGGAGCGTCAAGTCCATGCGCCGAGGCCCCCATCAGCGCCTCGCCCGAAAGCTTCACGACGACGCGTTTCCACCGCAGATTTGTCGTGGAGCCTGTCATTTCGCCCTTTCGTCGGAGGAATCAGCGCAAGCGACGCGATTGCCTTCATACAAAACCGCACGGCTTTCTCGCAAGCCGGTTGACCCCAGGCGCGGCTTTCAGCTGCGGGCCATCTTGCCTCGCCCTGGGCTTTTCGGCGAATGTCTCGAATAACGCAAAGTTACGCCTACATCTTCGGCGAACGAATGCTTTTTTTCGAGGTCCCATGCGCAGTTCGCCGCTTCAAGCCGTTCGTCTCTCCGATTACCGACCGCCGGATTTCCTGATCGACCGCGTCGATCTCGATATCGCGTTGCACAGGACCAGCACGCGCGTCGTCGCGAGGCTCGCTATGCGGAGGAACCAAAAAGGAAATCCCTCCGCTCAACTCGCGCTCGACGGAGACGGGCTTCGGCTGCGCGGCGTGGAGATCGACGGCCGCCCGCTCGACGCGTCGGAGTATGATGCGACCCCGGAACGGCTTGCGCTGCACGAAGCTCCAAAGACGCCTTTCGAACTGAAGATCGAGACGGAGGTCGACCCTTCCGCCAATACGCAGCTCTCGGGACTGTATCGTTCGGGGTCCGCTTACTGCACGCAATGCGAGGCGGAAGGTTTCCGGCGCATCGTCTATTTCCTGGACCGGCCGGATGTGTTGAGCGTCTATACGACGCGCATCGAAGCGGACAAAAGCGAGGCGCCGGGTCTGCTCGGCAACGGCAATCCGGTCGACGCCGGCGATCTTCCGGGCGGACGTCATTTCGCCTTATGGAGCGATCCGTTTCCGAAGCCGTCTTATCTCTTCGCGCTCGTTGGCTGCGATCTCGGACGCATCAGCCGTCCTTTCACGACGCGGTCGGGACGCAATGTCGAACTTGCGATTTATGTCGAGCACGGAAAAGAGCCGCGCGCGTCTTATGCGATGGATGCGCTCGTGCGCGCAATGCGGTGGGACGAGCAGGTCTTTGGCCGCGAATATGACCTTGACGTTTTCAACATCGTCGCCGTCCCGGATTTCAACATGGGCGCGATGGAGAACAAGGGACTCAATATTTTCAACGACAAATATGTGCTGGCGTCGCCAGAGACCGCAACGGACGTCGATTACGCCGGTATCGAAGCGGTGATCGCGCACGAATATTTTCACAATTGGACCGGCAACCGCATCACCTGCCGTGACTGGTTTCAACTCTGCCTCAAGGAAGGGTTGACGGTTTTCCGCGATCAGGAATTTACGAGCGATCAGCGTTCGCGCGCGGTGAAGCGCATCAACGACGTGCGTGGGTTGCGCCTGGCGCAGTTCGCCGAAGATGCGGGACCGCTCGCGCATCCGGTGCGGCCTGAGGTCTATAATGAGATCAACAATTTCTACACGGCGACCGTTTACGAGAAAGGCGCCGAGATCGTCCGCATGCTGAAGACCCTCATCGGCGACGAAGATTTTCGGCGCGGTATGGATCTCTATTTCGAGCGCTTCGATGGAACCGCCGCGACTGTCGAAGATTTTCTATCTTGTTTCGCGGACAGTTCTGGACGCGATCTCTCCCAATTCGCGCTTTGGTACGAGCAGGCCGGCACGCCTCATGTGCGCGTCGAAGGCCGACACGATCCGGCGAAAAAAACCTTCGAATTGAATCTCGAGCAGCGCATCGACGCTACTCCGGGACAAGAGAAAAAACGCCCGGCGGTTATTCCTCTGTCGCTCGCAATGTTCAATGAAAACGGCGAACGCATCGAACTTCAGGCGAGTGACGGAACAGACGGCGCCACGACGGCGGAGTGCGCGCGGGGATTGATCGAACTTGCGGCGCCGAAACGGAAGGTCGTGTTCGAAAATGTCGCGACGCGTCCGGTCCTATCGCTCTTGCGCGGATTTTCGGCGCCGGTGCGTCTCGAGCCGGAGCAGGAGCCGGAAGACCTCGAGCGCCTTCTCGCCTTCGATGACGATCCGTTCAACCGCTGGCAGGCGGCGCAGAGCCTTGCCTTGCGCTCGATCCTCCAGCGCATCGCGGCGGCGCGCGAAGGACGCGCAGCGCCCAACGAACGCGCTTTCATCGGCGCATTGCGGCGCCTGATCGATACGGGCGAAGCCGATCCCGCCTTCGCGGCCCTTGCATTGGCGCCGCCCTCCGAGATCGACGTCGCGCGTGAAATCGGCTGCGACGTCGACCCCGACGCGATATTTGCGGCGCGCACGGAACTGAGGCGCGCGATCGGCTCGGGACTGAGCGACGCATTGCGCGACCTTTACGCGCGGCTTTCCGATGCGCGGCCTTATTCGCCGGACGCGGCCGGCGCCGGACGCCGAGCCTTGCGCAATGCGGCGCTCGATCTTATCGCCGCCGGCGACCCGGCGGAAGGAGCAGGACTCGCCTCGCGTCAATTCGAAGATGCGACTAATATGACAGACAGGCTCGCGGCCCTGTCGACGCTTTCCCTAATCAAGGGCGACGCGCGCGAGGCGGCCTTCGCGAAATTTTATACGCGCTACGCTGACGATTCGCTTGTCGTCGACAAATGGTTCACGTTGCAGTCGATCATTCCCGAGCCTGAAACGACGCAGCGCGTCGCCGGCCTGATGCGCCATAAGGATTTTTCCTACGGTAATCCCAACCGAGTGCGCGCCGTCGTCGGAGTCTTCGCCAACGCCAATCCGACTCGGTTCCACGCGCTCGACGGCTCCGGGTATGACCTTCTCGGAGATACGGTTCTCGAACTCGACTCGAAAAATCCGCAATTGGCCGCAAGACTTCTTTCCGCAATGCGTTCGTGGCGTTCGATGGAGGAGCGCCGCCGAGCGATTGCGGAAAAAACGCTACGCCGCATTCTTGAAAAAACCGGCTTGTCGCGCGACGTCGCCGACATCGCGACTCGAGCTCTGGCTTAAATCTGCAACACTCGCGAAAAAAATTTCCGAGCCCGCGTTTACGATCAATTAAGTTCTGGACAATCGCGCCGCATGGGATTCAGATAAAGGCGATTCGGGGAGCGATGCGGCACATCATCCTCGGTCTCAAATTCAAGGGGGCCAGGGATGGCGCGCATCGACGCGGCCAAATTGTCGACTCATGCCGAAACGGTGTGGAGCCCCCGCAATTACGCCGGCAATGGAGCGCCGGGCGCCGCAACGCATAGCGAATGGCTCCATCGTTTCGCCCTGGCGGCTTGCGCATTTTGCGTCTTCGCTCTGATCGGCTTCATGTTCACATTGACGCAGACGATCCACGAGCAGGCGCTCGCGGACGCCGCGACCGACCTCGACATTTTCGCCAAGGCGATCTGGCACGATCTTCGGGGCGCAATCGGCGAGAACGCCGGGGCGAAGCCCGACGGGAATCTGATGCGCTTCGTCCCAGGCAATGCGCTCACACGCGGCCGTCGCGTTGTAATCACCGATGAAAGCGGTCGCGTCGCCGCCGCCGCTCCGGCGCTTCCCCGCACGGACTCCACGCTGGCCGATATTCTCGGCTCGGATCAAATTCTCGTCGACTTTGCCGACAAGGCGGGCGTCATGCGCGTCACGCTCGCGGACGGGACGCCCGCGCTGGCAATGGTGCGCCGTCTGCCGCCCCCCTATGGCGAAGTCGCGCTCATCCACCCCTTCGAGGCCGTGCTGGTCGAATGGCGCGCGGTGGCGTGGAGGAGCGCGCTTCTCTTCGCCACGACAACAGCCATATTGGTCGTCATCGTCATCGCCTACAGGCGGCAATCGGCGCGCACCCGGGCCGCTGAGTTGGCCAATGCGCAAATACGGCAGCGTCTGGACACAGCGCTGAACAGGGGACGCTGTGGCCTCTGGGACTGGGACATTGCGCGCGGACGCATCTACTGGTCCGATTCCATGTACGAGCTGCTTGGCATGGAAAAGGAGCAACGCTGTCTCTCCTTCGGAGAAATCGAGTCGCGGCTTCATCCGGAAGACGGCGATCTTGCTTCGCTTGCGGAAATGGTCGCCGCGTCGCGCACGAATTCCATTGACCACGAATTCCGCATACGCAATTCGAGCGGCGATTGGGTCTGGCTGCGAGCTCGCGCTGGTTTGGTCGCCGACGAGAAGGGACGCAACCGGCATCTCGTGGGCATCGCAGTCGACATATCGGAACAAAAGGCGCTCGCCGAACATACGGCGACCGCGAATATGCGATTGCGCGACGCGATCGATGCGATTTCGGAAGCATTTGTACTGTGGGACGCGCAAAATCGTCTCGTCACCTGTAATTCGAAATTTCTCGATCTGCACGGGCTGACGCCAGAAGCCGCAAGTCCTGGCCTCAGCTATTCGCGGATCATGGCGAGCGCCAAGGCGCCTTTGATCCAGACGGAAATCCCGTCTGCCGATCCGCATGCCGCAAACGCGCGAACCTACGAGGCGCGGCTTTCCGACGGACGCTGGCTACAGATCAACGAACGGCGCACCAAAGACGGCGGCTATGTCTCGGTCGGCGCGAATGTCACCGCACTCAAACGCAACGAAGAAAAACTGCTCGACTCCGAACGCCGTCTGACGGCCACCGTGACCGATTTGCTGAAGTCCCGTCAGACTCTGGAAACGCAAGCGCAACAACTCGCCACTCTGGCTGAACAATATCACGAGCAAAAAGCTGCGGCGGAAGCCGCCTATTTCGCCAAGTCCGAATTTCTTGCAAATATGAGTCACGAACTGCGAACGCCGCTCAATGCGATCATCGGCTTCTCGGAAATCATGCAGACGCAATTGTTCGGCGCTCTCGGCTCTCCAAAATATGTTGAATATTGCACGCACATTCATCAGGGCGGCGTCTATCTCCTCGACGTCCTCTCCGACATTCTTGACATGTCCCGTCTGGAGGCCGGACGCGTGCGGCTGGAAGAGCGCGAAGTCAATGTCGGAGCCGCCATGCGCGCCGCGATAGAACGCTTGCGGCCAAACGCCGAGGCCAAGCAAATCGAGATTACGGAGCGCGCCGATGCGTCGCTGAAATGCTTCGGCGATCACGCGGCGATCGTCAAAATAATCGGCGTGCTTCTGTCGAACAGCATCAAATTCAACGATGCGGGCGGACGGGTGCGCGTCCGGGCGCGCCGCTCCCCCGGAGGCGTCGGCATTTTCGTCGAGGACAATGGCTGCGGCATTGAACGGAGCTCGATCGAAAAACTCGGACGTCCTTTCGAGCAGCCGACCGCCGTTATGGAAAACGGAATGAAGGGTTCTGGCCTCGGCCTCGCCATCGCGCGCTCGCTGGTCGAACTGCACGGAGGGGCGATGCGAATTCGTTCGCGCGTCGGAAGGGGGACAATCGTGCTAGTGCAGCTGCCGTCGTCGTCGAGGGTGAGACACATTCCCGAGTTGGAGAGGCCGCGCGCGAGAGCCTCCTGACTGCGGCCGCCTGAAGCATCAGGGCTGCGCGAGCTTCCTTTCCGTTCTTGACCGAGCGCTCGCCGGCAGCGTGAGGACGACGCGCAGTCCAGGTTCATTGTCCTCGATCCGCAAAGCGCCGTGATGTAGCCGCGCCACCGCCGCCGCAAGCGAGAGCCCGAGCCCGGAGCCAGGCCGCGAGCGCGCGCTTTCGAGGCGGACGAAACGTCCGGTCACACGTTCGCGATCCGCAGTGGCTATCCCCGGCCCGCGGTCGGCTACGGCTATCTCGACTTTGTCGCCGACTCTTCGGGCGCTCGCCGTCACGACGCCGTCGCGAGAAGGAACGCCGTGCTTGAGCGCATTGTCCACAAGATTGACCACCGCTTGTCCGAGCAATTCGCGATTGCCGCAAATGATCAGACCGGGTTCTGCTTCGACCTCGAGACGCGCGCCCTGCTCCTCCGCGACCGGCTCGTACATTTCCGCAATGTCCTTGGTCACCTGCCCGGCGTCGAATTGCTCCATATCGTCGCTGGAATAACCCGCTTCCGCGCGCGCGATCATCAGCAAGGCGTCGAACACTCGGATTAGCCCGTCCGACTCCTCGATGATTCCCGTCAGAGCCTCGCGATAGCGCTCGCTAGTTGCGTTTGAGCGCAGCACCTCTTCGGCCCTATTGCGCAGCCGCGTCAGAGGCGTCTTTAAATCATGCGCGATATTGTCCGAGACTTCGCGCAGCCCAGTCATCAATTCGCCTATGCGCTCCAGCATGGCGTTGAAATTCGCAGCCAGCCGATCGAGTTCGTCGCCTGTCCCGTTCACAGCGAGACGCTCATTGAGGTCGCCCGCCATGATGCGGCGGGCCGACCCGGACATCATGTCAACGCGTTCCAGCACGCGATAAGCGACGCTCAGACCGCCCAGCGTGCCAACAAGCACCAGCCAAAACAGCGAGGTCCCGAGCGCGCGGCGAAGAATTTCGCTCAGCACCTGTCTATCCTCAATGTCGTGGCCGACGAGAAGGCGAAATCCCCCGGGCAGGACGAACTGGCGCATCAGGGCCAGATGGCTGGCTTCGGTCTCGTTCGGCAATCTGTATTTCGTTTCGACGGCGTCGCTTCCGAGCGAGAGATTTGCGGGCAACGCCGCGATATTGCCGACGATATTGTCGCCATTGTGGGTTGTCACAAGATAAAGTGAGCCGCCGGGCGAACGAACGCGTCGCTCGACAGCGGCCACGAGCTGATGAATGCCGCCCTCGGAATATTGCTCGGAAAGACCGCGAATTTCCGCTTCGATCGTCTGGGACGTCTGCTCGTCGAGCACTTCCTGCACACGCGCGCCGATCCGCGCCAGCACCAGACCGGCGCCCAGCGAAAACAGAACCAGATAGACGAGCGACAGCTTGAAAGCCGTGGTGCGGAATAATTTGCTGAGCGCAGCGATCGTCGCCTCCTATCGCAATGTGGTTAATTTTGCGCTCAATGGAGCGATCCAACGAGGCGACGATTGCGGACATTGCTTTTCATGATCTAACATCGCCCGTCATAAGAGGAGCGACGCTATGATCATTCGCATCTCGAAAATCGTCCTCGTCGCTTCCGTAGCGTTTTTTGCGTTTCTCGTCGGGGTCGACAACATCCTCGATTACGAACCCAATTTCGAAGCTGTTCGGCACATATTATCCATGGACGCCATCCCGGGCGACAGCCCTCTGCTGTGGCGCGCAATCACAGACGAAAACATGCAGAGGCTGGGTTACTCGCTCATCATCGCCACGGAGATCGTTTCCGGACTCATTCTGACAAAAGGCGCCGCCGATCTTTACCGGGCGCTTCCGCACGACGGACGATCGTTCAATAGAAGCAAGGAAGTCGCGACGCTCGGGCTCGTTGCGCTTTTTGTCCTTTATTATTTCGGCTTCATCGTTGTGGGCGGCGAATGGTTTCAAATGTGGCGATCCGCGCAGTGGAACGAGCAGGAAGCCGCGTTCCGATTTCTCGGCTGCATCGGTCTCATCTTGCTCATCCTGAGACAGACGGACGTCGATTAACACTGAATCTGGCAGGCCTCATCCCCTCGCGCCTTCCCGGATCATATAACCCGCGCCCCGGATCGTATGAAGCAGCGGCGCCTCTCGCCCCTTGTCGATTTTCGAGCGAAGACGCGAGATGTGAACGTCAATGACATTGGTCTGCGGGTCGAAATGATAATCCCAAACATTTTCGAGAAGCATTGTGCGCGTGACGACCTGGCCCGCGTGTTTCATTAGATATTCGAGCAAGCGAAACTCGCGCGGCTGAAGAACGATTTCCTTGCCGCCACACATGACTTTATGCGCGAGACGATCCAGCTCGAGATCGCCTACGCGATAAAGCGTCTCTTCGCTGCGCGTCCCGCTGCGGCGGCGAGCCAGCGCTTCCACGCGCGCGAGCAGTTCAGAGAATGCATAAGGCTTCGGCAAATAGTCGTCGCCTCCCGCGCGAAGGCCCTTGACGCGATCGTCCACCTGGCCAAGGGCCGAAAGGATCAAGACGGGCGTCTCCACCTTCTGTTCGCGTAGCGCCGAAATCAGCGAGAGCCCGTCGAGTTTGGGCAACAGGCGGTCAACGACAATAACGTCGTAATCGCCCTCGCGGGCGGCGGCATAGCCGTCGAGCCCATCCGCCGCATGATCGGCGGCATGGCCCAGTTCGCGGAACGCCTTTACCAGATAGGCGGCCGCTTCCTTGTCGTCCTCGATGATCAGAATCCTCATAGGGCCCATATAGCCGACCTTGAAAAAAAACGGCAGGCTGGGGATCTCTCCGCCAGCCTGCCGCGGCGCGCGCGCCTGGAGTGGGGGCGTCAGGCGCGCCATCGCCTATCGCTGCGCTAGACCGGGCGCGGGGCGGGAGCCAATAAAGCGCCCTCCGCGCAGCGAACCTCGATCAAGAAGCGGGATTAACCGGAAGAGCCACGAAGCGCGTCCCTTCGCCAGATTTCACCCGCAGGAGAACGGACTTGCGCCCTTCCTTTTTCGCCGAGTCGAGGGCGGCCAGCAGGTCGGTTTTCGATGCGAGCGAATGGCCGCCCGCCTCCAGCAGCACGTCTCCGCGCCTGACGCCCTTTTGCGCGGCGGCGCCATCAGGATCGACGCCCGTGACGTAAAGTCCCTCGCCATTCGATCCGCGGGACTCTGACGCCGGCATGACTTCGATGCCGAGCGCTGAGAGCTCCTCGCCGCCATTTCGCTGCGCGCCGCCAAGCTCGGCCCTCTGCGCCTTGTCGTCCGGTAGCTGGCCGAGCCTCATCTTCACGGTTTTTTCCGCGCCGCCGCGCAGATAGGTGAGGTCCACCGACTTGCCCGGACCGAGCGCCGCGATTTTGCGCGCCAGCTCACGAGGCGTTTCGATTTTCTCGCCATCGAGCGCAACCACGACGTCGCCGGACTTCAGACCGGCGGCCTCGGCAGGCGCTCCCTTTTGCGGTTGCGCAATCAAGGCGCCCTTGGAGGATTTCAATTGCAACGCATCCGCGATTTCCGGGGTGACCGGCTGGATCTGCACGCCAATCCAACCGCGGGAGACGACGCCCTTCTCCTTGAGCGCCGCGACGACGTCCTTCGCGACTTCGGCCGGAATGGCGAAGCCGATGCCGATAGAGCCTCCCGAAGGGGAATAGATCGCCGTGTTAACCCCGACGACATTTCCTCTTGCGTCAAACGTCGGTCCGCCAGAGTTTCCGCGATTGACCGGCGCGTCGATCTGCAAAAAGTCATCATAGGGTCCCGCGCCTATGTCGCGCCCGCGCGCGGACACAATGCCAGCTGTCACCGTGCCGCCGAGTCCGAAAGGATTGCCAACCGCGATCACCCAGTCGCCAATGCGCGGAGGCGTGCTTGACCAATCGACATGCGGGAGATTTCCACCATTGATCTTCAACAGAGCGAGATCGGTTCTCTTGTCGGCGCCGATAACCTTGGCAGGCAAAGTGCGGCCGTCGTCGAGCGTGACTTCAACCTCGGTTGCGTGATCCACGACGTGATTATTGGTTACCGCATAACCGTCCGCCGAGATGATGAAGCCGGAGCCCTGCGACATCGCGAAATGTTTCGGAGAACGTCCGCCGTAACCGCCGCCGTTCTGACCCTCGCCAAAACGCTTGAAGAAGCGATAAAGCGGGTCATCCGGCGACATCTCCGGCATATTCGGCATATTCGGAACGCCGGGGCCTTCGGATTCTTCCTCTACGCTTTTCACCTTGATCGCGACGACCGCGGGTTTCACGCGATCCACAGTGTCCGCGAAGGAAGCCGGGCCCTGAGCGACGCCCGCAACCGGAGCCTCCGCGTGGGCGAGACCGACCGGCGCGACGCCATGGCTCCAGGCGCACAACGCCAAGGCCGCCGCCGTCCCCAACAAGACCGTACGAACCGGACGCCGCTCCAGACGCTCCGGCGAGACCTGTGCGCGGACGCTGCGTTTAAAGGCGGAAAAATTCATGGGAAATCGTCTCCATTCTCTCGTTGGCCCAACCGGCCGAACGACGCGCATGGACGGATTGTTCCGTCCGTCGCAGTGAAGATGGTGACGCTGCCCTTGTCTCCCAATGACCGGCAGATGAAACTTTGTTAAGACGCAGACGGAGCCTTACAGCCACTCGAGACGCTTGAAGCGCCAGTATGGTCCGACGCAGACCAAGAAAATGACCCCAGGACGACGAAGTGACCATACTTCCAGTCCAGCTCTGGCATGTTTTTGAAATTCATTCCGTAAACGCCTGCAATGGCCGTCGGCACGGCGAGAATCGCCGCCCAGGCCGCCAGCCGGCGGGTTAATGTAGGTTTGCTGCATTTGCGCATTCATCAGACTCGCCTCGAAGGAGAAAGCGAGAACTTCGCGCATCGTCGTGATCTCCTCCTGAAGCCGTCGCACATGAGATCCGTGACGTCGCGAAAATGCGGGCGCATGGAGGCGTCGATCGGCATGACCTCCGACCGTTCAAGGCGGGTGCAAACATCAACCAGCGGCACGACTGCGCAGCCGCAACAGGTCGCGCCTCATTCTGTAGAGGCGATCGATTTGAAGGGAGGCCGCTCCCGGCGCCATGACCCCATCCTCAATCGTTTCCACCTCTTCGCCGAAGAGAGTGAGTACCGGGAAATAATTGTCCGCGATGAAGTCGAGTATGGCGTAGACGATGAAATCCTCCCCTTCGGAGAGAACCTTTGGCGTCGCCTCGCAGCGCCTGCGCATCTCCGTGTAGGAACGCGACGCGCCATGGCGCACCGAGACGACATACCCTTGCCTACGAAGAGATGCGTTTCGCCGAACGCAATCTGGCCATCGTCCATTTGCGCCGTACGGGCGACGATAAAGAGGCTATGGTCATATTGTTCGATCTTGGGATTTTGATGCGCCTTGCTTGCATCCTCGACCGCAAGCGGATGCAAGCCGAACTGGCCCTGGATGCGCTCAAGTAATTCGAGTGAGGGTTCGAACAGCCCTATCCAGACCACATGTCCGGGACGCCTGGCCCATTCGCCCGCGTCTTCGATCCTAATGTCCGCAAGCCGCTTCCCGCCGTAATACACGGCTGATGCGACGAGTCCGGGCTCATGTTCCTTTTCGCCATTCTCCACTATGGCGTTCATGACGCCTTGGGCCCGCCCCGGGTCACGCCCACTTTGGCCGGACGCAAAACGCGCTCTCCGATCAGATAGCCGGGTTCGATAACCTGTGCGACAGCGCCGCTCGGCTGCGACTCATCGGGTATTTCGAAGAGAGCCTCGTGCTGATTGGGGTCGAATCGCTGCCCCATGGGCTCCATCTTGGTCACGCCAAAGCGCGACAGACGCGCCTGAAAGTCGCGCTCCATGACGTCCATGCCTTCGAGCAGGACCCCGACGCTCTTATTCTCGCGCGCTTGCGCAGGAACGCTTTCGATTGCGCGGCGCAGATTATCCGCAAATGCCAGCATCTCGCGCGCGAATTTCGAGATTCCGTATGTTTTGGCGTCGGCCACCTCTCGTTCGGTGCGCCGGCGCAGATTTTCCATCTCGGCCAGCGACCTCAGCAGCTTGTCTTTGAGGGCGGCGTTTTCGGCATAGAGATTTTCGAGTTCGGTGAAGGGCTCGGGCGAAGCGATGTCAGACTCGGCGTCCGGTTGCGAAAGCGAGGACTCCGAACCGGACTTTCTCGCCTCATTGGGCGGCGGCTGATCGTTTTTTGGATCGCTCATCGTTCCATCCATAATCGCAATGACGTCCCCGATATCAGGGCTATCGCGCAGGAAATCAAGTCGCCGGGGCTCCTGCGCCCGCCGCCCTGGGCGCCCGATTCTCCGCCGATGGCGAAAAGACCTCGAGCAATTGGCGCTTTATCGCCGCCTGCCGGGCGGAAGACACCACCTTTCCACCGGTCAGATCCGTCACGTAAAACGAGTCGACCGCTCTCTCGCCAAAGGTGACGATATGGGCAGAGCCGATATTCAGATTGAGTTTGGACAAGGCGTCGGTGATGTCGAAAAGAAGCCCTTCGCGGTCAAGGCCCGATACCTCGATCACGGTGGATATGTTCGACAGGCTGTTGTCGATAACAACCTCTGACGGGATTTTGAAAGCCTTCGGACCGGAACGGGTCTGCGCGCGCCGTGCTACGACCGCCTCCGATATCTGTATTTCTCCACGCAGCGCCTTTTCGATGAAGGAGGCGATGCGCCGGGCGCGGCGCAATTCGTCTTCATCCATAGGAAAGGCCCGTGAAACGAAAATAGTGTCGAGCGCCAATCCGTCCGAGGTCGTGAAGATATGGGCGTCGACGATGTTGGCGCCGCTCGCCGCGCAGGCGCCTGCGATGGTGGACAACAACCGTCGATGATCTTGCGCGATAACGGTGAGTTCGACGGCGCCGCTCGCCGGGTCGAGATCGACATCGGTCACAAGCGGCGCGCGCGCGTCCGCCAGCTGCCGCAAGAGTCGGGCATGCCTGATCTTGCGCGAGAGATCGGCCTTCAGCCAATAGGCCGGATAATGCCGCTTGGCGTAGGCCTCAAATTCCTCGTCGCTCCAATCGGGCAGCGCCGCCCGCAACTCGTCTCGTGCGAAAGCCACCCGGCCTTTCCGGTCGACGGCGGAATGGCCGCCGGTCAAGACAACCTCGGTTTCCCAATATAGCACGCGCAATAATTGTGATTTCCAGGCGTCCAACACGCCGGGTCCGACGGCGCTGATGTCGCACACCGTCAAAACCAGCAGCATCTTCAGACGCTCTAACGTCTGGACCACCGCCGCGAATGTTTCGATCGTGCGCCGATCGGAGAGGTCGCGGCTCTGAGCGACGCTCGACATGAGGAGATGATGCTCGACGAGCCATGCGACGGTCTCGGTTTCGGCTGGAGTGAAGCCGAGGCGCGGACAGAGCGAACGCGCGACCTCCATCCCGGCGATGGAGTGATCTTCTTTTCGGCCCTTGGCGATGTCGTGCAGGAACAACGCCAGATAAAGCACCTTGCGATTGACGATGGTCGGCAGAACATCCGAGACCAGCGGGTGAAGCTCCTTGAGGCGCCCCGACTCGAAATCCGATAGCGCTCCAACGGCCCGCAGCAAATGCTCATCGACGGTGTAGTGATGATACATGTTGAACTGCATCATCGCGACGACCCGGCCGAAATCCGGAATGAAACGGCCGAGGACGCCGGCCTCGTTCATGCGCCGCAGCACAATCTCCGTCATATTGCGGGAGAGCAGAATTTCAAGGAAAAGCCGATTGGCTTCCTTATCCTCGCGCAATTTAGCATCGACCCTGCGCAGCGAGCGCCTTACGGCCCGAATGGCGTCGGGATGGAACGCGAGCGAATAGTGATCGGCGATCCAGAACAAGCGGATCAGATTGACCGGGTCGCGCTCGAACACATCGGGTCTTGCGATACTCACGCGGTCGTGATCGTCCGCAAAGTCCCCAGAAGGAAGCGCCTTGCGTCGACGCCGGAACCGACCGAGGAAACGATCCAAAATCGCGCGCGGCTTCGCCTCCCGCTCTTCGAGAGCGGCGCATACAAGAGCCGTGAGATCGCCGACGTCCTTGGCGATCAGAAAATAATGCTTCATACAGCGCTCGACGCGAGACAGACCGCCGCGGTCGTGATATCCGAGCTTCGCCGCGAGAACGGGTTGCATGTCGAAGGAAAGCCTCTCCTCCGCGCGGCCGGTGATGAAATGCAAATGGCAGCGCACGCGCCACAGAAACTCTTCGCAGCGATTGAATAGCGCATATTCCGATTCGGAGAACAGACCCGCGCCCACAAGTTCGGCTGGCTCGCTCACGCGATACACATATTTCGCTATCCAGAAGAGCGTATGCAGATCGCGCAGCCCGCCCTTGCTTTCCTTGACATTGGGTTCGACGAGATAACGCGAGGCGCCAGCGCGATCGACCCGCGCCTCCCGCTCGGCCAGTTTCGCGGCGACGAATTCGCTTGCGTCCTTGCCGACGATTTCGCGATTGAAACTTTCCATCAGCTCGCGAAAAAGATCCGCGTTTCCGAGAATGAAACGCGCTTCGAGAATTGTCGTGCGGATGGTGATGTCGGCCTTCGCCTGGCGCAGACACTCGGCGACAGAACGGCTGGCGTGCCCGACCTTCTGTCGTAAATCCCAAAGCACGTAGAGGATCGCTTCAACGACGCTTTCGCCCCATGGCGTTTGTTTATAGGGAAGCAGAAACAGCAGATCGATATCGGAGCCCGGCGCCAATGTTCCGCGACCATAGCCTCCAACCGCGATGATCGTCAGACGCTCTGCGAAACTCGGGTTCTCGGCCACATAGACATAACGAACGACATAATCGTAAATCGCCCCGATGATCTCGTCCTCGAGTTCGGAGAGCAATCGCGCGCAGGCCAGCCCGGCGCCGCGGCTTTCGAGAAGTTTTTGCGCCAGTTCGCGGCCTTGCGAGAGCGTAGCGCGCAATAATTCGATGAATTGCGCGCGAAAAGCGTCGGCTGATTTGACGTCCTCCGCCAAGGCCGCGGCGCAGGTCGCCAATTCGGCGCGGAGGCCGGATACGCTCGGCCGGGCGGCGTCGAACGCCGCAAAAACCTCAAGCGAGGGCGTCACATTGATGTCCATCGCTTGCGACCTAGCCGTTTTCACGAAGGCGGGATAGCCGGGATTCGATGGCGTCGAAAATCGGCGCCGCGAGATCGGGGCCGCCCAACCGACTTAGGGCGCGTAGCCCTGTCGGGGAGGTCACATTGATTTCCGTGAGATAGCCGTCAATCACATCAATCCCGACGAACAACAATCCGCGTTCGCGCAACGCCGGCCCGAGCCTGGAGCAGATGTCGAGTTCACGATCCGTCAGCCGCGTTTCCGACGCAACGCCGCCGCGCACCATATTGGACCTTATATCGTCTTCCGCAGGGATTCGGTTGATCGCGCCCAATGGCTCTCCCTCGACAAGAAGAATGCGCTTATCGCCCGAGGAGATTTCCGGAAGAAAACGTTGCACCACCCAAGGCTCACGAAATGTCGTATGGAACAGATCGAACAGCGAGCCGAAATTCGGATCGCGACGCCCAACCTTGAAGACGCTCGCTCCGCCGTGGCCGTATAGCGGCTTCATCACAACTTCGCCATGCTCTGCCCGAAACCGCTCTATCGCCGCCTTCTCACGGGTAACGAGCGTCGGCGGCATCAAATCCGAAAATTCCGTAACGAATAATTTTTCGGGCGCATTGCGAACATGGCCTGGATCGTTGACGACAAGTACGCGCGACTGAATTTTTTCAAGAAAATGCGTCGATGTGATGTAGGCGAGATCGAAAGGCGGATCTTGCCGCAACAAAACGACGTCGACCGCGGAAAGATCAAGTTGCCGCGTCTCGCCGAGACCGTAGTAGCGAGATGGATCGTCCGCCACCTCGATTTCATAGGCCGTCGCGCTGACGCGATCTCCCTCGAGCGAAAGGCGATCCGGCGTATAGAACCACAGCCGATTACCCCGCCGCTGCGCCTCCAGCATCAGGGCGAAGGTCGAGTCGCCCGCAAAATTGATGCGCTCGAGAGGATCCATCTGCACCGCGACCTCAAGCATATCATTCCTCTTTCGCCGAATCTTGGCCGTTATCGGGTCGTTTTTGCTTCGATATCGATCAGCTGCAGAATTTCGCTCGGCTTTGACGTCATCGCCGTCAGGAAACCAATCCCCTTCGCCGATTGAAGATGCAAACGCAACTGCTTGGGGGAAGCGACGAATTTGCCGATTGCCTCAGCGAGCGGTCTGGCTTTTTCGTCGTTGTCGAAAAACGCCAAAATCACCGCAGTCGTGGAAACCGCATAATCTGAGCGCAGTTTTGCAGGATCAACGCCTCTGCTTTTCGCCTCGGCGTCAATCGTCCTGTCAATGAGAGTCATGTCTTCGAAGCTCGCGTCGAGACGCTTCGCCAGAGCGGAAACCGCCGCCGCGCGCGCGAGAACCGGAACGGGAGAGAACAGCAGCGGCGAGACATTTTCGAGCGTCGCCGTGAATGCGACGCGGCCCATGTCCTTGCCTTCGAGCATTGCCTGCCGCAGCGTAATCTCCTGCTCTTTCTCGCGCCATTCTCCATCCAACGCCCAGGATAAATCGACTTCCTTGTAGCCGAGGGCGATCAACTGGGCGTCCGCAGGCGCGCCCGCGCGCTCCGTGAGATCGATGACGCAGTGATCCAAACGCGAGGAAATCCGTGTAGGCGCATTGTCGCGATAAGCGCCGAGATCCAGCGCGCCGAAAACAATTCGAAATTTTTCTCGCGCCACATCGCCGACGGTCGGATCGGGAAGATTAGCGTCGACTCCCGCGAGGTCGACATGGGCGAAGCGCGGATATTGCCTGCCGCTTTGTTCGAACAGGGGACGAAGCTCGAGACCGCGCATCGTTGCGCGGCGAAGCGTCGCTTTCGACGAATCCGCCGCAAAATAGGATAGGTCCTCCATCGACAATTCGCCGATTGTGGAATTGACGATCTTTCCGAGCGAAGCGCGTTTTATCGTGAGCGTGAAAGGCTTTGCGCCAGCGCTCGATGCGCTTACGTCCTGCGCTTCGATGCGACCGACTTCAAACCCAGCAATAGCGTCCATCGCCGCGAGCGCAAGCGCCGCGCTTTGTTCGGGGGTGGGCGGCGCGCCGACTGACGAGGCGTCGTCGAACCAATGCGCGAGCGGACGGTTTGTCGCGCGAGCCTTCGCATCCGTCGCCGTCAGCCGGCCGACGCGTAGTTCGAACCCGGAATCGGGAACGGAGAGCGTAATGTTTTCGACGCTGAGATCCTCGTCGACGCCCTTCATCGGCTCCTGATTGCCGGCGCCGGATTCTCCATAGACATGGGCGATCTGCGCCAGATCGACGTTCCGGGCGCCGATTGGTCCGTAATGTGCGACGACACGTCCGCCCTGCGGACGATCGATGGTTTGTTCGAGCGAGGCGGCGCGCGCCGCGCCTATGCGCCCGGAGTTAACTTTCTCGAGAACGACGTCTTTATAGAGAAACCGCTGCGCGGCTCCCGCAGCCGCGGTTTCGCCCGCTATCTGGGGAATAATGATGCGCGACGCCGTCAAGCGCGCAAAGCGCTCTTTCGCCGGAGCCGGCGCTTTCCCATCGAATATTCGAGCCACGTCCGAGGGCGTGAGGCCGGCGCCCTCAACGAAAATCCGGGGAATGCGGTAATTCGTCGGTCCAATCGAAAAGGCGAGATTTTCTGCGGATATGTTGTCGGCGGACGCGACGACCGTCGCTGCGCCGGCTGCGACGAAGGCCAGAAAGCAAGCGAAAAGGACGCGCCTTATGCTACCCATCAGCAAGCTTTCGCATCGCAGTATCGAATCGCGGCGAGCTTGTACCGTAACCTCCCTTCGGTCCAGCCAGGATTTTTCGTCGCAGGCGCCGTTTTTGAGCGATCGCGAGGGTGCGGCGAAGAAGCTTCGTGTGCTAAACACGCCGGATGCGACGACTTCTTCTCCTGCGTCACGGCAAAGCGGACCGGCATTCGGCCGGGGGCGACCGCGAGCGCCCGTTGACAAAGCGCGGCGAGGAAGACGCGCGGCGCATGGGAGAGTTTCTGGCAGAGGAAAGGCTGGCGCCCGACCTCGCCGTGGCTTCCAATGCGCGCCGCGCCAAGCGGACACTCGACCTCGTGCTCGAAGCCTTTCCAAATCACGTAACGCATCTCATCGAAAACACGATCTATATGGCGACGGCCGAGCATCTGCTTCATATTTTGCGGCAAACGCCCGATAAAGTCTCTACGCTTCTCGCCGTTGGGCACAATCCCGGATTCGCGGAACTTGCTATTTCTCTCGCCGGGACGGGAGACGGGGAGGAACTCGCGCGTTTGCGCTCTAAATTCCCTACGGCGGCGCTTGCTGTCCTCGATTTTGAGGCCAAGCATTGGGCCGACGTCAGCCAGGGCGCGGCCAGGCTCTCCCGCCTGGTGACCCCCGCGGGCCTGCGCGGCGACGCTATGGACGACCCCGACTGAGACCGCCAGCGCGAGTGGAGAATGCTGGAGACGCTCGTTTTCGCTCTCCTGTCCGTGGCGTCGCCAGACGCCTCCCAGACGTTTGCGGCCATTTCCCAGCCGTTGTTGAAATGGACAAGTCCTCCAAGCTACCAACAGGCTGATCGATCAGTCGACAATTGGCGGCTGGAAAGCGCAGTCAGTCTTAACCTTTCGCCTGTCCCGGCCCTCTTGCTCGCTCTGGGAAGCGACCTGCCGCAGACCCCGCGCTGTGTGAAGCTCAATAATTATTGGTGCATAAAACGCGCGGGCTGGAATGGAGAAATCGCTTCCGACGCCGACGGCCATGTCGCCTTCGCAAGCGCATTGGAGGGCGCCGCCGTGGCGGCGCTGCTGTTGCGGCGTTATTACGTCGAGTTTGGACGCCGCTCCGCGAGGGCGATCGTGACCCGCTGGGCGCCGGCGCAATGCGCGCCCCTGTTGAGCGTGACGCAAACGACGCCGGGCCCTGCGGGGCCAAACGCTCCCGCCACGCGCGTCAATCTGACCCGAATGTTGCCGCAACGAGTGGTTTCAATGGGGCTCGCGCCGCGCGGCATTCAGCATACTCTCCGCGCGCGCTGGCTGTCGGCGCATGGCCGCGGAGGCGTCGCCAAGGTCGCAAGCGCAAAACCGCGGCGGGCGCGCGTCTCGGCCGTCTCGGCCCGAATGCGCGTCGGCGATCTCATGCGAGCGCCTTCGATAGCCGTGGGCATGGGCGAGACGGAAAGCGCTGCATCCGCCGTGAAAGTCGCGGATGCGCTGGCGAGCGCGCTGGTCAGGCCCGTCGCTTCCTCCGCCCGGGAAAAACTCGTTTTTCTCCCCAGCGCTGCGATCCTTGGTTGCGCCGGAGAGTCGGCGCGGATCGCCAATTACGCGGCGCGCGTCGCAGAAGGGATCGCCAAGAGCCCTGACGACGATCTAGCTCTCTTTACGGCGGACGGATCGCCGACCGACAATCTCGCCAAGGTCATGGCCAATATGGCCGCCGTCGAGATTGGCCCCCTTCGCGCCTCCGACGCACTGATCGGCCTTGCAGTCGCGCAAATGCGGTTTTCTTTGAAGACGGATTCAGCAAGCCGCTAAGGTCGTTCGGCGCGAGGGCCCTTGCCGCGCCGGCCTCACTACCCAAAGCGCGCGCATAAGGCTACATGAGGCTACGTCACTCGAGGACCATGCCACGTGTCGCAGCTGTCCGACTTTTTGTTCGAAACGCGGGTCGCAGCGGCGAGCCTCGCAGATTTCCTCGCCGGAGGCCCGCTGCGGCTCGGCGTGACGGGGCTCTCGCGCTCCGGCAAGACGGTCTTCATCACTTCGCTCGTTCACCATTTGACTCGAGCGGCCGCCGCCGCAGCGACCGGCCGAAAGAACGCGCTGCCCTTGTTCCGCGTTGTGGCGGGCGGGCGGCTCACGACCGCTCATCTCGATCCGCAGCCGGACTACAACGTTCCCCGCTTTGCCTATGAGGAACATCTCAGCGATCTGACGGGGACGGACCGTCACTGGCCGCAATCGACACGCCGAATCTCGGAATTGCGCGTCACGCTGGAATTTACGCGCGGGGCGAAATCGCTGTTCTCGGGTCTGCGCTCCGGCGACGGCCGGCTCGACATCGACATTGTGGATTATCCCGGCGAATGGCTGCTCGATTTGCCGCTGCTCGGTAAATCCTATTCGCAATGGTCGCGCGAGACGCTCGAAACATCCGCCGCGGCCGCGCGAGCGACAATCGCTGCGGAATGGCGAGGCGCGACGGCCATGGTCGACCCCAATGGGCGCGCCGCCGAATCGACTGCGCGTCGGCTTGCCTCGCTTTTCACCGATTATTTGAAGGCGGCGAAAACGGATCGCTTCGCCCTTTCGACATTACCGCCGGGGCGGTTTCTCATGCCGGGCGATCTCGAAGGCTCGCCCGCGCTCACCTTCGCGCCGTTACATGTCTCCGAGGACGCCGAGTTTCCTTCCTCCAGTCTTGCCGCCATGATGGAGAGGCGATACGAAGCATACAAGACTCATGTCGTGCGGCCATTCTTTCGCGATCACTTCGCGCGTCTGGATCGACAAATCGTTCTTGTCGATACGCTCGCCGCGCTCAATTCCGGACCGGCCGCAGTGCGCGATCTCGAAACCGCTCTGACGGATGTGCTGACCGCCTTTCGCACCGGCCGCTCCAATCTGTTCGAGGCGATCTTCCGCCCGAAGATCGACCGCATCTTGTTTGCGGCGACGAAAGCCGACCATCTGCATCATACGAGTCACGACAGGCTCGAAGCGATCTTACGGCATCTGACCTCTCGCGCCATCGAACGCGCCGAGGGCGTCGGCGCGCAGATCGACGTGATCGCGCTTGCAGCCGTGCGTGCGACCCGCGAAGCCATGGTCGAGCATGACGGCGAGATGCTGTCGGCGATCGTCGGAACGCCCATCGCCGGAGAGCGAATCGGGGACGAGGTTTTCGACGGCGTCGCCGAAGGCGCGATCTTTCCCGGCGAATTGCCCGCCGATCCGCGCAATGTGTTTCGTGGCGAAGCGCTCGCGCTCGCGGATGAGGAAGCCGATTTTCGCTTTCTGAAATTCCGCCCCCCTATTTCGGCGCTCGGCCGCGACAAGGAGCCTTTGCCTCTTCCGACAATCCGCCTCGATCGCGCGATGGAGTTTTTGTTTGGAGACCGGCTGGCGTGAGGCGAAGACGCCGCGCGCGTGGCAGTATCTATGGAACGGAATTAGGCAAACGGAGCGCAAAGATTGCTATAAAGAGGATATCGCTTTCGCAGCCTTCGGCGGCTGGGACGCCTATGTCGCCAAGAATTTCGGCTATTCGAGGCTGCTGATCGCCGCCGGCTTACCAATGGCGAATGGCGCGGAGGAGATTCCAACGCGTGGCTCCTGCCCTATGTCGATGGGGCCGATCACCGGTTCCATTTGAGACAGCCCTAAATTGGGCCCAGGAGCATGCGCCTACGCGAAGTGTTGAACGGACTCACGTAAAGCATGCGAGAACGAAAGAAGTCCCCAAGCCCAAAACGCGAGTCAAACAAGCAGCGAAAAAGGGCGCGGTGAAAAAGAAAGCGCGCGTTTCGAAGCAACCCGGGACGAAGAAGCCAAAACGGCGCACCAAGAAGGCGTCCTGACCAGGACATCCATCTTCGCTATGCAAGTCATTCGATGAATGATCCAAGCTTCCCTCGGCGTGCCTATGCCTCCCTTCGCGTCCGGCCATCCCTCGCTCGTCCGTCGGTCTCTGCGCGCGAACTAATGCAAAGTTGGCTTTTGTGCCGGTAGCGTGTCAAGCATTTGTTTTCGCGCGCGTTTACAGGATAGGATGATCGCGTGCATTTCGTGCTCCGCGTTCTTCGTCATCTCGCGTATGTGCTTGAGCGTGGTCTCCATGGCCTTGTCGGTCGCGGCCTTGCTGGGGTCCGTCGCCACATCTTGCACCGCTGCGAACAGCGCACGCATTTCTGCGAGGATGTCGAGACCACGAGAGGCGCGCTCCGGGAGGTCAATCGCCTCTTCCCGCCCAAACAGCCCCTCTATAAAGCCATCGAGTTCCTGTCGGCGCATTAGCGCCAGAGCGGCCAGTCCTTCCCGCGTCGGCGCTGTTTCGACGCGCATTAGGCGAAATGGTGAATTTCGATCTTGATGCCGTGTCAATCGGTTCCACAACCCCGCGACAAGCGCGCCAATCAACTCGTTCGCTTCGTCTATAGTGTCGAAGACAGGTAGCTCGCCAGCCCATAGGTCCTCGACGGCCCTAATCGGCGAAGCCGACATGTTGGGCGTCGCGATATTTCCGAGGAGCCTTGTGCGGACCTCATGGAACGGCACCGGGCATTTATGGCGCTCCAGCAAAGCGCGAACTTGCTCGTCGCTCGCCTGCGGTGGATCAGTCCGTTTCGTCATCGGGCCTAACTTCTCATTATTTTGTCGCCTGCTCTTCGCGGGGAGCCAGGGTCTAAGGAAATGCGCAGGCCCTTCAAGTTCGCGGTGGGTGTGTGCGCCCCAGAATAGTCGATGTCGATGTGTCGGACAAACTCACGTTGCCTCTAGGGCTTGCGTTGGGTCGCTGGGTGCAATGATTTGACGATACGGCGCCGGTCCCACGGCGACGGCTTGCTGAGCGAG
>Ga0209048_10000501_pt1 | contig 41789 bp, 35 predicted proteins | sample FrelakmetCRP12CR_FD_187146 | JGI IMG/M metagenome (GOLD analysis project Ga0209048, IMG submission 187146) | Freshwater lake sediment microbial communities from the University of Notre Dame, USA, for methane emissions studies - CRP12 CR (SPAdes)... | ecosystem: Environmental > Aquatic >...
CTCAAAACCCCTCAGCGCTGTTCATAGTTGCTGAGGGATCTGAGTAACAGAAAGGAAATGCTGTACAGGATTGTTTACTCATGCAATTTTTGCCAGTCGGCTTCACTGCTTGCAAGCATGCCTCCAATGAGAGCAACGACGATACAGACTGCAGTGATACCTCCAACTATTAGCCACCAGATATTATTACCGATTAGCTTCGGGATCAAGCTAAAGACCAGGGCGCCAATTATACTTATGACGCAGGTAGTAGTGCCAAATACGATGCTTATCCATAGGACTGGCATTGGAAAGATAAGCTGTTGGCGGAACGTTCGCCGATCGGAAAAGTAGAATTTTACGAGGTTAATGAAGAGGAAAGCCGTTGAGATTGCCCAGACCAGTGTCGAAGCTGAAATCAGTACATTGTAGACTTCCAGGTTGAGCGCTACAGCATTGGATTCGCCACCATAAGCAGGGATCACGATAAAGAGGATCGCGGTAAAGCCCATCGCAACTACAGTTTGGAAGATAATCGCGTTAACGGGAACGCGGTTTTTGTTGAGACGAGCTACTCTCATAGGTAGACGCTGGTCAATGCCACCCACAAGTAGAAGGCGCGCGCAGGCATAGCTGTAAATAGCCGGTGTCACGACAAAATTGCACATAATGAGTAACGCGGTGATATTACCGGCGACTGGCCCAAGAGCAGTTTTTACAGCCAGTACCATGGCATATGGATTTGCGATTGCGATTGGATTTGCTCCCACCACTATCAACAAGCCAAAAGAAGTTACGAAGTAGCCGACGAGCACAAGCACAGTTCCCCAAAGCAAATGACGTGTAACTGGTTTGCGTCCGGTCATCTCACCACCCATATTGAGTGGGACTTCGATACCGAGGAAGGCCTGTACAATGAAAGCAAACAGGGCCAATGTATAGTACCCATTTGGATTCCAGGCAAGGCCCCAAGCGGTGGGAGTTTTAAAACTGATAGCAGACAGATGGCCTTTTAGGAGCCATACTACACCTGCTAATCCTGTGATGAAAACTGCTAGAAAAGCGATAACAAGGACTATTTTAACTAAAGTCAGTATAGTGGCAAAACGTTGAGTGGCTAAAACGCCTGAGAAAGCAAGGATCAGCATCAGGACAAGTCCTTGCTGCCAGGGTTGAACAAGCCAGTTTGGGTTCAGTCCTTGCAGATAGCCAACTACAACGTCGGCTGCAACAATCATCAAGAGTATACATGGAAACCAGGCACAGAAGGCAACAAAGAAACTCCAATATCCTCCAAATGCTCTGTGTGTCCAGTTGTAGAGTGAGCCTTCGTGGGGAAACATATGACCGAGCTGGGCAGTAGCGATAACACAGGGGATGAAAAAAGTGATACCACCAATTATCCAGAAAGTGAAAGTACCAGCGCCCGCTTGAATTGCCGTAGGGGTATTGGTAATAAAAAAGATAATCAATACGAATGTAGCTGTTAAGCCGAGTGGTCCTGCAACCTTCGGCATTGCCTTGATGGAATACTCTTCCGAAGCTAACTCACCAAATGCATCAGGTATTATTTCTGGTTGAACTTGTGCAGGTTTATCGTATAAAGTTGCCATTGCTTCCCCCGCTAAGTGCTTGAACGTTTTGCTTTAAGGGTATTTTAACTTGTATATACTAATCGATAATGTGTAAATTACAAGTTAAATCACGTTCCAATAGCAAAATATACCTACCTGGCGGATAATAACAATCACGCAGATTAATCCTGTTGCTCCTCGAGGTAATTACCGATCAATTTGAGGGTGATGCCAAGCGCAAGGATGACAGCAGCGTTGATACCCAATTCAATCATTGCACGGGTGAAGTCTAGTTGAGGGATGCCAACCTCAACAGAAAGCCGAGCACCAATTGAAAGGATGCCTCGAGTGGCGGAAACAATGCCAATAAAAATGAAAGGGCGTAAGGAAGTTGCGTGGGCTTTGAGGTAATGGATAACTGTCCCAAGCACCTCCATTATGATCAACACAAGCAGTAGATCTGAGATCAATTGGATAATTGCCGCAGCGGATTTCGTAGGTGTAAGCGAACTTAGTGGAAATACTGAAGCAGCAAAATGCCAAAAACTATAGCCTAAAGCAAATATCGCTCCCAGGAAGAAGCAGGCACCAACAACTGCGTAAATAACAGAATCACCTTGATCTAGCAGATTGCTGGAAAATTCGGCGATGCGGTCTTCTGGCTGGTGGTGATTGCTTTCGATTTCTTCCGACATACAGGCGACTCCCTACGTTGTTTTCTACCAGTCGTTTTCTAGTTTCTAGTAGTTCGTCTATTATAATGAATATTATAACGAACTGCAGACAACAAAGGAAGAGTTCTATTGCGGAATTGTTAAGACATGATATCCCTCATGGCCGCGTTTTACGTAGCGAGACACGAAGACTTCCACTGCAAATGGCTTTTCATAGAGAGGCTGACGTTGCGTATCCAGGAAAGATATGAGCAAGCGTTCTCGCATCCCGTCTGGCAATTTAGAAAAGGGCTGTATTGGAATTGTTATCTCAGCAACATATCCCGCTGCTGGAATAGTGGCAATTGCCTGCTGCACGACAAATGTAAAATTCTGGTTGAGTTCAGCGCGTACTTCTATGCCTAATGCATCTCCGTTCATCAATCTACTCAGTCCTGATGATAGATTCGTCTCATGAACATTCAATGGAGACATTGGCTCGTCTCTGCCAATAATATGGAAACGGAGCATAAAAATCTGATCCGGTTGCACACTGACTGGTGATTCAATAATTGCCACTGCGAACAATGCATGCTGCTGTTGGCCAAGAACGAAACGTTGTAATCGCTTAAACCAGGTGATTGATGTCTCGTTTTGAGAAGCTGTGATTGGAGTTTCTACAATGTCTGTAGAGGATTGCGCAGAGACAATTTCATTTTCAGCGTTAGTGTCAACAGACGCAGCAGCAATTATGAGAGACTTTTCGAGAGGCGAGGCTGGCTGTTGCCACTCAGATTGAACCTTTCTGGTTTCTTCAGACCCGGCTATTGGGGGGGATGCAGGTGGTCGACGAGGAATCTCGCCTGGTGAAGAAGCTTGTGGACGAGAAGTTCGCCAGCGATCAAGGTGCTCCTGAGAAAGCGGAACAATACGTATTGTCTCAGCCTCGTCATCAGGAATAACTGGAGGGGGAGTAACTGCGATATCACGACGATTGAGCTTGATAGCTCTTAATCGGGTATATCGTGGATTGGATAGAGCTTCCGACATCTCCAGGGCATTTTGAAAACGCTTCGATGGCACGGTGTCAAGCGCTTGCATTACACAGTCGCTCACATGCAAGCTAATACGACTATTGAGTTCGTGCGGTGAGCGTAGCTTCTCTTTCGTACGTAGAACCTTCTCACTTGGTAGTGATCCTGAAAGTAACAGGTAGAGAATTGCACCCAGGCTATAGATATCAGAGCGAGGCTCAGCTTTTCCTTGCAAAGCCTCGGGAGCGCAGAAGTAGGACCAGAATCTCGTTGACATTTCAGATGGTCGTAATCGTTTCTGTAGTTGTGGAGACAACCATGAAATCATCAATGCAGGTTTGGCATTGTCACTGATTTCATCAAGAATAATGGTGTATGGATCAAGCTCGCCGATGATAATTTGATGCTGGTGGAGTCCATAGAGGGCCTGACAGAGATTCTGGATCCACTTTAACGCCTGCTGTTCAGAAGGCAATCCCTGACCACTTTGTAGAAAATCCTGTAGCGTATACAGTCGAAGCGCATTACCTGTCAATGCGTCTGAATGATCGGATTTCCCTGTTGAATTCAAGCTCGAAGCAGCGAGTGGATAGCCAGAAATTGCATAAAGATGCCCCTTGAAATATTGCAAATCAATCATAGGCAAAACATACGGAATTTGCCAAAGACGAAGGGAGTCATACTCTTGTTGGACCATTTTGATAATCTGAACTCGAGCTTCGTCATTTAGCGAGTTGATATCAATATCACGAATAGCTACCATACGTTGTCGATCCAGGCGAGATTGTTGATTATCAAGAGCAAAGTAGAGATTAACATAAGGTCGCCTACGTACCAACGATGTAATACGGTAGCGGACTGTTATATCTTGTTCGTTTTGTAATAGTGAGGAGGAATATTGCTTGTCATCGAGGCGTTGGCCGCACGAGCTACAGAAAGCGGCGTGTGGTAGGAATGGTATACCGCATCTAGGGCAGCAAAAATCGTTGGAAGAATTACGAAATGATGCTGCTTTTGGGATACTCATAGTTCTTCAACACTTTCTATTTTCAGAAATTGGTTGCCTGGATGTCTGACAAAGATTATAACATAGTCGTACCCTTGCCACTGGTTGCTCGTTTTGATACAATCTCACAAGGATAGATGTGCTATCTAAACAAGAGAATGATACAATGAACATAGATTACTTAGAATAAACAAAGGTTGAGGCTCTCGGTACGTCTTCAGGGTGAAATTGGGAGAAGGGAATTAGTAGAGACACCGACTCCATATTTATTTGCTACTACTCCTAAGAACCCTGCCATACTCTTAAGAGGTGTTTTTTATGGATTTAGCTACCCTTCTATTTTGGATTATCGCTATAATTCTTGTAGGCTCCTCATTGCTCGTGGTAGGATTGCGCAACATCGTTCACAGTGCGTTAGCACTTGTCGTTGTATTTGCAATGGCTGCTGGTATCTACCTCTTGCTCGATGCTGAATTTATCGCTATCGTGCAAATTCTCATCTACGCGGGAGCGGTTACTATCCTGATACTGTTTGCATTGATGCTCACACGAACTAATAACGTACGTACAAACAGCAATCCTATCAACAAGGTCTGGTGGATAGGTGCTATCATCAGTACACTTGTTGGCGCGGGCATCATTTTTGCAGTAACAATCGGTCCTTACTCTCATGTGCATGCTGGCGGGGGAGCAGGCTATGGTCCGCAAAACGCTGCCTGTCCATTGCCGCCGAACAACGTCGCCTACATCGGCCAATTATTGTACAGCCCTACATGTTATAGCTATGTACTCCCATTTGAAATTGCTTCTCTCGTTTTGCTCGTAGCTATCATAGGCGCAATAGTTATTGGCAGGGAGGACTAACGAATATGGGACTCAGTCTCAACCATTTCCTGGTACTTGGCGCTTTACTTTTCTGTATCGGACTCTATGGCGCCCTGGCTAAACGCAATGCCATCGCTGTATTGATGGGCATAGAAATCATGCTCAACGCAGTGAATATAACGATGGTTGGCTTCGCTTTCTATAATACAGTCAAGCCCTGGTCCACCTACTTGACAGGGCAGATCTTCGCCATTTTTATAATCACCGTTGCAGCAGCGGAAGCAGCGGTCGCTCTGGCAATGATTATCTCGATCTATCGCAAACGCAACACGGTTGACGTTGGCGAAATAAACCTGATGAAGTGGTGATCCTATGGCATTGTATGAATATTCCTGGCTCATTTTGCTCTCACCGCTTTTTGCTTTCGCGGTGATTATTTTCGGGACACGCATGTGGGATCTTGCAACACGTGGACGTGTTGCGTCGCAGCCAGCCCACGAAGCAGAGACACATGCAGGGCATAATGGACACGATGAATCCGGCAGCGATGTTGAGCTGATGCACGAGAAAGGGCCTCGTGGTGAAGACCTGATCTTTGAGAACATCGAAGACCCCAAGGTTCCAGAATTGACACCAGGCGCTAAGATAAGTGGCTACCTCAGTGTTGTAATCATGGCCCTGGCTTGTATCTACGCGTGGATTTTATTGCTCAACACTGCAGGGTTGATCTCGGTAGCTCCCCTACTGCCAACCCAGGGCATCTCCCTGACACAGATATCGTACGCGTGGTGTCAAAATATCGACGCTACAAATAACTGCTTTGGTCTCGGGAGTTATGTCATAGCCTTCCACCTGGATAACCTGACTATTGTGATGCTGGTCGTAGTCACCAGCATCACACTGTTGGTGCAATTCTATTCGCAGGGTTATATGGAAAGATCAGCGGGATATGCTCGTTTCTATGCCTATCTTTCTCTTTTTGCCTTTTCCATGCTTACAATCGTCTTTGCGGCAAATTTCCTGGTGATCTTTATCGGCTGGGAACTGGTAGGCCTCAGTTCGTACTTGCTTATCGGATTCTGGTTCAACAAGAAACGCAAGCCCGCCGAGGATCGTCTCTCTCCGTCAAGCGCATCTATCGAAGCTTTTATTGTCAATCGGGTAGGCGATGTTGGCTTTATCATTGGCATCATGATCTTGTTTGTCAGTACCGGCACTTTCAGCTTTAGCCAGTTACCAACAGCCGTCATGCATATGGACAAGGCAGTGCTCACTGTTGCCATGATCCTGATTTTCTGCGGCGCGATAGGCAAATCGGCACAGGTACCACTTCATGTCTGGTTGCCCCCAGCTATGGAAGGTCCCACGCCTGTTAGCGCACTGATCCACGCAGCAACAATGGTCGCGGCAGGAGTATACATGGTTGGGCGTACCTGGTTCATATTTGCAGCCGCAGATCCACTAGCTTTCCAGATTGTTGCCTGGATCGGAGGCATCTCAGCAATTTTTGCTGCCAGTATTGCCCTGGTACAGACCGATTTCAAACGTGTACTGGCGTTCTCGACCATTAGCCAACTTGGATACATGTTCGTAGGAATGGGCATCGCGGCGGGGACCGCATATGGTCCTGGCCTGGGTATGTTCCACCTTTTCACGCATGCTTTCTTCAAAGCTTTGCTCTTCCTTTGCGCAGGCAGCGTGTTGTATGCGTTGCACCATGCAACACATAAGGAAACGCAGGATATGCGGGTGATGGGAGGGCTTGGTCCCATGATGCCCATTACAGCTATTGCCTGGTTAATTGGTACTTTTGCCATCGGAGGCTTTCCTTTCTTCGATAGCTTCTTCAGTAAGGATAATATTATTGCTGTTGCCTTTGATACGGGGAATTATGCTCTCTGGGCCATCACGCTGATTACAGCCGGTTTGACGAGTTTTTATATGTTTCGAGCTTTCATACTGGCCTTTGGAGGCAAAGGAGGTAACTGGGGTGGTCTCTGGGGTGGGACTTATCGTGGCAAGGTCTATCGTATTGCAGGTGTGGAAGAAGGAAATCAAGATAAGACCTATCTTGTTGAAATGTCCCCAGAAGAAAAAGAACATGTAAAAGTTCCACATGAATCGCCGCTCACGATGACTATACCACTCATCCTACTAATGATTCCCTCGATCTTTGCTGGCGACTGGTTCAATTTCTATCCTTATATTCAGGCGGGCGCTCCTGCTCTGACTGTCAGGGATGTCCTGGATGATTGGAAGACCTGGGCCGGTTTGGCAGTTTCACTCATTGGATTCACCTGGGCATATGTGATGTATGCAAGGGTCGAATTTGCACGTATTCACGACTACGTACAGAACCGAGCATTTTTACGGAGCGCGCATCGTGTGCTACTGCATAAATACTATGTGGATGAACTCTACAACTTGTTGATTCGTTATGTTGTGTTCGGTTTTTCACATATTGCCCAGGCCTTCGATACATATGTCGTTGACGGGATAGTAAATGGCGTAGCCCGGCTGGTAACAACAATTGGTCGCGATGTACGACATGTTGAAACAGGCAGGGTACAGGCATATATGATTGGCTTTTTTGGTGGTGTAGCGGTGCTTGCAATACTGGTATTTGCACTGGTTACATTTGTGAAGTGAGGACAGACTGATCTTAAACATTTGGAAACGACGCTTGCGCGTCTACTGCTTCGCAGTCATCCAACTGCAAGGAGTGTAAACAGACTGATCTTAAACATTTGGAAACGACGCTTGCGCGTCTACTGCTTCGCAGTCATCCAACTGCAAGGAGTGTAAACATGATATTTGAAAGTACTCTAACGTGGATTATTTTCCTGCCAGTGATTGGTGCGCTGGTAGCGATGGCGACCCCGGTCCGATTCGCACGTTGGTTTGCCCTATTATTTGCTGCCGCCACCTTTGGCCTTACCATAGCTATCTTTTTTCGCACAGCAGTTTTCAATGGTTACAATTTTGGTAACCTCAATAACCCTATAGAATCGATTGATGTGCCGTGGATTAACTTTTCAGCGGGCAGCTTTACTTTTCGCATTAATTACTTCCTGGGCGTTGATGGTCTAAGCTTACCGATGGTCATTTTAAATGCCTTGTTAACTATGCTGGCCATCATTGGAGGCTGGGAAAAAACAAGAGTCAAAGAATATATGGCATTGCTGTTGCTGCTGGAAGCAGGAGTGATGGGTGTATTTTTGTCGCTTGACCTGCTACTCTTCTTCCTTTTCTGGGAAGTTGAACTGGCTCCGATGTTCCTGCTCATTGGTATCTGGGGCAGCGATGTTATAAAACATGGTATACCGGGCCGTATTTACTCGGCCTGGAAGTTCCTGATCTACACATTTTTCGGTAGTGTGTTTATGCTAGCCGGAATACTGGTCCTTTACTTCAAATCGCACGCCGGAACGGCCAGTATGCAATATTTTTCGACACATTTCCTAACAGGATCCATAGAAATTCTGTCGACCGGCGCGTACATAGGCCTTCAACCGCTCATTTTCCTGTTGATCTTCCTGGCATTCGCTATCAAAATACCTATGTTCCCGTTCCATACATGGCTGCCAGATGCGCATACCGACGCTCCAACTGAGGTAAGTGTCATCCTGGCCGGAATATTGCTCAAGATGGGTGCGTATGGATTGATACGTGTTTGCCTGACACTCTTGCCGGAAGGCATCCACCAGTTTGCAATATGGTTAGCTGTCCTCGCTGCTATCAATATCATTTATGGCGCGGCTATCTGTCTCGTACAGTCAGATATGAAAAAGCTAATAGCCTACTCAAGTGTGAGTCATATGGGTATTGTACTACTAGGGGTAGCAGCCGCGGCTGGTACGTTGAACAATAGTAACCTGGTGAGTCCTTTCGGAATGGCAGCGTTGACAGGCGCGACCGTACAAATGTTTAGCCATGGCATTATTACCGGTATGCTCTTCTTCTGCGTTGGCGTGATTTACGATCATGCGCATACCCGCGAAATCTCGGTCTTTGGTGGTGTCGCCAAGCAAATGCCATTACTGGCGACTCTCTTTACATTTGCTGGACTGGCTTCGCTCGGACTGCCCGGGTTAGCGGGATTTGTTGCAGAGTACATAACATTTACCAGTAGCTACCAGATCTGGGGCGTAGTTACGATTATCTCGGTCTTCACTATGATCCTTACTGCGGCCTACCTGCTCTGGATGCTCAAGCGGGTTTTCTATGGGCGATTTAACACAAAATGGAATAAGTTACCAGATGCCAACTGGCGCGAAGCACTGCCGCTGATTACACTTGCAGTGCTCATCGTTTTTGTTGGCGTCTTTCCAAATTTCCTGATTGACGCAATTACTCCTGCCTTATCCGCGTTAATGCACGGAGTCAATTCGGTTGGAATAATACGTTAAAGGTAGGTGTTTTCGTATGCTTCACATATCTGATCTCTATCTGCTCTCGCCGCAGTTGAGCCTGGTTTTTTTAGCGCTGATTGTAATGGTGGTTGACCTGTTTGTAAAACGGCGCATCGTGACTGTAGCTGTCGCTCTGATAGGTCTCATCGTGCCAATGGGATTTACTATTTCACAAGCATTTCTGGTTGGCCCAATGGTCGCTGATCGTACGCTCCCAGGCGTTCATGCATTCAACGGCATGCTTGTCGTCGATCAATATGCTATTTTCTTCAATATTATTTTCCTGATCATTGCCGCTGTAATCATATTGTCGTCGTATAGCTATGTTGGGAAATACGTGAGGGCCGATGGCGAATTCTACACACTACTGCTCTTCTCTGTAACGGGTATGATGTTTATGGCAAGCACCAGTGAATTACTTACCATCTACATCTCACTTGAATTGACGAGTATTCCATTGTATGTGATGGCTGGGCTGTTACGTACCAGCGAACGTTCAGCAGAGGCTGCGGTCAAGTACGTGTTGTTAGGCGCAATGTCCTCGGCTATATTGCTCTATGGTTTTGCGTTGCTCTACGGGCTGACAGGAACAACAGACCTGACAGGTATTGCCATCTCAATCGAGAAAGGCGTACAGAATGGCAATGTGCTTGTGCTTATTGCCAGTACGCTCATTCTTGCTGGATTTGGCTTCAAGATCTCAGCTGTGCCGTTTCATATGTGGGCACCCGATATCTATGAAGGCTCGCCTACTCCTGCAACGGCATTCTTTTCGGTCGGTTCAAAGGCAGCAGGTTTTGCCGCATTGCTTCGTATCTTCATTACAGGTGGGCTTGGACAGGTCAATCTCCAGTCATTAATTACGATCGTCGCAATCATTGCAATACTGACGATGACATTAGGAAACCTGGTAGCGGCTGTACAAACCAACGTGAAACGCATGATGGCATATTCCAGTATAGCTCAGGCGGGTTATATTCTCGTAGGCTTTACTGCCAGTCTTTCAGGACAAAACTCATACGGCAGCTCGGCAGTGCTATTTTTCATTCTAGTGTATGCATTGACAAACCTGGGCGCATTTGCGGGCATTATTGCCCTGGCAAACGCGACAGGTGGAGAGAAGATCGAAGATTTTCGGGGACTGGCAAAACGCGCACCTTTGTTGAGCGCGGGAACTGCATTATGTTTGCTTTCATTGTCGGGTATTCCGCCAATGGCAGGCTTTGTGAGTAAAGTCTTTATCTTTTCGGCTGCCTGGAGCCAGGGACTATCCTGGTTGGTAGTAATTGCTTTGATAAACACTGTCGTCTCGCTAGTTTATTACGGGCGACTTGTGAAGGTAATGTACTTTGATGCGCCGCTCAAAGAAGACCATTTGACGACCCCTATTGGCTTGAGTTCGTCGATTGCTTTGACAACCGCGGCGCTAGTTGTGATTACGTTCGCTGCACAGGTTGTTTTACTCATTGCAAATCCGGCTGCGAGTAGTTTGCTGGCGTTTTTACCTGGAAAGTAATACTATTTTTAATGCTATTCCAGGCTGAGACTCACTCGTTTACGATAGTGGATATACATTTAGATCACTATAAACTACATCAGCCATTGCATGACCATCACTTGTCACATAAAAAGCGATGTCACCAGAAGAGTAGTTTGAATCAGTTTCTTGATCAAGGAACACTCCATTTGCATAAAAAGAGAGTGTGACTCCCTGAGCAATCACTTGTAAAGTATTACTTGCGGTAGAACCTTGCGACAAAGCAGATGAAGATGCCCAATCCTTTAAATGAGTGAGCGCTGGAACATTGATACCCGTAGAAACACGAGAAATCCTGTACCGTCCAGCGCTGTCAAGCTCAAATAAATAACCGTTGTATTGATCGAACAAAGTAGGGCTAGCACGGAATAAAAGACCCCCTGTTTGCCCACTCAGAATATCCATTTTGACCGTAACCGCCACATTCTGATAGGTATTTGCGGCCTCGCCGCAGATATGCCAATTAGAATCCTCTTTCTCATGATAGCCATTAGGTGCAAAAATACAGTTGGTATTTTGATCCCAACCCTCTGCTACGGTATTTGCACTACTTGCATTTTTCAATGTATCCTGGTATAAAGGCTGGCTGGAAGTAGCAGTTAGAATCGGTCCAGCCGTAGCACTGGCTTCAGCCACAGATGTCGCTGTTACAGCAGCTACAGCAGTAGCAGTTTCCTGAGCCACAGCAGTTTCGGTAGCATTCGCTTGAGCCTGTGCAGTTTCGGTAGCATTGACCTGCGCTGCCATTGTATTTTGTGCAATGGTCGTTAATTTAGACTGTGCTGTTGCCGTTTGTGTAATATATACCTGATTAGCGGTAATTTGCCCATAGAAAAAGAGTCCAACGCTACCTGCTAAAAGCAATAAAACTATAAGCAATATTAGTATCTTGCCAATAGAAGAGCCTCGACGCTGATTATTGGGCATCTGATTCTGGCTCATGTTGGGATCAGGGAGGGTATTTTCTATAGTCTTGGAGTTCTGCAAAGCAACGACAGTCTTTTCGACACGTGAAATAGTGATGGTAATGATCAGGTTTCCTACCAGATCACCATCGCTAGATGCTACACCTCGATCATCTAATTGAATGATCTGACCATCATAAGCTCCTGGCGGTACCGTTACAGTTACCACTCGCCCATCAGGGAGGGTAATTGTACGGTGAGTACCATTTATTGCTTCCATGTGGTTGATGTTTACAGTAACTTGTATCTTTTTGATATTGCTCACTGCCTGTTGGAAAGCCTGATCAAATGTGGCAATAGTTGGAAAACGATCATTTGGGGTTTTGGCTAATGCACGGAGCATGACCTCATCGATGCCTGTAGATAAACGGGGATTGATAGAACTAAGTGGGCTGGGCTGTGCATGAAAATGTTGATACATCAATTGACTGTGATTACCTTGAAATGGCGGACGACTCGTAAGAAGTTCATAGGTCATAACAGCAAGCGCGTACTGGTCCGTTGCCGGAACAGGATGATCTTGCCACTGTTCTGGTGCCATATAGATGGGAGTACCTCGCGTCATCGTTTCAGTACTTGAAACCGCCGCTGAGAACTTTGCTATACCAAAATCGGCTAGCAGCAAATCAGGTTGAGAAGGACTCTCTGATCTGCCACGAATGAGAAAATTGGACGGTTTGACGTCGCGATGAATGATCTGATGATCATGTGCATATTGGAGAGCACTTGCTGCTTGATGGATAAGAAAAGCGACATTCTGTGCAGTGAGCCAGTGGGAGCCATCAGTTTTTCGCAGCCAATCAGCTAAAGAGCCTTCCTGGCGAAAAGGCATAACCATATAGGTCATCTTTTCGCCGAGAAGGTTTTCCTCTCCATAATCGAACAGAGGCAGTATGTTGGGATGATCAAGCATGGCAACAGCATTCGCCTCACGTCTAAAGAGATGGGCTGCTTCTTTAGCTACATCGTCTTCGGGATTGAGGAATGATTCAGTCCGAATCACCTTAATCGCTACTTGACGTTTAACTGACAAATCTTCTGCGAGGTAGACAGCACCCATGCCGCCACTTCCAATCAGACTTAGGAGACGATAGTGACCGACCTGTTGACCTTCGAGTTGCATCTTTTTGACCCTCTTTTAGTTCTGAAGTAAGCAAAAAGTACATTATTGAAAGTGTAGTGGAAGCAAAAATAGTATAACACATAATTCGAAAAATGTGGGAAATGAATTTTGAAGAATGAACTGAAGAAGTTTATATTCTTTTGGAGAATATATGAAGAGTCAATCTTGGGGTCCCGCATCGACGAGCGCACGTTCCAGAAGATCAGGTCACTTTCAGATTTGCAGCCCAACGTTGAAGATAAGTCATATCGAGATGAGTTGCCTGAACTTTGAGTACACCAAGAATATCGTTCCATAGAGCGAACTGGCAACTGACCTGCTAATATAATAAGGCACTCCAAGTTCCTCTAACACTTCGACAAGAAGTATTAGAGGAACCAGAATGTCTGGAGTGTTATCCACTTCTACGCTTCTCTATCTGAGATCGGACAAGATTAGCAACTTTCTTGCCATAATACAGTTCAACAAAGATCAATGTAAGCTCTTCTTCACTGGCATCTGGATGTAACTTTCGGATATTTCTTCTTGAAGCTTGTATCATGGTCTGGCTCATTGACCCGACGAGACCAAATATTTTAGCGGGGGACGCGTTACGAATCAATTCGATCTGTACCCGCTCCATCTCAGGGCTGGTGTCTTCTGACTGGTTTCGCATAGGTATTGGCCTCTCTTTGCTCATTCTGTGGGTAGTGTACTAAGCACAGAGTGGCATGTCAAATGGCTCCAAGACCAAAATCAGGTGTGAATGATTGCCCGTTTGGTGGTATATCGCGCTGTGTCCCAGTCAAGCGCATCAGCTAATTCTGCTTGTAAGGGTTTGAGGTTTTGTTGTATGAGAGACTCATCTGGCATCTCAGTATCTTTCCAGATGAGGGAAATGACTATGTATTTTGGTTCTGCTTCCTCTTCAAATACATAGCGTTGCATTGTGCCAGGAAAGAGATAACGTTGAGCCTCGAGGATAGCTTCGAGCTTCTCGATTAAGCGTTTCTGTTGACCTGTACGAACGCGTACACGTATATCCATTCCACGAACTTTAGCTCCCGCCCGGTATTTTCGCCAGAGCGGGGGACGTGTACGTACTCGCCCGGTTGGTTTTGCCTTAAACTCTTGAACGGCTTTCTTCGGTATCATATAGATGCCGCCCACCATTTCAGCAACCAAACGTTTCTCTTTGATGTATTCATATACCGTATAGTACGATACGCCGAGAGCTTCTGCCGCCTCGCTTGTTGTGACAAAGTCACGAGTATTTGAAGTTTCGCCTTCATTCTCCATAGATGTAGTTTAGTTTATAGGTTATTTTATGTAAAGATCACATATTTATTAGTTATTGTTTGTAATGACATATTATATATGCTATAATCTTGTCATTGACATATTTTATGCATGATGCAAAAAATTCTTGAGGCACAAAGTATGCAGCAACTGTACAGGCAACTGAGTGAATTGATAGGTGGTATGTTACCGCCTTTCGCCGTCCCTACACATGGTAGTCATGTGTTAGATATAGGCTGGGGTATGGGTGAGAGTATTTATGAGATAGCATCAACTTATCCATCATTCCACATAATTGGCATCGATAAGGATGAATCCGCTGTCAAGCAGGCTCAATCACTTGTAAGTGGATTGAATAATGTCACAGTTGTTGTGCATGATATGTACCATTTTGAAGATACTGTTTTGCTTCCAGCCTTGTTTGGCATGATTCATTTGCACTTTCTTGCAGGAAAGATCACATTACAACAATTTCCTCTATTCTTACACTCGCTCGCACGCATCTGCCAACCCGGTGGGTTATTTGTTTGGACCGAGGCGGAATTGCCAATTACGACGAGTCTGGCTTGCCAGCATCTTTGTTCGTTAGTGTTGCAAGGATTGCAAGCGAGGGGAAATGTGTTTTCGCAGGGTAATTCATTGGGATTAACTGCACGTATGGGTAGCATGTTGAGTGATGCTGGAAGCAAATGCACTCAAGCAAAGGCCTATGCCATCGACATTTCAGCAAAATCGAAAGGAAATGAAGTATTTATGACACAGTTGAGTATTTCACGCCAGCAGATTTGCACTTTCTTGTTGGAGATGGGGATAACGACAGTCACAGAGTTCGAGGATCTGTATTTGGAAATGCAACAGGAGATTCAGGGGGAACAGTTCTGTGGTTTGTTGTATGTAAGAACAGTGGTAGCGAAGAGGTTATAAGTCAGGTCAAATGTTAGTGGCGCAATAATACTTTTCTTACAAAACGCATAGCTTGGGGACGATATACACATTCATAGTTACCAGGAAAGCGCGCAATTCTCCCACCCCATCCGCTTTTAAAGCGGTAAACGCCTGCCATTGCCTCGCTCTGCTCATCTGTTTCAGGAATACCCCAGAAGTCGTATGTATCCGCACCTGCTTGTTTCGCCCAGCGAATAGCCTCCCACTGCAGCAAATAGTTAGGCATGAGTTGGCGCTGTTCATTACTTGAAGCACCATAAAGGTAAATAGCCTGTTTAGCCATCAAGCCTACAAAAATGCCTGCTAAGAGATTCCCGTTGTAGTGTGCCAGCAGTAATCGTGCCTGATTATGTGGCGCAAAGATTTGCCATACTCGCTGATAATACTCCAGAGTATGAATTCCAAACCGATCACGGATACTGGTTGCCTGTAAAAGCCCATACCAGCTTCGCACATCTTCAACTGTCTCGGCTACACGTATTCGCACACCTTTACGACCGGCTAAACGAATATTATAGCGCCATTTCTCCTTCATGTTCGAGAGCAATGTATCCTCGTCAGGTGTGAGATCAAGCACGATTGTGCGTCCTGGTTGAATTGCCTGCACTCGTTGAAAGTGCATCAGGTCGAGAGCGTGCATCAGCATTTTACACTCTTGACTCTCAACTTCGCATGCAAACTCTGACTGGAGAGTAAGTGTGCCTTGTTTGATTAAATTCGAGTGTAACTGCGAGAAAAATGTCTGAACAAGGTATGAAACGTCATGGCTTGACCAATCTAATACTGGCCCCTTTGGAATATATGCAAGATGTCCTAATTGGAGCGGAAGATGAAGTGGGGTACGGCGCAGAACTTGTGCGGCTACCACTATTTGTTCTTGTTGAGTATCCCAAAGCGCGAGGCGAAGTGGATGCCAGCCTGCACTTGCTTTTAGTTCTCCCCAACCCCAACTCTGAAGTAGATGGCCGGAGGGATTGGCAGAAATAAAGCTATCCCATAGATGCTGTTGCTCAATGGCCACCAGGTGCAACATAGAATGGCGCGACATGAAAATAACTCCTCAATTGAGATAATTCGAGATGTTTGCTCCCTTTTGATGGAAGAGCTTTGTATAAGGATATAGAGCGTATGATACAATACTACTTAATAGAACGTAGGAGCATATCTCCTCAATGAGCTATAGGAGGCGACCCATGAAAATTGTAATCTTAGGATGTGGCCGTGTTGGCTCAACGTTAGCAACCATGTTGGATCAGGCAGGACATACAGTATCTGTAATTGATTTCAGCAGCGAAGCATTCCAACGCTTGAGTCCTGATTTTGGGGGTGAAACTATTTCAGGCAATGGAGTTGACGAAGAAGTCTTGATGAGAGCCGGAATCAAAGAAGCGGATGCATTCGCAGCAGTTACTAATGGAGATAACCGCAATATCATGGCAAGTCAAATCGCAAAAGAAATCTTCAATGTAAAAAAGGTCATGTGCCGCATCTACGACCCTATTCGAGAGGAAACATACCGCGAGCTTGGTATGGAAACAATATGCCCTACAAAGGTAGGTGCTCAGATGTTCTTTGATGAGTTGATTGCAAAAAAGTAGCGTGCACAGAATAGTAAGAGCAGGTCTTGGCACGCCTTCAAGACCGCTATCCTGAAAAAACAACGCAACAAGTCAAAAAGAGGAAGGGAAACGCATGTATATTATCATTGGAGGTGGTGGCGAGGTTGGCTACTATCTCACCAAGAACTTGTTAACTCAGGGACATGAAGTTCTTTTGCTCGAGAAAGGCTCTTCACGCTACCAGGCACTAAATGACGAACTAGGTCCTGCAGTTGTACGGGGTGATGCCTGCGAGGCCAGAACAATGGCAGAGGTTGGAGCGAGTCGTGCTGATGTTGTCATTGCTGTAACTGGAGATGACGAGGATAACCTGGTAATCTGCCAAATGGCGAAAAAGCGTTACAAAGTAGGACGTACGATTGCTCGATTAAATAACCCAAAGCATGAAGAAATCTTTCTCAAACTTGGGATTGACTTAACTGTTAGCCCCACGAGATCGATTCTCTCACTCGTTGAGTCAGACCTTCCCAGTTCACGTTTCGTAACTTTGATGACATTGAAAAATGCCGGGCTAGAGATTGTAGAGATGCGCATCCCGGAGAAATCACCAATTGTTGGTAAAATGCTGCGTGATATAAACTTACCGAGGAGTTGCAACCTGGCATTAATCATACGAGATAAACAAATTATTTCACCCACCGCCGAAACACAAATTTATGCACATGATGACGTATTTGCATTGGTCAACCGTGAGGGCGAGGATGAGTTAAGCAGAGCCTTTGGCACGCTTGAGTAGGACTGGTGAGCCTGGCGGATTTGTTCTATCATTACTATTCCTCGTGTTCGAACTCGGAGAGTCTCCTCGAGGTAGAGTTAGCTTTATCCTCCTGCAAGGGAACAGGACGTAACAGGTCGATAAGCTCGATCTTGCTGGTTGTTATGTGTTCTTTTTTCTGCTGGTTTGACGTTCCAGAAGTAGAGGAAGAGGCAAAGTGCGGGGGTACAATATCCATAGTACGTTCTTCTTCGGAACTGGTATTCCCAAAGTTTGCATCATGATGATTCTGCTGAGAACTATGCCGTATCCATGAAGTACGTTTGTTAGCGAGCATCTCGTCAGCACTCTCCCCACGAAAAGACCTGTAGAAGCTGGTGACAACGACCCAAACAGCAGCAAGAATTGGTGTTGCTAGCAATGCACCGAAAGGACCAAAGAGCTGCACACCAACAATGAGAGCAAGGATAGAGGCAACAGGGTGCAAGCCAACCGCATGTCCTACAATTCGCGGACCCAGAATATTACTTTCAATCAATTGAATGATGATAAAGTAAATGAGAATCACATAGGTACGGGGAAAAGGATCCGGTAAAAGTAACGAAATCAAGATTGCAGGTATAGATGCAAGCGCTGGCCCAACCATGGGGATTGTCTCAAAGATAAAGGCCAGGACACCGATAATAAGCGCAAAGTTGTACAATCCCAGAAAATAACACCCGACTCCAGCTAACACACCGATAATTGTTGCAAGGGTTAGCTGTCCACGAATATAGTTACCAACGACTCGACTGAGTGCATCCTCAAACAACTTTACATGTGGCATCGATTCTTTTGGAGCTATACTTACTAGAGCATTGCGAATACGCTTGCCATCGAGCACAAGATAGAAACTCAGTACAGCCACAAGCAGGATGTTAATAATGACATCAGACACAATCTGTACAACAGAAACAAGATTGGTCGCTAATGTGAGAGCAAAAGCATTTGCCTGATCTTCAATCGTGCTGATTGCTTTGTTAATGGAGGAGATCGGAATCCCTTGTTTTACCAACCAATCCAGGGTCACAGTATACGTAGTCGGCAAATTCTGGACATATTGGGGCAAATGAGTAGAGAAGTAATTCACTTGCTGTATGAGTGAAAAGACAAGCGCATAACAGAGAGTAATCAATCCAGATACAACGATTAGATATACTATGAGACTTGCAAACAAGCGGGGCATGTATCGATGCAAGATATTGACGAGAGGCGTGACTAAAAATGCCACCGCCATAGCAAGTAAAAGCAATACAATAGCATGAACAAAGATGCTCATGATTGAAAAAGCGGCCCACACCATAATGCCAATACAAATGACAACGATGAGAATATCCCGTATTCGCTGCCAGTTCACACGTTCCATTCGATTTTGCCTCGAGTCAATCAAAACTACTACATCTTCAGGTATTTTGGCAGGTATCGGTCAAAAGCGCAAGCTGATACGTTGACTACTTTCAAGTGAGCTTTCCTCTACAAAGAAAACGTACTAACTGATTAATTTTAAAAAGAAGGGGATTATATCCTCCACAGAAAGAACGCGCAGCAAAAGCAGGTTCTCGCATGGTGAGGAATTTGTTACAGCTTACATTCGATCAGGAGCGTGAAGAAGACATTTATTTGCTGTCTGTCGCATGAATAGCGTTATTATCGCCTTAACGCTTCGTCTTAGTATAGTAATGACAAACTATCGATTTTTCTTATTGAAGAAATATAATAAACGGGGATGTGTCCATGAATGTTTCTACCACTAGTTTTTCACCTGCACAGATGATCCTGGCCTGGACACTTCTTGTATTGCTTTTAAGCTGGTTCATACTTTTTACAGCTCTAGCATTACGTGATTTTGTTATGAACAAAGTTGAATGGGAAGATTTAACCACACCATCCAGGTCAATACCTATAGTTAGCGTACAACCAAATGAGGAACATCACAATTTAGTCGGGATTGCTGGAGATACTGTACGCCACGAACGCACGAATACAGAACTATTTCGTGATGGTGGTACATCTCTCATCAAATAAGCAATGTAATCAAATGCCTCTTTAGCCTGGCCTGGCAGGGTGAAATGTGCCACCGCCATTTATAAACACAAAATGCGCGTCCTGCACGTTTATGATCATATCTAATAATCCATCACCATTTACATCCTGGAATGACAATGTGACGGGTGCAAGATCCTGACCCGGACCAATGAGTATTGGGCCATTAAAAATTCGTGCTTTTGTGGCATCGCCTCCTGGCAGTTCAATAATAACAGCATGGCGATTTAAGTTCATCGCCATGAAGTGGCTTGGATTAGTAGCTGAATCGTTATGTCCTACAACAGCATCTGTCTGAAAGGTACGGGGACGGCCATAGTGCCAGTCATCCTGTGTTGTCTGCCACCAGGTTCCTAAAGCGGTAAAAGCTACCCAACCTATTATCATTATAAGCATTGCTATTCCGACAAACACGAGCCAATGGAATTTAAAACCTTGCCCAGAACTGACAGGTTTTTGACGGCCGAGAGGCTGTATATCATCGGTGTAAATGTTACGCTGCCGACCAGTTTCAACAGCGGGTAGACCTGTCTGAGTAGCAGTTCTTCGAGGTGGAATTACTGCACGGCTTTGACGGGTATTGCCTGTGGCATAATATCTCTGATCTGTATTGGGTAGTTCATCAGATCGCCGGCGACCAGTCTCCATTCGAATATCGGGCAAACTCTGATAACGGCGTGCACTGCTGGGCATACGAGTTGACACATCATCATCATATTCCACGTCGTTATAAATATGGTCTCCGGTATTTCTTATAGATTGTGATTGTGTACGTCGATTTCTTTGCTGAGTGCGGTATTCCTCCACATTATCACCGGCCTCTCTATAGAAAATGCTAAAACTTATGTTTTAGTAAATATGTTCTAATTATACCTGAATGGGGCCGAAAGTCAAGCTTTTAGGAGACGTTATTGGAACATTGGTACTATTTCTTTTCTCATGAGCAAAATAAGGATTGCATTAGCTGGGAATTCTGGCATATACTTTTCCCAACAATTGACGTGTAAACATCGTCTTCGAGTTAGGAATAGGAGGAACGCTGCAGTGACATTGGCAATCACAAATGGCACCATCATTGACGGTCGTGGGGGTGACCCACTTGCGGGAACACTTCTGATTGAGAAAGAGCACATCATCGCTATCGGTACAAACGATCAGGTCGCTATTCCACGCGATGCATTTGTAATTGATGCAATGGGAGGAAGTATATTACCCGGTCTGATCGATTGCCACGTACATTTTATGCTTGAGTATCCCGACATCATGCGTGAATTGGCCACACCTCCGTCACTGCGCCTTTTGCAAGCCATCCCACGTATGCGAGCAACGTTAGAAGCAGGCATCACGACAGTACGTGATGCTGGTGGAACTCCTGCTGGACTAAAGATTGCTGTCGAACGCGGTATAGTCATTGGACCTCGCATGCAAGTTGCCGTTTCATTGATCTCTCAGACTGGTGGTCATGGTGATGGATTTTTTCCTTGTTGCGTGGATATTGGACTCTTTGGTATTCGTTTCTATGATGTACCTGAAGGAGTAGCTGATGGGATTGAAGAAATACGCAAAACTACGCGTGAAATATTACGAGCCGGAGCTGATTGGATCAAGCTAGCAACAACCGGTGGAGTGCTCTCAGTTTCTGATGCCCCAACATCCTCCCAACTAACCGTTGATGAGATCGCGACGGCTGTATATGAAGCTGCCGCACAAGAGAAACGCTGCATGGCTCATGCACAAGGCTCACAAGGCATAAAAAATGCGTTGCTTGGTGGAGTTGCCTCAATTGAACACGGCGTCTATCTGAATGAGGAGCTTATTGATCTCATGCTCAGGAACGATGTTTACCTGGTTCCAACCCTAGTCGCTCCTCTGGCCGTCTCAGAATTTGCAAGAGAACATCCTGATATTCTTCCACCCATGATGGCAACCAAAGCAAATCAAGTAATCGAAGCTCACAGACAGAGTTTCCGTGATGCTGTCGAGGCTGGAGTGAACGTAGCGATGGGAACAGATTCAGGGGTAGGTAAGCATGGTGAGAATGGCCGTGAATTACTGCTCATGGTTGAAAATGGAATGACGCCGATGCAGGCTATTGTAGCAAGTACGCATAATGCGGCTCGATTGTTACATCTAGACAAACACATCGGTACTCTCGAAGTTGGCAAACTGGCAGACGTAATTGTGGTAAAGGGCGATGTATTAGGAGATATCAGTCAGATCGTTGATCAGACAAATATTCAGTTGGTGCTAAAAGGTGGTCGAGCAGCAAAAAACACATTTGAAGAGAGAGTGCCAATTACAACCGGTATGTAGTAACTACATCGACCGTCTTGCAACACGATAAGTACCCGCATCGTAGATTCCTTTGAATAGCTGATAGCGATGATACTGTATGCCTGGGTCAATTCTAAAATACAGTTAATTTTGCAAAGCGAAGACTGAAGGTCAATGCAGACAACAAGGAGATACGTTCAATGTCGGGAAACCGTGGTTGTATATTCAATTCGATAATGTTTTTGGTGATTGTTTTTGTTCCAGTCGTAGGTCATATCATTTTAACTATAATGGTGTTTGAGGATGATCATTCATTAGCTGGAGCAGCATTATGGCTAGCAGTGATCTGGCTAATACCTTTTCTTGGGCCTTTGCTCTACTTGCTTTTTGGGCAGCATCGACGGCGTTTTATGTTCGGCCAACCAGGTTATAGTTACAATCAGTACCCGTACCAATACCAGCCTATGCAATACCAGCAAAAAGCCCCATAGCATTGCAAAGAGAGTGGTCTGAGCGACCACTCTCTTTTTATTACCCGTGCATTGAAGCAATCAAATCTGGGAGTAACTTATCCAGGACAGGCGTACCAAGTCCAGTGACAGGATCCCAACCTGTTACAGCAGGATAACCCTGTACTTGTACTTGATCATTTTTGATACTGTTATCACCAGTCGTAATATCATTGAAATCCTGAGTATGGGCGCTCGAAGCCGCAAGTTTGTATAGCGTTGGATTGATAAAACCGAGAGGGTGACCCGCCATTTGATTGGCAATCGCCATGAACGCTGCCCACAGAGGAGCGCTGGCGCTGGTGCCTCCTGCAAGAAACCATCCACCGTCACTAGAATAAACAGCCAGACCTGTGGAGGGATCAGCGTTACCAGCTATATCGGGAACGCCACGCCGATTACTCAGTTGATTTTGCACTGAAGTCGGTAAGGTCATCTGATATGATGGTGTGGAAAAGAATATGCTAAATCCACCCCCGCTCGCTCCCCCATTACTGTTCCATGCACTTTCATGAAATGCTGTGCCATTTTGCGCCAGAGTGGTACCCCCGACGCTTGAAACCCAGGGATCGTCGGTAGGAAAGCTGGTTGTCGGCGTTGGTGAAAGCTGCGTTGCTTTCAAATCTGAATAATCAGTTGCGCCTTTATCTCCAGAAGAGGCGAAGAAAGTAATTCCTTGTTGCGTCGTTGCTTGCTTAAAGAAAGCATCCCATTTTTGGACCTCTTGTTTACCGCTTGCATTATTAAGAGTGACCTCAGACGCACCAAAGCTCTGTGAAATGATGTTACCAAGATGATTTGAAATTGCATATTGTTCGAGTTGCAGAAATTGGGGCAGACCAATTGTACCTTCGGTTTCATTAACAGGGCTGGTTAACACAACAATTCCAGCATCAGGAGCGATGGCGTGAATTATTTGCACATCCAGGGTCGTTTCGCCTGCCCAACCCGCTAAATCTTTCGCGGCGGGATGATCAGTTGGTTGTGTGCCTAGTGGCGATAAGATTTTGAGAGTGATTGGAGGCAAACCAAATTGCTGATCGAATGTGTCCATGTCCTGCTGCAAGGTTGGACTGCCATAGGAGACAATATCCACAATTGTCTGGCCTTTTCCAGTAAAACCTCGCTCTAAAAGAGACTGCACGCTATATGCAACCCGCAGGTCGTAAGGTGTGCGACAGTCAGTGCCCAGTGAAGTTGGACAAACAGCGATTGCGGTACTGGTAGGCGATTGACTTATGGTATTCGCTGGCTTTGGTGTTGGAGTTGAAGAAACAATTGGATTTGAGTTAATGCTACCCAATGGAGCGCAGGCCGATAGTAGTAGCACCAATGCAATAAATGGGAGTAAGCATCGAGGTACATGCATAGGAAATTCTTATCTTTCTTGTTTAACGATATCCATAAAACTCATGAGCAAATTCGACAACCTATTCTGTTTGCAAACCTGTGTCAAATGAATAGTCTAGAGACGACGAAATCAGGCTGCTCCGAAGATTGTATCATATAAGTGTAAGAAATTCTCTGCTCAAAGATGAAATTACGATGAAATTTGTTTAAGCTTTTCAAGAAACAGAAAGCATTCTGAACGAATATTGGATTCAGCGAAACTCCACGGACAAGCGATACTGTTTGATCAGACAAAATATCTTGAAGCGAATTTTTCAAAGTGACACGTTTTTTTGAATGTTGGTACCGAAACTGAAGAAATGACTTCAACTGAGGTTAAGATCAACACTGATTGTAAGTACAATAGTCCTACATTTGGTCTTAGCAAGCTTGACTACACTTACCACAATAGGTACAGTTATTTCAAAGCAGATATCATGTAGAGTGTCGGGAAATAGTTTTCTCGACGCAATCCTAATGGATTGGGGACCTTTGTATGTCGTCATTTGATGAGCGTCAAAGTAGTGTAACGAGTAGAAAACCAATACCTGGGTCGGTTAGCCAACTCTCCCCGGTAGAACAGATACCATTTCCTGATAGTTCTTCTCAGCCAGGAAAAACGACCCATCATCTGGAGTTTAATAGTTCTCCTAATGTTACTCTGCCGTTATCGGATCCTGGAACGACGCAAGATCTTGCTGATTATGTAACTTCTTCAAGAGTAACTCGTGTTCTGTCTGATACAAACACAGGCACACTATCTTTTCCACCAACATCGACTACTACATCACTACGTCAGCCGATAGTGATTCGTGGAACACTCAAGAAAAAACACCACGTTAGCCATCCTCCAAAGGGGAGTAAGTGGATTATCAGTATCGCTGCAATAGTGCTGTTGTTGTTTATTTCACTTGGGACTGCATTTGCGGCCTCACCTTTGAACGGCGGGAGTGGCCATCTCCCCAATCCAATCCAGTTCGTATCCAGTTTGGTACATAGTAGTAACAATAGTCCAAGTTTGATTGCTCAGCAGGCGACAGCGACTGCAGTTTTGCAACAAGATGGGTATGATCCCAGTGTGGGAGTGGGAGTAATCACTCAACCGGGAGCTGGTGGCCTTAATCGATTTGCTTTTGGCCAATGTACCTATTGGGCTAATATGCGTTATCATAATTTGACAGGATATTGGGTCCCGTGGCTTGGGAATGCTTACCAATGGTCATATGGAGCATCCAGTTCAGGCTGGGTTGTTTCCAGCAAGCCCAATCCAAATGGACCATCGATCATTGTGTTGCAACCCTATGTAGAAGGTGCAGGTGGGTATGGACACGTTGCAATTGTTGAGAAAATTAACGCAGATGGCAGTGTGTATACAAGCGACTATAACTGGTACTCCAACGGTGGTTGGGACATACTGTCGTACGTGACATTTTACCCTGGGTCTGGGGTTTCGTTTGTGTGGCATCCGTAGGATAACGTTTTTTTGAGCGCTCTACATAAAGGTGTGGGGCGCTTATTTTGAAAGAATGAGGCTCATTTCAAATCATCGAATATGCTTTTCCCAAATTTTGATAAGTAAAATCTTTACTGATAGTACCAATTACTATCGAGTTATTGACTCAACTATCATCCGCTGATATATTGTTGATAACATGTTTTGGTCTATGCCAGCGAAGCTATTAGGCGGTTCTCCAGTTGCTTTATTTTAAGGTATTCACAACTTAAAGAGAATACAATATGAATAGTATTAGGATTGACGTCCCTCGTACTTCCGTGCAAACTCGACAAAGCAGATTTGTTGTGAGTTCTCAAATTCTTCTTAAGCACCTTCATGCTTTCTTATGCCATTTAAGAGTCATGCATATCGTCTATCTCATACTCCGCCACATTCCAGAGAAGTTGTATCCTAATCTTCTTTACCCAATTGAATATGAAATCATTTCAACATCAACACGAGTTATCTTTACTCGAAGTAAGCATAATAATCAGCAGATCTGTTTGAAATTATGGCAACTTTACGATCATAAAATTTGTAACGAGAGCTTAGTAACCAGAAACTTACAGTATTTACTTGAGGGGTTCGAATTCAATCGTCGTGTTGCCCCTGATGTATATCTTGGTGTTGCTCCTGTAGAAAAAAGTAATGATAAAACGAGCATTCTGCGCGGTCGATTAATTGAAAAACCAGAAAAACGTAAGTTAAAATCAAATGTAGAGTATGCCCTAATGATGAGAAGTCTTGAGGAAGAGTATAGATTGGATTCCCACTTGAAGCAAAATATGCTGGATATAGCTACAAAAGCAGGCATGGAGTTTCTTGCTGGTGAAATTGCTCTTATTCACTTCCAACTCAATAACTCCCCGGACGATATGGGTACAAGTTACAAAATCTCATCGAAATTGAATATAAATATTGAGCTTTTTCATGAGGCTCTTAACCATTTTGTTACGAGTGATCAGTACATTGAAAAGTATCGATGGATTACTGATGTAATGGTACAGGCATGTAAGGATTACACTCAATATTTCGAACAACGTTACAAAGAGAAGCACATCAAGCGCTGTCATGGCGATCTTAAGGCAACAAATTTGTGGATATATCCAAAAAAATCTTGTTTTTGGGGCTTGATGAAATGTCCACAGCAACTAATAGCACTTGATTGCATCGATTTTAACCCAGATTTTTGTCATATTGATACGCTGAGCGATGTTGCTATGCTGGCCATCGATTTAGAGATGCATTTATCGGATTGTTTAGATCAGGACTTTAAGGCACAATATGGGCAGGAATTCTCCAAGCATTTTCTAATTACCTATCTTGAAGCGATTGATGATAATAGTGAGGCAGCAACGCCCTTACTTGAATATTACATGACTGAAAAAGCGATGGTTTGTGCCTATGTGAGTATTCTTTATGATGAGCGACCGATCATTGGTAAAAAGTACCTCGAAGTTGCTTCCAACCATGCGCAGAGACTGAAAAAAATGCTTGAGCAGTTTGAATCTCCAAACCATAAATCTGAACTCTTAGTCTCTTCTACACTAGCTTAACCCACTCAGGATGCTTGAGTGAATAGAAACCCCCATAACTATTTTCGATGATTTCAGTCCCTATGCCTTGATCTTTCAGTTTCCTTCGCAACTGGTGCATACGCTGAGTAAATCTTGATCGTTCAATGAGCATTCCCCATGCTCCTTTCATAAGCTCTTCCTCTTTACACCGTTCAGGATGCTGCGTCAGAGTTTTGAGCAGACGATACTCTAACTCTGAAAGTGAGATAACAACTGGCTGGTCTTCTGGACGGCCGATAGTCAGATTTCGCCCAGTTGACGGAGATAGCAAGACGATCTGTTCGATGCTTTCTTTGTTTTCTTTCGCTTCTTGTATGAGGTATTGACAGAGAATAGAACCGGGAAAATGAATAGGACGTAGCCGATCATAGCGAACAATACCCTCACTATAGAGGATATAACGCAGTTCCGGCCCTAACTCATACCAGAATGAAGGATCAATCTCACCATCCGCCCATCTATGCTCGATCAAATGAACAAATTCATTGAACTTGCCTTTTGTCTCAGGACTACTCTCTTTTATTGCCTCCTGCAATCGTTGCCAAATGTGTGCAAGAAAGGGACTTAAGCTTTCCTTAATCAGTTCAATCAGCTCAGTCTTATCACTCTCAAGCAGTTCTGGCCAGGCTTTATGAATATTGGCATATTCCTGTTTATAGCGGAAAGTATGATAACAGAAATGTTCAAGGAGATAGGGATGTGTCCCTGCCTCCTGGTGTAACCATTCTTGTTCCGACCTGGAAAAAATGTAGCTACCTCCTAATGCCGTGAACATATTCGCCCATCTGACTCCGAAATCTTCAGGTTTCTGAGACAGGAATTGAGATGCATCATCCCAGGTGAATGCTTGCAGGATCATCGTTGAAAAGCGCGCCAGATCTGCAGAAATATAATGGAACTGGTCGTCAATTTTAGGACGTGGGAGACTTTCAACAGAGAGAATAACCCCAAAGGTAGTGAACTCATCAAGTAGGTCAACTAGTGTATGAATAGCGTTGCAATGTTCGAGGAGAGCAAGGGCACGCTCCTGCGATGTTCGTGCTTTACTATCTGATGGGAACGATCGTATACCAGGCAACCCAAGACGTTCAATAGAGTCAAACATTAGAAAATAACGCGAACCAGGTTTCTCTTTGCTGATGGTGCGTAGTAACCCTCGAAGTTCTTTCAAATTAAAATTAGAAGAGGATAAATGTTCGTCACCCTGATACACCATTCGCAAAGCTTTTGTGCATTGTCTGATGAAAGTACCTAGCAATTCACTTTGATCTTCAATTCCCTCCAATGGAGTGAGATCGATTTGCACAAAATGGATATCGTTCAGCGATAACAAGTCATTGAGGTCTCTGAGTTCATTCCGCCAGGTCCACTTTTCTCCTGGAGGACGCTGCAAATAGCGAATTAGAGTTGATTTGCCAATGCCTGGTGTGCCTACTAAAAAAATGGCGCTTTGTTCATCCATAATAATCTTAGTAATGTCGGTGCGCCTACAGGAAACGTGACCAGTTATTGCTTCTGAGAACTCGAAATCTTTGCTTAAATTAGAACCAATTTTTGCTGGTTTTGAGATCTTAGGAAATGGATTTTGTAAGGTTAGCCAGCCAGATTCGTACCAGTTCTCTAACATATAGCGCTCCTATTTTTCATTTGAAGGTGAAAAAAACCACTGATTATGTGTGAGCCAGCGACGTACTAACTCAATAGTAAATGAGTAGTAAGGATTGGAGAAAGGCCCATTCTCCTGGAGTATAAGTCCATTTCGTAGTCGTTCCAGGTGTTGCCTGGCGACATTATTGGATAAGTTGAGCCAGGACGCAATTTTTTTAAGCTGCACCTTCGCTTGATTCGAATGAGCTGTGATCTGGACAATGGCCCCTAAAATGCGGAATTCTTCGATATTCTGAAGCTCTCGTTTGAGATACACAAAGTTTTGATTAAAGCCAGCTTCGATGAGGTGTTCAACAACAAAGCGAAGATCTTCGTCAGTAATCAATTGTTTATCTGTTTCCTGATTTAGGTGGTGGATGAGCTGTTGTCCAATCAGTGTCATGAAATAAGGGTTTCCTCCAGTGAGCTTTATAGCTAAGGCGACTGTGTTTGGATAAATCTCAATGTTCTGGTCACGTAGGGGATCAATCAATAACTGTTCTGCGCTTTTCGTATCTAGAAATATCACAGGTAAAGGTTGAGCAAAGCTGAATGCATTTCCAAATCTTATCGAGCTCAGGGTATTATGAGAACTCGTTGGTAAAGCGAATATCAGGCTCAATTGAGGTATTTCATTCATCAAATCTTTCCAGAACGTGAAGAAACGAGGCTCAAGAATACCTTTTTCGTAAGATTCTATTACTCCACCAAACTCGTCTAAAGCTATTATAAGCCGTGATCCTGCAACTTGAGCAATACACTTTTGCACTAGCTGCTTAAAACGCACCTGAGGATCACTATTGCTATAGCTCTGCCAATCAGGAATGGATAGATGAAATTGTTCCTTAAAGTCCTCACATATCCTTTCCGCCAGTTGCATGAGAATAGTTCCTTCATCATGCTGTAAAAAGTTTTGGAGCGAGAAGAGCAATCCCCAGTAAGGTGATCGTACCTGAGTTTCAAGAAAATTTTTACAGATAGATGACTTGCCTGATCTTCGTGGTCCGTAAAGAATAAGAGCCTTTCCTTGTTCTTCATCACACAATTCTTGTTGCATGATTTTAGTTTCTACAGTACGGCCAAAAAATTTTTTTGCTGAAGCAGGACGTGAGATATCGAAAGGATTCTTAAGTATTGGGTTGCGCGGTTGTAAGGTAACCATCGATTCTTCCCACATAAGTTCTACAAGTGTTTTGCCCGGCATAGTTATTTCCTGCTTACGGAGTTTCCCCAGTCGTTCACGGGTGCGTGCTGAGGTAGCAGCAGCATCGATTTCAACTTTTGTTATATTTTCAATCCCGGACATTTCTTGCCAGATATCCAACACTTCTTTATCATTGTATGCTTCTAAAGTGAAGAGAATTTGGGCTTCTCCAAACTTAGAATGGGCTTTAGCAGTGATCGAAAGCAAATCACATTGATGTTTGCGTAAGTGTCTAACAAGATCGAGAATCAAACCTTTGCGATCCTGTGCAGTAACAAAGAATGCCACGCGAAATGCGGGGGGTTGAAGTTGCCATATCATTGGCAAAAGAACAGATTGTTGGGCCTTCGTACGATCGATAAGATGAGGACAAGTTGCTTTATGCACAATCAGCTCTCCACCTCGCTTACGCAAACGCCCCATAATTTTCATATCCCTTGGATAGGTTGGTTGACAGAAGTTGCAGAGGCGTTGCTGATAAATGAATTTCTTAGTGGCTGTCAGATCCATATCTAAAATAGGAATCCAGCTTGCCCTACCTTCGCCAACCGATAAAGAATCGTTCCGTTCAGAAACCTGCTGCATAATTTGTTGTGCAGCCCAATTAGGGTTATATGGTGGTTTCCCTGTTTTCTGAAGTCTTTTCAAATATATTTGGGGGGTTCCAAGATTATTCTGCTTAAGAAGCAAGCTTAACTCGTGATCAAGATTTTCTTTTGTTAATATAAAGTGATTATGTTCTAAGACATCACGAATTAACTCATACGCTCGACGGTCAGGGAAACGTCGATTTAATAACTCTTTGATTTGTCGTCGCGCCTCAGATGTGATCGCATAATTTTCACTTAACCAATAATCTTGTGCCTGGATTTCATTTGATGTCTTAATTTCTACAACATCACCTGCTTCGAGTATTCGGTAGAGAGGAGCTTGTCTATTATTGATGAGAGCTTCCTGTGCATAGTCACCAACCTTACTATCTTGCGCATACGCAAAATCTAACGCTGTAGCTCCTCTGGGTAGAGCTACACGCTTGTACTTTTGGTCATTAACGACTATTGGGGCATCTGTTAAAGGTTGAGAAGGGTGGGTAGCAAGAAATTCCTTGAGACCAAGAAATATCTTACCTTCTCCACTTCGCCATAGCTGTTCTAATGATGGTGACTCTATTTTCTCCTGATTCGCTTCTAGATATATTTGGTACAAAACAGGATGAAGACAACCAAACCAGGTAATGGCCTGCATGAATGGTGTAGCAATTTGTAAATGGCAAATGTGGGTATACGTTTCAGGCCATTTTAAAACCTGGGTATAAGGACCTTGTGGTTTTAAAACAAGTTCAAAAGCAATACGACTATTGCCATTACGTTTGGGATTGGCTATTTCCTCTATAATGCGTTGATCCTGGATATGCCCTAACTGGCTGAGTAATCCAAAAGCAGCATAACAGTCTTGCACAGTCGGAACTATGACATCGAATGTCACTAAATCGAAGCCAGTAAGCTGTGATCTTGGCAATACAGCAGTTGCATGAGCATCTTGTTGACGTCTTTTCATACCAGCAATTCCACAGGGCGTACAGACGACTGCAATGGATTGCCTTGTAGTCTCCTGATAAGCGGTTATCAGAAGGCGACGAACCTCTTCTAGCATAAAAGCATCGTGTTGCAAAATGCGTACATGATCTTTTTTGAACTCTTCATATTTGCGCGAGCTTCTTAATTGCTCAATCAGATCTTCAATTTCGCGTTTGAAATACCACATGCCTAAGCTTTTTGCTATATTGAGTAGCGTACGTCCAACGCTTTCGATTTGAGACTGCGTCTTCCCTGTATATGGTCGTTCATTGCTTTGTTCCTTCAGTGTTTGCAGTACCCCAAAATAAATAGCTAAAGCAATGAGTAAACCACCCAAATCACGATAAGGAGGTGTCAGCAAAGGAGGCAATCTTTCATCTTCTATATATTTACAGAATATGTTTGATTCATCAATGTGGCTCAGGACTTCGTTCACTTCATCCAGATTTGCCTGGAGAATTAATTCTTTCTCATATTCCCAGAGATACCCTGCTATAACAACTTGCCAGGGCAAACCCCACGAGCGGAGCATATTGCCAACTCGCCGGGCATCATATTTCACTTTCAGTATATATGCGCGTTGGGAGCCTTTGACCTCTTGTTCGAGTTCTTGTGCCAGCCTCATCCATGCTCCGGGGATCTGAGTAGGCATAGGTTTCCAGGGTGTGAGTTCAGAGTGCAGATTTGCCAAAGTCATAATTATTACTCCTCTACGACCAGGAATAATAACACTTTTACGATTACAACTTCTGTTATGTAGAATACACCTACATTTAGGACGATGTCAAGGCGGGCTTTTCGCATATCAACTCCTTTACTCTTAAATTCTTTTTAATGAAATTCATACATATTTTTGATAATTTTTCATAACTATCGTCATAACAAATATATTACGTAGAAAGCTACGATATCATCACAAGCATGAAGTAACTTGTTCTTTGTAGCATTTACAAAACATATATTGTGGAATACTTGAAAATAAGAACAGAAGTCCCTTGTAAATGTAAGTATTTTTATGTATCATAATTATTGAAGTAATGTTTGTCGTAAATAATGACAAACATTGAACCGCAAGGAGGCGCTACCATGAAACTTGAAAATTGGGGTGGTGTGTCTGAAAAAGAGAATGATTCCGACATCCAGGAAATCTTAGTGCGGTTCGATCCTTATATTGTTATGCTAGTGAAGAATAAGGCTTCTAATAGTTCAAACATCGCTCGTCCAGAAGTGTTAGATTTAGAGATCGATGAGATCATTCAACGGGTACGTATAAAATTTTGGCAAGCGCTTCTGAAGAAGAAGATTGAACATTATAGAGCCTATCTCAGGTCGATTGTAAGTAATGAGTTTAATGACATTGGACGCAGACGTAAGGCTCCTTTATCTCTACCAACTGATGAAGATGGCGAGCTTTACATGGGGAATGTGCTAATGAGTGAGAGTAACGAACTAGCAGACCCGGCTACTGCTTTTGAAAGAGAAGAAGGGATAGATAATTTGATGAAGCTAACCGCTCAAGTTGTTCATGACCTTCCTCCAAGGATGAAACTGGCAATGATCAATCATCTAAAAGATCTGGTTGACAATTTGATCCTGCTAACCGAAGCGTTTGAGAAATACAACGTTACCATCAAGGCTATGAAATGGCCTGATGATCCTGTAGACTCCAAACGACTGAAAGCTTCGCTATCCCCTGCCAGACATATGATTTCCCGACGAGTAGGTTTGAATTTGTCGGAATATAAAAAGTGGGGCGTTCAAGATGAACTGATAGTGTTGAAGAACCATGACAAATCGAAAGATTGCACATAATTCAGGGTGTGTGCAAGAGCCTGTATTCTAACAACATGTTGATGTTACACCATTGGTAAGTGTTCTATATGCTGCTTGTGCACATCTTCACGTGAGTGACGGCGAGCTAGCAATCGTTTCATAGCATTACCAATGCGACGCACTCCTTCTTCGATATGGTCGATTTCGGGATAGGCAAAACTGAGCCGGAAGTTTTGCTGACCACCTCCATCGACATGGAAAGGTTCGCCAATAACAAAAGCTACTTGCTCATTCGCAGCCTCACGCAATAAAGTGCGCGAACGCATATCTCCGGGTAGGCGACACCAGAGGTGAAATCCTCCCTCGGGATGATTGACACGCACTTCTTTGGGCCAATGAGTTGCAATTGCTTGTAACATCAGGTCACGTTTATGCTGATATTGCCGGCGTACCATCTTGAGATGATCATCTAAAAGATTACGCCGTAAAATTTCTGATATAATCCACTGCCCAATAGCATTTGTATTTAAATCGAATACCTGCTTATGAAGTGAGAGACGTTCAATCATCGGCTCAGGTGCTGCAAGCCACGCAACGCGCAACCCTGGAGCCACTATTTTCGAATAGGTGCTAAGATAAAGTACCTGACCGCTACTATCGAGCGCTTTGAGAGGTGAGGGACGTTTATCACCAAAATATATTTCACCGTACGGATCATCCTCTAATATCGGAGTTTGATAGCGTTTTGCCAGAAGCAGCAAACGACGTCGACGATCAGGTGACATAACTGTTCCTGTTGGGTTCTGAAATGTTGGGATAGTGTAGATTAAACTTGGTCGGTGGCGTGCCAGGATTGACTCTAATAAATCGACACGTATACCCTCATTATCAGTGGGAACACCAATCACACGAACGTTCAATGCACGAAACATCTGAATCGCGCCAAGATACGTCGGAACTTCAACAACCACTTCATCGCCCGGATTGAGCAGAAAACGACCAATCAAACCTATGCCTTGCGTAGAACCAGAGAGTATTAAGATATGCTGCGCATCAACAGCCACACCTCGATTACGCATGTATGCAGCTATAGCTCTTCGAAGACTGTGCAAGCCCTCGACGGGGCCATATCCAAGTGCGCTTTGACGGGCAGAGAGTAAACCCTCGGCCATAATGCTGTGAATCATATCCGCGGGGAGTAAGTCTGGAGAGGGATTACCTGGCGCCAGGGAGATGATTTCTTTGCTATCATTCATCGAAGCCAATTCGCTTAACATCAAGGCGTCGGGTCCTAAAATTTCGCGTTCACCTGCCGGTAGACCGAGCAGCCACGAAGCAGTTTCACTCTCAAAACCATCACCAAGATAGCCAAACTGATTGCGCCTCACAAGTGTTCCACGACCAACATGACCCTCGATCAAGCCTTCGCTGGCAAGTTCGTTGTATGCGTTCATGACCGTAGTTCTGTTGACACCAAGTTCAGTGGCCAGGGCGCGTTCAGTTGGAAGGCGTGTACCTTCTGACAGTTCACCTGAAAGAATAGCTTCCCGTAATCGATGACAAATTTGTCGATATAACGGAAGACCACTGGAACGATCCAACGTAATTATTGTGTGAATTGGCGCAGTAAATAATGGTCTTGGCTGATATTGAGATGAGTGTTGTCTCATGGTTTCCTCCTGATTGGTTCATACCAATACAGTATAACTAATCCTTTTAGATGTTACAAGCATGCATTGGTTGGAAACTTGATCAGCCAATCATATATGTTATAAAAATAGGAGCACGCATGGAGGAGGCCTATGGAAAATCAGAACGAGCGCATTGCAAGGATAAGTAATGACCGCGAACATGGATCCCGCTGGCTTGTGCGAGAGACAATTTCGATACTCTATGATATCGCAACACAACCATCTTCCTCTCCGGAGGAAAATGTGCGACAACTACATTATGCCGGGAATGAACTGGCTAACGCGCGACCAGCAATGGCCGCGCTGGCAGGAGCAGTCAGACGCATTCTCAATGCTCCAGGCGGATTAGAGGGAATGGCACGTGAAGCTGCAAAACTACTCAATGAATTCGACTCCGCAATAGAGTATATTACGAGCTATGCCAGACCATTCCTCACAGGTACAATCATGACACACAGTCTTTCAGGAACTGTGCTTGAAGTCCTCACAACCTGTCTTTCTCAGATTGAACACATTATCGTGTTAGAAGGGCGTCCTCGTTATGAGGGGCGCGAGGTAGCACGTGAATTGAGTACAGGAAATGCCTCGATTACATTGATTACCGATGCACAGGCTGATATTTTCCTTCCTCAATGCCATGCAGTAGTAGTTGGCGCTGATAGCATACTGGCCAACGGAGATATCTTGAATAAAGCGGGCACGGCTTTACTTGCATGGGCTGCTCTAGGTCATAGAATTCCTTTTTATGTACTATGCGAGACGCTAAAGATTTCTCCTCACAGCTGGTCTGGTGACCTTTCTCAACTGGAGGAGAAAGAGCCAACTGAAGTCCTTGAACAGCCCATTCCGGGAGTCAGTGTTCGTAATTTTTATTTTGATAGAACGCTTTCCAGGCTTATTGCAGGGGTGATTACGGAACAAGGTATCATGGGGAAAAAAGAAATTGCGCGGGTCGTATCACAACTAAAATGATGGGAGTATGAGACAGGATAGAGGCTTTTGTTGAGCTTGTACGTCTACAATTGAACGTGTACAATGATGAATGAACACGAAACCCATTTGCGTTGTCCTACAGTATCTCCATATTTGCAGTATCTTTCGGGGTACTCACCACTAAATGGGAGGAAATTACATGCCTACCTATATTAGCCTGGTCAATCTCAGTGAGCAAGGGATCAAAGACTTCAAGAATTCCCCCGAACGTCTACGATCTTTCGACGACGCAGCAAAAGAGGTTGGAGGCAGACTTATCGGTTTCTATCTCGTCCTGGGACAATATGATTATGTTGTCATTACAGATGCTCCCGATGACCAGACAGCAGCTCGCCTCATATTGGGTACGATTGCGCAAGGAAGTGTTCGCACACAAACGATGCGCGCTTTCCCACGCGAAGAGTTCGAGCAAATTGCCCACGGTCTATGATGGGCTCGCGATTGTAGGAAGTGTTACACCCGCTGCTTGCTTAAAACTCATAATCGGTAAAAATAGCTCTCACCAGGCGTTCTGGGTCGTGCCGGGCTAGTTTGTCGTTTTCCAAATTAAGATGCTCGATGAGTACATGCGGGACAAGACGAGAGAGCTGCGCACGATCGACGATTACTGGCTCGCTCTTTTCTTCGGCGTACATTTCCAACACCTCTGGCAGATATGGGCCATCGTTGACAATGACACGGTCGACGCGCCCCCCTAAATATTGATGAATCGCGTTCACAAAATCGGAAGCCTTATAGCCATCGGTCTCACCATGCTTGGTCATCAAATTACAGACGTAGACTTTTTCAGCGTCTGATTCACGAACTGCGCGTGCAATATCACACACGAGCAAATTTGGCAACAGGCTCGTGTAGAGATCGCCTGGACCAATGATGATCGTATTAGCCCTTCGTATGGCACGAACAGCCTGAGCACATGCTGGAGCATTAGCTGGTTTGAGTCGCAAACGCTCTATAGGAGAAAGCTCTCCCATATTCTTCTTGCCACGTGTATCAATTTCCGTCTCATCGCAGATGGTGGTACCGTCTTCAAGATCAGCGCAGATCATAGTCTGTTCAAGAGTTACAGGCAACACACGGCCTGCAGTGTTGAGCAGTTCCTGTGCATCCTCAATAGCAAGCAAGAGATCGCCGTTATTTATATCTTGCAACCCTTTGAGAATGAGATTCCCCAAGCTATGTCCACCTACACCTCTCATCTTCTGCTTCGTAGTATCGTTTTCAACCTGCTCAAAACGATGCATGAATACTTCGCGCCATAGTGCGCCATTGCGGGCTAATGCTACTAAGGACATGCGCAGATCTCCAAGAGGCAACTGCCGTTGAAATTCATCCATTAACATACGCGAACTTCCACCACTATCCGACATAGTCACAATGGCACTGATTTGAAACTGGTATTTTTTAAGTTGTGAGAGTAAGGAGAAAGTACCTGTACCCCCACCTATGGTCACGATACGGTGCCCTGCTTGACGGTCTCCCGTAGTATAGTTTCCAGGCACATTGCTTCTCCTGTGGCTGCTCTCAGGCTCGTCGTTCACAATACGATTCCTCTACAAATATTTTTTTGCTTCAGCGAATAGTCTATCATGGACGCTTTTTAAGCGCAAGTAGACTATTCGCTGAAGCGCTCGAAAAGTAATGTTGGATTACTCTTGACAAATTGCGATATATCGTTATAATTAGCGATATATCGTGTTATATCTTTATAACACAGAAAGGAGCATCTAACATGTTTGGAAACAGATTTGCCTACGAGTATTCAGGTTATGGAGAAGATTCAGGAGTGCCACCCTGGTTTCGCCAAAGAGGACGCCACGCGCATCACCATGGCGGGCATCATGGTCACGGACCCTTTGGTAAGAATAAATGGGGAAGGGGTTGGACTCCACCCTGGTTACAAGAAGAATGGCAAGGGCCTCAATTCTTTGCAATGCGAAAAGGTCGCGGACCGTTTGGACCCGGCGGACCGTTTGGGCCTGGAGGTGAAGGTGGCCGCTTCTTTGGCCGTGGTGATATGAAATTTGTACTGCTAGAGCTTTTACAAGAGCGACCTATGCATGGGTACGAAATGATAAAAGCACTAGAGGAAAAAACGAGTGGTTTCTATACACCCAGCCCGGGTTCGATTTACCCAACACTACAAATGCTAGAGGATGGGGGCATGGTGACGTCAGCTGAGGTTGAGGGAAAAAGAGTGTACACTATCACAGATGCAGGGCGCGCTTCGCTTGCGGAGCGTCAGAGCTCTCAAGAGGGCTTCGCTGGTCCACCCTGGATGCGCTGGCGAGGTCATGGTGGGCATGGTCCAAAGCCAGAAATGCAAGCGTTGAGAAGCGAAGTGGCAGAGACAGCGCGTTTACTTGCAATTGCAGGTAGAATGGCGCTACAAGACCCAGAAAAGCTTACACGCCTGCGTAGTATTATTGAGCGTACTCGTAGTGAATTGAATAGTCTGATCTATGATGGATCGCAGCAGAAACAACAAACTCAGACTGAGCAACCATCCACCGAATAAGGAGAAACGGCAGTCATTGAACAGGGGGTTCCAGGAACCTTACAGGTTCCTGGAACCCCCTGTTCAATCTTTATAATCTTTATAAGTTCTCCTAAATCAGCAACATTTATCTATCATTAGAGCAAGGGATATGCTATAATAGCTGGGCTTTTACTGATCGGAGGTAATATCACAATGCACAAGAAATCTGATTCGGAACGCTCGCTCTATCGTGCCCAACTTTGGATGGAGGAAGGCCAATACCAACTCGCTCTGACGGCGCTTCAACATCTCAAAACGCGCAATCCAGAGCAGGAACGCCAGATCGCCTATTTGTCAGCGTGGTGTTGTATTCTCCTAGAGCAGTGGCCTGAAGCGAGATGTCTATTACTCCAACTGAATCCTCCGAGTAGTATCGAAGAAAACTGGAACGATGCAAAACATAACGAGCGCGAGCGTTGTGCGTTCTACCTCCTTTGTCTTGGGAATGCCGCTATTAGCCTGAAGCGCATAGAGGAAGCTTCTCAGCACTACACACAATGCCTTAAAATATTGAGTGAACGAAGAGTGAATCTTCCACAGGTACGCATTAAAGCACGTCATTCTCTGGGTATGATATGTACTTTGAGTGGCTTTTATGTTATGGCAATCAAACATTATGAAGAAGCGCTACAATTGTGCAAGAACACTCCTGAGCACGAAGATCTTCCCGATATTTACTATGGTCTCTGTGATGCCAATCGCCTGCAAGGAAATTTCAGAGATGCATATACATATGGTGTAAAAGCTCTCACACTTTATGAAGACAGAAGGATACGGGACAAGCAGGGATATATTCAGAATCTCCTGGGCGTGATTTGTTATCAGATGCGTGAATACAATGAAGCGGCAGACCATTACCTTGAATCTCTGTCAATCGCCACCCAGGACGACAATCAGAGATTAAAGTTAGTGAATTTCACGGCTCTGGCAGATTTGCGGCTGACGGAGGAGCGCCTGGACGAGGCCCAACGTTATTGCGAACATGCGCTGGAAGTTGCAGATGGATTGGATGATAATTACAATCTTGGATTGATGCATCTCACATGCGGAAACGTAACGGTAGCAGAGAGTAAGCAAGCGGCGGGAGAGCTGCACGACATACTTTATTCAAAGGCAAGAGAATTCTTTGAAAGAGCAAAAGAACTTCTTGCCCAAACGCATGACAGTGTTTTACTTAGTGAGGTGTATGGCAAAATAGCCCAGATGCTTGAACAATCAGGACAACCCCAGGAGGCGCTCTCCTATTGGAAGACTGCTTATGAGTCCCTTTCCAAACCAATTGGACAAAGCCTGGATTAATTACTTATTATTCAAGCCAATTCGTTTTTGTAGTTCAATAGCAACACTGTAAGGGTCACGTTCTCTGGTAGTGATATCCTCCATCAGCAGTTGCCATTCAGCCTCAGTCACTTTGTCTTTTAATGCAAGCATGACCGAGTGAAGCACCAGTGCTTCCACTTCACTCCGTACCTGGCGCTGCGTACGATTCGCTAGCATGTCACTTTCTAGCAGGTATTGATAATGCTGCTCTATAGCATCCACTAACTGGGTAATTCCCTGATCTTTGATGGCAGAGGTTTTCAAAACTGGAATTCGCCAGTAAGGTTTTGATTTATCGTGGTGGCGTCGATGAGGATCGAGACTAAGTAACATTGCCAATTCCGCGACCGTCTGATCTGCGCCAGGTTTATCGGCTTTACTTACCACAAAAATGTCAGCAATCTCAAGAATACCAGCTTTGATGGCCTGGATTTCGTCACCCATGCCGGGAGCGCTCACAACCAGCACAGTCTGCGCAGCGCGCATTACCTCGACTTCCGCCTGTCCCGTTCCTATTGTTTCAATAATGACAGGATTAAATCCTGCCGCGTCCATCGCGCGCACGACATCGCGAGTTGCGGCGGAGAGGCCACCCAGACTACCCCGGCTCGCCATACTACGAATAAAGACATTTGGGTCTCCCGCCAGTTCCATCATGCGAATGCGGTCACCCAAAATGGCACCGCCAGTAAACGGGCTTGAGGGATCAACAGCAACAACGCCTATTTTACGTTCGCGGCGACGAAATTCACGCACAAGATGTGTGACTAACGTGCTTTTACCCGCGCCTGGCGCACCTGTCACGCCGATGATATGAGCGCGACCAGCATTCTGATGCAGTTCAGCAAGGTAACGGCGTGCCTGTGGCGATTCATTCTCTATTAATGTTACCATGCGAGCTAGAGCGCGACGATCTCCGCTCAGCAATCGTTCAGTAATATTTTGCAAAGTACACCTACACGTCAGCGGTCAGGCGGTCAGCCTGTACATTGGCTCGCACAAACTTGATAATTTCATCTGTTGATGTGCCTGGCCCAAAACAACCTTTGATGCCCATTGCTTTGATTGCAGGTAGATCTTCATCTGGCAAAATGCCACCGGCAGCTACCAACACATCATCCACCTCATTTTGCTTCAAAAGGTCCATTACTTTAGGAAAGATAGTCATATGCGCCCCAGAAAGTATGCTCATCAAAATAGCATCCACATCTTCCTGAATGGCAGCTTCGACGATCATTTCGGGGGTCTGACGTATACCTGTATAGATTACTTCCATGCCGGCGTCACGGAGAGCGCGGGCAATGACCTTCGCGCCACGATCATGGCCATCAAGGCCAGGTTTGGCGACCAAAACACGAATTGGGCGGGTATCAGCCATATTTTATGACTCCTTTGTCAGCAAAAAATCCTGGTAAAACGGAATCATAGAGCGCACAGATGGCGCGCTCCTGTTCTTCGTACATTCTGGTGATGTGTTCACTCCATTCTACAACGGGGCCTAAGCTGCTGCAAGCGCGCACTAATGCTTTGGATTGTTCGATAATCTTCTGTTGCTCTTCCAGCTTCACAAGTGGAACAGGTAAACTGGCTAATACACGCTGTTCTATTTGGGGTTGCACCATTTTGTAAGCCGTATGTAGAGCGTAGACATATTCACGCAGCAGTCGCGAATTGAGCAATGCCAGGAAAAAATACAGTTGATCGGAACTGTCATTGGGATTTCGTAGATGGAGTAAATAGAGTGTCTGTAGAGCGACATGTCGTTGCTGATCCAGTGTTGCCTGCAAGCGATCAGTGCTTTTGACTACGAACAATTTCGGTGACAAATAGCGTTCCAGCGGTTTACGAATGGCAGTACGTTCGATGAAACAGTTCGCTAGAGGTGGACTGTATGGATGAATGTCGATGCCACCTCGTAAAACAGGAAAGCTAGCAGGGAGAACAGCCGAGGAATCGTTTTTCAGGGGATCTCCCGTGCGACTGACATCTAAAGCTGTGTCAGGGCTGAGCCGGGATGGTATTTGTTGGAGATAGGGACTTTCTTTGCCTAATAC
>Ga0209048_10000502_pt1 | contig 41764 bp, 31 predicted proteins | sample FrelakmetCRP12CR_FD_187146 | JGI IMG/M metagenome (GOLD analysis project Ga0209048, IMG submission 187146) | Freshwater lake sediment microbial communities from the University of Notre Dame, USA, for methane emissions studies - CRP12 CR (SPAdes)... | ecosystem: Environmental > Aquatic >...
AGCTGAGAACGTTCGAGGGGGCACTGTTGCGTTCAGTCGGATCGGGGGCGCGCTGGACCGAGTGGCCGTCCGGGTTCCCTTTCAGGTCGTCAGTGCGAGTTCGGTGAACGCGGTCGCGATGCGCCGCAGGGTGCGCATCAACACCGATTCCGAAGTGGCCGCGAAGGATGTTCTGCATGAGCGCAGACGTTCCTCAACGAGTTCGAGGACCTCAATCACTGATCCGGTCTTCTTCCAGGGAAGACTTCCGACCGCGGGTGCGAGGAAGATCATTCTCCCTTGGTGCGCATCGTCGATGCCCGCGCGCACGATGAAAAGTCCGCCGCTGATCTTCGGGAGTTGGGACTGCCCCGAGTGTGCAGGTACCCGTCGCTTGGCATCAGCGCACGCAACCGTCGACCGCGGGATGACCGCCACTGAACCGGTCCGGGTATCGGGAAGGGATTGCCCCGAGTTTGGTTGAGTGCAGTCCGGTCGGCTTGTTCCAGCCTTTCCGGCGCAGCCTGGCACCCGCACCCCGAGTACACCTCATTGCCAGGAAACTCACAGGAAACTCCTAGGAATTCGGTAGGCAACCGGTCAAGACTCTCCTCGTGGACGCAGCCGTCCGGGTGCTCGTAGTCGACGATGAGGCCAACATCTCGTACCTCGTCGCGGCCGCGCTGCGCGTGGAAGGGTTTGAGACCTTGTCGGCGGCAACGGGTCGCGAAGCGATCGACCTCGTCTCGTCGTTCCGTCCTGACGTCGTGGTGCTCGACGTGATGCTCCCCGATCTCGACGGCTTGGAGGTGCTCCGGAGGCTTCGCTCTGACGGGTACCGCCAACCGGTCATCTTTCTCTCCGCCCGGGGTGAAACCGATGACCGAGTCCGAGGGTTGACGGTCGGCGGTGACGACTACCTCGTGAAACCCTTTGCCATCGAGGAGCTGGTGGCCCGCGTCCAGGCGTTGCTCCGACGGTCGGGTCTGGCAGGACCCGAATCGAGGTTGCGATACGCCGATCTCGAGTTGGATGACGATGCGCACGTCGTGGTCCGGTCGGGACGCGTGATCTCGTTGTCGCCGACGGAGTACAAGCTCCTCCGGTACTTGATGGCCAACGCAAGTCGCGTGCTATCGCGCAGCCAGATCCTCGATCACGTGTGGGAGTACGACTACGGCGGTGAGGGGAGCGTGGTCGACACGTTCATCAGTTATCTGCGGAAGAAGATCGACGCCGAAGGACCGCCGCTGATCCAGACGGTTCGCGGCGTCGGGTACTCGTTGCGTTCGGAACATCGAGTATGACGCTGCGCTCACGGTTGGTCGTGCTTCTTGTCGCTGTGGTGCTCGTCGTCATCGTGACGGGCGGCATCGTTGTGGTGACCCAGCGGAACTTTCAGGTCGATCAGGTCGACGCGCAGCTCCGTGTCGCGGCGGAAACGATTGCGCGCTTGCCTGGAGGATTCGCGGGCGCGCCGCCACCTTTCGTGGGCACGGCGCCGAGCCAGCGGCTGATCTCTGACCTGTGGATCGCCGAGGTCGGTACGGATGGATCACTGCACGCGGCGCCATCGGCGTTGAGCGGATCCGCGAGACCGGCGCTCGATGCTTCCGGAATTCGTGTGCTGCGGCGAGGTCGACCGGTCACGGTTGCCGCCCACAGTGGGGGCGGCCGAGTACGTGTCCTCACGATGGCTCACCCCAATGGGTCGGGGATTGTTGCCGTCGGAGTGTCGCTCGATCGGGTCGACAGCGCGTCGTCGCGCTTGTCGGTCGCGGTCGCGATCGGGGTCGGCGTAATGACGCTGGTTGCTGCGCTGCTCGGCTGGTGGGTCTGGCGCCTGGGGTTGCGGCCGATCCGGCGCATGACCAAGACGGCCGACGCGATCACCGCCGGCCAGCTGGATCAGCGAATCGATCCTCCGACTCCCGGAACGGAGGCGGCGCACCTCGCGCGCGCACTCAACTCGATGCTCGATCAGCGCCAACGAACCGAGGAACAACTTCGTCAGTTCGTCGGCGATGCTTCGCACGAGCTCCGGACGCCGTTGACGTCCATCCGCGGGTACGCGGAGTTGTACCAGCGAGGCGGTCTGCCCACTCCCGAAGGAGTGGAGGACGCGATGCGCCGTATCAGATACGAGTCGATCCGCATGGAACACCTCGTGGACGAGCTGCTCCTCCTCGCGCAACTCGACCAGGCTCGGCCCTTGGCCGCCGAACCTGTCGATGTCGGTCAGTTGGTCCGCGACGCGGCGAGCGACGCGAGTGCAGCGTCACCCGATCGCACCATCACGGTGAACACGACTGCTCCGCTCGTGATCGTTGGCGACGAACACAAGCTGCGCCAAGTGCTCGCGGCTCTGGTCACGAATTCGCTGCGCCACACCACGTCCGAAGTGAGTCTTCGCGGGATCGCCGGTAGTGGCGGGCAGGTGGTGATCGAGGTCGACGACAACGGACCCGGTATGGCGCCCGACGTCGCGTCACGCGCGTTCGAGCGATTCTACCGCGGCGACCCGTCGCGTCAGCGGGGGTCGGGTGGAACGGGTCTCGGTCTTGCGATCGTCGACTCCATCGTCCGAGCACACGGAGGAACGATCGAGCTACAGACCGATCCGAGGACGGGTACGCGTGTACGCGTCGTGCTACCAGGGGTGCCGCCGAACGGCCGGGCCCCGGATACGGCTTCGCCGCAGAGGAGTTCACAGGGAACTGCCAGCATTCTCTGAACCGTTCCGAAGGTCGCGCGCCGATGCTCGTGCCGTCCCAGAAGTTCGTGGAGCCCGAGATGGCCGAATCGACAACCGAGGAACACCGAAGGAGCGTTGTTCCCATCGCGAGTCCCACGATCGACGTCGTCGTGCCGGTCCACAACGAAGGTGCGGGTCTCGCCCAGAGCATCGAGCGGCTCCACGAGTATCTCTCGGCGGGTTTTCCGTTCTCGTGGCGGATCACTATCGCCGACAACGCGTCGACCGACGCGACGTTGTCGATTGCTCGGGCCCTCTCCCAACGGCTTGCCAACGTCAGAGTGCTGCATCTCGAGCAGAAGGGTCGCGGGCTGGCTTTGCGAACCGCCTGGACCCACAACGACGCCGCGGTTGTCGCGTACATGGACGTGGACCTCTCCACCGGCCTCGACGCCCTGCTGCCGCTTGTCGCGCCGCTCGTGTCCGGGCACTCCGACATCGCGATCGGAAGCCGGCTGAGCGCGGGCGCCAACGTTGCTCGCGGACCCAAACGGGAAGTGATCTCACGGATCTACAACCTGATTCTCCGGCTGGTGTTCTCGACTCGCATCCGTGATGCCCAGTGTGGATTCAAAGCCGTTCGATCCGATGTTGCCGCGCGATTGCTCCCCGCGGTCGAGGACAACGCGTGGTTCTTCGACTCCGAGCTCCTCCTGATCGCAGAACACAACGGTCTTCGCGTCCACGAGGTACCGGTGGACTGGGTGGATGATCCCGACAGTCGCGTCGATGTCGGCAGGACTGCGATCGAGGATCTCAAAGGTGTGCTCCGCCTCTCGGTGCGCTTCGTTGTCGGGCGGGGTCAGATCAATCTCGCGGCGGGCACCCGCCGTTCGGTGCGCGACGACATGGGCCGGCGGTTCGTACCCTTCGCGCTCGTCGGACTGACGAGCACGCTCATCTCGCTGCTCGTGTACGTGTGGCTCCGGTCGCGTTTGAGCCCGCAATGGTCGGTCATGCTGGCCCTCGGGATCACCAGCATCGCCAACTCATGGGCCCATCGGCGCTGGACGCTGGGGCGCCGAGGGCGTCGTGGGCTCGGACGGCATCTGACCCTCTTGATCATCGTCGGTCTCGCGACCGTCATTGCTTCGGTCGTGGTGCTCACCGTTGTGGGAGCCGCCGGCGGGGGATTGCCCGCGGAACTCGCCTCCCTCGCGGTGGTGTGGAGCCTCGCCGCCGTTGTTCGTTTCGCAGTGATCTCACGTGTCCTCGATACACCCGAACCGGAGCTACATGACGACCACCGAAACTGAACCCACCGTTCCGGAGGACGGTGTCAACGAGAACGGCGACGCCGCCATCGAGGCCGCAGCCGGTGACGCTCATGTCAGCGGCGGAAATTCGCGTCGGTCGTGGCAAGGCGCGCTGGCGGATCGATGGCCAGAGCTACTCCTGACGGCCGGAGCCCTCGTGCTCTTCGGGTGGCGGCTGAGCCTCAACGGCTGGGCGAACACGTACTACTCCGCGGCCGCGAAATCGATGTCGACGAGCTGGAGCAACTTCTTCTACGCGACGCTCGACCCGGGCGGTTGGATCACGGTCGACAAACCTCCCGCCGCGCTCTGGACCCAAGCACTGTCGGTCCGGGTATTCGGGCTAAACAGCTGGGCGGTGCTCCTGCCATCGGTGCTGTGCGGTGGCCTCTCGGTGTGGTTCTTGATGTTGACCGTGCGGCGGGTGTGGGGCCGTACGGCCGGACTCGTGGCCGGCGCGGCGCTGGCGTTCACGCCAATGGTGCTCGCCGTGAGTCGCAGCAACAATCCCGACGCGACCCTCATGTTGTCCGTCGTACTTGCCGCGTACTTCGTGCAGCGCGGCATCGACGACGGGCGCGCGCGTTGGATGGTGTTTGCCGGACTCGCGTGCGGCGTGGGCTTCCTCGCCAAGCTCCTCGCGGCGGGCCTCGTGATGCCCGGCCTCTGGGGCGCGTATCTCGTGTGCGCCCACGGACGGCTTCGCGCACGCGTGGTCCATTGCCTCGTCGGAGCCGTGGTGTTCTTCGCCGTGGCCACCGCGTGGGTCGGTGTCGTCGACGTCCATCCGGTCGCGCACCGGCCGTGGATCGGCGGCAGCAGCGACGGGACGGCGCGAGACCTGGTCTTCGGATACAACGGATTCGGGCGCGTCACCGGTGCGTCGGAAACCGGAGGATTCCCGGGCGGACCCGGCGGGGCCGGAGGTTTCCCGGGCGCCGCCGGGGGAGGGATCGATCAGTTCGGAGGGGCGACCGGGATCGGCCGGCTGTTCAACGCGGGGATGGGTGACCAGGTGATGTGGCTCGCCCCGATCGCCGCGGTGTCCGCCCTTGCCGGCCTCCTCGCCGCGATCCGTCGTCGAAAGCGAGACGCACGGCTCGGTTCGATCATCTTGTGGTCCGGTTGGGCGGTCGTCGTGTACTTCGTCTTCGCGTTCGCGAAGGGCATCTTTCACAACTACTACGTGTCACTGCTCGCGCCGGCACTCGCTGCACTCGTCGGAATCGGAGTTGCGCAACTTCGGGACGCGCGGAGCGCGGGGCGGATCGCCGCAGCGGCCGCGCTGCTCGGTACTGCCGCGGTGCAGGTGGTCCTCCTGCGGCGGATCGACGCGTGGACGTGGCTGCGGTTCGCGGTTCCGGTGGGTGTCGTCATCGCGGTGATTGTGGGATTGACCGCCGCCTTTCTCGCGCCGACACGACGCCGAGTCGTTGTCGGAGCTCTGGTCTTGGGTGCATCGATGCTTGCCTGTGCTCCGGTGGCGTGGTCGATCGCCGGTTTGCAGCACGCAGCGATAGGCACCTTCCCCGACTCCCGGCCCACCTCGAAGGGGCGTATCGATCCCTTCGCTTCCCTCGCTTCGGGCGCGCGGGGGAGCGCGATTCCCTCTCGGGAGTGGGCGTGGCTCGATTCCCACCGTCGTGGCGAACGATGGGTCCTGGGCGTATCGAGCGCAATGGAAGCTGCCCGTCCGATCATCGACGGTCACGACGTCGTCGCGCTCGGCGGCTTCTCGGGTTCCGACAACGCGGCGAGCATTCCTCGCATCGCGACGCTGATTGCCCACGGCGAGCTCCGGTATTTGTCGTTCGGCGGATTCGGCGGATTCGGTGGGGCGGGCGGCGGCGGACCGGCTGGATTCGGCGGGGCCGGCGTGTTGTCGCAAGCGGTGACGAAGGCGTGCACGCGCGTGTCTGCTTCCTCCTGGGGAGGAACAGGGGTCTCGTCGGTCTACGACTGCCGAGGCAAAGCGGCGGCACTTCGTCGAGCCTCGAAAACATCGGGCGCGAAGCGTGGGCAACCGGTCACGAGCGGTCCGTTCGGCGGCGGCGGCTTCCCGCCGGGAAGCCCCGGCGGTGGAGCCAACGGTCTCGATCTGAAGAAACTCGCCGCATGCTTCGCCAAGCACGGTCTGAAGCTTGCGCAAGGGCAAACCCCGAACTTCACCGACTCGAAATTCCAAGGCGCCCTCAAAGCCTGCTCGGCATACCTCCCCGCAGGTATCCCGGGCGGAGCATCGTTCGGGCCGGGAGGACCCGCGCCTCCGGGACCGTGACGTACGGCGGACGACCCTCGGCTTGCTTCGATCAGTTCGGGGTCGCCGTGGTCGAGCTACGCCGCGATGAGCCACGCTTCCCAGGGGTCGGCGCGTGTACTCGGGGTTAAGGTCGCCCCTCCGACACCACGTTTCCGCAGGCAGGAGCGTTTGGAATCGGCTCGTGAAACACCGCGCCGCGGTCACCGACGACGACCGGCAAGGTCGACAGCCGAGCCCTGAATGAGCGTGGATCCTGGCGGAACTGTTGACGCGTCTGACCTGTGCTCGCGGTATGCGAATGCTTCGAGTGCCCCGGTAGTAGCGCCACGACCGTGCCCATCCACGGAACCGGCTGGTCTGACTGGTCAGGCACCGCAGTCACGTCTCCCTGACACAGAGTGTCGATCGTGAGGCCATCCGTGCGCTGGTAGCTGTCGGTGTCGAGCTCCTCGCGCGGCCGGCGGCGCTGCCGGGGCTGCTCGCCGAGATGACCGGTGACCCGACGTTGCCGGCCGATGTGCTCCGGCGCATCGCGCGGGGTGCCTGGTTTGGCTGCAGCACCGGATCAACTGCGCCATCGAGGCGGGCGAGGTGCGAGCCGACGTCCAGTCCTCCGTGCTGGAGCTCATCGCCGGCGCGAAGCTCCTGGGCACCGTCCTTCTGCGAGCGACGGCATCGTTCGTGGGATCGCGCCGTAAGATTCGCTCCGTCGTTCCCCGTTCGCGGCGCTCGTGCCTCGCTCCCGCTCCGTTGCAAAGGAGGTCCGTCATGGATCTTGGCTTGAAGGGCAGCGCGGCTGTCGTCACCGGCGGGAGCAAGGGGATGGGCCGGGCGATCGCCGAGACCTTCGCCGACGATGGGGCGCGCGTCGCGATCCTCGCCCGTGGTTCGGCGGCGATCGAGGACACGGTGCACGAGCTCCGCCGTCGCGGGTGCCCGGACGCCGTGGGCCTGTCGGTCGACCTCACCGACCCGGCGGCGATCGACGAAGCATTCGCGACGCTGGCCGAGCGTTGGGGCGCGGTGAACAGTTTGATCAACACGCTCGGCCCCGGCGACGGGACGTTCGAGGACCTCGACGACGAGGGATGGGACGCGACGATGCAGCTGGGGCTCATGGCCGCAGTGCGCTGCACCCGCGCCGCGCTGCCCCTGCTGCGGGCGGCGGAGTGGGCGCGGATCGTGAACTTCGCGGCGCATTCGATCCAGCGCCAGAACCCGCGCCTGGTGGCCTACACCGCGTCGAAGGCCGCCGTCGCCAGCCTGTCGAAGAACCTGGCCAAGAGCCTGGCGCCCGACGGGATCCTCGTGAACACGATCAGCCCGGGGACGATCGTGACCGCCAGCTTCACCGAGGTTCTCGATCCGTTCCTGCGGGCCGAAGGCCTGGATTCGAGCGACCCCGTCGATGTGATGACCTGGATCGCGAACACCTTCCACCAGCCCGCCGATCTCGGGCGCGCCGGCGTTCCGGAGGAGATCGCCAGCATCACGGTCTACCTTGCTTCTCGCCGCAACGGCTACGTCACGGGCGCCAACGTCAACGTGGATGGCGGGTCGGACTTCGTCTGACCGGCGACCGTGCCCGGCGGCCCGGCACGATGGCAGAGGGGGAGCGACATGGAGATCGACCGGCTCGTCGATGCGGCATGCGAGCGAGCGGGATCCGGCGACTTCGGCGAGGACACGTGGCGTGAAGGCCTCGACGTCCTGGTCCGGTCGCTGACAACCGAGGCGGCGCTCAACGACCTGGGTGAGAGCGCGATGACCGATCAGATCGTCGGGTACCTGGTCAACCGGCTCGAGGTCGAGCAGTGCTACGACCGGCACCCCGAAATCGACGACGAGGAGATCGTCGCTCCGCTCTTCGGGCTCGGCCTTCCCCGTACCGGGTCCACTGCCGTCAGCTTCCTGCTCGCGCAGGACCCGGCTCGGCGTTCCTTGCGCACCTGGGAAGCAGGCACGCCGTGCCCGCCGCCCGAGACCGCGACCGAGCACACCGACCCGCGTATCGCCGAGGCGCAGGCGGGTATCGACTTCACGAACGAGATGTTCCCCGGTTTCACCGGCATGTTGCCGACCTCCGCGACCGGTCCCCAGGAGTGCCTGTTGATCATGGCCTTCGACTTCCGCTCGCTGATCTTCGAGGGCATGTCGCTGATCCCGAGCTACACCTCGTGGCTGTTGCAGTGCGACATGGAACCCGCGTACCGCTACCACCGACGGGTGCTGAAGCTGTTGCAGTGGCGCTGCCCGCCCGAGCGGTGGTGGCTCAAGACGCCCGCGCACATGCTCTCGATCGACGCGCTCGACGCCGTGTACCCCGACGCCCGGTTCGTCATGACCCATCGCGACGTCGGCAAGGTGCTGCCCTCGGTGTGCGCGCTGTACGACACGCTGTCGCGGATCCTCACCGAACGCCCCGATCCCGTCGCCATCGGAACCGCGAACGTCGAGCTATGGCGGTGCGCCCTCGAACGACTGATCGACTTCCGCGATCGAGGCAACGAGCACCGCTTCCACGACCTCTCGTTCGAGGCGGTGCAGCGCGATCCGTTGGCCGAGATGGCCAAGCTCTACGCGGCGCTGGGCGACGACCTCGCCGATGACGCGCGTCGGCGCATGCAGGACTGGTGGGCCGAGAGCTCGCAACATCGCTCCGGTCCGCACAGCTACCAGCCCGAGACGTATGGCCTCGATCCGGCGGCCATCCGCGAACAGTTCGCCTTCTACAACGACCGGTTCGGCGTTCCCGTCGAGCCCCGGGCAACGGCGTGATCGCACCGACAGGAGAACCGACATGAACCCGGACTTCGACTGGTACATCGGAAACATTGATCGAGCGTTGGACACCGACGTCTATGACAACGCGGCGCTACTCGACGGCACTGTGTGGGACGAGTTCGCCGCGTCGATCAGACGAGTTGGTGACGAGCTGCAGCGAGTGGACGTCCCGCACGACCCCGTCGACGTTGCCGCCGGCTACCGCCATCTGATGGCGATGGTGGCGAACGGCATTGGTCAGGCGCTGATGCCGGCCGACCCGTACGCGCCGACGTTCGGCGCGATCGCCCGCACGGACGTGTACAAGTGGGGTCTCGACTGCCCCGACTGCGTCTACCGGACCTCGGCGATCCGCGGCGACTTGAACTATCACGTCACCGGCAACATCGGCACCGTCCGCTACCTGAGCTTCCAGGTCAACGAAGGGATGGCGAACCACGGCAACATCCGCAACGACCAACTTGTCTGCGACGCCGAAGGCAACTTCGAGTTGTGGATCGGCCCCGAGGAGCGCCCGGGCAACTGGCTGCCCACGCCTCCGGGGGCCGACACCCTCTTGACCCGTCAGTTCTTCGGCGACTGGGACAACGAGCAGCGAGCCAGCTTCGAGATCGAGCTGGTTTCGCACGTTCCGGCCGACGCGCAGACGGACCTGCTCATCGCCACGCCCGACCGCGTGGCGCGCCAGCTGGCCGCCGTGGGCGGATGGCTCGAGGCGAACATCAAGTTCTGGAACGACGTCGAGGTCCTGGGCCAGGCGGCCCGCTGGAACGCGTTCGACGACGCCACCGTGAAGTCGGAGATGGGCGGCGCCCAGGAGAACATCAACGCCTGGGGCCACTACGACCTCGGCCCCGACGAAGCCCTGATCGTCGAAGCGATCCCGGCCGACGCCCGCTACTGGAGCCTCCACATCGGGAACTTCTGGTGGGAGTCGCTCGACTACGCCAGTCGGCACACGAGCATCAACCACCACCAGGCCGTCGTCGACGACGACGGTGTGTTCCGCGTCGTCGTCGCCCACCACGACCCCGGTGTGCCGAACTGGCTCGACACGATGGGCCACACCAAGGGGCCCCTGCTCTTTCGGTGGGTCGTCGCCGACCACGGCCCGGCGACGAAGACGGAGATCGTGCCCTTCGCCGAGATTCGCGACCGCCTTCCCGAGACGACTCCGACCGTGAGCCCCGAGGAACGGGCCGAGACGATCCGCCGCCGCCGCCGGGGCGTACAGCGTCGTTTCGCCTCGTGAGCGACGACGCCTACCCTCCAACCTCGCGCCGGAACTACCGGCCGAGTAGCACCCCGGATTCTTCACGTCACACCTCCGCCGTTCGGCAAGGAGCCCACGAATGCCCACGAAGAACCAGAAGGTCGTCGTCCGTTGTCTGATGATGTCGGTCGACGGCTTTGCCGCAGGTCTCAACCAGCGACTCGAGCAACCGTTCGGAGACCACACCGAAGGCTTCACGGACTGGATCTTCGCCACCCGGAATGGACGTCAGATGCTGGGCCTCGAGGGCGGCGAGGAAAACGCCGATGACCCCTATGTCGCGCAGGGCTTCGACAACATCGGTGCCGCCATCCTCGGCCGCAACATGTTCGGAACGTCGCGCGGCCCCTGGACCGACGATGGCTGGAACGGCTGGTGGGGTCCGAACCCGCCGTATCACGCTCCGACGTTCGTTCTCACCCACCATCCGCGAGAACCGTTGCCCATGGATGGCGGCACGACCTTCCACTTCGCCACCCAAGGAATCGACGACACCCTCGAGCGCGCGTTCGCTGCCGCCGACGGAAAGGACGTACGAATCATGGGCGGCGCTGCAACGGTCCGCCAATTTCTGTCCGCGGGACTGATCGACGAACTCCACCTCGTCGTCGTGCCGATGCTCATCGGTCGGGGCGAACGAATCTTCCCCGAATCCTCCCCGCCTCCCGGCTACACCTGTGTCGAGCACACCTCCACGCCCGCCGTCGTCCACCTTCGCTTCGAACGGCGCTGACCCGCTCATCCGCGGCTTCGGCGACCCGATGATCGAAAGGCTGCATCCGGGTGGAATTCGGCTGGCCGACAGCCGACGAGATCGTCGGCTCAGTCATCGGCCGCGTGGGGTCAGGGTACGAGTCACGCTCCGACACGACGTTTCCGTAATGACCTGAGGAACGGCCGTTTGGTGGTGCCGTGTCATGTTTGGCGGCGAAGCGGACGCTTGCTCATCACCTGCACGGAGAAGTCGCGCCGTGGGCTTCGGAAGAGTGGAACGGCAAGATGCGCAAGCGGTTCGGTCTCGCCGTCGGTGCCATCGTGGTCGCCATGCTGGCCGCCGCGTGTGTGCCCCAACCCCAGCCGTTGCAGGGCAGTACCGACACCAGCCGCTCCGAGACTCGCGGCCCCGAGGAATCTTGCTGAATGGGTGCAAGCGCCTTGAGGAGAGGGCGGAGAATGCCGACGATCAGGGTGCAGGCGCGTGGTGACGCGCCGGCGAGGCGTTGGTACGAGAGGCTCGCGAATGTCGGCATACGGAATTCGGAAATTCCTACGAGGCGCGGGGGCGGTCACCGTCGTCGTCGCAATGTCGTTCAGTGGCCTGCTTGCCGTGGGTGTGACGGCGGCGAGCGCGTCGCCGGGTGACATCACCACGATTGCCGGCGGAGGGGCGGACGGCTTGGGCCTGAACAATTCGGGTCCCAACGCTGTTGCGCGATTCGGCGATCACCTCTACGTCGGCGAATACAACGGCTACATCATCGATCGAGAGATCTCGACGGGTCGCCAAGTGTTGTTCGCGGGTGATCCGCTCGCCGGGAACGGCTTCTCCGGCGACGCTGGACCGGCTACGAGCGCCCAGCTCGGCGAGATCGCTGCGCTCGCGGCCGACAGTGTCGGCAACCTGTACGTGTCGGACTACACCGACTGCCGAGTACGGCGCATCGACCATACGACGCACGTGATCGACACAGTGGCCGGTGACGGGACATGTGGAAACCCCGGTGACGGTGTGGCTGCGACATCGAGTCACCTGCACGCTCCGTTCGCGTCTCTGGCGGTCGACGCCAACGATGATCTGTTCATCTCGCAATACGAAGCCATCAGCAAGATCGACCACAACTCCGGGATCATCTCGACGGTCGCCGGACAGTACGGCAACGACGGCTACGCCGATGGCGCGCCGGAAACGGCCCAGTTCTCCGGGGGAGCGGATTCACTCGCGATCGACTCCGATGGCAAGCTCTACGTCGCGGATCGAAATAGCAACGCAATTCGCTGTATCGGCTGCGACCTCGTGCATCCCACGTGGGTGACCACGATTGCGGGTGGTGGCAACACCGGCGGGATCGAGTCGGCAACGGGACCGCACACCGTTGCGGTCGGACCCGGCTACTACGGCAGCACGGGCGGCGTCGATGTTTCCGAAGCCCGATTCGACCTTCGTTCCTACGGCACCGCGATCGCGGTGTCACCGACTCACGAGATCTACTTCGGGGATTCCGTCAATTTCCGGCTACGCAAGATCAGCGCCGACCACGCGACGGTGACCGATGTGATGGGCACCGGTGTCGACGACGATATCGTCGTCGCTGGTGACGCCACGGCCGCGGACGTCAGCCAAGTGCGTGCGCTGGCGTTCACTGCAGACGGCGGCTTCTACCTCGCGTCACAAGCGACGCCGCAAGACGCCAACGTGAAGATCCGCTACGTCGATGCTGCGGCTCCGCCCCAGGTCCACAACGCGAACTCCAGCGGGCTCACCGGCGACGGCGGCGCGGCAGTCAACGCGTTCGTCGGCATGCCGATCGACCTCTTGCGCGTCGGGAACTCCTTGTACGTCGCCGAGATGGCGTACCGCGTTCGTAAGATCGATCTGACGACCGGTGTCATCACGACCTTTGCCGGCACCGGTGAGCAGGGAAGCACGGGCGATGGTGGTCCGGCGACCTCGGCCACTCTCCAGCAGATGATGGCGCTCGGCTACGACGGCACCTCGATCTACCTCATGGGCATGGGCGCCATCCGGAAGGTCGACATGAACACGCACGTGATCACCTCCGTCGGTGGCACGGGCATCTGCTACTTCCCGGCTGGAATGGTTGGATCCGACATCCAGGACGCCGCGTACCCGACGTGTGGTGACGGAGGGCCGGCATCGGCCGGCAAGTACTCATTCGTCTCGGGCATGGTCGCAACTTCCGACCGGAAGATCTACTTCTCGGACACGACGTTGAACGCGATTCGCTGTATCGGCTGCGACCTCGCGCATCCCACGTGGGTGACCACGATCGCGGGCGCCACCGACCGGTCGATCGGATGGGTGCCCGACGGCACCGCGGCCGCGGGGTCACCGATCACGATCCCGCTTCGCGTCGTGCTCTCACCCCCCCGCGCCGATGACGGCGGGAAACGCCACATCGTGTTCTCGCAGGTCGACGGCGAAGTGCGTGAAATCTGGGGCGACGGCACGCTCCGTACGATCGCCGGTGTTCACCAAGACGTTACGAACCCCGCACCATCCGGCGGTGATGGTGGATTGGCGACGGCCGCACACCTCGCGATGGCGACAGCCTTGCGCTTCGACGCCGCCGGCAACCTCTACATCGGCGAGTTCGGCACGACGCCATGGGGCGCGCCATGGGGATCCGGCAGCGGGAACCCGTCCACGTACCATCCGAGGATTCGCAAGGTCGACGCGAGCACCGGGATCATCTCCACCTTCGCTGGAACCGGCGCGTTCGGATATTCCGGCGATGGTGGTCCGGCGACCAACGCCCGACTCAGCGTTCCCACTGCGATCTCACCCGATGGCGGTACCCATCTCTTCGTCGCCGACCTCCTGAACAACCATATTCGTCGTATTGAAGGTCCCAAACCCAACCTCAGCGTCTCGCTGTCGACTGACGGAGCGCTGACCGCGGGTCAGCGCGGCGTCGTCCATGTGTCGGTGGCGAACGCCGCGACCGATCCCGACGCGTATCTGACCGGGCCCGTCTCCGCGCGCGTCACACTGCCGGCGGGGTTGTCGTACGCGTCGGCGAGTGTCGTGACAGCGTTTGGTGTGCGCAAGCCGCAAGATGATGTCGCATCGTGGACCTGCGAAGGCGCGAGCCAGGTCGTCACGTGTTCGACGCCCGACAACATTCCACCGCAGGCTGCGTCGACCTTCGACATCACCGTGCAGGTCGATCCGAACGCGTTCGGAACGGTCACGGTCAACGCGCTGGGAAGTTCCGACTCCGACGTGTCGAATCCCGATGCGAAGATTGCAGTATTGGGCATCTCGGTGCGTCGATCAGCGACTCCCGCGCCCTCAGACGGTCACACCAAGTCAGTGACGGAGTCGGACACGGGGTATGTGTTGGCGGGCGCGGACGGCGGGACGTTCGCGTTCGGTCCAGCCTCGTTTCCAGGCGCGGCTGATGTGGCGGGGAATCGGATCGTGGCCGCTGCCAGTGCAGATGCTCATGGTTCGTGGCTCACCAGCGCCGATGGTTCCGTGTTCACGACCGGCGACACGCAATTCTACGGCTCGTTGGGTACGACGAAGTTGAATTCTCCGATCGCCGGCATCGCCGCGCATGGCAGTGACGGCTATTGGTTGGTCGGAGCGGACGGGGGAGTCTTCGCCGAGGGTTCGGCGACGTTCCACGGATCGCTTGGCGCGATGAAGCTGAATTCTCCGATCGTCGGCATGACCGCCACGCCATCGGGCAACGGCTATTGGCTCGTCGCCAAAGACGGTGGGGTATTCGCCGAGGGCGACGCGCAGTTCTACGGCAGCCACGGTGCGACGAAGTTGAACTCGCCGATCGTGTCGATGCGAGCAACCTCGACGGGGATGGGCTATTGGCTCGTCGCCGCTGATGGTGGCGTGTTCGCTTACGGCGACGCAGCGTTCGCGGGTTCTCACGCCACGACCACATTGAACAGTCCGATCGTGGCGATGGTGCCGACGCATTGGGGGACCGGCTATTGGCTCGTCGCGAAGGATGGTGGCGTGTTCGCCTACGGCACCGCCACTTTCGATGGTTCGATGGCTGGCTCCAAGCTGAAGGGACCGATCGTCTCCGCCTGGTAATCCGACCGATTCGTCGGCCCGAGATCGAGAACCCGGGGCTACGCGGCGACGAGGAACGTGCCTGAAGCGCGACCTGGTGGGGTCAAGGTGTGTGTCGTTCCTCCGACACCACGTCTACCAGCGCGAGCATGGCGAAGCTGTGCCGCGTCCCGTCAAGGGTGATCTTCGGAAGTCCCGCCTCGGTCCGGACTCGTTCGAACCGACGGCTCACGGTGGCCGGGTTCATTGAAGTGCCGTCGACGTGCGCGAACACGAGATCGTGCTCAGCGTACTCAGCGCCGACTCCGAGCCGTTCTTCGGCTTGGCGGGCACGATGGGCCCGCAGGGCCGTGAACGTTCGGACCCGACAGTCGGCACGTCATCGTCGATCGCTGCGGGGCACTTAGCATCTTGATTGTCAGCTCCAGCTGAGTAGGAGGCAGAACTCAATGGCCGAGCCGGCGTTGCGAACCGAGCGTCGTGGACGGGTGGTGATCCTCGAGAATCAGGATCCGCCTCGGAACCGCATGACCTTCGAATACATGGATGAACTTGAACGCGCTGTCGTCGCGTTGCGGGAGGATCGCGACACGCGTGCGGTCGTTGTCACTGCGGCCGGTGACGAGCATTTCAGCGTTGGCATGGACCTCAAGCAGTTGATGTCCGGCGCGCAGGCCCGCGGCGGATTCGAGGCGGTGCTCGATCAGCGGCTGCGCGTGCTGTCCTTGATCGAGAATCTCGACAAGCCGGTGATCGCGACGATGTTCGGGTACTGCCTCGGTGGCGGGCTCGAGCTTCCGCTCGCGTGTCACTTCCGCCTCGCTGCGAGCGAAGGTGCGCGCATCGGGCTGCCGGAGCTGGATCTCGGGACGGTACCGGCATGGGGTGGCACCGCCCGGTTGACCAGGACGGTCGGGCGGGCACACGCGCTCGACATGATCTTGCGAGCGAAGAAGATCGATGGACCGACCGCGTTGGCGTTCGGTCTCGTGCACGAGCTCCACCCGGCTGCAGCACTCAAGGCGAGGGCGGTCGAACTTGCCGAGGAGCTGGCTGCTCAGCCACCGATCGCCGTTGCCGGGGTGTTGCGCGCGGTGGTCGGTGCCGAGCATCTTCCGCTCGAAGACGCGCTGCGCATTGAACGAGACGCCGTACGGCGTTGCAGCAGCTCGGCCGACCAAGTCGAAGGCATGACGGCATTCCTCGAGAAACGACGACCGCAGTTCGAAGGCAGATGACGCAGAGCTCGAGCCGCGGTGGCCCCTCCGTTCGATGCGCATTGAACCTGGACCGCGAAGTGAAGCCGGAACGCATGCCCCGAATCTCGCGCACGGGTAACCCATAATCGCCCGCATCAGAGACGCGCTGTTTCGAGATAGACCACGAGACGCCGGCTATCGCAGCGCCCTCACACCCGTTGGTATCCGAAGAGCCCGATTGCGTGAACCTCAACAATCCACGTGAGCAACTAGGAACTCAAGATCGTCAGGTTTCGCTCGTCCAGCCAGCACGTCGCACCCGAGCCGGAGCAGCGATCCGATCACATCAAACGAGGATTCGGCGCGGTGGACCCGCTCGTGCGGTCCATTTCGGAGGGAGGCCTGGTTGCGGTTCTCCTGGGCTGTGGCCTAGAGATCGGCCTTGTCGGCCGGGTCGGCGGGCTCCGTGCGCGATCGTGGCGGCCGTACGCTGGTGACCGTCGGGCCTGCTCGGCTCGGCGAGGCGTGCATCGTGAGGACGCAGGAGTCGCGTGGAGCATCTGTTCGATGGGGTGAGCTTCGATGGGGTGAGCATCGAAGCGTTGCGGCGTCGACGCACCGTGAAGTGGTCGCTCTTCGGCCCCGACGTGCTCGCGGCGTGGGTCGCGGAGATGGACTTCGACGTCGCCCCGCCGATCCGTACCGCGCTGCTCGAGGCGGTGGATCGCGAGGACTTCGGCTACGCACCGGCCGACCTGACCGAGCTGACGACCGCGTGTTCCGAGTTCCTCGCCAGTGCCCACGGGTGGGAGGTCCCGCCCTCACGCATCTTCGCCGTGGCCGACGTGGTCGCCGGGATCGCGGGAGCGCTCGACGAGTTCGTCCCGCCCGCGTGCGGTGTTGTCGTGCCGACCCCCGCATACCCGCCGTTCTTCGAGGTCGTCGCCCTCGGTGGACGCGAAGTCGTGGAGGTGCCATTGGTCCACGAGGCCGGCCGGCCGGCCCTCGATCTCGACGCGATCGCCGATGCGCTCGACCGGAGGGCCCGGGCCGTGTTGCTCTGCAACCCGCACAACCCGACCGGGCGGGTCTTCGACCACGACGAGCTCGTGAGGTTGGCCGAGATCGTCGACCATCACGGCGCCCGAGTCGTCGCCGACGAGCTGCACGCGCCCCTCGTGTATCCCGGGCGCCGTCATGCGCCGTACGCGAGCGTGTCGGCCGCCGCGGCCGAGCACACCGTGACGGTGACCTCGGCCTCGAAGGCCTGGAACCTCGCGGGGTTGAAGTGCGCGCAGGTCGTGACCTCCAACCACGCCGACGCGGCACGCTGGCGGGCGCTGCCGTTCTTCAAGGTCGCGGGCCCGGCTCCGCTCGGGATCGCGGCGTCGATCGCGGCGTACCGATCGGGTGACCCGTGGCGGCGCGAGCTGGTGGCCTATCTCGACGGCAACCGCCGGCTGCTCGGCGAGCTGCTCGCGGCCGAGCTACCCGCGGTCGAGTATCGGGAACCGGAAGCGACGTACCTCGCGTGGCTCGACTGCTCCGGCCTCGGGTTCGACGACCCCGCGGGCTTCTTCCTGGAGCACGCCCGGGTGGCGCTCAACGACGGCCCGCCGTTCGGTGCCGGCTATCAAAAGCACGTCCGGCTCAACTTCGCGACGTCGCGTGCCCTGCTCGAACGGATCGTGCGCGCCATGGGCGCGGCGGTGCGCGCATCGCACGCCGACGCCGAGCCGGAGGTCGGGCATCGCCTCCTGCCCCACACCGCCGACGTCATCGTGGAAGCCTGGGCGCCGACGCGCGATCGATGTCTCGAGGAGCTCGTACGAGGATTCGTCGCGGCCTTCGCGGAGGTGACCGGCGCGCGTGCGACGCGCGACGTCCCCGTCACCGCGGGCGGATCGACCGACGAAGACGTGATCGTCGCGCTCCTCGACGAGGTGTTGACGCTGCTCGACGCCGAGGGTCTCGTCGTGACCGATGCGACGCTCGCCGAGTCACCCGACGGCCCGCTCCACGGCACGTTCCGCGTGGCGCCGGTCGCCGCCGTCGCGGCCACGGGCGCGGTGCCCAAGGGCGTGTCGCGATCCGGTCTCCACTTCGGCCGCAACGGCACTGGTTGGCGTTGCCGCGTCTGCGTCGACGTGTGATCGGGCCATGAGCGGCATCGAGCTCGTCGAGGAGGCGCCCTACCGTTGGCGCATCGAACGCGTGGGACGCATGCGAGTGCCGGGCATCGTGTATGCCGTCAGCGAGCTACTGCCCGGCGCGGCCGAGGACCGCTCGCTCGTGCAGGTCGCCAACGTCGCGACATTGCCCGGCATCGTCGAGGCGTCGTACGCGATGCCCGACGTCCACTGGGGCTACGGGTTCCCGATCGGCGGCGTGGCCGCGACCGACGTCCACGCGGGCGGCGTCGTCTCACCGGGCGGCGTCGGCTTCGACATCTCCTGCGGGGTGCGGCTGCTCGTCTCCGGTCTGGATCGTGGCGCCGTGACACCCCGGCTCGACCAGCTCATGGATTCCCTCGACCGCCGCATTCCTCGGGGTCTCGGACCGGGTGGGCTGTGGGAGCTCCACGAAGCCGAGCTCCTCGCCATGCTGGGCGAGGGTGCACGCTACGCCGTGGCGCACGGTCGCGGCGTCGACGCCGATCTCGAGCACTGCGAGGATCACGGGGCGCTCGCCCCGCCCGACCCGCGAGCGGTCAGCGCCCGGGCTCTCGCGCGTGGCGCGCATCAAGTGGGAAGCCTCGGCGCGGGGAATCACTTCCTCGAGGTCCAGGTCGTCGACGAGATCTTCGATACGGCCGTCGCGAAGGTCTTCGGGCTCGCGCCCGGAGGTGTCTGCGTGATGATCCATTCGGGTTCGCGTGGCCTCGGCCACCAGATCTGTCAGGACCACGTGGCGTCGATGCTGCGCGCGATGGCGCGCTATGGGATCGACGTGCCCGATCGCCAGCTCGCGTGTGCGCCGGTCGACAGCGCCGAAGGACGCGCGTACCTGAACGTCATGGCCGCGGCCGCGAACTACGGACGGGCCAACCGGCAGCTGTTGACCGAGGCCGCGCGCGACGCGTTCGCCCAGGCATGCGGCACCCGAGACCTTTCGCTGCTCTATGACGTGTCGCACAACCTGGCCAAGCTCGAGCAGCACGAGATCGACGGCCGCACCCGCGAGCTCTGCGTCCATCGCAAAGGCGCGACGCGCGCCCTTCCTCCCCTGCATCCCGATCTCCCCGACGCCTTTCGCCGCGTGGGCCAGCCGGTGCTCGTGCCCGGCTCGATGGGGACGGCGTCCTACGTGTGCGTCGGCCAGGCCGACGGCGGCGCGTTCCACTCGACCTGCCACGGCGCCGGCCGCACCATGAGCCGCCACGCCGCGTTGCGTCAGGTGCGCGGCGAGCAGCTTCGCACACAGCTCGAAGCCGCGGGCGTCCACGTGCGGGCGCGGTCGATGCGCGGCCTGGCCGAAGAGGCCCCGTTCTCGTACAAGGACGTCGATCTCGTCGTGGACACGTGCGAGCGCGCCGGGCTCGCCCGACGCGTCGCGCGGCTCGTGCCGATCGGAGTCGTCAAGGGATGACCGAACGCGCCGTGTCCGACAACCAGGCCGCCGGCGACGTCGCGGACGCGGCCCGAGCGGCAGTACTGCGCGGCTGGGGCGTGATCCCGCTCCACACGGCGCACGACGGACGCTGCTCGTGCCGCCGCGCCGAGTGTTCTTCGCCCGGCAAGCATCCCCGCATCCGCTGGCAGCGCTTCGAGCGCGAACGACCGAGCGAGGATCAGGTCGCCGCCTGGTGGCGACGCTGGCCCGACGCGAACGTCGGAGTCGTCACCGGTGCCGTCTCCGGTGTGCTGGTGCTCGACGTCGACCCGCGCCACGACGGCACGGCCTCGCTCGCGCTCCTCGAGTCGCGGTGGGGCCCGATCGCACCGACGGTTGCCGACGACACCGGCTCCGGTGGGGTGCACCTGTGGTTCCACACCGCGGACACGCTGCCGAGCGGGCCGATCGCTCCGGGTTGCGACGTGAAAGGAGACGGGGGACTGGTCGTCATCCCGCCGAGCCTGCATGCCAGTGGGGTGCGCTACCGCTGGCGGCCGGGATGTGCACCCGACGAGCGCACCCTCGCCGATCCACCCTCGTGGCTCGTGGGCCTCGCCCGCGACACGGGACACGCAACCACGGCGGCGGGCGCACCGGGTGGCCGCGAGCATCCGGTGCGAACCGAGGAGGAACGGCGGACCTTCTCCGACGAATGGGCGCAGGCCGGCGTCGTACTGCACCCGGGGGACCACAACTACCTCTGCCCGTTCCACGATGACCACCACCCGTCCTTGCACGTCGACGCCGAGGGGTGCCGGTGGTTCTGCTTCGGCTGCGGCCGCGGGGGTGGCATCGCGGCGTTGCGGCACGAGCTCGGAGACGAGGGCCCGGCTCGCCAATGGCCGCGCGTGCGCGAGCTTCCTGCGTTCGCGACGACTCCGATCACGCTGCCCGGAGCGGTGGAGGTCGACGTGGTCGGCGAGTCGGCGCATCAGGACGAGTTGCTCGCGATCACCGGCGGCGCCCGGCGCTACGGCGGCGTCGACGCGCGCGCCGTCGCCGAGCTGGTCCCCGATCCCGACGCGCCGCTCGACGAAGACGCCGTGGCCGTCCGGATCGGCGGTGCGCTCGTCGGCCGGCTCCGGTACGAGACCGCCCATCGGTATCGCGCCGTGTTCGCGGACACCGCCCGCGTCCACGGCGTCGTCTCCTGCGCGGCCCGGATCGCGGGCGGCTGGGATCGGGGGCACGGAGACGTCGGCTTCTTCGGGGTTCGCCTCCTGCTCCCCGGGGTCATGAGCGATGCCGGCCCGTCGCGCTCATGAGGTCAGAGCCACCGGTTGGGATCGACGTCGGTGGTGTAATGGATCACCTCTGGACGTCGACCATGAAGTCGCGGCCGGGATTCCAGGAGTGCCCGGCCGTCTTGGTGGTAGGTGACGGTGACGCCGAGCTCGGCCCCCGCGGATCTCGGGAAGCGGCGCTGCTTGTTTGACGTCGATCGTCGAGGGGCGCTCGTCCGAGCTATCCCGACGTCGGCGATTTGGCAACTCCGCAGGTCGATTGACGATTCGGAAGAGCGGAGCACGAGCCACCCGTGCCGGTTCCGACCGCGGAGAAATGCCCGGCGCGGGTGACACCCACGCTCTTGCACACCGACGCGGGGCGTCGGCCGTCGATCGCGCAGATGGACGCGGCGAGGTTGTTGGCCGTCGCTGCAATCGCCTGCGTGGTTGGCTTCGTAGGATCTGTCAGGTCAGCGGCGATCTGCTCCCGGCTCAGTCCTGCGAGAACGGCCGGGTCGTAACTCGGCCCGGCGATCACGAACTTGTTGGCGATATCCAGGAACGGAAGGCTTCCTGCGTTCGCCGGAAAGTACGCGGCCGTGTCGTACCGTGAGGCGAGCGCCGCTTCTTGCGTAGTCGGTTGCTGCAACTCGGCGAAGTTCCCGTTCGCGAGTTGGCGGCTACTGAGACGCTCCACGGTCCTGACGGCGATATAGGGGCTCGAGAAGGTCGAGTGCGCGAACGTGAACGTCTGCGTGTTCGGGTACACGTCGTCAGCGGCCGATTGGGCGATCCCGAGGTTGGACCATTTCCCGAATCGTGCCGTCGCGGCAATGAACGCCCAGCGCTCCGCGGCACACAGCGGACAAGGTTCGGCGCCGAGGTAGTAGACGCCGGGCTTGCGGTTGAACTTCAACGCGGCCTGTTTGTGCAGGACGACGGGCGGTTTCACTCCGGGTTGGAGCCCAACGCCGTTGAAGACGGAGGTCGGGATCGCCGTGACCGCGTGAACGACGACCGCCGGTGCAGGCTGCCACGACGTGTCGGCCTGCGCGCCGGCCGGCCCGGCCAGGGAGAATCCCGACGCAAACAGTGCGGCAACGACGAGACACGCGCTCCGTATGCCGGCCGATGGGAACGGACCGATGACGCGGCCCCCTTCACGTCGCGTGACCTTCACCGATTCCACGAGCCCCCGATCGGACAGCGCTTCCACCATGACATGCCATGGTGGCAATCGTGAGGTTAGCTCGACGATCGGTTCTGCCCCAAGGGTTTGGTTGACCTCTCTGACGTGCGGCGTGGCTCCGACGTAGACGCCCAGAAGCTCCGTTACGAGCGCGAGGAACGGCGCCGGATGGATGATCAGGCCGATCGCTTGCGGGTCGGCTGTCGCCGACCCGGCACGTCGAGTGGTCACTCCCGTGGTCGTTCTGTGGCAGGGCTTAGGAGTCGGAGCAGCAGGCGAGGAAGGTGTCGCCGTCGAGCGTGGTTGTGATCATGGAGACGTCGGCGGTGAGGTGGAAGGTCCCGTGTGCGATGTTGTCGCTCGTGAGGGGGATGTCGATCGTCGGGGTTTGGTGCCAGAGCACGAACTGGTTGCCGTCGAAGCCGTTGGGGAACTGGTTGACGAGATCGAACGTGAGGTGGAAGGCGTGGGCATCGTGGGTTCCGGTGACGCGGTAGATCTCCTCGGTGACTCCTGACCCGCTGTAGCAGTTGGCGGGGAACGGGGCGCGGACGTCCGCGTCGCCCCACCCGGCGACTGCCCCTCTTGACGTGACGGTCACGTCGAGGCTCACGAACCATCTGTCGGTCATCGCTCCGGGGCATGTCGATTGGAAATGCGCGACGGCGGAACCGTTGGTCAGGATCGTTCCGGCCCAGACGCCTTTGGTGGGGTACTTGAGGAGCACGTCCCGGCTGTGTCCGGCATTGTCGCGTGCGGTGACCGTGATGCTGACGAAGGGCGGCGGGTTGTCGGGCACGGTGGTCGTCGCGAGCGCGGTGCGAGAGGCTTTCGAACATGGATGTGAGCCACCGAAGGTTTTGTCGATGAGGACACGTCCGCCATCGCCGGTTGCCTTGATCTCGGCGATTCCAGACGCGACGCCGGTTGAGGTCGGGTCGTCGGCTTCGATCTTGACCACGATCTTGCGACCCGGTTTCACGAAGGCGCCGTCGGGAGGCGTCGAGTCGACGAGCACGAACGGAGTATCGCCGTCGGGTTGGAGCGACGCCGAGCTACGCGTCGACTTCCCTTTGTCGGGTCCGCTCGTCACCTGCGCGACGAACGTCATCGTGTCGCCGGCTTTGCCCTCGCCCCCCAAGCTGCACGGGTTCGCGGAGAAGAAGTTCAGCGCGTCGCCTTTGAGAGTTCCGATCAGCTTGAGCCCGGCGCCCGCGTCCGCCGAAACCTGGGTGACGTCGCCGGTGCATCCGGTGGTGTCGACTTGGAGGTAGCCGCCAGCCCCTGCCGATGAGGCATTCGTCGTGATCGAACAGCCGTCGTTGGGCGCTCCACCCGGCGGCGGAACGGTGCCCGTTGCACCAGGGTCTGGAGGTACACCGAGCGGCGACGCAGGCGCGGACGGACCGGCGCGAACAGTCGAGGTGGCGGCGGTTCGCCGGAAGCTGACCGTCGACGCGACGGCGGCGCGGTAAGCGGCCTTCGTCGCCGAGACCGAGCCGCTCAGGGCAGGCAACGCCGTCACCATCCAACGAGCGGTCACGGACGATGTGCCGATGGACGCCCGGACGGAATAGACGCCGACCGCGAGGCGACCCCTCGACACCGCGCTCGAGAATGCACGCAGACCGCTGCGGACGTGGAGTCGCCGCGTGAACAGCATGGTCGTGTTCCCCGACGTCTGCTGGTGCGACCACGCGATCGTCAACACCGCGTTTCTGGCCGGCACACCGCCGACCTGTACGACCGCAACCAGCTTCGGCGCCGACACCAAGAAGTTGGCGGTCGGACGTACCGGGTCCCCATTCGGACTGACATCGGCGGCCATGACGACCGACACGACCGACACGACCGAACCAGCCCCTTTCGGCCGCGAGGCTGCTTCGCTCGTGGTGCCGAACGACCCCGTCACGATCACGGTCACCGCACACAAGGACATCCACCAGCGCGCAGCAGCCAAGGCAACCCGATTCATCAGCCCAGCCGATGGCCGAGCCCCACCGCAACGTACTGTCTGCCGGCCATGCCGTGCTGAGGCGCTGGGACCTATCAACCCGTCCGGAAGGAACGGCGGAACTCAGTGCCCTCGGCGCAACCAGGTGGGGTCAGGGTGCGTGTCGTTCATCCGACGCGTAGGGTGACCCCCGGGTTTGAGCCTTCACGGTCACAGTTTCGCCAGGGTCGGAGCGCACGGTGACGCCGAGTTCGCCCATATCGGGATGCTGCAGTGGTGTGTACGGTGCACGCGAAGGAGGCGGCGAAGACGTGAGCGCGCGTTTCGAGGAGATCGACCGACGCCGAACTCCGATCGGTGAGATCAGCGTGCGGCGGAGGCTGGAGCCGACCCTCCAGGTCGACGTGTACGAGGTGAAGCTCGACGACGAGTTTCTGATGTCGAGTCTGTTCACCGTCGCGGAGGTCGAGCTCGCCAAACTCGCCCTCGCCGAGCTGTTCGGTCGCGACCTCGATGTCGTCGTGGGTGGGCTCGGGCTCGGCTACACGGCGCGAGCGGTGTTGGAAGACCCCCGGGTGCGATCGCTTCGGGTCGTCGAAGCATTGGGTGAGGTGATCGAGTGGCACGAGCGTCACCTGCTTCCGCTCGCCAAAGAGCTGACCTCCGATCCGCGATGCCACCTCATCAACGGCGACTTCTTTGCGATCGTCGCAGACGGCTCCGAATTCGGTCCGTACGCGCCGGGCCGGTGTCACGCGATTCTCGTGGACATTGACCACACGCCGCGGCACTTCCTCCATCCCAGCCACGCGCACTTCTACACGCCGGAGGGACTGGGGCGCCTCGTGAGCCGCCTCCATCCGGGGGGCGTGTTTGCGCTGTGGTCCGACGATCCACCAGACGGCGACTACATCGCCGTCGTCGAGGAGGTCTTCGCATCCTGTGCGGCGCACGTCGTCACGTTCCCCAACTTCTACACGGGCGGTGAATCCGCCAGCACCGTCTACGTCGCACGGGTCGGCCCTGCGTGATCCCCTCGCGGCGCGAGAACCCGTCGTCGAGGTGAATGTCGTCGACCCGATGCCTCGCTGCTACAAAAGAACGTCCGCGACGGGCGACGCTGGACCGGCCGCGACGAGCTGCGCGTCGCGATCGTGATCTGGAGCGAACCGACCTACCATCGCCGGCGTCGTCAACGCAGCCCGGGCCGGCTCACCCCGATGCGGAGCAACCGCCGGGCGTTCGCATCGAAGGCTGCCGCGAGCTCAGGGTTCCCCCAGCTGGGCTCGCGGCTCTGATCCCAGCCGGCGAGGTTCGTGCCTGCCACCACATGGTCGGAGCCGAAGGCCTCGAGCAACGTGTGCAGGGCTCGTGGTCCGCCGACATGGGCGTCCCACCACAGGCGCGCCAGGCGCGCGGCCACCGCGCCTTCGTCGCGCAGGGCCTCGTTCGCCCACGGCCGCGTCCGAGCCGCGTGTTCGAGGCGTTCGGCCAACCAGGAGGTGGCGCCGCCACCGTGGCTCACGCACACGTCGAGCGCAGGGTGGCGATCGAGCACACCACCGAGGACCAGTGTCGCGACCGCGAGCGTCTCCTCGTAGCAGAACCCCAGCCACAGGTCGCCGTCGAAGCGGGCGAGGCGCTCGTCTCGCCGCTTGGTGTCGATGCCGTCGGGCGCGGGATGGATGAACAACGGCACGTCGAGCTCCGTGCAGGTCGACCAGACGTCGTCGAACACCGAGTCGTCGAGCGCGCGACCGAGGTCGGTCCCGATGTACGGGCCGACCAGGCCGAGCTCGCTCACGGCGCGACGCAGCTCGACCGCGGCGCGCTCGGGGTCTTGCATCGGCAGCTGTGCGAAACCGGCCAAGCGCGACGGCGCGCGGGCCACGAGCGTGGCGAGCTCGTCGTTGTGGCGCCGGCAGAACGTGTCGGCCCAATCGGCTTCCACGTGCGCGAAGTAGGTGAGCGGATTCGGTGACAGCACCTGGAGGGTGATGCCCAGCTCGTCCATGGCCGCGAGCCGCCGTTCGAGGTCCATGAACGGGCTGTCGCGGTAACGCACCCCGACCAACTCGTACTCGCCGACGCGGTAGCAAGGGAGGCGCCCGGTGGCCGCATCTCCGGGGTCGAGCTCGGGGCCATGGGGTCCCGCGGCTCCGAGGACGGAATCGAGGACGACGTGCGCGTGCAGATCGATCACGGTCGTCCGATCATGGCCGCGGTGACCGACCGCAGCCGGTCGGCGTCTCCCGGTTTCCACGCGAGCTCGGGCATCGGGACTCAGAACCGCACGGGGTACCGGGCCCAGTAGCCCCGGTCGTTGGTGGGGTCGAGCTCCGGCGGATCGTCGGGCGCGGGGTGCGCACCGGCGCGCAGCACCGCCTGCACCGCTACCGGCACCAGGCCGTAGAGATGCTCGGGTCCCGGCGTCTCTCCCATGGGGTCGATTCCGGCCGCGAGGTCCTGGCCGATGCAGGCATGCATCCCGAGACCGAAGCTCAGACCCCACTTGGCCACGCCGGCCGGCAGCTCCCGGTGGGGGTCGAACGCGTCGGCATGGTCACCGAAGACCGACGGATCGCGGTTCACCGACATCAAATCGATCACGAGCTTGTCGTTGGCGCCGAGGTGGGTGCCACCCGGCAGGTCGAGGTCGTCGAGCGCCCAGCGCATGGCCACCGGACTCGACGGCTGCAACCGAACGGTCTCGTGCACGCAGCGCTGCACGAATGCCATGTCGGTGCGGACTCGTTCGGCATCGTCGGGGCTCACGTCGCCGAGCATGAAGATGTTGTGCAACGTGCGCACGAACGCCGTCGCCGAGGTGTGGGCGCCGGCAAGCAGGAAGAAGCACGTCTCGCGCAGCACGACATCGGGCGGGAGCTCCAGGTTGTCCTGGTTCCGGAGCAGCACCGTGAGCACGTCGTGGGGCAGGTCTTCCTCGCTGATCTCGTTCGTGTGGAATCGCGCGAGGGCCCGGCGACGGGTCGCGATGGATGGTTGCAGGAAATCACGATCGAAGGATTCGAGTGCCTCCGCGACCTCGGCTCGCTTCGCGGCGCGATCGCCCGTGTAGTGGGCGAGGGTGGCGCCCTCGATGAAGCGCATCATGTACGAGTAGAGATGGAACGTCTCCTCCGGTGTCCCTTCGGGTCGGTCGACGCCGGCGGTCGACGCGGCGAGGTTCATCATCATCTGGTGGCTGAGGCCGACGAGCTCGGCGCGACCATCGGCGACGTAGGGCGCCAACGTGTCGGCCACGATCGGTGGGAACAACTCGTGTTCGTAGCGCGTCTGGGTGTCGCGGCGGAACAGGCGGTTCTCGAGCCGCCTCCGGAATCGGTGCTCGTCTCCGTGCAGGTTCACCAGCACGTCGGCCATGACGACCTCGCCGGCGTCGTAGAGCGCCTGGCGCAGCTCCTTGTGCCGGTATGCAGCGCGGGCGTCTTCGTAGGCGGTGATCGTGATCACGTTCGGTTCGCGCAATGGTCACCCCTTGGTTCAGGTGTTCGTGGCCGGGTCAGGAGCCATCCGCATCTGTCGACGCGACCACGACAGCGCACGGCTGAGGACGGTGCGATGGACGGGCTGGTCCATCGATTCCGCGCCGTGCCCGAGTACGTCGGTGACGACGCGACCCTCGCCGAACGTCCTCGTCCACAGCAGCGGGTGGTCCCGACCGCGAAGCGTCGCGCGCAACAGGGGGACCAGGTCGTCGACCATGTCGAGATCCCCGTAGATCTCGTCGCGGACGCAGAACGACTCGACGCCGGCCGTGAGGGGATGGTGGAGCCCGGCCTCGGTGACGGTCACCTCGACGTCGGCGACGGGTGGGTGCGACGAGCGCTCCCAGTTCCAGGAGGCACCGACGAGCCGGTGCCAGGTCGGATCGGCGTCGAAGCAGAGGACGCCGGTGTGCAGCACCACCAGCCCACCGCCTCCACTGACGTGGCGCGCGAGCGCTTCGGCATCAGCGCACGAGAGCTCGAACCCCAGGCTGTCGCGCAGGTGGGCGTACCGACCGGTCTCCATCTGCCACCGAAGGGCGTTGACGGTGACGACGTCCCATGGCGCGGTCTCTCCGCGCTCGGTCCCGCGGAGTGCGGTGAAGAACTCAGACGGTTCGGTGACCACGACGGCGGTGAGCCCGACCTCGCCGCTCAGCTCCACGACTACCGAGGTCGTGGCGCCGAAGTCGTGACCGGGTCCGCCCGAGAGCACCAGGTTGCCGTTCACGGGTCGCTCGCGTCACCGGTGCCGACGGTGTCGACCGCGCGGGGGCGCGGCAGCGTGTTGATGATGCTCATGGTGACGCCGCCGTCGACGAGGAGCTCGGTGCCGTTGACGTACCCGGCGCCGTCGGAAAGGAGGAACAGCACGACGTCGGCGACGTCGGATGCCGTGCCCAGGCGCCCGAGTGGCACGCGCTCGGAGCGACGTCGGCGGATCTCGGGATCGGCGTAGACCGCGTCGGACATCCCGGCGTCGATGAGGCCGGGCGCCACCGCGTTGACGCGGATGCCGAGTGGGCCCCATTCGAGCGCCATCTGCTGAGCCAGGCGCGCGACGCCGGCCTTCGTCGCCCCGTAGGCGCCGGCATTGGGGCCCGGCGCCACACCGTTCATCGAGGTGATTGCGACGATCGAACCGTTGGTGCCGGCCGCGATCATGCGTCGGGCGACCGCGCGTGCGGTGAGGAAGGTGCCCGTGAGGTTGACGTCGACCACCGCATTCCAGTCGTCGGCGCCCAGCTCGAGCAGGGGGCCGAACCGCACGATGCCGGCGTTGCAGACGACGCCGCCGGGCGCGAGCGCACCGGTCGCGGCGGCGAAGTCGTCGAGCGCCGCCTCGATCGCGGTCGCGTCGGTTGTGTCGGCCGTCAGCGCGACCGCAGCCGTGCCGATGGCCCCGGCGACGCGCGATGCCGCGTCGCCGTCGCGATCGAGCACGCCGACCTTCCACCCGGCTTCAGCCGCGGCGGCGGCGATCGCCGCTCCGAGTCCGCTGCCGGCCCCCGTGACCAGCACCGAGCCGAGCGCACCGCTGCTCATCGACCGGTCATGAATGCACGATGTCCCAGGTGAGGGGATGCGCCGACCACGAACCGACTTTCTCCCCGGGAAGTGGGCGTCGTTCGGGCCACGGGCGATCCAGGTCGACGGCGCGGCCCCGGGAGTACACGTGGCGGAGACGGGATCGGTCGCCGAGCACGGTGACGTCGGTTGCGGGGTCGCCCTCGATCACGATGAGGTCGGCTGCCGCGTCGGGCGCGACGACGCCGATGGAGCCATCCGGGCGCCGGAGCGCGAAGGCCCCGTTGCGGGTGGCGCAGCTGATCGCCTCGAGCGGCGTGAGCCCGAGCACGTCGACGAAGAGCTCGAGCTCGCGGGCGTGCCAGTGCCCGTAGGGCGTGAGCGAGAACCCGCTCTCGGAGCCGCACAGCAACCGGACCCCGGCGTCGTGCGCGCGCCTGAGCATCTCGGCGGTTGCGGCGATCTCACCCCGGAACACGTCGACCTGGGTCGTCGCGGCGCCGACCTTGGCGCCGTGGTCGGCGAGGTTGGCCAGGAAGGTGAACGTCGGCGCGACCGCCGCGCCTGCCGCGACGACGGCATCGAGCGCGCCGTCGTCAAGGTAGCTGGCGTGCAGGATCAGGTCGACACCGGCCTCGGCCGCGAGCCGAGTCGACTCGGCGTTGCGACAGTGGGCGATGGTCGGCGTGCCGAGGGCGTGCGCGGTGTCGGTGACAGCGCGGAGCTCCTCGGCCGACCACACGGTGAGCTCGCCGCTGGATCGTGGTAACGAGCCGGTGACGTGGATTTTGATCCAGTCGGCGCCGTACTTGATCTGTTGACGAGTGGTGCGCACCATCTCGTCGCGGTCGCCCATCACGGACGCGTAGCCGAGGGTGCCGCGATCGGGGATGAGCCGGCCCGCGGTCCCGCCCGCCGCCGTGAGCAAAGCGTTCATGCCCGCCGACATTCGCGGGCCCTCGACGATGCCGGCTTCGATCCCGTCACGCAACGCGGGACCGAGGTCGAAGATGCAGTCCGCGTCGAGGAAGCCGGTGACGCCGGCGCGCAGCAGCTTGGGGACGTTGTGCGCGGCGAGCAGCATCGCGCTGGACTGTTCACGGTGGAAGAACAATTCGTCGTTGCTGGCGGGCTCACCGAAGGTGATGTGGCAGTGCGCGTCGATGAGCCCCGGCATCACGGTGAGGCCCGAGACGTCGACCGTGGTGGCCGTGGCATCGGTCGAGCCCGGGGCGGTCGCGGCGCGCGCGGCTTCGCCGACGGCCAGAATCCGATCCGCCTCGAACAGCACGTCGGTGTCGGGTCGCGGCGGCGCCCCGGTGCCGTCGATGACCGTGCCTCCACTGAGCAGCACTCGTTGCGTCGAGACCATGCCCCCATCCGGGGTCGTTCGACCACTGCCGCCCCGGCTCCTGAACGATGTTAACCGTTCAGGATTCCGCGGCGCGGCAGCCCAGTTCTCCCGGAGGAACGGCTGGATCGGCGAGTGGGCATCGTGAGGATCGTGCCGCCGGCGCTCAGGCGGGCTCGACGAATCCGTCGAGGGCGTCGGAGACAGCGGAGCCCTGGGGCAGGTCCTCCGGTCCGATGGCGATGTCGACGGCGCGCTGGAAGTGGTGGATCAGGCGCTCGTGCCAGCCGATCTGGAACGGACGCGCGCCGGGCGACGACACCGATGCCTGGATCGGCGCCATGTTCGCCGTGTCCTGGGCCATCACGGTCTCGAAGAGGGCCATGCGCTCGACGTGGTCGTTCGGCACGTCGTCGCCCGGCCACGCCGGGGCATACCACCGCAACTCGAGCTCGGTGGTGTCGACGTCGACGGGCCACATGCACAGGAAGGTGAAGGCCCCGGTGTCCATCGGCACGACGAGGTTGGGGAAGATGCCGTACGAGGTCGACGTCTGCCGCCACAGCGTTCCGACCGCGGGGTTGTCGAACTCCGGCGACACCATCGGGAAGTCGCGCAGCTCCTCGCGCTTCTCCACCGTCAACCGGCTGTTGCCGTTGGGGAGCATCGCGACGGTCACCGACTGGTCGTCGTAGAGCAATGCCGCGTTGTCAGGGTGGACGGTGCGCACGTGGTAGACCTCCAAGAACGCGTCGACCATCAGCTTCCAGTTGCAGTCGAGGCGATGGACCTTCGTACCGACGAGACGCATCGCCGGCCCGTTGATCTCCCTCATCTGCTCGCCGATCGGACCCAGGAAGTCGAGCAGAGGCTCGGCTCGGCGATCCTCGCTCACGAACACCCAGCCGTCCCAGGTCTCGCAGCGCACCGGCACGAGGCCGAGTTCGCCGGTGTCGAGCCCGGCGAAGCTCCTCGCGTCGGGCACGGCCTTCAGCTCGCCGTCGGTGGCGTACGACCACGAGTGGTACTGGCACGTGAGCCGCCTTGCCGTGCCGCACTCATCGCGGGTCACCGGCGCGCCGCGATGCCGGCACGCGTTGTAGAAGGCACGCAGGATCCCGTCGTCGCCGCGCACGACCACGATCGGGGCACCCGATCGCGTGAACTGGCGGTACGACCCGGGCTCGGGCCATTCCGACTCGTGGCCGGCGAACAGCCACGACCGGGCGAAGATGCGCTCGCGTTCGAGCTGGAAGAACGCAGGGTCGGTGTAGCGCGCAGTGGGGATCGGCGGAACCGCCACCGCCTCCGGCGGGGGTGCCTTCCTGGCCTTCTCGATCTCCATTCGATCCCGAATGGTCCGCTCCAGCGTCATGTCCATGCCGTCTCCTCGCGGTGCACGTCGCCCAGTAGAGCGCGTCGGTAGTGGGGGATGCCGGGGGGACCAGCGGCTGCATCGTCCGCCGTCCGCGCAACCCGGCCCGGGTCAGCGGCCTCGTGGGCGGCTTCGTGGACCGTGGGAGACGTCGGAGCTCCCTCGCGCTAGGTTGGTGAACACTGTTCACACGCTAGCAGCGCGATCAAGCCGATGGGGGATCTCCGTGCCGACTCCGAGAACGCTCACGACCGCTCCACACGCCGACTTCGAGCTCGAGGTCGCGTCGGGGACCTGGCCCGAGGACATCAGCGGTGAGGTGGTCTTCTCGAGCTTCCAGAACAGCCACTCGCTCCCGTACGCGATCTTCGACTGGGGCTCGATCTGTCGCCTGTCGCTGGAGCAGGGCAGTCGTGGTGCCGGCCCCGGGCGCTTCGCCTGGCAGAGCCGGTCCATTCAGACCCCCGGCAAGCGACTGTTCGACCGCCACCCCGAGCAGTTCGCACCCGGGCCCATCGGCTACTTCTCGCCGTTCGGTCCGCCGAACGCCTCCAACACCGCGCCGCTGCCCTGGGGCGATCGGCTCTACACCACGTGGGACGCCGGGCGACCCGTCGAACTGCATCCCGAGACCCTCGAGTTCGTCGCGGAAGTCGGCCATGTGGACAGTTGGGGTGGCAGCTCGATGGAGATGCCGGGCGTGCTCCCCTTTCTGTTCTCCACCGCCCACCCCGTGGCCGACCCTGAGCGCCATTGCCTGTGGACGGTGAAGCTCGAGCTGGTGATGGAGCCGACGTTCGGGATGCGACCCTCCGTGGTTCGCTACGACCGTGACGACGGCACGCAGGTCCGACACTGGCCGCTCGAGGGAGTGTCGTTCGGTGGGTCGATCCACACCGTCAGCCAGACCCGCGACTGGATCATCCTGTGCGACTCGGGCAACTTCAAGGCCGACCCGTCGGAGATGATGGGTGGTGAGCGCAGCCTCACCATCGACAAGGAGGTGCCGGTCTGGCTGATCCGCAAGGACCAGCTCCACGGGCTCGCGTCGGGCACGCCGGTGACGCCCGTGTGCTTCACGATGTCGCCGCCGACGGGCCACTACTACGCGCGCTGGGACGACACCGATGGCATCTCGGTGGTGTGGGAGGGCATGGACCTCATGGACCTCGGCCTCTCCTTGCGTCCCGACGACCTCGACGTGAACGGCAACCCCATCGATCCCGGTGCGGTCGGTCTCTACAACATGGCCATGGCTCCCGAGACGATCACCGAGGTGATCTTCGATCCCGACTCCGGCAAGATCCTCGAGCAGGGACTGTTCAAGCAGGACTGGACGTTCAACCTCCAGCTCTCGGCGATGGACTGGAGCGTCGAGGGCATGTCGGCACCCACCCTCCACCACGTGACCTATCAGGGCTGCCGCCCGGGGAACATCAGCCGGCGCGCCGCCAAGCTGTACGAGGGGCGGATCGACCTCGACCAGGTACGAGAAGACACCCCGGGCGCGCTCTGCTCGTTCGAGCGCCCGAGCATGGAGCTGAAGGCACGCTGGGAGTACCCGGACGTCTCCGACCACATCACCTCACCGGCGTTCGTCCCCCGCGGCGCGCCTCGCGGCCACTACGCCGGCGGGCAGCCGGGCGGCCACGACGGCTATGTCGTGCAGCCGGTCTGCAACGACAACGGCTTCCGGGTCGACGTGTTCGACGCGGCCAAGGTGTCGGCCGGACCGGTCGCCACGCTCGTTGGCACCAACAAGGAGTGCATCCCCGCCGTGCTGCACTCGGCGTGGATGCCCGCATGTCACGGCCTCGCCGATGCCGAACGCCTGCGCTTCTCCGACGAGCTCAGTGACGAGCGCATGGCCTCGGTTCCCGAGGAGCTCCACCCGGCCATTCGCGCCGTGGCCGAGGAGTGCGACAGCCTCCAGTGACCGTGACGTCGAGGCGCTGCGTGCCGGCCGCGAGATCGGCCGCGTCCCCATGTGGCTGATGCGGCCGCCCACAATCACTTCGCTGACCGGAATGGTGGTCTGCCGCTGCAGAGGCCTCGGGTGTTCAATCGGGAGGCGCGGCCAGACCGCGCACCAGGCTGTCGATCACGGTGTCGATGACGCGATCCTCGAAGTCGGCGCCCAGGTTCAGTTCCGCGAGCAGCACGCTCGCAGTGCCGTGCGCCGCGGCCCAGAGCGCGATCGCGACGAGGAACGGATCGTCGTCCCGCAACGCGCCCGTGAGCATCGCCTCCTCGATCGCGGCGGAGGCGATCGCGAACGCCTTCGAAGCCGCGGGCAGCTCCTCGACCGCCGGCTGGGGGGCCCAACCGGGCCGAAACAGGAACATCACCTCGAACAACGCCGGATCGGCGCGCGCGTGTTCGACGTAGGCGCGGATGTGACCGCGGATGCGGTCGACCGGATCGACACACTGCACGGCATCGAATCGTGCGACGAGACCCTCGAACTCGAGTTCGGCAACGGCTCGCAGGAGGTCGGCCTTGTTCTCGACGTAGGCGTAGAGCGCCGGCGCGCTCACCCCGAGCGCCGCCGCGACTCGTCGCACCGAGAGGCTCTCGAGTCCGTCGCCCGCGATGAGGTCGCGCGCCGCCTGCACCACCGCTGCTCTCGTGAGGGGCGTACGCTTGGCGACCACGGTGAACAGTGTAAAGTACGCGGCGCCGGCCCGCAGCGGCGGAGTGGTCACGTCCGGTCGGGGAAGGCCGGGGGAGGAAGTCGAGATGAACCGTCCCGCCGTTCTCGCCGGGCACGTCACGAACGAGGGGCACCAGCCGGACCTCGCGGGAAACCTGTTCCCCGTCGACCGCGAGTACGACGTAGCCCGTTGTGAGATCACGGGCGCGCTGCCGCCCGGACTGCGTGGGTCGTTCATCCGCAACGGCCCGAACCCGATGTTCGAGCCGATCGGTCGCTATCACATGTTCGACGGCGACGGGATGCTGCACTCGGTCACCTTCGACGATGGCGATGTGGGCTTTCGCAATCGTTGGATCCGGTCCCGAGGGCTCGAGGCCGAGGCCCGCCTCGGCCGCTCGGTCTACCCCGGACTCAGCCAGGTGATGAACTTCCCCGATCCCGCACTCGTGGGTGACGCGGGGCCGGTGAAGAACCCGGCCAACACCCACATCATCCGTCACGCAGGACGCTACCTGGCGCTGTGGGAAGGCGGCCTGCCGACCGAGGTGACCGCTTCGCTCGACACCGTCGGCGAGTACGACTTCGACGGAAAGCTGCGGGGTTCGATGACGGCGCACCCCCGGCTCGACCCGCGCACCGGGGAGATGTTCTTCTTCGCCTACTCGGTGTTCGAGCCCGTCATCCGGTACTACGCGGTCGACGCGTCGGGGGCGCTGGTCCACAGCGTCAAGATCGACGTGCCCGCGCCGGTGATGATGCACGACTTCGTCATCACCGAGGACCACGCCGTGTTCCTCGACTCGCCGATCGTGTTCGACCTCGAGCACCTCGGCGAAGGTCCGCTCACGAAGTGGTGCCCCGAGAACGGGACCCGCATCGGAGTCATGCCGAGGCTCGGCCGCGCCGACGACATGCGCTGGTTCGAGATCGAACCGGGCCACGTGCAGCACTTCTGGAATGGTTGGGTGGAGGGAGACCGCATCGTGCTCTCGGGAAGCCGGCTCACCCACCCCGACTTCGGCATCGATCCCAACGCGCCCCTCGACGAGTCGGCCGCCAGTGCCAGCCCGGGCTGCCCCACCCGATTCTGGGTAGATCTGAACGCCGGCGAGGCCGGGTGGGAGCAGTTCGACGACCTCGGCGGCGACTTCTGTCGGATCAACGACGAGATGAACGGGGGCCGATCCCGCTACCAGTACATGTCGGCCTTCCTCGATCACGACCGGTCGATCGGCGACTTCGACGCCATCGTGAAGTACGACGACGTCACCGGCGAACGCCAGGTCTGGAGCGCGGGCCCGAGCGGGCATGTGGGCGAGAGTGTGTTCGCGCCCGATCCCGACGGCAGTGCGGAAGACGACGGATGGCTGGTGAACGCGGTCTACGACTCGGGAACCGATCGCACCGACGTATGCGTGCTCGATGCCCGGGCTGTCGCGGCGGGACCGATCGCGCGCGTCCACCTGCCGCACCGGATGCCGTTCGGCTTCCACGCGAACTGGTTCGCCGCGCTCGACTGACATGGTTCGCCTGATGATTGTCGTGCCCGGCACTTCGCGGGCCCCGAGGAAGTCCCGATCGAGGAGGACGCGCGTGCGTGGTGGGGGAGTGGCCCTGGCTCTGGTGGCACTGATCGCGATCTCCTGTTGTGGCGGAGCCGAAAAGCGCGCGAGCGCGGAGACCCTTGAGCGCGAGAGCGTGAGTCGTGTCGCCAAGCGCCTGGCCGGACGGTACGCGCACTACGACGTCGTTGCCTACCAGAGCACCGACATGAAGACCCTGATCATCAGCTACGGCTTCACGGACCTCGCGGTGAAGAACGGCAAGCTCACTGCCAAGGAATCGTTCTGTCACTCGGAGCACCGAAGCGACCAGCCGATCACCACCGAGATGTCGGACGCCGCCACCAGTGCGATCAAGCCGGTCTCCACGCCGGTCACCGTGACCGAGAAGAACGGACGGGTTCGCATCCAGCGGCCGAAGACACCCACGGGTATCGGCATCCACCTTCGCGACCCCGCCCACGACCGCCTGCCGACCGATCCCGGCGATCCCCGGATCGCCGACGACGACCACGACGGCAATCCCGGCGTGACGGTGCACATCAAGGTCACCGATGCCATCAGCGGCGACCTGTTCATCGCCCGGCGCGAGATCTTCGCCTACGACGTGCTGGGCCAACGCGACGGCTCGCTGACGGGAACGGTCTCCGACCACTCCGAGCAGCTGATTGTCGGCGCCTCGAACGACATGTTCAAGACCAAGGCCGAGTGGACTCAACATCCCGACCCGAACAAGAGCCCGATCATCCTCAAGCCCGTCGACAAGAGTTGGGACTGCGGACGTCTCATGGCGGAGCGCGACCGGTTGTTCCCGCCGACACCGGAGGTCGACTGGTAGCTGTGCGCCTCCCTTGACCGAGACCGATGGATCCACCGACGCCGAGGCGCGTCCACGACGCCGCCGGCCGCCGGCCGGTCGGCTCGCCGTCGTGTTGGCCGGTGCCGCGCTCGTCGCGTCGGCGTCGTGCAGTTCCAGTTCCGACAAGGGCTCGGGTACGGCGACGTCGACCACGTCGTCGGTGCCGTTCGTCTCCCGTCTCCCGCGGAACAGGTACCTCGGCCCGGCCGGCACGGCCACCATGCACGGTGACAGCGGATCGTCGGACACCACGCCACTGACCGGCCCCGGAAACGGCCGCCTCGATGTGGCGTCGATCGAGTTGGGGGCGGTGTGTCCCAGCGTGCTCATCGGCGGCGACGGCTACCCGGTGGTGCTGTGCACCCGGATCCGGGACCTCCGCCCCGTCGTCTTCCTCCTCGACCCGGCGAACGGATCAGCCCTGGCGTCGATCGAGGTCACGAGCGGCAGTCTTTTCGGCGGGGTGTACGACTACCTCGACCAGGCCGACCGTGCCGTCCTCGTCGACGGCGCCTCCGACCTGCTGCGCATCGGCCACCACCGTGACGGCGCCGCCTGGTCGCTCTCCGTCGACCAACGGGTCCCGCTCGCCGGGTCGATCCCCGCCGGCGACACCGTGACCAGTGTGGCGCCCGACTACCAGGGTGAGGTGTGGTTCGCTACGGGCGGCGCCACGGTGGGGCTGGTCGACACGTCCGGTGGCACGGTGCGGTCCGTCGCCCTCGGGACGGGGGAGCGGGTTTCGAACAGCATCTCCACCGCGCCGGCCGGGATGACCGTGGCCACCGATCATGCCGTGTACCTGGTCGCCCGTGGCCCGGACGGGCGACCGGAGGTGCGGTGGCGCGTTCCCTACGATCGGGGTCCCGCCCGCAAGCCGGGCCAGCTCAGTTGGGGGACCGGGTCGACGCCGACGTTCTTCGGGCCGACGAACGGCGCCGACTTCGTCGCCGTCGTCGACAACGCCGACCCCGAGGTCCACCTGGTGGTGATCCGGACATCGGGCCCCGGCGCCGGCCGGCGGGTCTGCGCCCCGCCCGTGCTGCTCACCGGCGGCCCGGGCTCGGAGAACTCGCCGATCGGCGCCGGCCGTACCGTGGTCGTGGCCAGCACCTACGGCTACTCCTACCCCCGGCTGCCCGACGACGCCGGCCCGAGCCGCCCCGAATCGGCCCCCTTCGTGGGGGGCATGACCCGGGTGGACGTCCGCGCTGACCGATCGGGCTGCGACGTGGTCTGGGACAATGCCGTCAGGTCGGCCGCCGTGCCGAAGTTGTCGACCGCCGACGGCACCATCACGACGATGACGCGCTCGTCCTCCGATACGGCCGGTGGTCGCCTCTCCTACGCGGTGATCGCCGCTGACTCCGGGAAGATCCTGACCCAACGGAGTTTGGGGGCGACGGTCGCCGACCCGCTGCAGATGGCCGGCACCATCGCGCCCGGCCGGGTCCTCTACCAGGGCACCGTCGGGTCCATCCTGCGCATCACCTGATCGGCGCTCCGTTCGCATCGAGGAGATCCTCGCAACAGAAACGCCGCCCCGAGCGGCGGCGTTCTCGCGTCTCGGGTCCGTTTTCCAACGAAACCCCACACGGTCGCAACGACAACCACGACAACCGCGGCGAAGCCCGCACCGACAATCGCGAACCGCCCGGGCGAGGTTGGGTCCTTCGGCCCGTGTGCGGGGTTCGTCGGCCCGCCATGCTCGACTGTATGAGGATTTCTTTGCTCGACGCTCGGCAGGATGTCGATTCGCTCGAGGTGACATGCGGCGCGTCGATTGTGCCTGCGATCGATGAGTTCGTGAGTCGTTTCACTGGCCGCGGGTTCGTGTCTGCGGGCGAAGTGGTCGACGTGCTCTTGGACTTGCGATTGATCGCCGTCGCCGATGAGATGGTCGCGACCAGCGGTTGACGTACCAAGGGATCTTCACCTCCCGCTGACCCGCGCCACGCGGGCGGGCCGGGAGCTGTCCGAGCCACCGCCTCCTCGAACCATGCGCGGAGGAGCGCCGCGGGTGATCCACGTGGGATCCTCCTGATCCCGCATCGGCACGCGTCGGTGCCACGCATCGTCGACCCCGGGAGGACGCGCTCGTGTCCCAGGCCCTGATACCAGCAAGAACGCGATCCGTGGGCCGGCCTCGCCCGCGGGTGGTGGTCGCCGGATTGGGTGACACGGGCGTGCTCGTGGCCACCCGCCTCGCCCGCTCGTGCACTGTCGTCGGCATCTCGACCCGGCCCGCCCTCGTGAGCGGCCAGGAGCTGGGCAACCGACTGACCGACCCGGAGCGCTGGCGGCGCAGCTACCTCGTCGCGTACCGCCGGTTCCGCCGGCTCGACCGGGTCCGCACCCTTCACGGTCGGATCGCCTCGGTCGACCTCGACGGCGCCGAGGTGCGTGTCGAACGGGCCGATGGCGGCACCGCGGTGGAGCGCTACGACGTGCTCGTGATCGCCACCGGTGCCTCGAACGGGTTTTGGCGCCACGACCGACTCGAGGACCTGCGGGCGATCGATGCAGATCTGGCCGCGGTGGCGGCCCGGATCGACGCGGCCTCCACGATCGCCGTCGTCGGCGGCGGGGCGACCGGGGTCAGCGTCGCGGACAACCTGGCTCGCCGGGGTGGCAGGGACGTCCACCTATTCCACAGCGGCGACCAGCCACTCCCGGGATACCACCCGAAGGTCCGACAGTGGATCACCGAGAAGCTCCGCCACGACGGAGTCCTGGTCCACCCGGGCCACCGCGCTGCCATCCCCGAGGGGTTCGCGGGCGATCGCCTGACGAACGACCCGGTCGCGTGGTCCACCGGTCAACCGCCGTTCGAGGCCGACCTCACGCTGTGGGCTGTGGGCGGCGCGCGACCCCACAGCACGTTCCTTCCCGCCGAGGTGCTCGATGACGACGGCTTCGTCCGAGTCGACGAGCACCTGAGGGTCCCCGGCCACCCGAACGTGTTCGCCGTGGGGGACGTGGCCGCGAGCGACCCGCACCGCAGCTCGGCCCGCAACTGGGGCTACCGGGTGGTGGTCGCCAACGTGCGGGCCCTGGTGCGCGGCCGCGACCGGCGACTCCGGCGCTACCGTGCGCCCCAGTACCGGTGGGGGTCGATCCTCGGGCTGCAGGACGACGGCCTCATCGTCGTGCAACCGGACGGTCGGCGCTTCCGGGTGCCAGGATGGCTGGCCGAGCCGCTGCTGTTCCGCGTGTTCGTCACGCAGTACCTCTACGGCGGCCTCCGCCCAGGCACGCCCCATCGACCCTGATCCTTCGCGACCGCGCCCAGAGGGCAGCTCTCCTTGTTGATCCCACGCGGTGACGAGGAGCTCGCCGTCGGCGCGACCGCGTGGGTTCAGGGTACGAGTCCCCCTCGGTCACCCTCAGAGGCCTACGCGGGCCGGGGCCGGAACGGTCGCAGCTCGTCCTGGCCGGCTTGAACGATCCCGCAGGTCGACTCGGGGACCTCGTTCCAGGCGCCGGCGAGGTCGCCGAGTGGTTCGGACACGATGAGGCGCGTCTCGTCGGACAGTCCGTGGAGCGCGGGGTTGTCGGGGTACTGGGCGCGGAGCGAGGCGACGGCCGTGCTGTAGAAGAGGGATCTCGATGCGCCCTCGCTGGAGTACCGGAACGCCCAGGTGCTCGAACCGTCGGTCGTGGCAACCGTCATCTGGATCGGATCGGCGACGCCGTGGCGGGTGCCGGTCGCCTCGATGAATCCGACCGCGCGCTCGACCGCTCCCGGGGCGTCGTCTTCGAGTCCGAAGGTCAACGCCAGGTAGAAGAACAGTTCGGAGTCGGTGGAGCCCTCGATGTCGCCGTACAGCGACGGGTCGACCGCCAGGGCCAGGTCGCGCTTTACCGTGCGGAATTCGCGGATGGCACCGTTGTGCATCCACAGCCAGTTGCCGTGACGGAACGGGTGGCAGTTGGTCTGTTGGATGGCGCCCCCGGTGGAGGCGCGGATGTGCGCGAACACCAGTGGCGAGGTGAGGTGCTCGGCAAGCTCCTTGAGGTTCCGGTCGTTCCACGCCGGTTCGACACTGTGGAATACGGCCGGCGTCTCGCCGCCTCCGTACCAGCCGATGCCGAAGCCGTCACCGTTGGTGGTCGTCGCGCCCAACCGGGAGTGGAGGCTCTGGTCGATGAGCGAGTGCTCCGGCTTGAAGAGCAGGTCATCGATGAGCACCGGGGATCCCGAGTAGGCGAGCCATCGACACATTGGCCTTCTCCTGCGGTCGTGCGGACTTGGCGGCCCCGGCTCCATTCCAGCCGATACCGGGGAGCGGCGCTTGGTTGCCTTTCTCGGCGCGGTCGGCGACGAGATGTTCGCAATTTCCCGAGCTCTGCGGTTCCTGCTCGACTCCTGATCACGCCGCGAGTCGGAGCCACTGTACCCAGGCGCCGCGTGTTCTCAGGGTTGCGGTCGCCCCTCCGACACCAAGCTCACCGGTGCACGATGCACACGCGATCCGTCGCGGACGCCCGCTTCGGGCCTGGCGGCCTCAGGTTCGAACGAGGGCTCGGCCGGGCACGACGGGAAGTGCGGAGAGGCCGCGCAGGACGAGGCCGCGCAGGACGAGGCCGTCGCCGTGTCCCCAGTGCAGTTGTTCCACCGGTACCGCGAGACGCAGCTCCCGGAACCGAAGTCG
>Ga0209048_10000503_pt1 | contig 41732 bp, 42 predicted proteins | sample FrelakmetCRP12CR_FD_187146 | JGI IMG/M metagenome (GOLD analysis project Ga0209048, IMG submission 187146) | Freshwater lake sediment microbial communities from the University of Notre Dame, USA, for methane emissions studies - CRP12 CR (SPAdes)... | ecosystem: Environmental > Aquatic >...
CACCGCAAGCATGGCCATGCCGATGCGCTGGCCGACCTCGAAGGCGCGGTCGGAGACAGGACTGCCCTTGATGATTTCGACGAAATAATACAGCAAATGCCCCCCGTCCAACAGCGGAACCGGCAACAGGTTGAGCACGCCGAGGCTGATGCTGATCAGTGCGAGATAGCCGACGAAGACGAGCGCTCCGGCCTGCGCCGACTGCCCGGCGAAGTCCGCCATCGTGATCGGGCCACTGATGTTCTTCAGCGATGCTTCCCCGGTCAGGATCCGCCCGAGCATCTTGACGGTGAACGCCGCAAGCTCCCACGTCTTGCGCACGCCCTGGGCAAACGCGTCGATCAAGCCATAGCGCACGGTCACGGCAAGGCGCTCCGCAGAGGCCGGGTCCACCTTGAGGCGCACGCCGACCAGTCCGATCTTGCGGCCGCCCTGCTCGGCGACATCGGTCGTGATGACCGCATCCCGTTCCGTGCCTTCGCGGACGATGCGGAAGGTCACCTCGGCGCCGGGTTTGGCGTTGGTCTTGGCGGCGACGTCACCGGGGGAACGGACCGGCACTCCATCGATCGCCACGATGCGGTCGCCGGTTCGGAGTCCGGCGCGCGCCGCAGGTTTGTCCGGCAGCACTTCGTCGATCAGCGGCGCGCCGAAGTCCGCGCGCAGACCGAGCGCCAGCATGAAATTGCCTTCCCAGTCGGCACCGGCGAGAGCCGCCAGCGCGACGACACGCCTCTGCCGCGAACCATCCGGGCGCTCGACCTCGATCGCGGCATCGTTCGCGCCGGACGCCCGCAGCAGCCGCCAACGCAGATCCTGCCAACTCCCGACCGGCGCACCGTCGACCGCCACGGCCAGATCACCGTCGCGCACTCCCGCGGCGGCGGCGGGCGTATTCGCATCGGGCTCGGCGAGCAGCGCACGTTGCCCGGGAATGCCGGTCACGAACGTGCCGGTGAACAAGAGCACCGCAAGCAGCAGATTGGCGATCGGCCCGGCGGCGACGATCGCGATCCTCTTCCAGACGTTCTGCCGGTTGAACGCGCGCGGCTGGTCGGCCGGGGCCACGGCGGCCTCCCTCTCATCGGCCATCTTGACGTAGCCGCCCAGCGGGACCGCCGAAACGGCCCACTCGGTGCGATCGGGACCGAAGCGGCGCGACCAGACGACGCGTCCGAAGCCGACGGAGAACCGAAGTACCTTGACCCCGCACCAGCGCGCAACCCAGTAGTGGCCGAGTTCGTGGAACACGACGAGCACGCCGAGCACGACGAGGAAAGCGAGAAGTTTGGTGACGGGATCCATCAGGCGGCCATCGGAAGTTTGAGCCATGCGCGGGTGACGATGCGCGCTTCGGCGTCGGCGGCCAGCGCATCGTCGAGCGTATGCACCGGCCGGGCGGGCAACCGCGCGAGTGCCTCAGCGCAGGCCGGCGCGATGTCGGTGTAGCGGATTCGGCCACCCAGGAACGCCGCGACGGCGACTTCATTGGCCGCGTTGAGCACCGCCGGCGCCGTGCCCCCGGCGCCGAGCGCCGCATACGCGAGGGCCAGGCAAGGGAAGCGGTCGAGGTCGGGCGCCTCGAACGTGAGCGAGCCCCGCCGAACCAGCTCCAGCGCAGGCACGCCCGCATCGACCCGATCGGGGAACGCGAGCGCCTGCGCGATCGGCGTGCGCATGTCGGGATGGCCGAGCTGGGCCAGGACCGAACCGTCGACGTATTCGACCAGCGAATGGACGACACTCTCGGGATGCACGACGACCTCGATCGATTCGCGCGCCACGCCGAACAGCCAGTGTGCCTCGATCATCTCGAGTCCCTTGTTCATCATCGTCGCCGAGTCCACGCTGATCTTGCGTCCCATCACCCAATTCGGATGCGCGCAGGCTTCGTCAACGGTGACCGCCGCAAGTTCCGCGTGCGGTCGCGTCCGGAACGGCCCGCCCGAAGCGGTGAGCAGGATGCGGCGCACCCCGGAGGCCGCCGGATTTCGCGCATAGCCCGGAGGCAGGCATTGAAAGATCGCATTGTGCTCGCTGTCGATCGGCAACAGCGTCGCGCCGCCATCTTCGACGGCCGCCATGAACGCCGCACCGCCGATCACCAGGGCTTCCTTGTTGGCGAGCAGGATCCGCTTGCCCGTGTGCGCTGCCGCGAGGGTGGGCCGCAACCCGGCGGCGCCGACGATCGCTGCGATAACGGTGTCTGCGGCCGGGAGCGTCGCCGCGTCGACCAGTCCCGCCTCGCCGGCAAGCACGCGCGTCGGCAACCCCTCGCCCGCCAGCGCGCGTTCCAGTGCCCTGGCTGCGTCCGGATCGGAGAGCGCAGCGACCTCGGGACGGTGGCGGCGGCAGAGCTCCGCGAGCCGTTCCCACTTTCGATGCGCGGTGAGCGCCGCCACGGTGAAGTGATCGGGGTGGCGCGCCACGACATCGAGCGCCGAATCGCCGATCGATCCCGTCGCGCCCAGCACGCTGATGGTTCGTGGCGTCATTGCAGGAAGACCAGCGCCAGCAGCGCGGCCACCGGCATGGCGGCGAGCAGCGCGTCGATGCGATCCAGCACGCCGCCGTGTCCGGGCAGCACGCGGCCGCTGTCCTTCACTCCGGCCTGTCGTTTGAGCAGGGATTCGTAAAGGTCTCCCACGACGGAAAGCGCGGCGAGCCCCAGCGCGAGCGCGACCCAGATCGCAATTGACGCCGGTGAAACCGCGCCGGAATACCCGGCTGCCGCGGCCAGCGGCACGAGCAGCAGCGCGTAAACGGCAACCGCGACGAGCGCGCCGTAGACTCCCTCCCACGTCTTGCCGGGGCTCACCTCCGGCGCGAGCCGCCGCTTCCCGAATGCGCGGCCGGAAAAATACGCTGCGGTGTCCGCGATCCACACCAGCGCCATCGCGGCGAGCACGAGCCACGGCGAGTGGGCCTGCAGCTCGACCACGGCGACCCAGGCACCGATCAGGACGACCCACCCGGCAACCGCCATCGACAGCGACGACGCCGGTTTCCAGCGGAGCGCGAGCCACGGTGGCGCGAAGACGAGCCAGAAGACGGTCGCCGCTCCGCATACGGCGAGAACGACACCGTCGGGCCACCCGCGCACGAATGCGGACGACGGCGACACGAGCAGGTTGACGCCGAGCAGAAACGTGCCCCCGACGAACAGGAGCCACATGGGCTTCCCGTACCCGGCGAGGCTCGCCCACTCGCCCGCGGCCACGACGATCGCCACGAGCGTCACGGCACCCCATGCGAGCGGGGGAAGGAGAAAAAGCCCCGCGAGGACGAGAGGAATCAGAACTGCCGCCGTCAGGACGCGCATCGCGAGCATCGCGGAAATCCTCGGGCGGGAGCAGCGACGGCGCGGGCGCGCGTCACGCGCCGTGGGCCGCCTGCACCTGTTCGCTGGTGCGCCCGAACCGGCGCTCGCGCCGGCGATACCAGTCGATCGCGGCGTCGAGCGCGACGGCGTCGAAGTCGGGCCACAGCATGTCGGTGAAGAAAAGCTCGGTGTAAGCGAGCTGCCACAGGAGGAAATTCGAGATTCTCTGTTCGCCGCCAGTGCGGATGAAGAGATCCGGCTCCGGCGCGTAGGCCATCGCGAGGAACGGCTCCAGCGCCTCGGGACGGTTTTCCGATTGATCGTCAAGGGCTTCCGGGTGAGCCGCGAAATACCGGCGCGCGGCCTGCGCGATATCCCAGCGACCGCCATAGTTCGCCGCGATCGTCAGTGTGAGCCGCGTATTGGCCGCGGTCTGGGCCTCGCCGCCAGCGATCAGCTCGCGGATGCGCGGGCCGAACGACGACGTGTCGCCGATCACCTTGAACCGGATGGCGTTCGAATGAAGCTTCGCCACTTCCTGCTCGAGGGCGCGCAGGAACAGGTCCATGAGGATCGAGACCTCATCGGCGGGGCGCCGCCAGTTCTCGCTGGAGAACGCGAACAGCGTCAGGTACTCGATTTCGCGTTCGGCGCACGCGAGGATGATTGCCCGCACCGCCTCGACGCCGCGACGGTGGCCGGCGACACGCGGCAGCCTCCGCTGCTTCGCCCACCGGCCGTTGCCATCCATGATGATGGCGACGTGGCGCGGCACCGCACGCCTTTCGGGGATGTCGCGGGTGGAGCTGGTGAACATGGGGAGCAGGCGGCCCTTCGGACGATGTGGTTGTGCTCGACGGCGGGCGGCGGCGGCGTTCGCTCAGATCGCCATCAGATCGGTTTCCTTCGCCGCCAGCACCTTGTCGATCTCGGCGATGAAGCGGTCGGTGAGCTTCTGCACGTCCGTCTGCGCGTGCCGCTCGTCGTCCTCGGCCACCGCGTGATCCTTGAGCAGTTTCTTCAGGTGATCGTTCGCGTCGCGTCGGATGTTGCGCACGGCGATGCGGGCGTTTTCCGCCTCGTGGCGAACGACCTTGATCAGTTCCTTGCGGCGCTCCTCGGTGAGCGGCGGCATCGGCACGCGAATGACCTCTCCGGAGGTCGCCGGGTTCAACCCGAGGTCCGAGTCGCGGATGGCCTTTTCGATCACCTGCACCATCTTCTTTTCCCACGGCTGAACGGCGATCGTGCGGGCATCCGCCAGGGTGATGTTGGCGCACTGTCCGATCGGCATCGGCGTGCCGTAGTAGTCGACCTGGATGTGATCGAGCAGGCCGGTGTGCGCGCGTCCCGTGCGCACCTTGCCGAGGTCGTGCTTGAGCGCCTCGAGCGTCTTCTGCATCTTCTGCTCGGCAGATTTCTTGATGTCAGCGATCATGGTTCCTCCGGGAGATGTGGGTCTGCATCCGGCGTCCGGCGATGCGCGCAACCGCGGCCCGTCCGCGTGTTCGACGTTCCACGCGATTCTAGCAATGCACCAGCGTTCCCTCGTCCCCGCCCAGCACCACGCGCTTCAGGGCCCCCGGCACGAATATCGAGAACACCTTGAGCAGCATGTTCTGGTCGCGGCACAACGCGAGTGCGGTCGCGTCCATCACCTTGAGGTTCCTGACGATCGCCTCGTCGAACGTGAGCTCGGCGTAGCGCTTCGCCGTCGCGTCCTTCTTGGGGTCAGCGGTGTACACGCCGTCGACCTTGGTGGCCTTCAGCACGATGTCCACACCCATCTCGCGCCCGCGCAGCGCGGCCGCCGTATCCGTGGTGAAGAACGGATTGCCCGTGCCCGCGGCGAAGATCACGACCTTGCGCTCTTCGAGGTGTCGCAGCGCACGACCCCGGATGTAGGGCTCGGCGACCTGGTCGATCCGCAGTGCCGACTGGACCCGCGACTCGACACCGGCGCGCCGCAGCGCGTCCTGCAGCGCGAGCGCGTTCATCAGCGTTGCCAGCATCCCCATGTAATCGGCAGTCGCCCGATCCATGCCCGCGGCGCCGGGCGCGACACCGCGAAATATATTGCCGCCGCCGATCACGACCGCGACCTGGACGCCCAGCCGAAGGACCTCGCCGATTTCCGCGACGATGCGATCGATCACCTCGCGGTTGATACCGTAGGGGTCATCGCCCATCAGCGCCTCGCCCGAGAGCTTGAGCAGGATGCGCCGGTAGGCGGGCTCGTGGGAAATCGCCGCGGCGGGCGCGGCAACGGTGACGGCGGCAGGCTGGGCGGTCATGGCGGCGGGCTCCGGTGGAATGAGGGGGTTGGCGACCGCCGCCGAATCAAGCCTTGGCCATCGCGGCGACCTCGGCCGCGAAATCGTCCTTCTTCTTCTCGATGCCTTCGCCGACGACGTAGAGGACGAAGGCATGGACCGTGGCGCCTTCCGCCTTCACGAGCTGCTCGACCGTCTGCTTGCCGTCGCCCTTGACGAAGGGTTGCGCGAGCAGCGTGACTTCCGCCAGGTACTTCGCGACCGCGCCCTCGACCATCTTGTCGACGATGTTGGCCGGCTTGCCGGACTCGGCAGCGCGCGCGGCGGCAATCGCACGCTCCTTGGCCACGACATCCGCGGGCACCTGGTCGCGATTCACCGCCATCGGCTTGCTCGCCGCGACGTGCATCGCCAGGTCCTTGCCCAGCGTGTCGCGGCCACCGGTCACGTCGACGATCACGCCGATCCGTCCGCCATGGACGTACGACGCCAGTCTGCCCGTGGCGGACTGGCGCGCGAAGCGGCGAATCGTCATGTTCTCGCCGATCTTCTGCACGAGCGCGACACGACGCGCCTCGACGGTCTCGCCCGATGGAAGCGCCTTCGCCCCGAGCGCAGCGAGATCCGGCGGATTGTCGCGCGCGACGATCTGCGCGACCTCGGCGGCGAACGCGCGGAAGTCCTCGTTGCGGGCGACGAAGTCGGTTTCACAGTTGACTTCGACGATCGCGCCGGTCTTCGCGTCCGGCGCGACGTGCAGCCCGATCACGCCCTCGGCCGCGATACGACCGGCGGCCTTGGATGCCTTGGCACCGCTGCGGATGCGCAGGAGGTCTTCCGCCTTCGCGAAATCGCCGCCGGCCTCCTGCAGCGCCTTCTTGCATTCCATCATGCCCAGCCCGGTGCGCTGGCGCAGGTCCATCACCATGCTTGCGGAGATTTCCGCCATCTCGTTGCTCCGTGTTGCGTCCGTTGTCGTGGTCGTCGGGGTCGTGCCATCCGCCCCGAGCGCCGGGCGTCTGCTGCCGGCCCGATCGTCCCTTCACCTGACCGCCGCGGGTGACGGGGCCCTAGCGGCCCCTCCCGCGAGCTGCCTATGCCGTCGCGTCGTCGGCGACCTCGACGAATTCGTCGCCGGCCTGGACGATTTCCTGGATCACCTCGCTCCGGCCTTCGAGTATGGCGTCAGCGGCGCCGCGCGCATAGAGACGGATCGCGCGGCTCGAGTCGTCGTTGCCGGGAATCACATGCGCGATGCCGATCGGCGAATGGTTGGTGTCGACCACCGCGACGATCGGAATGCCGAGCTTGGTCGCCTCGGTGATCGCGATCTTGTGGTAGCCGACGTCGATGACGAAAAGGGCGTCGGGAAGGCCGTTCATGTCCTTGATCCCGCCGAGGCTCTTTTCCAGCTTTGCCATTTCGCGCTGCAGGGTCAGTGCCTCGCGCTTGTTCATCTTCTCGAACGTGCCGTCCTGGGCCATCTGCTCGAGATCCTTCAGGCGCTTGGTCGATGCCTTGACCGTCTTGAAGTTGGTCAGCATCCCGCCGAGCCAGCGGGCGTCCACGTACGGCATCGAGCAGCGGCGGGCTTCCTCGGCGACGATTTCACGCGCCTGGCGCTTGGTGCCGACGAACAGCACGGTGCCCTTGTTCGAAGCCAGCTGGCGGATGAACTTCATCGCCTCCTGGTACAGCTGCATCGTCTTCTCGAGGTTGACGATGTGGATCTTGTTGCGCTGGCCGAAGATGTATTCGGCCATCTTCGGATTCCAGTAGCGGGTCTGGTGGCCGAAATGGACGCCGGCCTCCAGCATTTGACGCATCGTGACAGACATTCCTAAACTCCTTTCAGGGTTGGACCACGACCCGCCAATGGCTCGAACGCGCCGGCGGTTGTCGCCCGGCGGCGGTTCGGGCACCCTGAGGTGCGCGGGTCTGCGAATTTGCCCGGGCGGCCCCCCCGCGAAATTCGGGGAATCCGCGACCGGACTGAGCTAACATGCGATTTTAGCACGGAAAATTCCCGCGTGGCGAGAGACGGCAGGTCGCCGTCGATGACCGAGCCCCGCCCCTTCAACCGTTCGAGACCCATCATGGAAGCTGCGCCCGCCCGGCAATCCTCTTCGGCAGAACCACCCCTTCTCGCCGCCCGCGACGCGGTCGTCGTCTGCGATCTCGGCCGGCTTCGCGTGCTGGCGATCGGGGGAGCCGACGCTGCGTCCTTCCTGCACGGCCAGCTGTCGTCCGACATCAAAGGGCTCCCCCTTGGCGCCTGCGCGCACACGAGCTTCAACTCGCCGAAGGGCCGGATGCTCGCGAACTTCCCGATATGGCGGGATCCCGCGAATCAGGAGAGCTTCCGGGTGCTCCTTCCCGACGACATCGCGCAGCCCGTTGCGAAGCGCCTGTCGATGTACGTGCTGCGGTCGAAGGTGACGTTGCAGGACGTTTCGGCGCAGACGTGCCGCCTTGGCGTCGGCGGACCCGCGGGTGCTGAAGCCCTGGTCAGAGCGCTGGGCAACGCGCCCGCGCCATTCGCAGTCGCAACCGCGGGCGATGCGACGATCCTGGGACTTCCCGGCCCGCGTTACATTGTCATCGTGGCGGTCGCGTCGGCCGGTGCGGCGCGCGACGCGCTGCTGCACCATGCGGCCGCGGCTCCGTACGAAGTCTGGCAATGGCTGACGATTCGTGCGGGCGTCCCGGTCGTGACCGCGGCGACCCAGGACGCATTCGTCGCGCAGACCGCGAACTGGGACGTTCTCGGGGGCGTCGATTTTCAGAAGGGCTGCTACACGGGCCAGGAGATCATCGCCCGGACGCAGTACCTCGGCCGGCTCAAGGAGCGAGCGTTCCTGTTCCACGTCGACCGGTCCGGAGTGCAATCAGGCGAGCGGATTTTCAGCGAAGCGTACGCCGGACAGCCGTGCGGCACCGTCGCCAACGCCGCCGCGGCGCCCGGGGGCGGCACCGATCTGCTCGTCGTATTGCAGGTTGCGGCGGCCGAGCGGGGGGACGCGCGGCTGGGCGCGCCGGACGGACCGTTGCTCGCCGCGTTGCCGCTGCCCTACGCCATTCCCGCGGCCAGCGAGCCGCGCAAGCGCATCGTTTGAGTGGAGTCGGCTTGACCACGCGCGCGCCGGCGCATTTCTACGTGTATTACCGGGTCGAAGACGACACGGCGGCGACGCGCGCGACGATCGGCGCGTTGATTGCCGAGGTCGAGGCCCGCACGGGCATATCCGGTCGCCTGCTTGCGCGCTGCGAAGATCCGTCCACGTGGATGGAGGTCTATGAGCCGATCCGCGATCCCGGCTCGTTCGCGCGCACCCTGGCAGCCTGCGTTCGCAGCGTCGGGGCCGCCGACGTCGCCGTCGACGGCGTCCGGCGGATCGAGTGCTTTGCCGCACTCGGGATGGATCCGGCCCGAAGCAGCGTGCGCCGCAGGTAATCCGCATGTGTCTGGCGGTGTTCGTGCTCGATGCGCACCCGGCGTTCTCGTTGGTGATTGCGGCCAACCGCGACGAATACCACGCACGCCCCGCCGCGCCTGCCGCGTGGTGGGACGAAGGCTGGCTGGGTGGCCGCGATCTTGCCGCGGGCGGCGCCTGGCTCGGCATCACGCGCGATGCCCGATGGGCGTTCATCACCAACGTCCGCGATCCGTCCCGAAACAATCCCGGCGCGCCGACACGCGGATCGCTCGTGCCCGCGGCGCTCGCCGATCCGGCGTCGCCGTCCCGAAGCCTCGCCCGGATCGTACGCGCGGCAACTGCGCACAACGGCTTCAACCTCGTCGCCGGCTGTGGCGCCGAGGCGTACTGGGGATCGAACCGCACCGATGCGCCGCTCGCGCTCGCGCCGGGCATCTATGGCCTGTCAAATGCCGCGCTCGACACCGCCTGGGTCAAAGTCACGCGAACCAAAACCGCCTTCGAGGCGTGGTGCGCGCGTGGCGAAGAGGACTTCGCACCGCTGTTCTCGATGCTGGGCGACACGACCCGTGCGCCGGACGACCTGCTGCCGGCAACCGGAATCCCCCGCGATCGCGAGCGGCTGCTTTCGGCGCCGTTCATCGTCGACGACCGCTACGGCACGCGATGCTCGACCGTGCTCGCGATCGACCGCGAGGGCAGCGCGCGCTTCGTCGAGCGCACGTTCGACCGCCGTGGCGAGCAAGTCGGTGAAGTCGCTTTCCGTTTCGCCGTCACCAGCTGTAATCGCTGAAGACGAGCCGCGCCCGGCCGTCGCGCACCGTCATCGCGCATCGCCCGCCGACCGGCAGCGTGAACTTCTCCGGGCAGTGCCCGAACGGCAGGCCGGTGTACACGTGGATGCCGAGGTGAGCACGGACGTGGGCAACCATGGCGGCGGCGTCGTACGTGTTGTCGTTCGGACCAAGTTCGTAGCCGGTGAAGCTCCCGAGCAGTACGGCCCGCTGGCGCGTGAGGACGCCGGCATAATGGAGCTGGTAGAGCATCCGCTCGAGTCGATAGGGATGCTCGCCGATGTCCTCGAGAAACAGGATGCCGTCGTCCACGCGCGGCATGTGGGGCGTGCCGGCGAGATGGGCGATCATCGCCAGATTGCCTCCCCACAACATGCCCTCGCCGGTGAAGTCGGGTCCGACGAGCGCGCACTCCACCTCGTAATCGTCGCTGCCGAGCAGGCCCCAGCAATGGTCGAGCGTGAAGGCCGAGGGCGTCCGCGCGCCGAAGTCGTAGGCGGCCATCGGCCCTGCGAAGGTTTTCATGCCGGCATGCGCGAGTCCGGCCAGCTGGAACGCGGTGAAGTCGCTGTGGCCCATCCATCGCTTTCCGGCCGCGGCGAGCGCGTTGAAATCGAGACGGTCGAGAAGCCGCGACCAGCCGTAACCACCGCGCGCGGCGACCGCGATGTCCACCGCGGGATCCGCCGCCATCCGCAGGACGGCCGCAAGGCGCTCGTCGTCGGGCGCGGAAAAGCGCTGCCAGCGGGTCGTGCACGTCGGATCGACGACGACCTTGTGGCCGAGGCCCGACAGCCGCGCAACGGCGCGGTCGATCGACGCCGGATCGATCACGAAGCCCGCCGGAGCGTAGAGCCCGATGCCGTAGCTGTGGTGCGTCATGGCCGCAGCATCACCGTCGTGCACCGAAGAAATCGGACAGCAGCTTGCCGCACTCGCCGGCGCGCACCCCGCCGGTAACGGTCGCGTGATGGTTGAGGCGCGGCACGGCGAAGAGGTCGACCACCGATCCGCAGGCGCCGGTCTTCGGGTCCGGCGCGCCGAACACGAGGCGCCGGATCCGCGCGTGCAGGATCGCGCCGGCGCACATCGCGCAGGGCTCGATCGTCACGTAGAGATCACAGCCGGGAAGCCGATAGTTGCCGAGTGCGCGCGCGGATTCGCGCAGCGCCGCGATCTCGGCGTGCGCCGTCGGATCGTTCTCCGCGATCGGTGCATTGCCGCCGCGGCCGACGATCATTCCGTCCCTGACCACGACCGCACCAACGGGAACTTCGCCACGTCCCTGCGCGGCGCGGGCAAGCGCGAGGGCCTCGGCCATCCAGTCGTCGTCGGTCGCGGGCATCGTCGGGATCAGGGCGATCATTCCCACTCGATCGTCGCCGGCGGCTTCCCCGATATGTCGTAGACCACGCGATTGATTCCGCGAACCTCGTTGATGATACGGTTGGATACGGTGCCGAGCAGATCGAACGGCAGCGGAGCCCAATGCGCGGTCATGAAATCGGTGGTCTGCACCGCCCGCAAGGCGACGACGTGCTCGTAGGTCCGGCCATCGCCCATCACGCCCACCGAGCGGACCGGCAGGAAAACCGCAAAAGCCTGCGCAGTGAGGTCGTACCAGCTCGTGCCGTCGGCATCGCGCGCTACCCGAAGCTCGTCGATGAAGATCGCGTCGGCGCGGCGCAGCAGATTCGCGTGCTCGCGCGTAACCTCGCCAAGAATTCGCACGCCGAGCCCCGGGCCCGGAAACGGATGGCGGTACACCATCTCGCGCGGCAGGCCGAGGGTGCGCCCCAGTTCGCGCACCTCGTCCTTGAAGAGCTCGCGCAGCGGCTCCAGGAGTTTCAGATGAAGCGTTTCGGGCAAGCCGCCGACGTTGTGGTGCGACTTGATCGTGTGCGCCTTCTTGGTCTTGGCGCCCGCCGATTCGATGACGTCCGGATAGATCGTCCCCTGCGCCAGCCACTTGACCCCGGTTCCGCGTGTCCGGAGTTTCTCCGACTCGCGCTGGAAGACGTCGACGAACAGCCGGCCGATGATCCGGCGCTTCTGCTCGGGGTCAACGACACCCGCCAGCGCCGCGAACATTTCGTCGGCGGCATTGACGTGGATCACGCGCACGCCGAGGTTTCGCGCGAACGTGTCCAGCACCTGCTCGGCTTCGTTGAGCCGAAGGAGCCCATGATCGACGAACACGCAGGTGAGCTGGTCGCCGATCGCCTTGTGGATGAGCGCGGCGGCGACGGAAGAATCGACACCGCCGGAAAGCCCGAGGATCACCTCGTCGTTGCCGACCTGTGCGCGGATGTCGGCCACCGCTTCGCCGACGTAGTCCTGCATGTTCCAGTCCTGTGCGCAGCCGCAGACGTCGTGGGCGAAGCGCGCGAGTATCGCCGCACCCTGCTTGGTGTGCGTGACCTCCGGATGGAACTGCACCGCGTAGAAGCCGCGGACGGGATCGGCCATCGCCGCGATCGCGCAGGCATTGCTGCTGCCGATCACGCTGAAGCCCGGCGGCAGCGCCGTGACCTTGTCGCCATGGCTCATCCAGACGTCGAGCAACCCATGACCCTCGGCGCTGCGGCGATCCTCGATGCCGTTCAGAAGCTTCGAGTGCCCGCGCGCGCGCACCTCGGCGTAGCCGAACTCGCGAACGCTGCCCTGCTCGACCGCCCCCCCGAGCTGCGCCGCCATCGTCTGCATTCCGTAGCAGATCCCGAGCACCGGCACGCCGAGCGACCAGACGGCCTCCGGGGCACGCGGCGTGTCGCCTTCGGTGACGCTGTTCGGACCACCCGACAGGACGACCCCCTTCGGCGCGAAGCTGCGGACGAAGTCATCGCCGACGTCGTAGGGATGGATCTCGCAGTACACGTGCGTCTCGCGCAGGCGACGTGCGATCAGCTGCGTGTATTGCGCGCCGAAGTCGAGGATCAGAATCCGGGAATGGGTCGGAGCGGGCATGGAGTATCTGACGCGGTTGTGTCTACGGGAAGCCGCGAAGAGTGCGGCTTTGCCGGATGAAACGCGTCGCGAGCAGGCCCGTATTCGAGGCGCGAGGAAGCGAGGTGCGAGACAGTACCGTGACGTACGGCGAGCGGCGAGCGACCGCGCAACAACGAAGACGGGCCGCGCAGGAGCTTTGCACCGGCAAAGTCATTCGACGCGGTAATTCGGTGCTTCCTTCACGATCTGCACGTCGTGAACATGCGATTCGCGGATTCCCGCGGAGGTGATCTCGACGAATTCGGCGCGCGTGCGCAGCTCGTCGACCGTCGCACAGCCGCAGTAGCCCATCGCCGCGCGCAGGCCGCCCATCAATTGGTGGATCACCGCGGACAGCGCGCCCTTGTAGGGAACACGGCCCTCGATGCCCTGCGGCACGAGCCGTTCGACGGCATCCTCGCCCTCGGCGTCCTGAAAGTACCGGTCGGAGCTGCCCTGCTGCATCGCGCCGAGCGATCCCATGCCGCGGTAGCTCTTGTACGACCGACCCTGGTAGAGCTCGGTTTCGCCCGGAGCCTCCTCGGTGCCTGCGAAGAGGCTGCCGAGCATGACCGACGATGCCCCGGCGGCAAGGGCCTTGGCGATGTCTCCGGAATAGCGGATGCCGCCATCCGCGATCACCGGGATGCCGGCACGGACGGCGCCGTCCAGCGCATACTGGATCGCGGAAACCTGCGGTACTCCGACGCCCGCAACAATGCGCGTCGTGCAGATCGAGCCGGGACCGACACCGACCTTGACGGCGTCGGCGCCGTGATCCGCGAGGGCCTTCGCGCCATCCGCGGTGGCGATGTTGCCGCCGATGACCTGTACCTGGGGAAACCTCCGCTTGATCCACTGCACGCGGTCGAGCACGCCCTGCGAATGGCCGTGCGACGTGTCGACGACGAGCACGTCGACCCCCGCACCCATCAGCGCCTCGACGCGTTCCTCGGTGTCGCCGCCGGTCCCGACGGCGGCACCGACGCGCAATCGGCCGAGCTCGTCCTTGGACGCCAGCGGGTGTTCGGTCGACTTGAGGATGTCCTTCACCGTGATGAGGCCGCGCAGCTCCATGTCATCGTTGACCACGAGCACGCGCTCGAGCCGGTGCTGGTGCATCAACGCCTTGGCGCGCTCGAGATCGGTCCCTTCCGGGACCGTCACGAGCTTGTCGCCTTTGGTCATGATGCTCGCGGCCGGCTGGTCGAGATTCGTCTCGAAGCGGAGGTCGCGGTTCGTAACGATCCCGACGACACGCTTGCCCTCGACGACCGGAAGCCCGGAGATTCGATGTTGCCGCGTCAGCGCAAGCACCTCGCGTACCGACATCGTCGGTGGAATCGTGATCGGGTCCTTGACCACGCCGCTTTCGAAGCGCTTCACCTTCGCCACCTCGGCCGCCTGCTTCGCCGGCGTCATGTTCTTGTGCACTACACCGAGCCCCCCCTCTTGCGCGATTGCAATCGCGAGGCGGGCTTCGGTGACCGTGTCCATCGCCGCCGAAAGCAGCGGGATGTTCAGCGTGACATTTGCGGTGAGGCGGGTCCTGAGACTGACGTCGTTGGGAACGACGTGGGAATGCGCAGGGACGAGCAGGACGTCATCGAACGTCAGCGCTTTCCGGACGACACGCATGTGACTTTCTCCTATGCGCAAAAACGGATTATACCCGCGTCGGCGCGGTCGGAGGACCGGCCCGCACCGGCTCGCGACCCTCCGGCCGGTGCGCGAGTCGTTGGCCGTACCCCTTCCGGCCGTTTGACGCGCGGCCGCGGTTGGATTACCTTGCCATTGTCATAAGAGTTAGCGAGGTACCCGATATGTCAATCCCGATGGCCGGAATTGTCCGAATTCGCTCATTGGCGTCTTTCCCGCGGGCGCCCTGGCGCGCGGCCGCGCGGGCCTGTCTCGTGGTCGCCGCGCTGGGATGGATCGCGGCCCCGGGATTCGCCGCAACGTACAAGTGGACCGATGCCAACGGCCGGGTGGTCTATTCCGACCAGCCCCCCACCGGCAATTTCAGTGTGGAATCGATCAGCGCCCCACCCCCGCCCGCGAATCCGAATGCGGCGAAAGAGCTCGCCACCAAGGAAGCGGACGCGCAGCAGCGCCGCCTGATGCGTGCCGAGGAGGAAAGCAAGGCCACGAAGGCGCGTCTGGAGGCCAACACCAAACGGGAGCAATGCGGCAGAGTCCGCGGCCAGCTCACGATGCTGCAGTCGGACCAGAATGTCGTCTACCGGAGCAACGAAAAGGGTGAACCGGTGTTCATGGACGACGCGGGGCGTCGCCGCGAGCGCCAGCAGCTGGAAGTCTGGTTCAAGGAAAACTGCACGACCTGACTGTCGTCGTCCGGCGGGCGCGGGCTCGGAGGCGGTCAGCCCGCCGTCGACGTGCATTCGCCCGCCGCAATCCGCCGCGGCGCATCCTCGTCTCCGCGCATGCCGGGGGCGCCCGGCGATGGTCACTTCTTGTCGAGGTTGGCTTGAATGATCTCGACTTTCGCCTTCGCCTTGAGCGCATCGACGTAGGCGTCGAACACCTCGCGATTCTGCAACTCCCCGATCCTTGTCTTCGCGGCCGCCAGCTTCGTCGGCTCGGCCTCCGGCGGCATCTCCACCTTCACCACCCGGTAGATCGCGAATCCGCCGCGATCACTGGGAGCACCGATGTACCGCGGCAGCTTGGCCGCGTCGGTCTGGAAGATCCGTGTCGTCGCCTCGGGCGTAAACCCCGGCTGAACCTGGTTGCGCGTCAAGACGACCGGCTTCGAGAAGACGACCCCTACATCACGGTCGCTCTTGCCCTGCTCGAGCAGCGCCAGCTTTTCGCGCCCGGCCTTCTGGGCGAGTTCGACCGCCGTCTGCCGGACCAGCTGGCGCCGGATCTCGTCCTTCACGTCGTCAAACGGCCGCGCCGCCGCGGGCCTGTACTCGACGATGCGCGCCGCCATGATCGTGTTCGGGCCGATTTCGACGGCGTCCGTGTTGCGCTTGCCCGCGATCGACTCCGGTGAAAACAGCGCCTGCACGAGCTTGGCGTTGCCCAACGCGATCTGCTGTGCCTGAGCGCGGGTGACGAACGGGGTGGACTGTACCGTCAGCCCCAATGCCTTGGCGGCGGGTGCGAGCGAATCGGCCTGTTCGAAGATCAGGTTCTGGAGCTGGTCGGCGGCGGACGCGAATTTCTGCGCGACCTTCTGCCGCTTGAGATCGATTTCGATCTGCGCCTTCACTTCGTCGAACGGCCGCGTCGTGGCGGGCGTGACGCCGACGAGCTTGATCACGTGCCAGCCGAACTCACTCTGAACCGGGCCGGCGATCTCGCCCGGCTTCATCGCGAACACCGCGTCGTCGAACGCCTTCACCATCGTGCCGCGCGGGTTGCTGCCGAGATCGCCGCCCTGCGCCGCAGAACCCGGATCCTGCGAATTCTTCCTGGCCAGTTCGCCGAATTTCGCCGGATTGGCCTTGGCTTGCACGGCAAGATCCTCGGCGGTCTTCTTCGCGGCTGCCCGGTCGGCATCCGTGGCGTCGGGCTTCACGGCGATCAGGATATGCGCGGCCTGCCGCTGCTCATCCTGCGTGTACGTCTTCGTCGCGCTCGCGTATTGCGCTTTGACGTCTTCGGGCGTCACCGTGACCTGCGGCAGCAGGGAGTCCTGCGTGAGCATCACATACTCGAACTTGGCCTCCTCCGGCGTCTTGAACGCAGGCGCGTTGGCCTCGTAGTAGGCCTTCACCTGCGCGTCGTCGACCTTGACGTCCTTCACGAACGGCTCGGCGTCGATGCCGGCAACCTCGACCTCGCGCTTCTGTTCGACAAGGTTCACGAACGCGGCGGCGGACGCGGCAGGAACGATGCCGCCGCGGGAAATGGGATCGACGAGCTTTTCGGTGAGGAGCTGCCTGCGGATGCTTTCCTCGAATGCCGACTCAGGAATGCCGGCCTGCGCGAGCAGCCGCTTGTAGACGTCGAGCGAAAATCGATCGCCCTCGCGGAAGCGTGGATCAGTGGCGATCCTATCGTAGACCTGCTCATTGGTAACCTTGAAGTGCAGATCGGCTCCCCGCTTTTCGATGAGGCGCTCCCGGAGGAGCTGCTGCAACAAATTGAATCGCACCTCCGGATTGTCGAAGATCGCCGGGTCGACGTTCTGCGCGCTCCGACGCAGGTTTTCCTGCTGATCGCGGATCGCCTGCGCGAACTCGGCTTCGGTGATCTTTCCGCCGTCGAACTTCGCGACCTCCGCGACACCGTCGCTGCGCCGAAAATAGTAATCGACTCCGAAGAACGCGAACGGAATCATGATCAGCGCGAGGATGAACTGCGCTATCCGCCTGTGCTTATGTACGAGATCGAACATCCGTTGGGTCCCATCGTGTGAGTCCGCGCCGGCCGCCGCGGCGCACCTGCTGCGAACTGCCGGCGCCGTCAGCCACAGTGCTTGCGGCCCCCATGTGCGCGGCGAGATGCGAAAAGGGCGAACTCGCGTTCGCCCTTCGTATTGGCGGAGTGGACGTCCGCCCCGACCGGCGCCGGCATCGATTTCCCGGGAGCAAGCTGGGTCGCGACCCCCACTCCCGGATACTGTCGTTCCCGCGCCGATGCCGGTCGCTTGCCGAATGCTAACCGCTTTGGCCCGTGGCGTAAATAGGGAGTCAGTCGCTTGCCCTCGCGTACAATTCTCCCGCCGACGGCAATTTGCGGGGCGACGTCCGCCGCGCTGCGCGCCGCGATACGCAACGGGCCTCGCCCGCAATGCTCAACGGCAAGAATGCTTCGGAAAGGCAGCGCGCTTTCCCGCCGTGCACAGGAATGGGGACGATTTGAAAGGTGACGCCACCAAACGGATCCTGGTGACCGGGGGAGCGGGATTCCTCGGTTCCCACCTTTGCGAGCGTCTGCTCGGCGAAGGTCACGACGTCCTGTGCGTGGACAATTTCTATACGGGCTCCAAGGAAAACGTCGCCAACCTGATGGGGAATCCGCGATTCGAGCTCCTGCGCCACGATGTCACGTTCCCGCTGTACGTCGAGGTCGACGAGATCTACAACCTGGCGTGCCCCGCGTCGCCGATCCACTATCAGTTCGACCCGGTCCAGACCACGAAGACGAGCGTCCATGGTGCAATCAACATGCTCGGTCTCGCGAAACGCATCAAGGCGAAGATACTGCAGGCATCGACCAGCGAGGTCTACGGCGACCCGAAGGTCCACCCGCAGACCGAGGACTACTGGGGACACGTCAATCCGATCGGGATACGTGGTTGCTACGACGAAGGCAAGCGCTGCGCCGAGACGCTCTTCTTCGACTACTACCGGCAGCACAAGCTGCGCATCAAGGTCGCGCGGATTTTCAACACCTACGGCCCGCGCATGCATTCCAACGATGGACGGGTGGTTTCGAACTTCGTCGTTCAGGCACTCAAGGGCGAGCCGATCACGGTTTACGGCACCGGTTCGCAGACGCGCTCGTTCTGCTATGTGGATGACCTGATCGACGCGTTGACACGGCTGATGGAGACCGGCGACGACTTTACCGGGCCCGTCAATCTTGGCAGCGCCCGCGCGTTCACGATTCTCGAACTGGCTCGCAAGATCATTGCTCTCACCGGTTCGCGTTCGAGCATCGTGAATGAGCCACTGCCCAGTGACGATCCGATACAGCGTCAGCCCGACCTGACGCTCGCCCGCAAAGCACTCGACTGGGCGCCAACCACTGCGCTCGACGAGGGCCTGAAGCGCACCATCGCGTATTTCGAGGGGAAGGTTGCCACGGGCGGTCGAGCGTAGCGCGCAGGAGCGTGCGGTGCTCGCGCCAACTTGCCTGCTGGCAGAAATGTGTGTGGCGGAGTGGACGGGACTCGAACCCGCGACCCCCGGCGTGACAGGCCGGTATTCTAACCAACTGAACTACCACTCCATCCTGAACCAGTCCGCGCCCTGCACTACTGGTGGGTGCTGACGGGATCGAACCGCCGACATTCGCCTTGTAAGGGCGACGCTCTACCGGCTGAGCTAAGCACCCGCACCGCAATTGCGGAGCCGCCCCACAGGACGCAACGTAAACAAGCGCGTCAGTTTACCGCATCCTTCAGCGCTTTGCCAGCGCGAAACTTCGGCACTTTTGCCGCACGGATCTTGATCGCCGCGCCCGTGCGTGGATTCCTCCCCTGTCGCGCAGTGCGCCTGCCCACATAGAACGAACCGAAGCCCACCAGGGTAACGATATCGCCCTTCTTCAGTGAGCCCTTGATCGCGTTCACCGTCGCATCCAACGCGCGTCCGGCCGCGGCCTTCGAGATATCGGCGTGCCTGGCAATCGCATCGATCAATTCGGATTTGTTCACGGACGTCCCCCTTCGGTTTGCAGCGCTGATCGGCAAGGCAAGAATGCTCGCCGAGAAGGATCTTATAGCAATCGCCATTTCGGCGTGTCAAGCGGATCGGCGCGCGCGATGGTCTGTGCGTGATGGTCACGCCGAGTTAGTCGCTGGTGGATCCGAATCGCGAACACGATCGAGCGATCGCGAGTGCGACACGCGTTCACGTCGCACATGAACCGCGTGCGCCAACGCGCGGTTCCCCTGCGCGCTCCGCGCGCGGGGCCCCTCGTCGCCTCTCACGCCGCTAATGCTTGATCAGCGCGGGCTTCTCGTCGGGTGTGGCGGTGGGCGGAACGGCCGCGGCTTCGGTCGCCGCTTCCGGCAAAGGGGTCGGCTGACGCTCGAGCGCGGCCTCGAGAACCTGCTCGATCCAACGCACCGGTCGTATGTCGAGGCGGTTCTTGATCTCGTCCGGAATCTCCGCCAGGTCTTTGACGTTCTCTTCCGGAATGAGCACGGTCTTGATTCCACCGCGGCCGGCCGCGAGCAGCTTTTCCTTGAGTCCGCCGATCGGAAGAACTTCACCGCGCAGCGTGATCTCGCCCGTCATCGCAACATCGGCGCGAACCGGAATGCCGGTGAGAATCGAGACGATCGCCGTCACGATCGCGCCGCCCGCCGATGGCCCGTCCTTCGGTGTCGCGCCTTCCGGCAAGTGGATGTGCAGATCGGTCTTCTGGTAGAAGTCCGGCTGGATGCCGAGCGCCTTCGAACGGTGGCGGACCACGGACAGCGCGGCCGCGATCGATTCGTTCATCACGTCACCCAGCTTGCCCGTCGTCGTCGTCTTGCCCTTTCCGGGCAGCGCGACGGCCTCGATGGTCAGCAGATCGCCGCCGACCTCGGTCCACGCGAGACCCGTTACCTGGCCGACCTGGTTCTTCTTCTCGGCGATGCCGTACGTGAAGCGGCGCACGCCAAGATACTTGTCGAGGTTCTTCGCCGTGACGTCGACCGGCCCCTTGGCCTTCCGCGCCTTGCCTTCGCTTTCCCGCAGCAGCAGACCCTTCACGACCTTGCGGCAGATCTTGCTGATGTCGCGTTCGAGGTTGCGCACGCCCGCCTCGCGCGTGTAATACCGGACGATGTCGCGCAGCGCACTCTCGGCGACGTGCAGCTCATCCGCCTTCAGTCCGTTGAGTTTCATCTGCTTGGGCAGGAGGTACTGCCTCGCGATTGCGATCTTCTCGTCCTCGGTATAGCCGGAAAGCCGGATGACCTCCATCCGGTCGAGCAGCGGCGCCGGAATGTTCATCGTGTTCGCGGTCGCCACGAACATCACGTCCGAAAGGTCGTACTCAACCTCGACGTAGTGGTCCGTGAACGTGCTGTTCTGCTCGGGGTCGAGGACCTCCAGCAGCGCCGACGACGGGTCGCCGCGGAAGTCCTGACCCATCTTGTCCACTTCGTCGAGCAGGAACAGCGGGTTGCGCACGCCGACCTTCGACATGTTCTGGAGGATCTTGCCCGGCATCGAGCCGATGTAGGTGCGGCGATGCCCGCGGATCTCGGCTTCGTCACGGACGCCGCCCAGGCTCATCCGTACGAACTTGCGGCCGGTCGCCTTGGCCACCGACTGGCCGAGCGAAGTCTTGCCGACGCCGGGGGGGCCGACGAGGCAGAGGATCGGCGCCTTGAGCCGGTCGACGCGCTGCTGTACCGCGAGGTACTCGACGATTCGTTCCTTGACCTTCTCGAGCCCGTAGTGATCGGCGTCGAGGATCTTCACCGCGGCCGCCAGATCCCTGCTGATCTTGCTCTTCTTCCGCCATGGCAACGCGAGCAGAGTGTCGATGTAATTGCGCACGACCGTCGCTTCTGCCGACATCGGCGACATCATCTTCAGCTTCTTGAATTCGGCAAGCGCCTTTCCCTCCGCCTCCTTCGACATCTTGGCGGCCTTGATCTTCTTTTCCATCTCGTCGAGATCGGCGTTCTCGTCGCCCTCGCCCAGTTCCTTCTGTATCGCCTTGACCTGCTCGTTCAGGTAGTACTCGCGCTGGCTCTTCTCCATCTGGCGCTTCACGCGTCCGCGGATGCGCTTTTCGACCTGGAGGATATCGACCTCGCCCTCGAGCAATCCCAGCAGGTGCTCGAGGCGCTTGGCGACGGCGCTCATCTCGAGAATCTCCTGCTTCTGCTCGAGCTTGAGCGGAAGGTGCGCGGCAATCGCGTCGGCCAGCCGTCCGCCGTCGTCGATGCCCGCCATCGAAGTCAGGATCTCGGGCGGGATCTTCTTGTTCAGCTTCACGTACTGGTCGAACTGCGCGAGCAGCGCGCGGCGCATCGCCTCGACCTCGTGCGCTTCTCCGGCGTCGCCGGCGAGCGTTGCCGCTTCGGCCGAAAGGAACTCGCCTTCATCGACGACGCTCACGATCCGCGCGCGGTGCGCACCCTCGACCAGGACCTTGACGGTGCCGTCGGGCAGCTTGAGCATCTGCAGCACCGTGGCCACGCTGCCGATCGCGTAGAGATCGTCGGCACCGGGGTCGTCCTTCGCCGCCGACTTCTGGGCGACGAGAAGGATGTGCTTTCCGGAATCCATCGCGACGTCGAGCGCCTTGATCGATTTCGGGCGGCCCACGAACAGCGGGATCACCATGTGCGGAAAGACGACGACGTCCCGCAGCGGGAGCAGCGGCAGCGACGTCACGTCAACGGAGGGCGAAAGTTCTCTGGCCATGCGAACCTCGGGGTGGGAATTCGTATTCCAAAATGGGGCCGGCAGTCGACGGTGTCAAGCCGGCCTCGGGGAAATCGCAAAAACCCCTGCGTTGCCATGGGGTTAGCATCGACGGTCCGGCCCCGCCGGGGGGAGTACTGGCATCCGGGCGCTCATTTGACCCGTCACCATGGAACGGGTTGTCCCGGCTGTGCCCTCACCGCGCAACCCGTGCGACGACCCGGGCGCGGGATCGCCTCGTTCAACTGTGCGCCGACGCGACCTTCGGCTGATCGGCGAACATCAGCAGCGGCTTGCCGTCGTTGGTGATCGTGGCTTCGTCGACGACGACCCGCGCGAGATTGCTGTGCGACGGCAGGTCGTACATGACGTCGAGCAACACCTGCTCCAGGATCGACCGCAGTCCCCGTGCGCCGGTCTTGCGCGCAAGCGCCTTGCGGGCGATGGCACGGAGCGCGCCGTCGCGCACCTCGAGCTCGACGCCCTCCATCCGGAACATCTTCTGGTACTGCTTGGAGAGCGCGTTCTTGGGCTCGACCAGGATCTGAATCAGCGCGGCCTCGTCGAGCTCCTCGAGCGTGGCCACGACCGGCAGGCGCCCGACGAACTCGGGGATCAGCCCGAACTTGATCAGGTCCTCGGGCTCGACCCCGCGCAGCAGTGCGCTGATGTTCTTGCGGTCTTCGGGGCTCGCGACCTCGGCACCGAATCCGATGCCGGTCTTGGCGGTGCGCTGGCGGATGATCTTCTCCAGCCCGTCGAACGCTCCGCCGCAGACGAACAGGATGTTGGTCGTGTCGACCTGGACGAATTCCTGGTTCGGGTGCTTGCGCCCGCCCTGCGGCGGAACCGAGGCAATCGTGCCTTCGATCAGCTTTAGCAGCGCCTGCTGGACGCCTTCGCCCGAGACGTCACGCGTGATCGACGGGTTGTCGCTCTTCCTGGAGATCTTGTCGATCTCGTCGATGTAGACGATCCCGCGCTGCGCCTTGTCGATGTCGTAGTCGCACTTCTGCAACAGCTTCTGGATGATGTTCTCGACATCCTCGCCGACGTAGCCCGCCTCCGTCAGCGTCGTCGCATCGGCAATCACGAAGGGAACGTCGAGCAGGCGGGCAAGCGTCTGGGCGAGCAGCGTCTTCCCGGATCCCGTCGGGCCGATCAGCAGGATGTTGCTCTTGGCAAGCTCGACCTCGTCGTCCTTGCCGCCCGTCTCCAGCCGTTTGTAGTGGTTGTAGACGGCCACCGAAAGTATCTTCTTGGCGAGGTCCTGCCCGATCACGTACTGATCGAGGATGTGGCGGATCTCGTGCGGCGTGGGCAGCTTGTTCTTGTCGGCGCGCGCAGCCTCCGCCGTCGAGCCCTCCTCGCGGATGATGTCGTTGCATAGCTCGATGCACTCGTCGCAGATGAATACCGACGGGCCCGCGATGAGCTTGCGCACCTCGTGCTGGCTCTTGCCGCAGAACGAGCAGTAGAGAAGCTTGTCGCCGGAGGATTTTTCAGCCATCGGTTTGGCAAATCAGCGTGCGGATTCAGGCGCCTGGGAGATTGTCAGGTGGAACGACTTTAACAACTTTACCCGGCAAGCACCCGCTTCTGCAAGACCTGGTCGACGATGCCGAACTCCAGGGCTTCCTCGGCCGTGAGGAAATTGTCCCGGTCGGTCTCCCGGGCGATCTCTTCGACGGACTTGCCGGTGTGCAGTGCCATGAGCCGGTTGAGCCGCTCGCGCAGCGAAAGGATGTACTTCGCATGGATCGCGATGTCGGACGCCTGGCCCTGGAAGCCGCCAAGGGGCTGGTGGATCATCACCGTCGAATTCGGGAGCGCGAACCGCTTGCCCTTCGCCCCCGCCGCGAGCAGGAAGGCGCCCATCGAGGCCGCCATGCCCACGCAGAGCGTCGAGATGTCCGGCTTGATGAACTGCATCGTGTCGTAGATCGCCATGCCGGCCGCGATCGACCCACCCGGCGAGTTGATGTAGAAATTGATGTCCTTGTCCGGGTTCTCCGACTCGAGAAACAGCATCTGGGCAACGACCAGGTTGGCGGTCGCGTCGTCGACCGGTCCGACGAGGAACACGACCCGCTCTTTCAGCAGGCGCGAGTAGATGTCATACGCGCGCTCGCCGCGTCCGCTCTGCTCGATCACCATGGGGATCAACCCCAGGCCCCTCGGTTGGTTCATGTCTACCTCGAATGTTGCCTGCGTTCGGGCCATTGTAGAGGGAATCGCGGCGACAATGCCATGTCGGCGACCGCCGGCGTGTTTCCGCCTTCGGAACGGCGGCGCGACCGCCGCAGGGCGGGGCCCTGGCCGGCACCTGCTGCCTGCCGCGGTTCCACCGCACCCGCCAAGCCGTGAGCGGCTTCCCGCATGACGGCCCGTCGGTCCAGGCAGCCAGCCGCTGCCTACTTCTCCGCGGTCCCCATCACCTCGGCAAAGCTGACGGGCTTGTCCACGACCTTCGCGCGACCGAGGACCCATTCCACGACATTGTGTTCGACCGCGAGCGATTCGAATTCGCTCAAGCGCTCCGACTTCTCGAAGTGCCAGCGCACGACGGCTTCGGGCTGCTCGTACGTCTGCGCGGCTTCCTGTACCAGCGCTTTCACCTGATCCGGCTTCGCGTGGAGCCCGTGCGCCCGTACCACTTCGGAGAGCACCAGACCCAGTGCAACGCGGCCCTCCGCGCTCGCCCGGAACATCTCCGGTGTGAGCTTGATATCCTCCGGTTTCATCCCCTGCTGCCGCAGGTCGGCGGCCAACCGCTGCGCCATGTTCTGCGTCTCCTGCTCGACGAGTGATTTCGGCAGTGCCAACTCGGCGATCTGCCGCAAGGCCGCAAACGCCTGGTCCTTGACCTTCGACTCGATCTTGCGCTTGAGTTCGAGCTTGAGGTTGGACGCGATTTCCGCGTGCAGCTCGTCGACGCTCCCGCTGGCGATGCCGAACGCCGTCGCGAAGTCCGTATCGACCTCCGGCAGCACCGCCGCCGCGACGCTTTTTACGGTCAGTGTGAACTCGGCATGCTTGCCGGCCACTTCCTGGCCGTGGTAGTCCGCCGGGAAGGTCAGCGCGAATGCCTTGGTTTCGCCCTCGCTCATCCCGGAGACCGCGGCTTCGAACTCGGGCAGCATCCGGCCCTCGCCGATGACGATCGCGAAGTCGCTGGCCTGGCCGCCGGGAAACGCGACGCCGTCGATCCGACCGCTGAAGTCGACGATCACGCGGTCGCCCGCCGCCGCCGGGCGGGTCACGTGCTCGTACCGCACGCGCTGCCGCCGCAGCATTTCGATGGTATTCCGAATGTCATCGGGACCGACGTCGGTGACCGGGCGTTCAATCGTGACGCCCGAAAGATCCCCCAGCTTCACTTCCGGGTAGACCTCGAAAACCGCCGAGAACTCCAGTTGGTCATTGGCCGCGGCGTCGCCCTTCGGCTCGATTCGCGGAGAACCGGCGATGCGCAGATTCTGTTCCCGGACCGCATCCGCGAAGGTGGTCTGCAACGCGTCGGAGATCACATCGGAGCGCACCTGCGGACCATACTGCTTGGCGATCATGGTCATCGGCACCTTGCCGGGCCGGAATCCGGGTACCTTCGCGTTCTTGGCCAACCGAGCCAGCCGCAGCTTGACCTCGGTTTCGATGTGCGCAAGCGGCACGGACATCGTAAGCCTGCGCTCGAGCTGACCGAGAGTTTCCAGACTGGTTTGCATGCGCGTCGAATCCTTGCTAATGTGAATCGATGGTGCGAAAGGGGGGACTCGAACCCCCACGGGGTGCCCCGCTGGAACCTAAATCCAGTGCGTCTACCAATTCCGCCACTTTCGCAGCCGCTTTCGCCAAACGGATGAGTATAGCCGAAACAGGCTCTGCTCGCCAGCAGAACGCCCCGCGGCGACCCGGCTTTTTTCCGCGGAAATGCATTGTTTTCGGCGCATTGCGCCAGATTTCGCGTGTCCGTCGCCCATTACGAAAACTTTCCCGTCGCGTCGCTGCTCGTCCCCCGTGCCGTTCGGCCGGCGATCATCGCGATCTACCGCTTTGCCCGCGCGGCCGACGATCTGGCGGACGAGGGCGATCTCCCGGCCGCGGGTCGCCTGGCCGCGCTCGCGCGGTACGAAGGGGCGCTGGACGCGATTGCCGCAGGAACGCCGCCTGACGAGCCGCCCTTCCCCGAGCTCGCTGACGCGATCGCGCGGCATGGCCTGCCGCTCGCGCCGTTCCGTGACCTGCTGTCGGCGTTCAGGCAGGACGTCACGACCGTGCGTTACGCGTCCTGGGACCTCCTGCTCGACTACTGCCGGCGTTCGGCGAATCCGATCGGCAGGCTCATGTTGCGCTTGTACGGCGCCGAAACATCGACCCATCTCGTCCTGAGCGACGCGATCTGCACGGCGCTGCAGCTGATCAATTTCTGGCAGGACATCGCCGCGGACTGGCGAAGAGGCCGCCTCTACCTGCCCCTGGACGACCTCGCGCGCTTCGGCGTCACCGAGACCCATGTTGCGCAGGGGCGCTGCGACGACGCCTGGCGCGCGCTGATCGCCTTCGAGTCGGCGCGCGCACGCCGCCTGCTGGAATCGGGACGGCCTCTGGCGCGCGCGTTGCCATGGCGGCTTCGACTCGAGCTGTCCGGCGTGCTGGCCGGGGGCCACCGGATTCTCGACGGCATCGACGCGACCGGCGGCGATGTCTTTCGCCGGCGCCCGGTACTCTCGCGGGCCGACTGGGCGGCGGTCACCTGCAACGCGCTCTTCCCGCCGCGTCGACATCGCGTCCGACAGCCGGAAGCCGCCACATGACGCCCGACGAGTACTGCCAGCAGAAGACCGCTCGCAGCGGGACGAGCTTCTACTACAGCTTTCTGTTCCTGCCCCCCGAGCGGCGCCGTGCGATCACGGCGCTCTACGCCTTCTGTCGCGAAGTCGACGACGTGGTCGACGAGGCGTCCGACCCGGGGCTCGCCCGCACCAAGCTCGCGTGGTGGCGGCAGGAGATCGACGCCACATTCACCGGCACACCCCAGCATCCGGTTGCCCGCGCGTTGAAGCCGGTGGTGTCCGCTTTCCGCCTGCCGGAGGAGCACTTCCAGAAGGTGATCGACGGCATGGCGATGGACCTCGAGCGCAGCCGATACCTCGACTTCGCCGACCTCGAACGCTATTGCCACTGCGTCGCCGGTGTCGTCGGCCTCATGTCGGCGGAAATCTTCGGCTACGTGAATCCGGCGACCCGCGACTACGCGCGCGACCTCGGTATCGCCTTCCAGCTGACGAACATCATCCGCGACGTCGGCGAGGACGCGCGCCGCGGGCGCATCTACCTGCCGCAGGACGAGCTCGCGCACCACGGGATCACCGCCGCGGCGCTGCTCCAGCGCGAGCCCGGCGACGGGCTGGTTTCCCTGATGTCCGATCAGGTGGCGCGCGCACGCCGCTGGTATGCGCGCGCACTCGACGCGCTTCCGGCGGAGGACAGGCGCGCGCAGCGGCCCGGTCTCATCATGGCCGCCATCTACAGCGCGCTGCTCGACGAGATCGAGCGCGACCGTTACCGCGTCCTCGACCGCCGCATCGCGCTGACGCCGTTGCGCAAGTTCTGGATCGCGTGCAAGACCGCGCGCCGTGCATGACGCCGCGCCAATCGCGGCGCCGCCCGGGCGCGTCGCCGTCGTCGGAGGGGGATGGTCGGGCTGGGCAGCCGCGGTAACGCTCGCCGACGCCGGCATCCCGGTGACGCTGTTCGAGCAGGCAAGGACGCTGGGTGGTCGTGCCCGCCGGGTCGTGCATGGCGGCATTGCGCTCGACAACGGCCAGCACCTGATCGTCGGCGCGTACCGGCAAACGCTCGAGCTCGTCGCGCGCGTTCACGGCGCAGACCGCGTCGCCGCGCTGTTTCATCGCCTGCCGCTCACGCTTCACCCCCTCGGTGACGGGCAGGCTGACACCATCCGACTTTCCGCATGGAATGCCCCGACTCCGCTCAACCTCGCCCTCGGAATACTCCTGGCGCGGGGGCTCCGCTGGACCGAGCGACGGGCCGTGATCGGCAGCTTCCGCCGTCTGGCACGCGCCGGGTTCCGCCGCCCGGACAGCGAGACGGTCGCCCAATGCTTTGCCGACACGCCGCGCCGCGCGTTCAAGGCGATCTGGGCTCCGCTTTGCCTGGCCGCGCTCAACACACCTCCCGAAAGCGCGTCGGCACGGATGTTCGCCCAGATTCTGCGCGCCACGTTTACCCGAACCGCGCGCGACAGTGATTTCCTCGTCCCCGCGATCGACCTTTCGACGTGCTTCCCCGAAGCCGCGCAGCGTTACGTCGCGAAGCGCGGCGGCACGCTGCGGGTAGGCGCCCGCGTGCGGGCGATTGCTCGAAGCGGGACCGGCGTGGCCGTGGACCCCGGGTCGGGCACGGAACTGTTTTCCGCGGCCATCCTTGCCGTGGGGCCGCATCAGCTCGCGGCGACGATCGGCGCCGAGGCTGCCCAAAGCGACGCCTGGCGCATGCCGATCGCACAGGTGGGTACGTTCCGCTATGAATCGATCACGACGATCTACGTCGGATTCGCCGGGCGCCACCCGTTCGCATTGCCGCTATTGCGCCTGGACGACGCCCCGGGCCAGTGGATTTTCGACCGCACGGCCGCGCTGGGAGGTCGTGTCGCAAACGGTGGGCAAAGCGTGGCGGCCGTCGTCATCAGCGCCGGCGGGGCCCACGACGCGCTCGACCACGTCACCCTCGCCGCGCAGGTCGAGGCGCAATTGCGTCGGCTCGAGCCCGGCCTGCCGCCGGTCGCGTGGTCGCGGGTGTTCGCCGAGCGACGCGCTACCTATGCATGCACGCCCGCATTGCAGCGTCCGGCGCCCGGACGCATTGCGCCCGGCCTCTATCTTGCGGGCGACTACACCGATGCCGATTTTCCGGCGACGCTGGAAGCCGCGTGCCGCAGCGGCGTCGCGGCGGCGCGTGCGCTCATCGCCGATCGTGGAGTGCGGCCGCGCTGACCCGCATCCGCCACGCCGGGCGGGCTGCCGCGCGACGGCGTGTCACGTGCCTGCGGACCCGCCAAGGCCGTCCTTCGCGCGCTCTCGCAGCAGGTACTTCTGAATCTTGCCCGTCGACGTCTTTGGCAGCGCGCCGAAGCGCACGGTCTTCGGCGCCTTGAAATGCGCGAGATGCTCGCGGCACCAGCGGATGATCTCGGCCTCCGTCACGGGGGTGGCGCCCGGCTTCAGCGTCACGAACGCGCAGGGGCTCTCGCCCCATTTCTCGTCGGGCTGCGCGACCACCGCCGCTTCCATGACCTGCGGATGCCGAAAGAGACATTCCTCGATTTCGAGCGAGCTCACGTTCTCGCCACCGGTGATGATGATGTCCTTCGAGCGGTCCTTGATCTCGATCGCGTTGTCGGCATGCCAGACCGCGAGATCCCCGGTGTGCAGCCAGCCCCCGGCGAATGCGGCATCGGTCGCGCGCGCGTTCTTCAGATAGCCGCTCATGACGGTATTGCCGCGCAGCATCACTTCGCCGATCGTCTTCCCGTCGCGCGGCACCGGAGCGCCGGTTGCGGGGTCGGCAACCGCGATCCCCGCCAGCGTCGGCATGGGGACGCCCTGCCGCGCCATGCGCCGCGCGCGGTCGGCGAGCGAGAGCTGTGGCCAATCGTCCTGCGCAACGCAGATGGTCGCCGGACCGTACGTCTCGGTGAGTCCATAGAGATGGGTGACGCGAAAACCCATGCCCTCCATCGCCTCGATGACGGCAGACGGGGGCGCCGCACCGCCCGTCGCGACGTCGACGCGATGGCCGAAGCGCTGCTTCACCTCGCCGGGCGCGTGCACCAGCATGTTGAGGACGACCGGCGCGCCGCAGAGGTGCGTGACGCGGTTGTCGCAGATCGCCTCGAAGATCGGCGCGGGATCGACGCGGCGCAGACAGACGTGCGTCGCACCCGCCGCGGTCACCGCCCACGTGAAGGTCCAGCCATTGCAATGGAACATCGGCAGCGTCCACAGGTAGACGCTCTGCGCCGTCAGCCCGAACGCCAGCGCATTCCCGAGGGCGTTGAGGTAGGCGCCCCGGTGGTGGTAGACGACGCCCTTCGGGTCGCCGGTGGTGCCCGACGTGTAGAGCAGGGACAGCGGGTCGCGTTCGTCGCACGGCCCGGCCCACGCGTAGGCAGGATCGCCTTCGGCCAGCAGCGCTTCGTAGCCGATCGAACCCAGCCGTTCACCCTCGGGCGCCTCCGGGTCGTCGATGTCGACGACCAGCACATCGCGTTTCGATTCCCGGAGCGCGGCGCGAATCGTCGGCGCGAACTCGGGGTCGGTGATGAGCACCTTCGCTTCGCCATGCTCGAGGCAGAACGCGATGGTCTTCGCGTCGAGCCGATAGTTGAGCGCATTCAGGACCGCGCCGAGTGCCGGGACAGCGTAGTGCGCCTCGAGCATGGCAGGAACATTCGGCGCCATCACCGCGACCGTGTCGCCGCGCGCAACGCCGCGCCGTGCGAGCGCCGACGCCAGGCGCCGGCACCGCGCGTCGAATTCGCGGTAGGTGTAGGCGAGCCGCCCGTGACGGACCGCGACCTTGTCCGGCCAAACGAACGCGCTGCGTTCCAGGAAGCTTACCGGCGACAGCGGCACGAGATTGGCGGCATTGGCGGCGAGCCCTCGTACGAACGGATGGTCCGCCGCGAGTCGTTCGCCGCCGGAGTTGCTGCCCTCGATCATCGTGCCCTCCTCAGCGCGTCGCGACTTTCCGACGAACGGGGTGACGAGCGCCCCTGCCGGGTGCACGACGCGCCCGCGGTTCGGGCGTTCCCCGGAATGCAGCCCGGGCTCACGAGCGTCGCGTGCTCCCGGCGCCGCCGGTCCGGTTGCGCATGAGCCGCTGCTGCTCCCGGTTCCACTCCCGTTCCTTGATCGTCGCGCGTTTGTCGTACTGCTTCTTGCCCTTGGCGAGCCCCATGTCGAGCTTGATCCGCCCCTTGCTGAAGTGCATGTTGAGCGGCACCAGCGTGTATCCGGCGCGCTCGACCTGGCCGACCAGGCGGTTGATCTCCCGGCGGTGCAGCAGAAGCTTGCGTGTGCGCGTCGGGTCGGCGACGACGTGCGTCGACGTGGAGACAAGCGGCGTGATGTGCGCCCCGATCAGCACGATCTCCCCGTTTTTCACGACGACATAGGCTTCCTTGATCTGGGCGCGGCCCGCGCGCACGGCCTTCACCTCCCATCCTTCGAGCGCAACGCCCGCCTCGAATTTCTCCTCGATGAAGTAGTCGTGGTACGCTTTTTTATTCTCGACGATGCTCATGTGTCCGCTCAATTCACGGCCCGCATCCCGCTCCGGCGCGTCGCGCATTCTAGCAACGCCGTCATGCGGAGCGTGAAGAAGTCGGTGCTGGTGCCCTTTTCCGCCGGGGAGATGTTCGAACTCGTCGACCGGATCGAGTTCTACCCGCAGTTCCTGCCATGGTGCGGCGGCGCAAATGCGATCGCGACGTCGGACGCCGGGAAGACGGCCCGGATCGATATCGATTACCACGGCGTCCGCGCGCATTTCACGACCGACAACATCAACCGCGCCGGCGAATCGATCGTCGTCACGCTGCGGGACGGCCCGTTCCGGCATCTGCACGGCGAGTGGCGCTTCCACGCGCTCGCAGCGGACGCCTGCAAGGTCGAGTTCGAGCTTGCCTACGAGTTCACGACCCACGTCCTCGAAAGGGTGGTCGGCCCGGTGTTCAGTCACATCGCGAACACGTTTGTCGACGCCTTCGTCCGGCGTGCCGAAACCGTCTACGTCGCACGCCCGTGAACGTCACCGTCGTCTGGGCGACCCCGGAGGTCCAGGACGTGGTACCCGTCGCGGTCCCGTCCGGCGCAACGGTCGCCAACGCGGTCGAGAAATCGGGACTCCTCGCGCAGTATGGGCTCGATCCGATGGAGGTCGGATTTGCGATCTTCGGTCACCGGGCGCGGCCCGATGCGCCCCTCGCCGAGGGCGATCGCATCGAACTCACCCGAGCGCTCCAGGTCGATCCGAAGGCCGCGCGGGTGCGGCGAGCGCGTGAAAAGCCTCTTCCCCGGTCGACTCGACGCCGCAAGCTCGGGCAAACCGGCTGAACCGTTGCGGGTTGCTCCGCGCCGCCGAATCGCGGACAATGCGGCCGTGCGTTATCCCATCCCGCTTCACCGCCGGCTCGCCTGGACATTTCTCGCCGTCGGTCTCTCCGCTTTCGGACCTCTCGCGTTGGCTCAGGACGGCGCCGAACGTTCGTTCGCGGCAACCGCGACCAAGACCGTCAAGGACGCCGCGGCAAGCGCCCTCGGCACCGCGCAGGACCTCACGTCCACGGCGCTCGACCTGATCGGCATCCGCTACAAGTGGGGTGGCAACACGCCCGAGACCGGCCTCGATTGCAGTGGGCTCGTCCGCTATGTGTTTCAGCAGGTGACCGGCGTGACGCTGCCGCGAACGGCCAAGGACATGAGCCGCATCGGCGAAACCGTCGCGGCGCCCGACTTGCAGCCGGGCGACCTCGTCTTCTTCAACACGCGGCGCTTCGCGTTCTCGCACGTCGGCATCTATCTCGGCGACAACCGATTCGTCCACGCACCACGCCGCGGTCGCGAGGTCGAAGTCGCGACGCTCGATTCGAGTTTCTGGCAGAAGCGATTCAACGGCGCGCGCCGGATGGTCGGCGTTCTTCCGGAACTGATCCCGGCGGTCGTCAGCGAAGCGGTCGCGGCGCCGCTGCCCGAGGGCGCTTCCCTCGACGAAACGCACCCCTGATCCGCAACGCGGTTCCCGGCCCCTGACCCTGGGGGAATTCGTCCCGTCCTGACCCGCGCAGCGCGACGCCTAGTCGCGCGCTCCGGCGCGCCGCAGCTGGTCGGCAAGCCGTCGTTCGTTGCCGCGCTTCGCCCAATCGAGGGCGCTGGCGCCGCTCTGGTTGCGATGGTTGACGTCGGCGCCGCGCCCGATGAGCAGCTCGAGCGTCGACAGCCGCCCCTCGCGCGCTGCCATCATCAGCGCGGTCGTGCCATTGGGCGACGCTGCGTTGATGTCGGCCCCCTCCGCCAGCAGGTACCGGACGATTTCGTCGTGCCCGCCGGTCGCCGCATAGATCAACGCCGTCCACCCCGGCTGATTGACGTCGGCGCCACGCGACCGCAGCTTCTTCACGATGTCGATCCGGCCGCCCAGTGCGGCGACGATGAGCGCAGTGTCGCCGAACCGGTTGCGCGCGTTCACCGCAGCGCGCGTCGCCAGCAGGACGTCAACGGTTGCCGCGTTGCCGCCGCGTGCGGCAATGATGAGCGCGCTGTCGCCATTGCGATCGACGGCATCGGGGTCCACGCCCCGGGCAAGCAGGCTTTTCACTTCTGCGACCCGATCGTTGGCGGCGGCAATGAACATGTCCTCCGTCGGCGACTGTCCGGTTGCGACCGTCACCTGCGCGGAAAGCGTTGCTGCGACCGCCGCGACCATGAGGAAGCGCGGCCAGGGACGGCGATCAATGCGCATGGGGTTCGATCTCCGAGTCGATCCGGAACAGGCGGAAGAAGTTGGACGAGGTGGCATGCGCGACATCTTCGAGTGGCAGGCCGCGCAACAGCGCGATCTCGGCCGCGACGTGCGGCACGTACGCCGGCTGGTTGCGTTTGCCACGGAACGGCACCGGGGCGAGATAGGGTGAATCGGTCTCGATCAGCAGCCGGTCGAGCGGGACGCGCCGTGCCACGTCCTTCAGTTCGCGGGCACTCTTGAACGTGACGATTCCCGACAGCGAGATGTGGAACCCGAGGTCGAGCGCGGCCTGGGCGACCTCCCACGTTTCGGTGAAGCAGTGCATGACCCCGCCCACGTCACGGGCGCCCTCGTCGCGCAGGATCGCGATCGTGTCGGCCGCCGCGGCGCGCGTATGGACGACGAGCGGCTTGCCGGCACGGCGCGCCGCGCGAACGTGGACGCGGAATCGCTCCCGCTGCCAGTCGAGATCGCCCGACAAGCGGTAGTAGTCGAGACCGGTCTCGCCGATTGCCACCACCTTGGGTCGCTCGGCGAGCGCGACCAGGTCGGCGACCGAGGGCTCCGGCGTGTCCTCGTAGTCGGGATGCACGCCGACGGTCGCATAGAGATTGGCGTGCGACATCGCAAGCGCATGCACGGCGGGCCAGTCCGGGAGATTCACCGAGATGCACAGCGCGTGTGTGACGCGCGCCATGGCCATCGCGTCGAGCAATGCCGGCAGCTCGGCGGAGAGCTCGGGAAAATCGAGATGGCAATGGGAGTCGACGAACATCGGAGACGAGGAACGGGAAGCGGTCGGCGGTGAACAGCAGGGCGCGCGCCGCGCCGAATGACGGCAGACGTCGCCACGGCGACGCCGGGGCACTACATCGTGTGGGTCGGGCGAGTCGACGACAGCGTCTCGCCCAGGATCTGCTCGATCGTCGCGCGCGCCGTCGCGCCGGTCTCGTCCTGGGTGAACTGCACGCCAATCCCCTGGGTCCGATTGCCCTGGACACCCTCGGGCGTGATCCAGACGACCTTGCCCTGCACGGCGATCCGGTTCGGGTCGTCCATCAGGGAAAGCAGCATGAACACTTCTTCGCCCAGCTGGTATTGCCGCGATGTCGGGATGAAGATGCCGCCGCCCTTGAGAAACGGCATGTACGCGGCGTACAGCGCGGCCCGCTCGCGGATGTTGAGGGACAGCACGCCGGGGCGCGCGGCACCCGCCGCAATCGCTGCGCTCGCTGCGGAACCCATCGGCTTGGTGTCGGCCATACGTTAGAACAAGGCCCGGTAATCGATCAACAGCGCCTCGGCCACGAGGCGCGGCTGCAACGGGTGCGCGATCATCGCGCGTTGCCGCAGCAACGCGCGATGATAACGAAACAACGGAAGGGGCGCCACCCGGGACGCAAGGCGGCCCAGCGCCGGCTCGGCGTCGGGATTCTGTCGCGCCGTGCCACCGGCCGCGACGCGCGCGAGATCCGCGGTCCACGCGATCAGCCACTCCAGCACGTGCGCGAGTCTCGCCTTGCGCTCGTCGCGGCCCCCGGCGTCGATCCGCGCGGCGAGTGCCTGCACGGACATCCGCTCGGGGACGACGAGCGCGTCGACCCAGGCGCGGCGCTCGGCCTGCACGCCCGGATCCGCATGCGCGAGCGCCGCCAGCGGCGCGCCAGCGGCCTGCGCCAGCGCGATATCGGGCTGCTCGATGCCCTGCGCCGCGAGCCAGGCACGGGCGTCGGCCGGTGCGGCCAACGGCGCGGCCAGCTTGCGGCAACGCGAAAGTATCGTCGGCGGCAGGCGCCCCGGCTGATCGACGACGAGAATCAGGTACGTGCCCGGTGGCGGTTCTTCCAGCGTCTTCAGCAGGGCGTTCGCCGCCGCGGCATTCATCCGGTCGGCCGGAGCGATGACCGCCACCTTGGCGCGCTGACGGTGACTCGTCAGCTGCACGAAGTCGGTGAGCGCGCGCACGCGGTCGATGCCGATCGTTTCCACGGCCTTCAGCACGCCTTCGTCCGGATCGATCATCAGCAGCTCGAGTCGCATCAGATCCGGGTGCTGACCGGCGACGGCGTACCGGCAGGAAGGACACTCGCCGCAGGCCAGGTTGTCGCGGGCCGGTGACTCGCACAACAGGGCCTGCGCCAAATTGAGCGCCATGACGTGCTTGCCGATGCCGCGGGGGCCGTGCAGCAGCAGCGCATGCGGCCAGCTCGTACGCTGCGCGAGCACGGCACGCGCGGCCTCCAGTTGCCACGGAAGCAACGGCGTCCACGGGAGTCTCGCCGCTCCGGCGTCGCGCTCCTCTGCCATCAGCGCGACCCCAGCGCGATCAGGTGCGTCTCGAGTTCGGCACGCACGGATGCGAGCGGCCGTGTGCTGTCGATGATCCGGAACCGGCGCGGCTCGGCAGCCGCACGATCGAGATAGGCGTTGCGAACCCGCTCGAAGAAAGCGCCCTCCTCGCGCTCGAACTTGTCGAGGTCACGGCCGCCCACGTGAGCCTGGTCGAGCCGGGCCCGCGAAATCGCCGTCGGCACGTCGAACAGGAATGTGAGGTCGGGCTGGCAGTCGCCGTGGATCCACTGTTCGAGCTCGCGGATCCGGGCGAACGGCACGCCATGCCCGCCTCCCTGATACGCGTACGTCGCGTCGGTGAAGCGGTCGCACACCACGCACTCGCCGCGGGCGAGCGCGGGGCGGATCAGCGATTCCACGTGCTCCCGCCGTGCCGCGAACATGAGCAGCGCCTCGCTATCGTGGGTCATCGGCTCGCGCAGCAGGAGCGCGCGCAGCTTTTCGCCGAGCGCCGTTCCGCCAGGCTCGCGCGTTGCAACGACCGTGCGTCCGCTGGCGTCGATCCAACCGGCGATCCAGCCCGCGTGCGTACTCTTCCCGGCCCCGTCGATCCCTTCGAGCGTGATGAATTGGCCGGTAGCGTGGGTCATGGGAGTCTTGGGCCGAGGCGCCGAAGGGAAACGGCGGAAACCGGCAAGGAAAGGGCGCCCACCCTTCAGCGCTGCCCGAGCTGGAATTTTGCCACGGCGCGGTTGTGATCGGCGAGGTTCGCCGAGAATTCGCTTGCTCCATCGCCGCGTGCGACAAAATACAAATACGGGGTCTGCGGTGGATTTGCCACCGCATCGAGCGACGCCTGCCCCGGCAACGCGATCGGCGTGGGCGGCAGGCCTCCCCGCGTGTAGGTATTGTAGGGCGTGTCCGTCTCCAGATCGCGCTTGCGCAGGTTGCCGTCGAATCGCGCGCCGAGCCCGTAGATCACGGTGGGATCGGACTGCAGCCGCATGCCGAGCCGCAATCGATTGACGAACACGGAAGCGATCCGGGGACGATCGGCGGCACGTCCGGTCTCCTTTTCGACCATCGAGGCGAGGATCAGCATTTCGTAGGGGTCCTTGAAGGGCAGGTCGGCCGCGCGATTCGCCCATGCAGCATCGAGCCGCGAGCGCATCAATCGGTGGGCACGCGCCAGCAGCGCGAGATCGGACGAGCCCGCGGCAAAGAAATAGGTATCGGGAAAGAACCAACCCTCGGGATTGGGCCCCGGAACCCCGGCGCGGCGCGCGAGCTCCGCGGCCGGCAGGTCGAGCACGGTCTTGGCGATGGCGGGGTTCGCGGCGAGGGCGCCGGCGAACTCGGCAAACGTTGCGCCCTCGACGACGGTGAGCCCGCTTTGTGTGACGTCCCCCTGCGTCAACTTGTCGAGGAGCTGCGGCAGCGTAATGCCTTCGGCGATCTCGTAGTTTCCGGCCTTGATCGCGCGATCCACCCCCTCGAGCCGCGCGAGCGCGACCAGCGCGACCTCGCCGGGCACGGCCCCGGCCGCGGCAAGTTCGCGCGCGACGGACTTGAGGGTCGCGCCCGATTTCACTTCGAACGCGAACGGCGAGGCGGGCAGCGGCAGCGGTCGGACGATCCACCACCAAAGCGCACCGGCGCCGGCCCCACCGACGATGGTGAGGACCGCCGCGGCGCGGGCGATGAAGCGTAGCGTTCGGGACACGGAGCGATGGAAGTGTGGCCCATACGAACGGCGAGCCCGCCCGTCTGGAACGCCGGATTATAATCGGCGCATGCAGCTTGCCCGGAGAAATGCATCGACTGCTCGCGGCTTCACGCTGATCGAGATCCTGGTCGTCATCGTGATCCTCGGCATCCTTGCCGCGCTCGTCGTTCCGCGCGTGCTCGAACGCCCCGACGAGGCGCGCGTCATTGCCGCGAAGAGCGATATCGCCGCCATCCTCGCGGCGTTGAAGCTCTACCGCCTCGACAATCAACGCTACCCGACAGCGGAACAGGGTCTCGCCGCATTGATCGCCCGTCCCACGCAGCCGCCGCTTCCGCCGAACTGGAAACCGAACGGCTACCTCGAGCGACTGCCGAAGGATCCGTGGGGCCACCCCTACCAATACCTGATCCCGGGCTTGCGTGGCGAGATCGATGTCTACAGTTTGGGCGCCGATGGCCAGCCGGGAGGCACGGGCATCGACGCCGACGTCGGATCGTGGGACCTCTGATGGTGAGCGGATCGCGCTCCGGGTTCACGTTGATCGAGATGCTGATCGTCGTGTTCGTGATCGGAATCGCATCCACGTTCGTCGTCGTCAATCTCGGCGGCAACGGCGACCGTCGTACCGCCGAGCGCGAGGCCGCGCGCCTTGCCGGCGCACTCGAGCACGCGGCGGCACTCGCGCAATGGAATGGCGAAACGCTGGGGGTTTCGGCCGAAGGCAGCACCTATCGCTTCTGGCGGCGCGGCGTCGATAGCCGGTGGGCCGCGCTGACCGACGACGACGTGCTGGCCCCGCGCGCGTTGCCGGCGGAATTCACGGTTTCGCCGGCTGCCTATGCGGGCGCTCCGGTGGCTGCCGACGCCATTCTTCCGTTTCGTCCCAGCGGACGGAACGAGCCCTATGCCCTGCTGCTCGCCTCCCCCGCATGGTCCCTCGTCGTTGCCGGCGATCCGCTGAACCGCGTGCAGGTCGCGGCTCAGGCGGCTTCACGCTAGTCGAGATCCTCGTCGCCCTCGCCATTCTCGCGGTGGCGTTGGCCGCGGGAATGCGCGCGGTCGCGCAATCCGCCGACGGCGCAACGCTGCTGAAGCAGCGCACACTCGCTTTGTGGGTCGCGCAGAACCGGCTCGCCGCTGCGCAGATGGCATCGCCCTGGCCCGCCCTCGGACTGCGCGATGGGGATGCGGTGCAGGCCGGCGCGCGCTTCGCCTGGCGTGAAACGGTCTCCGGAACTCCGAATCCGGCCTTTCGCAAGATCGAGATCGTCGTCGCCGATCCGGAACAGCCGGATTACGCACTCGCCCGCCTTGCCGGATATCTCGGGCAGCGGACGCAGCGATGACGTCCCGGCGAACCGGGTTCACGCTGATCGAGCTTCTGATCGCCCTCGCGATCCTCGCGCTCGTCTCCGTGCTTGGCTACCGGGCGCTCGGGTCGCTGTCCGAAAGCGAGGCACAGCTTACGGCCGAAGCACTCCACTGGCGCAATCTCGACGGCATGTTCGCGCGACTCGAGGCCGACATGCGCGAAGCCCTTCCGCGCGAGGTCCGCACGGGCGCAGGAACCGAACCGGCGTGGATCGGCGACGTCGGGCCCGACGGCAACTCCGAGCTGCGGTTCTCGCGCGCCGGCCCCGAATTCACCCTCGAGCCCGGCAGCGGCGGCCAGAGAATCGGCTATCGATTGCGCAACGGATCCGTCGAGGTGCTCTACTGGCCACGGTTCGATCAGACCGCGGCGACCCTGCCAGAAGCCTACGCACTGGCCGGCGGTGTCGCACGAATGCGTGTCGCCTACCTCGACGCCGGCGGCGGCTGGCGCGATCGCTGGCCTGCATTGGGCGAGTCCGCCGTGCCGCGCGCGGTTCGCATCGTGATGACGATGGCCGGCGGCGACGTGATCGAGCGATGGCTGGCCGTGCGATGATCGGTCATCGTGGCGCGGCCGTCGTCCTGGCGATGCTGATCGCCGCCCTCGCCGCGGCCGTCGCCGCGACTGTCTTTGCCGACCAGCAACGCTGGGGCAGGTCGGTCCTCCATCGCCGTGACCAGGTGCAGGCGCAGGCGCTGGCGGTGGCCGGCGTGCAATGGGCGCGGCAGATACTGGACGACGACGCACGCCGGACGAGCATCGACCATCTCGGCGAACCGTGGGCCATGTCGCTTCCCCCGATTCCCGTCGAAAACGGCGAGATCCGCGGCGCCATCGTCGACGCGCAGAGCCGCCTCAACGTCAATGCGCTCGGCAGCGCGGGGGCCTCGGCGCAGGTGGAACGCGCCCGCATCGCGGCGCTCTTCGCGCAACGGGGCGGACCCACGGCGGCACTCGATGCCATCGCCGATTGGATCGATGCCGACAGCATCGCTCGCGACGCGGGGGCCGAGGACGCGTTCTACGCAACGCAGCCGGCGCCCGGTCTCGCCGCCAACACGCCGGTGCTCCGGGTCGCGGAGCTCGCGGTCGTGAAGGGTGTTGCGCCCCAGGCACTCGCGGCGGTCGCGCCATTCCTGTCCGCGCTGCCGGCCAGCACACCGCTCAACGTGAACACCGCCCCACCCGAGGTGCTCGCGGCGGTGGTGGACAGCCTCAATGGCGAGCGCAGCGCGGCGCTCGTGGCCGACCGGGCAAGGAAGCCTTACACGACGATCGCCGAGTTCCGCGCACGACTGCCGCAGGGCGCTACGCTCGCCGACGACCGGTCGCTCTCCGTGACGAGCAGTTTCTTCTACGTGACCGTCGAGGCAAAGCAGGGCACGACGCAGGCCCGCGCGCGGGCGCTCCTGCGTCGCAGCGGCGCCGATTGGCCCGCGATCGTCTGGCAAGTCGTCGAGTGAAAAGTACGATGCAAACGGTCGAGTAAACTACGGCGATGGCCGCGCCCTTCACCGCTCCCGGATGACGACGCTGCGCGTTCTTCTTGCCGCACCGCCGTCGGCGAGTCGTGCGGACGCATGGGCGCTGTTCGATGCCGCCGGGGTTTGCGTTCGCACGGGCGACGATCGCCCCGACAAGTGGCCGGTTGCGGACCGAATGGAATTTGTCGTCGCCGCGGCGCAGCTGCGCATCGCCTGCGTCGCACTGCCGCCGATGCCCGCGTCACGCGTTCCAGCCGCAGCCAGTTTCGCTCTCGACGATCAACTGGCCGGACCACCTGGCGCGCACCACCTCGCTGCTTCCCGGCAGGCGCCGGATGGCCAGGTGCGGGTGGTCGTCATCGCGCGCCCGCTGCTCGAGGGCATCGCCGGCAGCCGCGGCGACATCGCGCGGATCATCGCCGAGCCCGACCTCGCGCTCCCGTTGGTCGGCTGGCGCTGGTGTACCGGCGCTGGCGCCGAGAGCGGCTTCGTCCGCCGCCCCGATGGCAGCGCATTCCCGGTCGGCATGCCGTCGGGCGATGGTGCCCTTCCGCCCGAACTCGCCCTTGCGCTTGCGCAAGCGGGCCGCAGCGGAAAACTCCCGGCCGATGTCCGAGTCGACGCCACGTTCGCCGACGTGCCGCTCACGGCTTGGCAACGCGAGACCGGCGTCGCCTTTGCGCGTGGAACGCCGTGGCGCTGGCACGCCGCTCCGGCCGCGGCTTTTGCCGAGGCCGTCGACCTGCGGCCCAATACCCCGTCCACCGGATCTGCGGCCTCCCGCCGCTACCCCGGACGCCTCTTCGCCCCTGCGCTCTGGCTCGCCGGTGCCGCGCTCGCACTCCACATCGCGGCGACCGTCGGCGAATGGAGCGCGCTCAAGGTCGACGCATGGCGCGAAGCGCGCGAATGGACGACGCTGGCCTTGTCCGCGGGCATCGCCCCCGATGTCGTGGCGAACCCGTCGTCGGCACGCGTCGCACTCGCCCTCCGATATTCGGAACTGCGTCACGCGAACGGGCTCCCGGCGCCCGACGACGCATTGCCGCTGCTCGCCCGGGCTGCGCCCGCGCTCGCCACGCTCCCGCCCGGTTCGGTGAAGAGCGCCAGCTACAACGACGGACACTGGACGCTCGACCTCGCGCCCGCCGACGCGACGACTGTCCGTGATCTCGACGCGCGGATGCGAGCCGCCGGCATGCCGGTGATCGCCGCCGTATCCGCCGCCGGGGCACGCGTGCGGTTCGGAGGGCCGTGATGGCCCGTCTGTCAGCGGGGCTCCCCATCCCTGCCCCGATCGCTCGGTGGCTGGCCGGAAAATCGCGCGGGGAGCGGCACGTCATTGCGGCCATTCTGGTCGTTGCCACCCTCACTGTGGCGTGGGTCGCGATCTGGCAGCCGATCCTGCGCGACACGG